>Ga0105107_10001056_pt1 | contig 17889 bp, 17 predicted proteins | sample PPLLaktember2015_6_FD_79335 | JGI IMG/M metagenome (GOLD analysis project Ga0105107, IMG submission 79335) | Freshwater sediment microbial communities from Prairie Pothole Lake near Jamestown, North Dakota, USA - PPLs Lake P8 Core (1) Depth... | ecosystem: Environmental > Aquatic > Freshwater >...
ACCGACCCCATTTACACGGGTGTTTTCCGCCGGTTTTGATTTTTCAGCCGGATATCGGCCCCGGTTTTATCAGGCTGCTGCCTTGCAGGAATCGAATACAGCGCTGTTCGCCGCACGGCCTAAACCGCAGAGTTTCAAGCAGGAAACCGGCACTCAAAAACAGCTGCCGTGTCCGGGGCCAGCGCTGATTCGCGACGGCCTGCCAGCAAAGATACGGCAATGAACAAAATGCACCTCACTGCTGGCCAAGATTCACCGCCGGGCATCACTGAGCTGATGCACGGCCGCCTCATACTCACGCCGGTGACGGTTGCTCTGGTAGGCACGAATGTGCTCGTCTTTGCAGCCATGCTCGCCTACGGTGCCGGGCTCTGGCATTCCCCGAACGATATCCAGCTCGCCTGGGGTGCAAGTTTCGGCCCGGCGACCAAAGACGGCGAGTGGTGGCGGCTGGCCACGGCGATGTTCCTGCATTTCGGGCTGGTCCATCTGGCGATGAACATGTGGGCACTCTGGGAAGGCGGCCGACTCGTCGAGCGACTGTACGGTTCGGGGCGCTTCGCCGTTGTTTATTTTGTCAGCGGCCTCGCCGGCAACCTGCTATCCCTGGTTGCGCAAGGCGACCGCGCGGTTTCCGGCGGAGCCTCCGGTGCCATCTTCGGCATTTATGGCGCGCTTCTGGTCTGGCTCTGGCGTGCGCGACGCCAGGTACATCCGACGGAGTTTCGCTGGCTGTTCGGCGGTGCTGCAGTCTTTTCCGCAGCAACCATCGGCCTCGGGCTGCTGATCCCGGGCATCGACAACGCCGCGCATATCGGCGGCCTCACGTCCGGCGCATTGATCGCTACCGCGCTGACAAGTTCCGGTTCAGTCGGTGGCCCCACGACGCAATACGGCCGCTGGCTGGCCGCCGGCACGTTCCTGCTGGCCATGGTCGTTCTTGCCACCCGCATCCCGGAACCGGAGTACCGCTGGCGCGAAGAAATGCAGGCGCGCGAAGAAGTCCGCGAATTTGTCGCCACGGACGAGCGCATCATCCGGCGCTGGCACGAAATTCTCGACGCAGGTACCCACGAGGGCGCCTCGTTCGAGGAACTGGCGGGGCGCATCGAATCCGACATCACGCTGGAATACCGCAAGAGCTTCGAGCAGCTGTCGGCGCTGAATCTCGACCCTGCGGCGCCATCAGCGATGACGCTGGATATCCTGAGAAAGTATGCCCAACTGCGGGGCGATGCCTCGCACTGGCTCGCAGAAGGGCTGCGATTGAAGGACCAGCAACTCATCCGCGAGGCACTTGAAATGGCGCGCCGGGCGCCGTACGAAGCACAGGGTATCGAACCCCCGGCGTTGCCGGAGCGCTGATGATTTCCGGCCGGCGTTCGGCAACGCCTTCGGCCCTCCCGCTGCGATGCCGGATGTTGTAGTGTTCCACCCGCAACGACATGACCGCGGGACGGGACAGCGGTGGGCCTGCGGCTGCAGGAAACGCTGATGGCTCGGACAGTCGGGCAGGCAAGACTGACGGGCATGGCTGCGGCAAAATGCAGCGCCCGCCGGGTGACGGTCGAAGGCGGTGCCACCGGCAAAGCAGTACGGTCAATCTGTGGCAATGAATCCGGCCGCAAGAGATTGTAGATACAGTCCATTCACAACGATGGGTTAAATGCAGATGCGGCTTGCAACATGGAACGTCAACTCGCTGAAAGTCCGGCTGCCGCAGGTACTCGACTGGCTGGCCGCACATGTGCCGGACGCGTTATGCCTGCAGGAAACCAAACTGGAGGATGCGAAATTCCCGCTGGCCGAAATCGAGGCTGCCGGATATCACGCATCGTTCAGCGGCCAGAAAACCTATAACGGTGTCGCGATACTGACGCGGCAGCCCGTTACTGCAACGGCGCAGGGCATCCCCGGCTTCGCTGACCCGCAGCAACGCGTGATCGCCGCCACCCTCAACGGCGTGCGCATCGTCTGTGTCTACGTGCCGAACGGCGAATCCGTGGCCTCGGAAAAGTATCGTTACAAGCTCGACTGGCTGGCCGCGCTGACAGCGTGGCTGCGCGCCGAGCTGGCGCAGTATCCGTCGCTGGCACTGCTCGGCGATTTCAATGTTGCCCCCGAGGACCGCGATGTGCATGACCCGCAGGCCTGGGCCGGCAAGGTGCTGTGCAGCGCGGCCGAGCGCGCCGCGTTCGAACAGCTGACAGAGCTCGGCCTCAAAGACACGTTCCGGCTATTCGAGCAATCCGAGAAATCCTTTACCTGGTGGGATTACCGGATGAACGCGTTTCGCCGCAAAATGGGCCTGCGCATCGACCATATCCTCGCCTCCGGCATACTGGCTGCCCGATGCAGCGCCTGCAGCATCGACAGCGAGCCGCGGCGCCATGCACGGCCTTCGGATCACGCACCGGTGATCGCCGAGTTCTCATAGGTCGCAAAATGCGCCGCATCGGAAAACAGCTTTTTCGGGATGCAGCCGGCATTGACGCAGGTGCCGCCGAGCCGATCGGCCTCGACCAGCGCCACGCAGGCACCATAGCTCGCCGACATGCGGCTCGCGCGCACGCCACCGGAGCCACCACCAATGGTAATCAGGTCAAAATCGTAGTGCGCCATCACCATGGCCCTCCGCAGTTATGCCGCGGAGCATACTCCGGCGCGCCGTTACGCGTCGTCGCCGCGGGAAGGTTCGATCTTCAGTTCCTGAATCTTGCGCGTCAGGGTGTTGCGGCCCAGGCCGAGCAGCTGTGCCGCTTCGATGCGCCGCCCGCCGGTCTGCGCCAGCGCTTTCAGAATCAGCGCTTTCTCGAACTGGTGGGTCAGTGCTTCCATGATGCCGGTCTCGCCGCGATGCAGCCGCATCTCGGCTTCGCGCCCGAGCGCCGCGACCCAGTCTTCGGTGCCGGCACTGGCGGTCTCCGCGCGCATCTCCGGCGGTAAATCCTTGATTTCAATGGTCACGGCCGGTGCCATCACGGTCAGCCAGTGGCACAGGTTCTCAAGTTGCCGCACATTGCCGGGCAGATCCTGCACCGCGATGTATTTCAGCGTCGCATCCGACAGCCGTTTCGGCTCGACGCCGAGATCGCGCGCGCTTTTCTGCAAGAAATATTTGGCCAGCAGCGGGATATCCTCGCGCCGCTCGCGCAACGCCGGCAGCCGCAGGCGGATGACATTGAGACGGTGGAAAAGATCCTCGCGGAACAGGCCCTGCTTGACCCGGGCCTCGAGATCCTGGTGGGTCGCTGCGATGACCCGCACATTGGCCTTGATCGGCTGATGGCCACCGACGCGGTAGAAATTGCCGTCGGAGAGCACGCGCAGCAACCGCGTCTGCAGCTCCTGCGGCATGTCGCCGATTTCGTCGAGGAACAGGGTGCCGCCCTCGGCCTGCTCGAAGCGGCCCCGGCGCATGTTCTGCGCACCGGTAAACGCGCCGCGCTCATGCCCGAACAGCTCGGATTCCAGCAGCTCCTTGGGAATCGCCGCCGTATTGATGGCGATGAATGGCCGGCCGGCGCGCGGGCTGTGGCGGTGCAGCGCACTGGCTACCAGTTCCTTGCCGGTGCCTGACTCGCCGGTGATCAGCACCGTCGCGTGCGATTGCGACAGGCGGCCAATGGCGCGGAACACCTCCTGCATCGCCGGCGCCTGGCCAAGGATCTCGGGTACCGCCTCGCTGACTTCGCTCGCACTGTCCTGACGCACGCTTTCGTCCATCGCTCGCCGGATCAATTCGACCGCATGATCGACGTCAAAGGGCTTGGGCAGGTACTCGTAGGCACCGCCCTGGAATGCAGTAACCGCGCTTTCCAGGTCGGAGTAGGCCGTCATGATGATCACCGGCAACGAAGGATGGCGGGCTTTGGCCTGTTGCAGGAGTTCAAGGCCGGACTCGCCCGGCATGCGGATGTCGCTGACCACGACCTGCGGCGTCTCATCGTCCAGTGCCGCCAGCGCCTCGCGTGCCGAAGCAAACGCCTTGAACGCGATATTCTCGCGGGTCAGGGCTTTTTCGAATACCCAGCGTATCGACCGATCGTCGTCAATGATCCAGACAGGTTTCATGAAGGTTCACAATCATTAAAAAGGTAGCTGGATGCCGACATTCAGCGATTCGCAGCCGGCGGAGCGGACTCCTCGTCGTGTACCGGAAGCAGCAAAGTGAAGCAGGTCCTGCCCGGCACGCTATCGAACTTGATGGTGCCCTGATGCTGCATGACAAAATTGTGCGCAATGGTCAGACCGAGGCCGTTGCCGCCCTCGCGGCCGGACACCAGCGGTTGGAATACGCGTTCGCGCATGTGTTCGGGGATGCCGGGGCCATTGTCGATGATCTCCACCTGCACCGCATGCCGGTATCGGCGGCGGGCTAGCGTGACCTGGCGCGCGATCCGCGTTTTGAGACGGATCTCCCCGTCATGGATATCCCTGCCGCTGCCCTTGATCGCCTGCGCGGCGTTGCGCGCAATGTTGAGCACACTTTGTATCAACTGCTCCCGGTCGCCGGTCAGCATCGGCATGCTGGTGTCGTAATCGCGGCGCACGGAAATACCGGGAAATTCGGCGACGATCACGCTGCGCACGCGCTCCAGCACTTCGTGGATGTTCACCGGACCCGGCAGCGGCAGCCGGTGCGGCGTCAGCAGCCGGTCCATCAGCGACTGCAGCCGGTCGGACTCCTTGATGATCACCTGCGTGTATTCATGCAATGCCGGTCGCTCGAGTTCGCGATCGAGGAGTTGCGCCGCACCGCGGATGCCGCCCAGCGGGTTCTTGATTTCATGGGCGAGATTGCGTATCAGTTCGCGATGCGCCTGGCTTTGCTCGAGCAGCCGGGCTTCACGCTCGACACGCATTTGCTGGTCGATCTGGCGAAACTCGAGCAGGGTGCCACTGGCACCTTCCGCACCGCGTTCCATGGGGCTGACCGTGCAGGCCAGATGCAGCCGCAACCGGCCGTTGATCGCAAGTTCCAGTTCATGCTCGGTATAACTGCAGTTGTTGGCATGCGCGTAGCTGATCGCGGTGCCAAGGACGGCGTTGTCGCCGAACAGCCGCTCGAGCGTGAGCCCGGCGACATTGGTGTTGGATGCCTCGAACAGGTTTTCCGCTGCGGGGTTCATGTAGAGCACGGCTTGTTTGTCATCGACCACCGCCACTGCGGTAGCGAGCAGATCAAGTCCGTTCAGCGCCGCCGCGTTCATGGTGTCGCTTCGTGGCGAGCAAGAAACAGGCCAGCACACGCCTGCCGTCGTCGCTGCGAAATATTCGGGAAAGACTGCCGCCCGCGGGCGGCGCACATGCTGTGGCTGGACGCCGCCAGGACGGTTACCGCAGCGTGGAGAGTTCCTTGCGCAGGTTTGCGACGTTGTTCTCGTGCAACGCAACCTTCTTCTTGAAAGGTTCGAGCCGATCGAGCACGCGCTGGTAATTGCGTTCGCTGCCGAGCCGGGTGGCTTCTTGCTCCGCGAGATCCTTCTTCGCCTGGTCGAGCAGTTTCTGCTCGCTGGCAAGTTCCTGCTCCAGAATTTTGCGCCGTTCGGCATCGCGCTGCTGCTGTGTCGGCGCATCGACTTTGGGGAAATTGCCCGCCGCAGCGGGAGGCTTGGCCTCTGCACCCTTGGCCGGGGGCCTGGGCGGCGCCGGCACAGTGGATACCGGCGGCAGGTTCATCGGCTTGCAACCAGCTGCTTCTGACTTGACGTTGGTGAAGCGCTTGTTGCCGTTGCTGTCGACGCACTCCCAGATTTCCGCCCGGACCGGGCCGGACACCCCCAGCAACAGCAATGAGAACATGAAAAAACGCATGGGTAGCCCCGGTTGATCCTGCACGAAGGCTGGCAATTTTCCCAACGGGAACAGCATCCGTGTGGTAGACATGCAGCATGAAAATTCGAGGGCTAAGTCTATGTCAGTAAAGAAAAAATCGCAATCGCGCCGAAAAGCAAAAGGGCGGACATGCGCCCGCCCTTTCGCCGAAGCGCATGCGATCAGAGGCTGTAATACATCTGAAACTCGAGCGGATGCGTGGTCATGCGGAACGCAGTGACCTCTTCCATTTTCAACGCAATATAGGCGTCGATCATGTCATTGGAGAACACACCGCCGCGCGTCAGGAACTCGCGATCCTTGTCGAGATAGTCCAGCGCCTGGTCGAGCGAGGAGCAGACATTCGGCACTTTCTTCGCTTCTTCCGGCGGCAGGTCGTACAGGTTCTTGTCGATGGCATCGCCGGGATGGATCTTGTTCTGGATACCGTCGAGGCCCGCCATCAACATTGCAGTGAAGGCCAGATACGGATTTGCGGTCGGGTCCGGGAAGCGGACTTCGATGCGGCGCGCCTTCGGGCTCGCAACATGCGGGATGCGGATCGATGCAGAACGGTTCTTTGCGGAGTATGCAAGATTGATCGGCGCCTCAAAACCGGGCACCAGCCGCTTGTAGGAATTGGTTCCCGGATTGGTGATCGCGTTCAATGCACGGGCATGCTTGATGATGCCGCCGATGTAGTACAGCGCAAGTTCCGACAATCCGGCATAGCCATTGCCGCTGAACAGGTTCTGGCCGCCCTTCCAGACCGACTGGTGCACATGCATGCCCGAACCGTTGTCGCCAACAATGGGCTTGGGCATGAAGGTTGCCGTTTTGCCGTAGGAATGCGCGACATTGTGCACCGTGTACTTGAGAATCTGGTTCCAGTCCGCGCGTTTCACCAGGCTCGAGAACATGGTGCCGATCTCGCATTGGCCGGGCGCCGCTACTTCATGATGGTGCACTTCAACCGGAACGCCCTGCTCTTCGAGCGCAAGACACATCGCAGAACGAATATCCTGCAGCGAATCGACCGGCGGCACCGGAAAGTAGCCCCCCTTGATCGCGGGACGGTGGCCCATGTTGCCGCCGTCCACGTCTTCGCCGAAAGACCACGGCGCTTCGGAAGTCTTCACGCGTACCGAAGCACCGGACATGTCGATATTCCAGGTCACCGAGTCGAATATGAAGAATTCCGGTTCGGGTCCGAAATATGCCGTATCGCCGATACCGGTTGATTTCAGGTATGCCTCGGCGCGCTTGGCAATCGAGCGCGGGTCGCGGTCGTATCCCTTGCCGTCGGACGGCTCCACTACGTCGCAAGTCAGAATCAGCGTCGCTTCATCGGTGAATGGGTCCATGCGCGCACTGCCCGGATCCGGCATCAGCAGCATGTCAGACGCCTGGATGCCCTTCCAGCCGGCGATCGACGAACCGTCGAACGCATGGCCATCGGTAAACTTGTCGTCTCCGAATACCTTGGTCGGCACGGATACGTGCTGCTCCTTGCCGCGGGTATCGGTAAACCGCAGATCAACGAACTTGACTTCGTTGTCCTTGAGCATCTTCATTACATCGGCAGCGCTTCCCATCTAACTCTCTCCTAACGTTTGCTTATGATTAAGGGGGGATTGATTTTTCCGCATGCAGCATGCAGCAGGATGTGTACCAAGGCGGTGCATCGTTAACTTTTTGATTAATAACAATTTTTAATCGTCCCGCCGGCCCGGATCGCACCAACATTGTGCAGCAGAGCTCGTGGAGCCCCATTATAGTGCGCTCACCGACTTGTTGCACTCGGTTAGAATTCCCGCCCCTCTTCCTTCCTGGCCAACATCATGAGCAACACCGACCAAATCCTTGAGTCCGCACAGGCTCGGGCCCGGCAAATGGGCCTGCCCTACAGCGGCGCATTACTGCCGCAGGAAGCCTTCCAGTTGTGGAAATCGCTGCCTGGCGCACAGTTGGTGGACGTGCGCACCCGCGCCGAGTGGGACTGGGTCGGGCGCATCCCCGGCGCCATCGAGATCGAACTGCTCGCCTATCCCGGGAATCGGCCGAACCCGGCGTTTGTGCAGGAGCTGGGGCAGAAAATCAGCGCCGACGCACCGGTGCTGTTCATCTGCCGCAGCGGCGGCCGCTCGCACAACGCCGCGATGATCGCCATGCAGGCGGGTTTTGCCGACTGCTACAACGTGCTCGAAGGCTTTGAAGGCGACCGCGATCCGCAGGGGCATCGCAGTACGCTCGGCGGCTGGCGCGCCGCGGGGCTGCCCTGGGTACAGGGCTGACCGCAAGCGCAGTCCCTGCACCTTAGCTGCCGCGCCAGACCACGCCGTAGAAATCGTCACGGCGGTTGCGCAGATCGCGCACCGTGCCGTTGTTGCGCGAGGTCACCAGGGTGTCTGGGCGCAAGTCGGTGATCGCCACGGTTTCGACATTCGGCACTGCCGCGCGATTCACGCCACCCGCAGCGGGCGGCACAGTATTACCAGTTGATGATGCCGGTATAAGCGCTGCCGAGGATGAACAGGCCAAAGGCGATCCGGTACCAGGCGAAAATCCGGAAATCGTGCGTGGCTACATAACGTATCAGCCAGCGAATCGTGATGAATGCCGAGATGAACGCGGTAACCGTGCCGATGCCGAACAGGCCGACATCATCCACTGACAGCAGTGCGCGATTCTTGTAGAGATCGTAGGCGCCGGCGGCGATCAGCGTCGGCACTGCGAGGAAAAACGAAAACTCCGTCGCCGCGCGGCGCGACAGCCCGAACAGCATGCCGCCGATGATGGTCGCACCCGCGCGTGACACTCCCGGAAACAGCGCAAAAGCCTGGGCAAACCCCACATTCAATGCGTCGCGCCAGGTCATGGCATCGACGTTGTCGATGTGCGCAGGACGGTCGCGCCGCTCGGCCCAGAGAATCACGAAACCGCCGACAATCAGCGCAATCGCGACGGGTACTGCATGAAACAGGTGGCTCTTGATCATGCCGCCCAAAGCAAGCCCGATGACTGCCGCCGGCATGAACGCAGCCATCAGGTTCAGCAGGAAACCTTGCGCCGAGCGATCCCTCGCGAGACCGCGCAACACGCCGAGGAAGCGTACGCGAAACTCCCAGCACACCGCCAGCATCGCGCCCGTCTGGATCACCAGTTCGAAAACCTTGCCTTTTTCGTCGTTGAAGTCGAGCAGGCTGCCGGCGATGATCAGATGGCCGGTGCTGGAAACGGGAAGAAACTCGGTGAGACCTTCGACGACGCCCATGATCAGGGCTTTTAGTGCGAGGGTGGGATCCATCGCCGCTATTTTACTGTAGTGGGTGGTGAGCGGTGAACGGTAAGCAGTAAGCGGTGAGCGGCAAGTTGCTGAGACGATACTGCTCACCGCTTACCGCTCACCCCCTACCAATCACTCGTACCGCAACGCCTCAATCGGCAACAACCGCGACGCCTTGCGCGCCGGATAGAACCCGAAGAAAATGCCGATTCCTGCGGCAAAGCCCACGGCCAGCACCACCGGCTCGATGCCGAGCGCTATCGGCCAGCCGACAAACTGCGAGATCGCGACAGAGCCGCCGACGCCCAGTGCGATACCGAGCAGGCCGCCAATCAGCGCCAGCGTGATGGCCTCCACCAGAAACTGGGTCAGGATATCGCGTCCGCGGGCGCCGACCGCCATGCGCAGGCCGATCTCGCGGGTGCGTTCGGTCACGGAGACCAGCATGATGTTCATGATGCCAATGCCGCCGACCAGCAGCGAAACGGACGCCACGGCAGCGAGCAGCAGGCCCATGATACGGCTCGATTCCTCACGCGTCGCCAGCACTTCCGACAGGTTGCGCAGCGTGAAATCGTCTTCCCGGTCCTGCTGGATGCGATGGCGCTGGCGCAGCAGGCTGCGGATCTGCGCTTCCGCTTCAGCCATGTCCTCACCATCGCGCACCTTGATCGACACCGATCCCACGGTACGTAACCGGCCCGCGCCCTGGCCCAGGACCCGTTTGCGCGCCGTCGAGATCGGCATCAGGATCACGTCATCCTGATCCTGACCCATCAGGCTCTGCCCCTTTTTCTCCAGCGTACCGATGACTATGAACGGCACCTTGCGGATGCGCACGACCTGGCCGATCGGATCGGTCTCGCCAAACAGGTTGCGCACCACGGTATCGCCCAGCAGCGCGACCTTGGCCGCACCGGCAATATCCGCCGGTTCGAACCCCTTGCCCTGCGCAACGACCCAGTTGCGCGCCTCGAAATACTCCGGCGTCACGCCGTAAAACACGGTGGACCAGTTGGCCGTGCCGCCGACGACCTGGCCGGTGCCGCGCAGCGTCGGTGCCGACGCCTGCACAGCCGGCACGTCACGCTGGATCGCGTAGGCATCCTCCTCGGTCAGGGTATTACGCGAGCCGGCGCCCATGCGCGCCCCGCCGCTGGTGGTGGATCCCGGCAGCAGGATGATCAGATTGGTGCCGAGACCCTTGATCTGATCCTCGATGCGCTGCTGGGCACCCGAGCCCACCGCGATCATCGTGATCACCGCGGCCACGCCGATGATGATGCCGAGCATGGTCAGCGCGCTGCGCAGCTTGTTGATGCGCAGCGCGCGCAATGCGATGCGGATGCTGGCCAGAATATTCATGCCGGCTGCTCCGCGCGCAGTTCTATGGCAAGCGCCGCGGCATCCCTCGGCTTCTCCACGGCACGATCCTCGACCACGCGACCGTCGCGGAACGTGACCACGCGCTTCGCGAACTCGGCAATGTCGTGCTCGTGCGTCACCAGGATGACGGTCATGCCCCGGGCGTTCAACTGCTGCAGCAGTGCCATCACTTCGCAGCTGGTCAGGGTGTCGAGGGCACCGGTCGGCTCGTCGGCCAGAATCAGTACCGGTTCATTGACCAGCGCACGCGCAATCGCGACGCGCTGCTGCTGCCCGCCCGACAGTTGTGCCGGATGATGATGACCGCGATCGGCGAGCCCGACTTCGGCGAGGCTGGCCGCCGCGCGCCGGTTGCGCGCCTCGGCCGGGACGCCGCAGTAGAGCAGCGGCAGCGCGATGTTTTCGAGCGCCGATGTGCGCGGCAACAGGTTGAAACTCTGGAACACAAACCCGATGCGCCGGTTGCGGATGCCCGCCAGTGCGTCACTGTCGAGCCCGGAAATGCGTTCTCCGGCGAGCAAGTATTCCCCGCTGGTCGGCGTATCCAGGCAACCGAGGAGATTCATGAACGTCGATTTGCCCGAACCCGATGGGCCCATCACGGCAACGAATTCCCCGGCGTAAATGTCAAGTGACACCCCCCGCAGCGCCTGCACGACAAAACCCCCGAGTTCGTATGTCTTGCTCAGATCGCGGGTGGTAATCAGCGGTGTCGGCATGGTTATGGCCTGTTGCCCGTGGACAATATGGGCTAACGGCTCCCGTTGTGCTTACTAGAATCCGAATCGCGGCGCCGCGCTTTTCGTCGTCGCGGGGGCTGCGCCGCCGCTGCCGACGATCACGACATCGCCTTCCTTCAGTTCGCCGCCGAGCAGTTCGGTGAACGAGCCGTCGCTGATGCCAAGCCGCACGTTGACCGACTTCGGCGTGCCCGAGGTATCGGGAACCCAGACCGTGCCACTCGTCGTCACGACCCCGCGTTGCTCGGCGGCCAGCGCGTCGTAGCGCCGACGCTGCTCGTCGCTCAGGATCGCGGCAATCTCGGTGCGTGACTGGGCGCGCAAACGGCCAATTTCCTTTTTGCGCTGCGCCGGATCATCGACGCTGATCGCGGCAATTTTTTCTGCGGTCGCACGTTGTATCGTCTCGAGCTTCGCCTGCTGCTCGGCGCTGAGCGCCAGTTCCCGGGTCAGCCGCTCGCGGGTCGCCTGCGCCTGGCCCGTGCCGCCGGTGGTGCCGGCCTTTGGCGCCGCGCCTTTTTCAGCCTTGGCGGGCGACGCGGCGCCTGGCGGCCGGTAACGCAGCGCGGCGTTGGGCACCCGCAACACCTGATCACGACTGGCCACCGTGATGCGCACATTGGTGGTCATGCCCGGCAACAACGTCAAATCGGGGTTGGGCGCAGAAATGATCGCCACATAAGTCACCACGTTCTGCACTACCAGTGCGGCCTTGCGCACCTGGGTGATTTTTCCACGGAAGGTACGCCCCGGAAACGAGTCCACGGTAAAGGTGGCGTCCTGGCCAATGGCAATGCGACCGATTTCCGATTCGTCGATCGAAGCTTCGACCTGCATGTCCGTCAGGTTGCGCGCAATCAGGAACAGCGTCGGGGCCTGCAGGCTGGCCGCAACCGTCTGGCCCGCATCCACGCTGCGCGAGATGACGATCCCGTCCACCGGTGCGCGGATGGTGGTGCGTTCAAGGTCGACTTTGGCTTGCGCCAATTGGGACTCGCGCTGCTTGACCAGCGCCTCGCCATTTCGTACCTGCGCGTCGCCCACCGCACGCTGGGCCTGCGCAGTCTTGACCTGCTCGCGGGCAATGGCCACTGCCGACTGCGTTTTCTCCAGCGCCGACTGCGACACGAAGCCCTTCTCGACCAGCATCTGGTTCCGCTTGTAGTCACGCTCGGCCTCGGCCAGCGCCACCTCGGCGCGTGACACTTCGGCCTGCAGCGCGGCGACATTCGCACGCTGGGTCATGGCCGTGGCGCGCCCGGCCTCGAGATCCCCCATCGCCTGGTTGACGCGCAGCGCAAATGACTCCGGGTCGATGCGCGCAATCACATCGCCCTGCTTCACCACCGAGTTGTAGTCGACAAAGATTTCCTTGATCTGTCCGGAAACCTGTGAGCCGACCTGCACTGACACCACCGGATTAAGCGTACCTGTGGCCGAAACCGCAGCAACGAGGTTACCGCGCTCGATCTTGCCCAGACGAAATCCCTGCGGCGCCGGCTTGCCGGCGTAATACCAGTAGGCCGCCCCAGCAATGCCCAAGGCCAGGGCTGCACCGGCAATCATCAATATTTTTTTGTTCAAGATTTACTCAATGGAAGAACAGCAACCGAAATCGATCACGGCCACGGCAGCCGACGACAGCCACCTCCGTCGCGTCAGATGCCGTCGCGCGGCGTTGGTGGCGGCGCCAGTTCGCGCACGGCATCGCGGACGGCACGTTCGACGAATTGGGTCAGCGCCATCCCCGCCAGCAGACCGCGGAGCCGCAATTCGCCACCGGCGGATTCGAGCCGTTTGCCGAGAGCCTCCGGCAATGGCGGCGGTTCGCGGCCTTCGGCAGCGGCGAGCATCGCCGCACGCAAATGCGCGAACAGCAGGCCGACGTCGTCTTCGGTTACCAGCCCGCCCAGCAATACCCGCGGATCGAGCAGCGCGTCAACATGCGGCGCATGCCGGGGATCCGGTTGCACTGGGTCCCCGGCATGCGCCGCAGCCGACAGGGTTACGCCCAGTGTCATAACCGCCAATGCGCGTTTCAGCAGCATAGTCACCCCACATTCGGCAGCATAGCAGCAACCATATCATTCAACGCCTGCAGTTGCCGGGCGGTGTACCCGACAGGGTCGACACCGCATCGTTCCGGCCGCAGCGGCTCAGGCCTTGCGATAAATCTCGGCACCCTGCTCGACAAATTCCTGCGCTTTCTCCTGCATCCCCTTGTTCAGCGCATCGTTCTCGGAAACGCCCTGCGCCGCCGCGTACTCGCGCACATCCTGGGTGATTTTCATCGAGCAGAAATGCGGGCCGCACATCGAGCAGAAATGCGCCAGCTTGGCGCCGTGCTGCGGCAGGGTCTCGTCGTGGAACTCGCGCGCCTTGTCCGGATCGAGGCCGAGGTTGAACTGGTCCTCCCAGCGGAACTCGAAACGCGCCTTCGACAGCGCGTTGTCGCGGATCTGCGCACCGGGATGCCCCTTGCCGAGATCTGCAGCATGCGCCGCCACCTTGTAGGCCATGATGCCATCCTTGACGTCGTCCTTGTCGGGCAGCCCCAGATGTTCCTTCGGCGTCACGTAACACAGCATCGCCGTGCCGTACCAGCCGATCATCGCCGCGCCGATCGCCGAGGTAATGTGGTCGTAACCCGGCGCAATGTCCGTGGTCAGCGGCCCCAGCGTGTAGAACGGCGCCTCGTCGCAGTATTTGAGCTGCAGTTCCATGTTCTCCTTGATCATGTGCATCGGCACATGGCCCGGGCCCTCGATCATCACCTGCACATCGTGCTTCCAGGCAATTTTCGTCAGCTCGCCCAGCGTCTTCAGTTCAGCCAGCTGCGCTTCGTCGTTGGCATCGTAGATCGAACCGGGGCGCAAACCGTCGCCCAGCGAAAATGCGACATCGTACTGCTTCAGCAGTTCGCAGATTTCCTCGAAATGGGTATAGAGGAAGCTCTCTTTGTGATGGGCGAGACACCATTTCGCCATGATCGAGCCACCACGCGAAACGATGCCCGTCATGCGTTTCGCGGTCATCGGGATGTACGGCAGACGCACGCCGGCATGCACGGTGAAATAATCGACACCCTGTTCGCATTGTTCGACCAGCGTGTCGCGGTAGATTTCCCAGGTCAGCTCCTCGGCCTTGCCGTCAACCTTCTCCAACGCCTGGTAAATCGGCACGGTGCCGATGGGTACCGGCGAATTGCGGATGATCCACTCGCGGGTCTCGTGAATGTGCTGCCCGGTGGACAGATCCATCACGGTGTCGCCGCCCCAGCGGATCGCCCAGGTCATTTTCTCGACTTCTTCCTGAATGCCGGAGGAAATCGCCGAATTGCCGATGTTGGCATTGATCTTCACCAGGAAATTGCGGCCGATGATCATCGGCTCGATTTCCGGATGATTGATGTTGACCGGGATGATCGCGCGGCCGCGCGCGACTTCATCGCGCACGAATTCCGGCGAGATTGCTCTCGGGATCGCCGCACCGAAATTCTGGCCGGGATGCTGGCGCGTGATCAACTCGGAAAGCCCCTCGCGGCGCTGGTTTTCGCGGATCGCGATGTATTCCATTTCCGGCGTAATGATGCCGCGGCGCGCGTAATGCATCTGCGTCACATTCATGCCCGCCTTGGCGCGGCGCGGCTGACGGCCGAGGTTGAAACGCAGGCTGGCGAGTTTCGGATCCTCCAGCCGCTCACGGCCGTAACGCGACGTCGGGCCGCTCAGCGCCTCGGTATCGCCGCGGGCTTCGATCCACGGCTGGCGCAGCGGCGCGAGACCGGAGCGAATGTCGATCTTGACGGCCGGATCGGTGTACGGACCCGAGGTATCGTAGACAAGGATGGCAGGATTTTTCTCCGCACCCATGGATGCCGGCGTGTCCGACTGGGTGATTTCGCGCATCGGCACGCGCACACCGGGCTGCGAACCCTCGATGTAGACCTTCCGCGAATTGGGCAAGGGCTTGACTGTGCCCGCATCGACCTGGGCCGTCGTGTTCAGAAACTTGGGATTGGCATTCATGGCTCGCTCCGTGTATCCGGGTCCGGCAGGTAAGCGAGGGGAGAAGTATAGAAGGGGTCTTCGCCACGCTTCCCTACGACGGCATTATCCGTATCAGGTTATAAGGGTTTATCTCACCCTGCCGCGTTCGCCGCAAGGACCCCTACGTGTGGTGTTTAAGCTAATGGAAATATGGGATAATTGCAAGCCTAAGACTTTCATTTTCAAGCACCTTTTTAAATTCACCCAGATTTCTTTTATTGTCATTTTCAGGGTCCGATTCGCCTTTCTTGACAACCAGTTACCTGGCCATGACCTCTCTCGCCAATACAGCGCTCCCCATAGACATCGAACACGTCCGTTTCAACATGATCGAACAGCAGATCCGGACCTGGGAAGTGCTGGATCCGACCGTACTCGACCTGCTGCTGCGTGTGCACCGCGAAGATTTCGTCCCCGAACAGCATCGCGCGCTCGCCTTCGTCGATATGGAAATCCCGCTGGGCCACGGCGAAACGATGCTCTCACCCAAGCTCGAGGCGCGCATGCTGCAGGCCCTCGCAGTGCAGCCTGGCGACGCGATACTCGAGATCGGCACCGGCAGTGGTTACATGACTGCGCTGCTCGCCAGTCTCGGCCGCCATGTCTACAGCGTGGATATCGTCCCTGATTTCACGCGTGCCGCCGCAGCACGCCTGACCGCAAGCGGCATCAACAATGTCACGCTGGAAACCGGCGACGCCGCGCGCGGCTGGGACAAGCATGAACCGTACGACATTATCGTGCTGACAGGCTCCGTACCGGTGCTGTCTGATAAGTTTCAGCAAAGCCTGAAACCGGGCGGTCGGTTGCTTGCCATTGTCGGCACTGCCCCGGTAATGCAGGCGCAGCTCATCACTCGCGCTCTGGGCGGTGCCTGCAGTTCGGTGACACTGTTTGAAACCTGCATTGCACCGCTGAAGAATGCGCCGCAACCGCAGCAATTCATTTTTTAGTTCATCATGCTCGCCATGCGCTACGCTTTCATCAATTCCGTCATTGGTTTAATGCTGCTCGCCGGTCGACCGGCAGCGGCAGCCGATCTGGTGGACATTTATCGCCAGGCGCTGGCCTCGGATCCGGTGTACAGCGCGGCGCGGGCCAGTTGGCAGGCGGCGCAGGAAAAACTGCCCCAGGGCCTGGCAGGCCTGCTGCCCCAGGCCTCGCTGTCGGCATCCACACAGTACAACGACCGTGAACTGCAGTTCCGCGACCCGACGATCGCCTTCAACCGTAACCAGTACAACTCGAATTCAGCGTCGGTATCGGTAACGCAGCCGATCTACCGCAAGCAGAATCTCGTCGCCTATGACCAGGGCAAAACGCAAGTCGCGCTGTCCGACGCCCAGTTCGCCGTCGCCGGCCAGGATCTGATCCTGCGCGTTTCACAGGCCTACTTTGACGTGCTGCTCGCGCTCGCCAACCTCAGTTTTACCGAGGCCCAGAAAACGGCGATCGGTCAGCAACTGGAGCAGGCCAAGCGCAATTTCGAAGTCGGCAACGCGACGATCACCGACACCCACGAAGCGCAGGCCCGTTATGATCTGGTCACAGCACAGGAAATCGCTGCGCGCGCCGACGTCGACGTGAAGAATCGCGTGCTGGAGCAATTGATCGGCCGCCCGGCGCCCGTCCTCGCGCCGCCGGCCAAGAATTTTGCACCGACACCGCCCACCCCCAACGCCATGGAGCCCTGGGTGGAACGCGCACGCACCACCGGTCTGGCAGTGCGCATCGCCCAAGAAAACTTGACTTTTTTCTCCCAGGACGTCGAACGCAACCGGGGCGCCCACCATCCCACCGTCGATGCATATGCGACAGCGACGGCCTTCGGCTCCGGCCCTACCAACCCCGGGACCGCCGGGACCGACCTCAACTCCAGCGTGATCGGCCTGCAATTGGCGATTCCGATCTATCAGGGCGGCATCGTCAATTCCCGCGTGCGTGAAGCCTTGGCCAACGAAGACAAGGCGCGGCAGGACCTGGAAGACGCGCGCCGCAGCGCGGAACTCTTGGCACGCCAGGGCTATCTCGGCGTCACCAGCAGCATCGCGCAGGTGCGCGCGCTGGAAGCGGCGGTGGTGTCCAACCAGAGTTCGCTCGATTCCACGATACTTGGCCAGCAAGTGGGCGTGCGCACGCAGGTCGATGTGCTCAATGCGCAACAGCTGTTGTACAGCGCGCAACGCGACCTCGCGCAGGCCCGCTACAACTACATCGCGTCATTGCTGCGCCTGATTGCGTCGTCTGGCGAACTCACCGAAGCCGATCTCCAGCGTATCAATTCCTGGCTCGAGAAATAGACGGTGCCGGTGCCGCGACCCTCGCAGACACCAAAAAATAATCAATAAAAACAAATACTTATTTTATCCCTGCGGCCGGATCAATTCCAGCACGCGCGCCGTCGCGCCGCGATGCGCCGCCGTAAACAACAACCCTGACGCCCCCATGTGCTGGCAGCGCGCCGGATCCGCGGCCAGTTGCAGCGCCAGCACCATCGCCTGCGCCATGTCAGCCGCGCGCAACGCGGCGCCGGCAGCAACAGCCGCATCGGTGGCCTCGGCAAAATTGTAGGTCGACGCTCCGATGATTACCGGTTTGCCGAGCGCACAGG
>Ga0105107_10001059_pt1 | contig 17874 bp, 12 predicted proteins | sample PPLLaktember2015_6_FD_79335 | JGI IMG/M metagenome (GOLD analysis project Ga0105107, IMG submission 79335) | Freshwater sediment microbial communities from Prairie Pothole Lake near Jamestown, North Dakota, USA - PPLs Lake P8 Core (1) Depth... | ecosystem: Environmental > Aquatic > Freshwater >...
GACGCCAATCTCGACTGGCTGCGCATCGGCCGCAGCCTGCGCGTTGAACTGCGCGACGCGGGCCAGCATGTCACGGGCCGCTGCGAACGCCGCAGCGCACGGGTTGTCGAGCGCGTTCGGCGCACCGAATACGGCCATGATGCCGTCGCCCATGAAGCAGGTGACGGTCCCGCCGTGCCCATGGATCAGCCCCACCACATCCTCGAAATAACGGTTGAGGTATCCGACGATCGCCTCCGGCGACATGCCTTCGCTGCGCGTGGTGTAACCCCGGATATCCGAGAACAGCACGCAGACAAACTTGCGTTCGCCGCCGAGTTCCGCCCGCAGTTGGCCCGCGATGATCTGCTGCATGACGGCGGGGCTGACATAACCGGAGAACACCCCGCGCAGGCGACGGCGTTCCCGCAGCTTTAAGGAAGCTTCAAGTCCGTTGCGGCCACCGAGCGCGACCAGCCCGGTTGCGGCCGCAGCGACCACCGGCAGATGCAGGCCGTAGGCCAACAGCAGGGTCGACACGGCGAGCAGCAGGCCCACGAACGCAGCGGAAATCAGCATGAAGTACACCGCACCGGTCGTCACGAACCAGAGCAGCGCAGCGACCGCGCCCATCGCGGCCACGACGAACGGGGATACCCGGGATATCAGGCCGCCGTCCGCCAGCAGTCCGCGCAGGATCTGCGCATGCAGCAGGACACCCGGGCTTCCGGATTCACCTTCCTCCCAGGCAGCCAGCGGCACCGGCAAGCGCTGCCGGTCCTCGTACGGCAGCACAAACCCGAGCAATACCGGCCGCCCGCCGAACGCCCGCACCAACGCCGCATCGTCACGCGCATCGGCCCAGGCCAGCACCTGCTGCAGCGGCACATAGCTGAATTTGTCGCCGCGGGCGAAATCGATGATGCCGCTGCCCGGCGCGACCCCGAGCCGGCGCGCGACCTGCCCCGCGAGCGTCGCCACGCGTGCCCCACCCTCACCCAGCCGCTCGTCAAAATGCCTCACCACGCCGTCGTCGGCGACATTGATCAGCGCATAGCCGGTTGCACCCTCGCCCGCAGCAACCAGAAACGGCCTGTGGATCGGGCGTGTCGCGCCCGACGGATCGACCGTCAATGCCAGCACCAGAGGATAGGTCCGTCGCGCCTCGACAATGCCGCGCAACAGGGCTGCGTCATACCCCGGTAGCACCGTGTCGTAACTGCGGTCTGGCAGCACGATATCCACCGCCACTGCCGCAGGTCGCGCGATAACCAGCGCCTGCAGAAACCGCGCGAGGTGGCGGTGCCAGAGCGTGACCGGTTCCGGCAGCGCCTTGACCGTTGCGTCGTCAATCCCGACCACCACCACCTCCTGCAACGCCGGCCGGGGATGCCACGAGCGCAGCACGCCGAACTGCCAATCGAGCAGGCGCAGATCGATGGGCTCAGTCGTCTGCACCATGCCCAGCAGCGCTCCGCACACCACAATCACAGGGAAAAGCAGAGCCCGGCGCATGTACGTCAGGCCTGTTGAAACGCAACCAGTTCGGTACGCGTTGCCCGAAGGATTTTTCCCGAAACGTGATGGTTGAACCACTCGAAAGCAATCGGCCGGCGCACCTCCCGCGGCGCATACCAGGTCTTCCAGTCCCAGCGGACATGCAGGTTACGCCCACCCACAGAGGAACCCGTCTGCCAGCCCGTTGTTTCCACGCGGAATGCGTAAAAAGTGCCCGCCGGCACGGTGATTTTCTCGCGATCTACGATCCGCAGCTCAAGCTCAACCGTGCTGTTGCCGCCCTTCGGTGGAATCACCCGGAACCGGGTATTCCAGCGCTTGCCCACCGCAAAATCGAAAGGGGCGGTCTGGTTCGGTGACCAGACTGCGCCTTGCGGCGTTCGCAGCATGTTGCCGAGGCGATCGGTCACGAGCGTCCCGTCGTTGTAGATCACCTCGTGTTCGGTGATGGCCGTGATCCTGGGCCGCCCCGGCTTGAGCTGCTGCTGCGTCAGCAAATCAAATTGCCGATACTGGTAAGAGTCGCCGACCCGATAGGCTGTGTCCGCCGACGCTGCTCCCTTGCCATACGGGTTGTCGGGCGCAGACACGATCTCGACCTTTTTTTCACCCAGCTTCGCCAGCACACGGTCGAGCTGCAGCTGTGCCAGCTCCGTGAAACGCCCGTGCGGATAACGCCGCAGGTAATCCTCGAAGGGCTCGGGCTGTGCGGATTCCTTGATGCGCTCCCATAGCGCGAGTTCATGCCTGAATTCGCGCTCGACCTCTTCCTCGGCACGCTTGCGTTCTTCGCGCGGCGGCAGGAACCAGAAGTCATCCTCCAGCGAAGTGCTCTCCCACGGAATCTGCAGACCGTTCGACCGCCGCCGCACCGCGAGCCGCACGCGCTTGAAAACATCCTCAATTTTGGCTTCCGGCACCCGGATTTCGCGCAGCAGATGCCCGGTGTACAAGCCGTGGTCGCCGCCATCGCCGTCGATCGCGGTATGTCCTGGCGCAGTGGCATAAGCCAGCAGTGTCCCCGGCGGCGCGTCCATCTGCGACAGGCCCTTCTGGTCAACGCGCGTCGCCGTGCCGAGGGGGTTGTCGCGGCAGGCGTCGAGGACGACCAGATTCATCGGATTACCCGCCCGCCGCATACCCTCGAGCAGGCTGTTCACATCCACGCCGCGCTGCCGCAGCGCGCCCACGGTGTCAATTTCCGCATCCACCGGTATCAGGTAATTGCGCCAGGCCAGTTGCATGCCGTGCCCGGCAAAATAAAACAGCCCCACTGCCTTGCTCCGTGCCAGATTTTCCGTATGCGCGGTGATCGCGTCCTGCATGGCCGCCTGCACAAGATCCACACCCAGCGTCACTTCAAAACCGGCGCCCCTGAGCGCTTCCGCCATGGCGTGCGCATCGTTGACTGGATTGCTGAGCGGCGCCCGGTGGTAGTTGCCGTTGCCGATGACCAGCGCCTGCCTGGCGGCACGCAGCAGCGCGCTGGAACCCAGCGCAAACCTCACCGACCAGGGCATGAACCAGGTGCTGCCGCTCGCCAGCGCGGTTTTGAGCATACGGCGGCGGGTCCAGGTTGTCATGGACGGGATCTTTTTGGGAATAGAGACCTATAATAACAATATCGGGCGCAGTGCAATGCCTCTGTTTACGGACTCGTGGATGGTTGCCGGATTGATATTGCGTAGCCTGCCAGCACTGGTGTTTGATGGACTGCCGGGAGCGATCATCGCGCTGATGCTGACCTGCGCGACCGCCTATGCCGCGGAGCAACGCGTCGCCCTGGTGATCGGCAACAGTGCCTATCCGGCCGCACCCCTGAAAAACCCCCTCAACGACGCTCGCGCGATTGCACGCCAGCTCAATGAACTGGGGTTCGAGGTGATTCTGCGCACGAATCTCAGTCAGAAAGGCATGGTCGCGGCATTGCGCGAATTTGGCGGCAGGCTGCGGGAAGGCGGCGTCGCGCTGTTTTATTTTTCCGGCCACGGCATGCAGGTGAAGGGACGCAACTATCTGATCCCCGTCGACGCCGACATCCGCGCCGAGGACGAAGTGCCGTACATGAGCACGGACATGGCACAGGTGCTCGACAAGCTGGAGACCGCGCGCAGCCGGGCCAATTTCGTCATCCTTGATGCCTGTCGCAACAATCCTTTCATCCGCACGTTCCGCTCGGTCAGCGTCGGCCTCGCACAAATGGATGCGCCGGGCGGAACGCTGCTGGCCTACGCCACAGCGCCGGGTTCGGAAGCGCGCGACGGCAATGAAGAGTTTGGCACCTACACCAAGCACCTGCTGGCACACATGGCCGTGCCGACGCTGCCCGTGGAGGTCATGTTCCGGCGGGTGCGCGAGGGCGTCATGGCCGAAACTGCCAAACGCCAGGTACCGTGGGAAAGCTCGTCCCTGGTTGGTGATTTCTACTTCAATCCCGGAGGCGTCGCAGCCGCACCACCGGCACCATTGCACGTGTCGACGCCACCACCATCCGCGCCGGCGCAAACCAAGGGCATGCCGGCGCCCGAGACCAAGTCACAGGTTGCGCTGGCAACACCGCAAGCACCCGGCACGTCACCATCGCGGCTGCCCCGCGCGGGCGACAGCTGGACTTACCGCCTGATCAACGAGTTGCACGAAACCGAAGTCGCCACGGTCACCGTAACGGTCAGCGACGTCGATACCAAGTCGGTATTCGAATCGGTGGCGCCCGTCGCCAACAGCCGCAACGTGCTCCAGCGGGAATCGCCGCTGGAGGTGCGCATCGTGGAACATGCGGCAACCAGTGGCGTCAACGTGGTCGAGTTTGCACCTTTTCTTGCCGCGAGCGAGGACTTCTCGGTCGGCAGGAAATGGCGCGATGTGCCGGGGCTGTACAGTGTGACCTCATTCGACCGCTGGCGCGTCGATGCCGAGGTTGTTGCGCGCGAGCGCATACGCGTGCCTGCAGGTGAGTTCGACGCGTTCCGGGTCGAAGTTGCAGCCGAGCGCCCGCCGCCCACCGACAACAATGACCGCGTCACTGTCACGCGGATCGTACTCATTGCCTGGTACGCACCGGCAAGCAAACGCGTGGTAAAGAGCGTCCGCCAGACCTATGATCAGTACAACAGCCGGCTGGATACCGACCGTTACGAACTGGTAAGTCTCAAAATACAATAACCGCCGCGAATGATCGACACCAACATGCCTGCGGCCTCTTCGCCAACTGCCCTGGTATTGCGCGCCGACCGCGATGGCGTCGCGACACTGACGCTCAACCGTCCGGCACAGTACAACGCACTGTCCGCCGCGCTGCTGATCGAGCTGCGGGCGGCGCTTGAATCCATTGCCCGCGACGGCGCCGTGCGTGCCGTGGTCATCGCCGGTGCCGGCAAGGCGTTCTGCGCCGGCCACGACCTGAAGGAAATGCGGACCCGTCCGGACCGCGCCTTCATCACGGATATTTTCCGGCGCTGCAGCGAGGTGATGCTGATGCTGACCCGCCTGCCGCAGCCGGTCATCGCCCGTGTCCATGGCATTGCCGCAGCCGCAGGCTGCCAGCTGGTCGCGCAATGCGATCTTGCTGTCGCCAGCGCGGATGCCAAATTTGCCGTCTCCGGCATCAATGTCGGGCTGTTCTGTGCGACGCCCGGCGTCGCGCTGGCCCGCAACATCCCGCGCAAACAGGCGATGGAAATGCTGCTGACCGGGGATTTCATCGATGCCCAGCAGGCGCTCGATCGGGGACTGGTCAACCACATCGTCAGGGCCGAGGCACTGGATGAAACCGTCGCCGGACTGACCGCGAAGATTCTCGCCAAGCCGGCGGCGGCCGTTGCCGCGGGCAAGAAATCCTTCTACGAACAACTCGATACCGGCCTCGCCAGCGCCTATGCGCTGGCCACCGAAACCATGGTCTGCAACATGATGAGCGACGATGCAGCTGAGGGTATCGATGCTTTTCTGCAGAAGCGGGCCCCGGATTGGCAACGTCACAGCTGAGTCGGTACATCCGAGTCGCAGGCCGCGACTGCGCGTTAGCCTGTCGTGCGTTGCGCCGGATCAGCCGCATTGAAGCGGTGGCCGCGCAGCCCGATGCCCGACGGATGTGCAGCAACCCTCGACGAGACCGGCGGGGTCGCTGCAATGCTGCATTGCGGCAGCACATCACCGTTCGATGCCGCGGTGCTTCACCTGATGATCTGTCATTGCACCGGACTGGCGAACTGAATAACATGCCAACTGCTGCACGCGGCGAGGCCCCGAATAAGAGAATATGCGCCCGCCGTCCCACGGCTCTACCACTCCACATGAGGAAAGTTTTGCATGCGTACTTACAAAATCCTGATCCTCGGCGCATCGTACGGCTCGCTGCTGGCGACCAAGCTGCTGCTCGCCGGACACACCGTCAAGATGATCTGCCTGCCCGCCGAGGCGGAACTGTTCAACACGGAAGGCGCAATCGTGCGCATGCCGGTCAAGGGCCGGGAAGGGCTGGTCGAAATCAATTCCCAGAAACTGCCGGGTAAGCTGTCCGCCGGCGGCCCCGACTCCGCCGAACCCGCCGACTATGACCTGATTGCACTGGCCATGCAGGAACCGCAATACCGCTCGCCGGGCGTACGCGAACTGCTGGACAAAGTGGCCAAATCACGGGTGCCCTGCATGTCAATCATGAACATGCCGCCGTTGCCTTACCTGAAACGCATTCCCGGCCTGAACGCCGATGCCTGCCGCGACTGTTACACGGATGCCTCCGTCTGGGACAGCTTCGATCCGAAAACGCTGACGCTGTGCAGCCCCGATCCGCAGGCTTTCCGCCCCCCCGAGGAAAAGGTCAATGTGCTGCAGGTGCGGTTGCCCACCAATTTCAAGGCAGCGCGCTTCGACTCCGACGCGCACACGGCAATCCTGCGCCAGCTCGAGACCGACATCGAGGCCACCCGCTTCGACCCCGGTGACGGCAGGAAAATCGAGTTGCCGGTCAAGCTCAAGGTACATGACTCGGTATTCGTGCCGCTGGCGAAATGGGCCATGCTGATCGCCGGCAATTACCGCTGCGTGCAGAAGGACGCGATGCGGCCGATCAAGGATGCGGTCCACTCCGACATTGCCGCCTCGCGCACGGTGTACGACTGGGTGGTCAGGCTTTGCGTGGCGCTGGGCGCCAGCGAGAAAGACATGGTGCCGTTCGAAAAATACGCCACTGCGGCGCTGTCGCTGGGAAGCCCGTCCTCGGCAGCACGGGCACTGGCTGCCGGCGCACCGAACATCGAACGCGTTGACCGCCTCGTCAAAACCGTTGCCGCGCAGAAAGGCATGCAGCTTGCAGTGGTCGATGAGACCGTCAAACTGGTTGACGCCTGGCTGGAGAAAAACCGCAAACGGGCCTGAGCACCGCGCCACAACAAGCCCGGGCATGCCCGGGCTTTTTCATGCGCTGCGCTGGGGGAATCGAGTTCGGCCGGTGCGCGACGCTACTGCAGCGCCGGTTCAGGACCGGGACGCCGTGCCCTTTGCAAACAACGGTGCACTGCCCGAGCCCATCAGGCCGGATACCTGGTCGGATATCACCACGAGGGGCTCCTTGGTTGCCCGCCCGATCAGGAAGCCTTGCGCGTTATGGATGCCCAGATCACGCAGTATGCAGAAATCCGCCGCTGTTTCGACACCCTCTGCGATCAGCGAAGAGCCGCAGCCTTCGGCAATATGCTGCAGGGATTTGAGGAAATGGAATTTGACCGAGTCCTCGCTGACACCTTGCACAAAGTGCATGTCGATCTTGACGAAATCCGGCTGCAGGTCCGACCACAGGCGCAGACTGGAAAACCCTTCGCCAAGATCATCCAGCGCCACACGAAATCCGGCGCCACGGAACAGCATCAGCGCATCGCGAAAAATCGAACGGTCCGTGATCAACTGGTTTTCGGTAAGCTCAATTGTGACCTGCGCAATGTCCAGGCCGCAGTCCCTGATGAAGCGTGTGATACGCTGCACGTCATCTTTGACCTCGAGCACGGTCTGCGGCGTTATGTTGAGGAATAACTGGCGCTTCATATCGAGTTTGGCAAACTGGCGCACGACCTTGCGTGCGCAGAGCATGTTCAGCTCGGTGAGGAATCCGGCACGGGTCGCCGCATCGAACAGTTTGGTGGGGGTGTGCATCGAACTGGTTTCCGGTCCGCGAATCAGGCCCTCGTAGGCCAGGATTTCACCGGTACCAAATGCCAGGATCGGCTGGAACACCGGATACACCGAACGGGTCTCGAGGATCCGGGTCAGTTCCTCGAGTTCGCGGAAGCGCGTGTTGTCGCGGGGCCTGGGTGCAATACCGGCGTAGGCCGCATCGACATCTTCGGGGCCAAGGACTTCGCACGCACCGATTTCAGGCACGCTCAACTGCACTGCTTTGGTGATCACGAATCGCTCCGGATTCTTGAAATACCGGCAAATATCAAACCTTGCTGAAGGTGTTAGTGCAGACGCGACTAACCCTGATCATCATACGAATTAAAGCATAATTTCAACTAGTTGGCTGAAGTTTCTAAAGCGCGTTAAAAGGCAGGCGATCCGGCATACCGCGGTGTGCCGCGAAGGCGTGCCTTAGTCGATCCACACCATCGGCGCCACAATAATACCCTTCATCAACGACCATCAAGCGGACGCCCGTCACACATCCGCCGTCGTCGCCGGACGCCGGCCCTGATTGGCGCTGCCGGCACCGGGTACGCAAGGAAACCGATGGCATCCGTCACCGCGGCGGGCGCCAGCTGATGGCCACGCGCGCTGCGCACGGCGAAGGCTACGCCGCGCCGTTCGCCATCGGCCTGCGGTCTAGCGGGCCTGTGTCCCGCCCATCGCCAGCATCAGCTGGTTCAGGCGTTTGACGAAACCTGCAGGATCCTCGAGCTGACCGCCCTCGGCGAGCAGCGACTGGTCAAACAGCACCGCTGCCAGGTCGCTGAAACGCGCCTCTTCCGTTTCCGCCTCCAGCCGTTGCACCAGCGGGTGGCGGGTATTGATTTCGAGGATGGGTTTGGCCAGCGGCACTTTCTGCCCGGCCGCCTTCAGCATCCGCTGCAGGCCGGCGGTCATGTCATGTTCGTCGGCCACCAGGCAGGCCGGCGAGTCGGTCAGGCGCAGCGTCACCCGCACATCCTTGACCCGCTCATCGAGTGCCTTTTTCATGCGCTCGACCAGAGCCTTGTGCTCGACCGCTTCCTGCTCCTGCGCCTTTTTCTCGGTCTCGTCCTCGAGCTTGCCGAGATCCAGCGCCCCCTTGGCCACCGACTGCAATGACTTGCCCTCGAATTCGGTGAGAAACGACATCATCCACTCGTCGACCCGGTCGGAGAGCAGCAGCACTTCGACGCCTTTCTTGCGAAAAACCTCGAGATGCGGGCTGGCCTTGGCCGCAGCAAAAGTCTCGGCGGTCACGTAATAGATCTTCTCCTGGCCGGGCTTCATCCGCGCCACGTAATCGGCCAGCGACACATCCTCGTCGGCCGTATCCGTCTGTGTCGAAGCAAAGCGCAGCAGCTTGGCGATGCGCTCGCGATTGCCATGGTCTTCGCCGACACCTTCCTTGAATACGCGGCCGAACTCCTTCCAGAATGTCGCAAACTTTTCCTTCTGGTTCTCGGCCAGATCCTCGACCAGCGACAGCACGCGTTTGACCGAAGCCGCACGTATGGTTTCAATATCCTTCGATTCCTGCAGGATTTCCCTGGACACGTTCAGCGGCAGGTCGTTGGAATCGATGATGCCGCGCACGAAGCGCAGGTAATGCGGCATCAGGTGGTCGGCATCGTCCATGATGAACACGCGGCGCACATAGAGCTTGATGCCGCGGCGATGCTCGCGGTCCCACAGGTCGAACGGCGCACGCGCCGGGATGTAGAGCAGCTGGGTGTATTCCTTGCGGCCCTCGACCCTGTTATGCGACCACGCCAGCGGCGCCTCGAAATCATGACCTACATGCTTGTAGAATTCGATGTACTGTTCATCGGTGATCTCGCTCTTCGGCCGTGCCCATAGCGCGCTCGCCTGGTTGACCGTCTGATCCTTGCCGGTGGTGCGGTACTTGCCCGTGTCCTTGTCCCACTCTTCCTCCTTCATCATGATCGGCAGCGTGATGTGGTCGGAATACTTGCGCAGGATGGCGCGTAGCCGAGTGCCGTCGGCGAACTCGGCCTCGCCCTCACGCAGGTGCAGCGTGACCTCGGTGCCGCGCTCGGCCTTTTCGACCACTTCCAGCGTGTATTCGCCGCTGCCGTCGGATTCCCAGCGCACGCCATGCTCAGCGGTAAGGCCCGCACGACGCGTCACCAGCGTGACGCGGTCGGCGACGACAAATGAAGAATAGAAACCGACACCGAACTGGCCGATCAGATGTGCGTCCTTCGCCGCGTCACCGGTCAGCTTGGCCAGAAATTCACGCGTGCCCGACTTCGCAATGGTGCCGACATTGTCGATGACCTCCTGGCGCGACATGCCGATGCCGTTGTCGGCAACGGTGACTGTCCGTGCCTTGGGATCGAAAGCAACGCGGATTTTCAGTTCTGCATCGTTTTCCAGCAGCGCCTTGTCGGTCAGTGCCTCGAACCTGAGTTTGTCGCAGGCATCCGAGGCGTTGGAAACCAGCTCGCGCAGGAAAATCTCCTTGTTGCTGTACAAGGAGTGGATCATCAGTTGCAGCAGTTGTTTGACCTCGGCCTGAAAGCCCAGGGTCTCTTTGTTTGAGGTTTCGGACATCACCCCTCCGCAATGGTCGGTGTTGAAAGAAAAAGAAAAGGAAAAACGGTGATGCTGATATGGGGCTCGCAGTGGACGATTTCAAGCGCGTGGCGCCGCCGCAGCTGCACTGCCGTTGGCACCACCGGACCAACACAACTAATTGTTTTTATTGGATTATTTGTTGCGGCGCGCGATGAACATCAGCGGCACGCCGAGCAGCAATACGCCGATGCCGAGTTGGGCGCCGATGCTGCCGGGATCCTTGGACAGCGCATAACTCCCGCTGGACCACAGCATGAACGCGCACATCGCGCAGAACACGATGGGCGTCAGCGGATACAGCGGAACCCGGAACGGATTGGCCGCAGCCGGGGCCTGGCGGCGCAGCACGAACAGCGATACGCCGGTCAGCAGAAAAAACAACCAGAATGCCGGCGCCGTGTAAGCCACCATAGTCTCGAAGCCGTCAGGGGTTGTCGCGGCGAGCAGGACCAGCGCCAGGGACACGGCGCCCTGTACCAGCAGTGCACTCGTCGGGGTATTGGTGCGCTCGTTCCAGTTGCCCAATGCGCGGAACATGCCGAAGTCGCGGCCCAGCGCAAAATTGGTGCGCGCGCCGGTGAAGGTCGTCGCGTTCAGTGTCGAGAGCGCCGCGGCCATGACGATGATGCTCAGCACGAGTTTGCCGGCACCGCCCAGCGTTGCCTGCATCAAATCTGCAGCGACGGCACGCGAGTTCTTCATGCCTTCGAGGCCAAGGACGTTGAGGTAGGCCAGGTTGAGCAGCACATACAGCACGGTCACCGCCAGGATGCCGAGCAGCAGCGCACGCACGATGTTGCGCCTTGCGTCCTGCATTTCGGCTGTCAGGTAGGCAGCTTCATTCCAGCCACCGTAGGTAAGCAGGATGAAAATCAGCGCAAGCTGGGAAAACATCGGTGCCCCGGCGGCCGGTGGCGATGCTGCTGCCACAGGCTGGGCGCCACTGTGCATGAAGCCGGCAACGATCACCGCGAAGATAGCCAGGGCCAGCGCGGAGGTCAGCACGGTCTGCACGGATTTGCTCTCCCGGGTACCCACCAGGTTGAGCGTAGTCACCGCAAGCACCGCGATCAGCGCATAGATCACAGAGCCCTTCTCGCCCAAGGGCCAGAGCTGGCTGGCATAGTCCCCGAACACGAATGCAATCGCCGCAATGGCGCCAGTCTGGACGACGCTCATCCGCGCCCAGGCGAACAGGAATGCCGGCTTGGAACCGAACGCACGGTTCAGGAAATGGTATTCACCACCGGCATTGGGGAAAGAGGAACCCAGCTCCGCGTAACACAAGGCACCGACCAGCGACACGAGACCACCGGCTATCCAAAGTGCAATGAATACGGTCTCTGTCGCGACGCTGCCGGCAACGATCGACGGCGCCTTGAATATACCCGCACCAATGACGATGCCAACGATCATCGCGCAGGCATCAACTACAGAAAGGGTCTGGCGCGGTGCGGCAGTATTCGGTGTGCTCATGCGGTCTCCTCCCCCGACGGACGGGATGGTGTTGTTGCTATTGTTCGTCCGACGGGCGCTTCAGTTCGCCGCGCTGTATCTGTTTTGCGGTCCATGGCACTTGCTGCCGCGACGCGCCCTCGCCGACCAGCAGCGTGCCCTTGATGAGGCCGCCACTGATCTGACCGGTGAACTCATGGCGCGCGACGCCGCTGCGGCCGCCGGCGATCATGCGGATCCGCTCGCCCATGATGCGCCCGCGCAGATCGACGCTGCGGTCGCGGATCTCCACCTTGCCTTCGATTTCCTGGAAATCCTGCTGCAGGTCGAATTCGAGCGGCATGTCGCGCCCGCCGAGGTTGACCAGCGACTGCCATTTTCCCGGCACCCGTGCCGGCACCACGTAGGAAAACACGTAGCTGATGCCGGGTTCACCGACTTTCTTCTCGGGCACGCTCAACTCGCGCTGCTCGTCGGGATCCCACTCGCCGAGATGGTAGTCATGCGCGACAATGCGCGTGCCCGGCTTGAGCGCCATCAGCTTGGGGCGCAGCTTGAGGTTCATCTCCGGCAGCAGGTACGTACTGATCACGGTTGCCTTCGACAGGTCGGTCATGAACAGGTTTTCCTCGACAAAGTGCACCTTGTCCGCGACGCCGGCCTTCTGCGCGTTCTGGTTGGCGAGTTTCAGCAGGTAAGTGTCGAGATCGACGCCGAAACCGCTCGCGCCATATTTGCTGGCCGCGGTAATCACGATGCGGCCGTCGCCCGAGCCCAGATCGATCAGATAATCCTTGGGGCCGACTTTCGCCATCTGCAGCATGGTATCGACCACGATCTGCGGTGTCGGCACGTAGACCACGTCGCCGCGCCCTTCCTGCGCCGCTGCAGGCAGTGCTGCGGCCGCACACAACATCATTGCAACATTACCCAGCACATTCGCCAATTTCATCACTGCTCCTTGATTAGACTGCCGATCACCACGCGGTGCGCGGGGCCGGCGCTGATGTCCATTTTGCCTGTTTTGATCCGTACCGCCCGCCACTGCAGCGGACGCTCCTCGCCGCGCACGACTTCCCCGGTGATCGAGTTGCCGCTGATGCGTCCGGTGTAACGCGCGGCGCCGGCACTGCCGGACAGCGTAAAACTCACCACATCGCCTTTGACCTGCGGCTCACCCAGGCGCTGCCGCTGCCCCTGCGCGACCACGCTGCCGTCGAGCACCTGGAATTTCTGCTCCAGCTTCGCCTCATGCCGGACATCGCCCGCCGCGCCGGGCAGCGTCCACTGCCAGGTGCCGGCAAAATTGGCCGGCACCACCCATAACATGATCTCGCTGGTCGGGGGGCCGTAGGCCTTGCCCGGCACATCGACGGTGATTTTCTGGTCAGGCTGCCAGTTGCCGAAATCGAAATCGTGCGACACGATGCGTGCCCCCGGCCGGAGTTGCTCGAACAGGCGCGGCCGCAGGCGCATGTTGACCGAGTTGTACAGGTAAGTCGTGACCACGGTGGCACGAGTCAGATCGGTGTCGAACAGGTCGCGCGCCGCGAACACCACCTTGTCCTGCACGCCCTGCTGCTGTGCATCGGCACGCGCCGTACGCACCAGGTGGTCATCGAGATCGACGCCCATGCCGCGCGTGCCGAAGCGAGTGGCGGCACGGATCGGGATGCGCCCGTCGCCGGAACCGAGATCGATCAGAAAATCATCTGGGCCCACACCACCCATGCCGAGCATCGCATCGACCACCGGCATCGGCGTCGGCACATAAGGCACATCGGACGCCGGGGCGGACGCCGCCTGCCAGCAGAACAATGCGGTCAACACGCCCCGCACGAGGACTCCGCGGCGGCACTGCGCGATCATTGCGCAGCCACGCGCACTGCGCGCCAGTCGTGTATGGTCTGCGCATTGCCGGCTCCGCGACGGAGGCGGCCTGCGATGACATCGCCGCTGACGCGACCTTCAAAATAGAGGCTGGCCTCGCTGTCGCGGTCACGATCGTCGACAATGACGAAGCTCAACCTGTCGCCCCACAGGCGCGGCTCCCAGATCTGCGCGTGGCGGCCGTCGATCTGCGCAAAACCGTCGATCTCCTGGTATTTCTGCCGCAGCTCCAGCGTGATCGCGTGGTCGCCACCGGGCAGCGGAATTTTCATCTGCCATTTGCCCGCGACCTTCGCCGGCACGATCCACAGAAAAGTGTTCTTGCGGATCTGCGTCGTCACATCGGGACTCCAGTCGCCAAGCCGGAAGTCGTGTGATACCAGCCGCGTGCCCGGTCGCAGCGCGAACAGTTGCGGGCGCAGCCGCATCATCACCCCGGGCAGCAGGTACATCGTGATCACGGTGGCCTGCGTGAGATCGGTCTTGAACAGATCCTGCTGCAGGAATTTGACGCGATCGGCGACTCCGGCCTGCTCGGCCGCTGCTTCGCTTTGAAAGATCAGTTGTTCATCGAGGTCCACGCCGATGCCGCGGGCGCCGAATTTTTTTGCGGCAGTGATCAATACGCGGCCATCGCCGGAACCGAGGTCCATCACGAAATCCCCGGGCTTGACGTCGGCGAGGCGCAGCATCTCGTCGATGACGACATGCGGCGTCGGCACGAACGGCACGTCGAACATCGGCTGCGCCTGCGCCCGCGGCAACAGCGCAAACGCCGAGAAGCACAAAAATACATTTAACAACAATGACTTACGCATTACTGCCCATCCGCACCGAATTCCCGGATCACCGGCGGCGGTGCGATCACATGTGCGGCATCCTGGATCTCGACACGCACCGCACTCCACGGCACGGTTTCGCCCTTGCCCGCACTCTTGTTGTCGGCGGCGCGCATTTCGCCTTCGACGGCCTGGTTGATGCGTTGCCCGCTGAAGGTGACGCGACCGTGCTCCGGCAGCGTCATCGTCACTTCGATCATCCGGCCGGTCAGTGTCGCCCGCTCCACCGGCACTGTGCGACCGTCCAGCTTCGCGGTGGCTTCCAGCTTCTGGTAATTCTGCTTCAGTGCCAGTTCAACCGTGCGTGGCTTGCCGGCACTGGCCACCTGCCACACCCAGCGCCCGGCGACCAGATCGGGCACCACCCAGTACAGCACCTTGCTCTTCTGCGAACGGCCGACCGGCTTCCCCGGCGCATCCATTTCGTATTCGAGATCGGGCAGCCAGTCGCCGATGCCGTAATCATGCGACACGATGCGCGTACCCGGTGCCAGCGCGAGAAACTTGCTGCGCGCCATCAGGTTCACTTCCGGCAGCAGGTAAATCGTGATCACCGAGGCCGGCGACAGGTCGGTCTCGAACAGGTCCCGCGCGTAGAACTTCGCACGGTCGGCAACGCCCGCCTTGCGCGCATTGTTGTTGGCCAGTTGCACCAGCCGCTTGTCGAGATCGACGCCGAAACCGCGCGCGCCGTGCTGTTTCGCCGCGGTAATCACCAGGCGGCCGTCGCCGGAGCCAAGATCGATCACATAATCCCTGGCGGTGACCTTGGCGGTCTTCAGCATCGCATCAACAACATTCTGGGGGGTCTGCACATAAGGCGTGTCACCAAAATCCTGCGCTGGCACCGCACCCGCCAGCGCCAGCATGAACATGCCGGCCGTCATCCGCATCTGCATCAGTCAATTGTCTCCATGTTGGCAACACGGGCCGCCCGCTCGGCAATCCATTCCACGCGGGCGGCGATGCGGCTGCCGGACAGCCCCGCCTCGCCGATAATGCGGTCGCTGTCGACGCGGCCTCTGAATTCATGCTTGACCGGCATGCCGTCCAGATCGGCGGTAAATTCAAAGGACAGTGCCGCGCCGTTGAGCTTCGCATTGCGGATATTCACCGCGCGGCCGTTTACCCGTACCGTGCCGCTGATCACCTGGTATTTCTGCTCGAAACTGAATTCGTAGGCATGCGCCTTGCCTGCCGGCGTCAACCGCGAGCCCCAGACGCCGGCCACCTTTGCCGGCACCACCCAGAAATAAATGTCGCTGTCGCCGCCGGCGCCGGAGAACTTGTCGTTGGCATCCATGCGCACGTACTGATCGGCCTTCCAGTCACCCATGTCGAAGTCATGAGACACCAGGCGCGTGCCCGGCTTCAGTTCCAGCAACTGCGGGCGCAGTTGCAGGTTGACGCGCGGCAACAGATACATGGTAATGACCGTGGCCTGTGACAGGTCGGTATCGAACAGGTTGCGCTGGTAAAAAGCCACTTTGTCGGTAACACCGTGCTTGCGCGCGTTCGCGTTGGCTTCGTCAATGCGCACCGGATTGAGATCGACACCGAAACCACGGGTGCCGTATTTCTTCGCAGCGGTAACGACAATGCGGCCGTCGCCCGAACCGAGGTCTATCAGGTAATCCTGAGCCGTCACTTTCGCCATCGCCAGCATGCGATCGACAACCGCCTGCGGCGTCGGTACGTAGGGTACGCTGGGCTGATCGCCGGCAGCGCTCGCCCGAGCCGGAACGACGACACTCGCCAGCACCAGCACAGCCAGCATTTTCCAGAACATTACAGACCGACGTCGCATGATTATCCCCACTACCCGTGGCCGCTCATCTGCAGGGGCCGGATTGAACTTAAGCGTAACCTGCCGCGGCACAGTCACCTGGATGCGACCGCAGCTGTGGTAGATTGGCGGCGCATTATAACCGACAGCCTCTGCCCGCCCCATGCCCTTCGCCCTGATCTTCATTTCCGGTGGCGCGATCCTTGCGCTCGAACTGCTGGCCTCACGCATCATGACGCCCTATTTCGGTGTCAGCCTGTATATCTGGACCGGGATTCTGTCGATCACACTGGTCTCGCTCGCGCTCGGTTACTGGTGGGGCGGCCGTCTGGCCAGCGACAGCAAGCCGGGAACGGAACGCAGGCTGGGGCTGCTGTTCGCGATCATGCCGGCGCTCGCCGGCATCGCGATCGTCGCCGCCTGCCTGACCTATCCCCTCGCCTTCCATGCACTGGCACGCTGGAGCCTGATCGGCGGCGCCTTCGCTGCCTGCATGATCCTGCTGTTCCTGCCGCTGGTAGCGACCTCGGCAATGAATCCGCTGCTCGTCGCGCTGCTGCTGCGCCAGCAGGCCGCGCGTCAGGGCGATGCCGGCGCCGGCCTGGTGTTCTTCGTCAGCACGCTGGGGTCGGTCGCCGGCGTAATCGTCACCGCGTTTCTGCTGATCCCCAACATCAGCAATTACACGGCGACGCTGCTGGTCGCGCTCCTGCTGGGTGCTCTTTCGCTCGGCGCCGCGGCCCTGCCGAAACTGCCGATGTCCGGCCGCGGCACCGTTACTGCCTGCGGGATCATCGCCATGCTCGGTGCCGCACTGCTCGCCTGGCAGGGCGACCGTTACACCGGGCGCCAGGGTCCGATCGCCTTCAGCGGCGCCAACTGGCAGGTCGAGGGCACTCACAGCTCACTGTTCGGCACCGTCAAGATCCTGCGCAGCGGCGCTGACGGCGACGGCAAGTTCCTGCGCATGTATTTTCACGACGGGCTGATCCAGAACACCGTTGATTCGAACCAGCGGTCGATCTCGTTCTATACCTACGCGCTGGAAGCGCTGGCGCGCACCTATCAGCCGCAGCCGCAGCAGGTGCTGATGCTGGGCCTCGGCGCGGGAATAGTACCGTCGCGTCTCGCCCGGGACGGCGCCCGGGTCGAAGTCGTCGAAATCGATCCGGCCTCGCTTGCAGTTGCGCGACGCTATTTCGGTTTCGATACCACACGCGTCACCACGCACCAGGCCGATGCACGGACCTTCGTCAGCGACTGCACACCGCGCCACGACGTGGTGCTGGTCGACCTGTTCCACGGCGACGGCACGCCCGATTACCTGATCACCCGCGAGTTCTTCCGCGACCTGCGGCGCTGCCTGAAACCCGGCGGCGTCGCGGTATTCAACACCTTTGCCAATCTCGAGGACACGCGCGCTTATGCGCACCTGCTGGCAACGCTGACGAGCGAGCTGCCGCATGTCGCGATGTACCGGCCCGATTGGCCAGGCGCACGACAGATCAACAGTTTTCTGGTCGCCGCACCGGCACCGCTGCCTGCGCCGCAACGCGTCACGCTCACCGACGTGCCCGAACGCCACGCTTCGACGTTATGGGACATGCTGGCGAAACCGCGGGTTGTCGACGGCGGACTCACCGCATC
>Ga0105107_10001061_pt1 | contig 17852 bp, 15 predicted proteins | sample PPLLaktember2015_6_FD_79335 | JGI IMG/M metagenome (GOLD analysis project Ga0105107, IMG submission 79335) | Freshwater sediment microbial communities from Prairie Pothole Lake near Jamestown, North Dakota, USA - PPLs Lake P8 Core (1) Depth... | ecosystem: Environmental > Aquatic > Freshwater >...
ATGGCTGCGCTGAAGACGCCGGTGATCTGCACGGTGATTGGCGAAGGCGGTTCCGGCGGCGCGCTGGCGATCGCAGTCGGTGATGCGACCTTGATGCTGCAGTATTCGACGTACTCGGTGATTTCCCCGGAGGGCTGTGCTTCGATTCTGTGGAAAAGCGCCGACCGCGCGGCCGATGCGGCGGAGACGCTCGGCATCACCGCCACCCGGCTGAAAGCGCTGGGGCTGATCGACAAGGTTGTCAGTGAACCGCTGGGCGGCGCGCATCGCGATTACGATGCGATGATGCAGTCGTTGAAGAAGGCGTTGCAGGAAAGCTGGCGCCAGCTGCGCGATACGCCGGTCGACAAGCTGACTGACGCACGCTACGCGCGGCTGATGGGTTATGGCCAGTTCAAGGAAGCGGAAAGCCGCTGAGGCGGCTAACGCCATGACCTGCGGCGCACATCACGCGGCGTGATGGATGCGCTGGCAAAACAGGTCGGCGTCGTCGTCCGCCACCACGTTGCACCTGATGCATCCATCGCCATCGGCCTGAGCGGCGGTATCGATTCCGTCGTATTGCTGCACCTGCTCGTGCGCCAGTTGCGTTGGTCACCGCAGCGCGTGCTTGCGATTCACGTCAATCACCAGATCAGTGCCCATGCCGCACATTGGGCGGCATTCTGCCGCAGCCTGTGCCGGAAACTCGGGGTCGGACTGCGCGTGGTGAAAGTCGATGTGCCGCGCGGCAACAGTACCGAGGCCGCCGCGCGCGCAGCACGCCAGGCGGTATTTGCCGATTGCGGCGCGGATGTCGTGGTCCTGGCGCACAATCGCGATGATCAGGCGGAGACGCTGCTGCTGCAGTTGTTGCGCGGTGCGGGGCCGCGCGGGCTCGCCGCGATGCCGGTGCTGAGCACCGGTGTCGCCGGCAGGCCGCCGGTGCTGCGGCCGCTGCTGGAGGCGCCGCGCAAGGCGATTGCCGCCTATGCGCAGCGCCATCGGTTGCAGTGGGTGGAAGACGACAGCAATCTGGATCGCGGCTACCTGCGCAATTTCCTCCGTCACGACGTGATGCCGCTGCTGGAACGGAAACTGCCGGGTGCGGGTGCCACGCTCGCCCGCGGTGCGCGGCATCAGGCCGAAGCTTCCGATCTGCTCGATGCGCTGGCGGCACAGGATCTCGGGCCGGGCGGTCAGGATCGCCGCCTGCCAGTGGTTCTGCTGGAGACGCTTCCGCCGCATCGCGCGCGCAATCTGCTGCGCTATTTCCTCAGATGCAACAACGTGCTGATGCCCGAAGCCGACCGTCTTGACGAGTTGCTGCGCCAGGCAGTCACGGCGCGGAGCGATGCGCGCGTCTGCGTCGATCTGGGCAATGTGGAACTGCGGCGCTTCCAGGGCCAGCTGTACATCGTCAGGCCACTGGCGCGATTGGCGAAATCCTTCGCAGTGCCGTGGAGCGGCCGCGGAGTGCTCAGGCTGCCGCAACTCGGAGGATCGCTGCGTCTGGCACGGGGCAAAGGCGAGGGCATTGCGGCGGCGGCGCTGCGCTCGGCACCATTGCTGGTGCGCGTCCGCCAAGGGGGCGAAGTGCTGAGGCCGGCGGCCGGCGGCCGCTCCAGAACAGTGCGCAATCTGCTGCAGGAGGCGGCATTGCCGCCGTGGGTGCGCGAGCGGCTGCCATTTCTCTACGTGGGCGGTGAACTGGCCGCGGTGGCCGGTCTTTGGGTCGATGCAAAATTCCAGCCGACTGCCGGCGCGCCCGGGTTATTGCCGGTGTGGATCCCTGAATAGCTGTGCAGTCCTGCTTGGCCGGGCAGACCGGCTCCGGTGCAGGTTTGCCAAATGCGGGGGGCTTTGTTAATCTGGCTTCGTTCGTTCTCGGGATGAGAAAAACGCCTCGCATCAGCAGTGGCGCATTCCGGCTCTCCAATTCAATTTGAACCAGAGCGAGGAGTAAGACCAAATGAGAATTGCCAAGGTATTGAAGCTTGCAGTGGCCGCCGTGGCCGGCCTGACGTTTGCCACCGGTGCGTACGCTCAGCCGAAGCCGAATCCCAACTGGCCGAAGAACCTGACCCTCGGCACCGCCTCGGTGGGCGGGCTTTATTTCGTCTACGGGCAGGTGTGGGCGAGCCTGGTCAACGAGAAGCTCGGCACCAACATCAGCACCCAGCAGACCCAGGGACCGAATCAGAACATCATCCTGACCGAATCCAAGCAGGTCGATTTCGGCATGACCACCATGGGCATCGCGCTGCAGGCCTGGGAAGGCAAGGCGGCGTGGACGCAGGGCAAGCAGTACCGCAACATCCGCGCGATCTTCCCGATGTACGACACGCCGTTCCATTTCGTGACCTTGGAAAAGAATCCGGTGAAGTCGGTCAGCGACTTGAATGGCAAGAAATCCGGTATCGGTCCCCGTGCCGGCACCTGCGGTACCTATTTTCCGCTGATGTTCAAGGCGTTGGGCATCAACACGACGATCCAGAATGGTCAGGCCTCTGACATGGGGGCGGCGCTGCAGGATGGACTGATCGATGCGTTCCCATTCTGTGCGGGCGTGCCGATTCCGATATTTTCGGAACTGGAGACGACCAACAAGGTGCGCTTCTTCACATTCAGTGATGCCGAGATCAAGAAGTTGAAGGCCGCAATGCCGGAGCTTTCCGATTCCGTGATCCCCAAGGGCACTTACAAATCACTCACCGAAGACCACAAGACCGTCGGCCTGTATAACTTCGCGATCGCCAACAAGGATGTCGCCGAGGATCTGGTTTATGCGGTGGTCAAGGCGGTGCTGGAGAACAATCCGCAGATGATCAAGGGGCATGCGGCCTCCAAGGAAACGCTACTGCAAAACTGGAATCGCAACGGCTTTCTGCCGTTTCACCCTGGCGCGATCCGTTACTTCAAGGAAAAGGGCATTGCCGTGCCCAAGCACCTGATTCCGCCAGAGTACAAAGGCTGATTGCAACTTTGCAGAAAGCCGCACTGCGCGCAAGCACAGTGCGGTTTTTTTTATCCGGAGGGGGATAAAGCATGAGCACCACGCCAGCACTTGAAGAAGTCATCAAGCCGCCGATGGCGGACGAGGAGTTCAGCGGCAACCGGCGCGTGCTGAGTCGCTGGGAGGGGATTTTGCTGGCGGTCCTCTGCGTCGGATTCACGGTGTTTCACCTGTATGTGCTGAATGTCTATTCGCTTGAACCGCTGCTGTTTCGCGCAATACACGTCGGCTGGGGCGGGGCGCTGGGGCTGATCCTCTACGCGCCGTTTCGCAGAGTGGCGAAAGCCGGTGTGCCCTGGTACGACTGGTTGCTGGTGCTGGCTTCCATCGGTTGCGCGGTCTATGTTGTGATCGAGCTTGACGGCCTGCTGTTTCGCGCCGGTGCACAGTTCACCACCGGCGATGTGATCGTCGGCTTCATCGGGACGCTGCTGGTGCTGGAGTTCACGCGGCGCACCTCGGGGCTCGCGCTGCCGATCATCGCGACGATATTCATCATCTACTGTTTTGTCGGGCCGTGGATGCCCGGCGTACTGGAGCACAAGGGCTTTGAAATCCCGCGCTTCTTTACCTATATCTACAGCGAGTACGGCATTTTCGGTGTCACCACGCAAGTCTCATCTTCCTACATCATCCTGTTCGTCACCTTTGCCGCCTTCCTGCAGGTATCGAAGGTTGGTGATTACATTAACGATCTGTGCAACGCCATGTTCGGCTGGGCGCGCGGCGGGCCGGCAAAGGCGGCGGTGGCCTCGGGCATCATGTTCGGCTCGATTTCGGGTTCCGCAGTGGCGAACGTCGTGGCCTCGGGCATGGTCACCATCCCGATGATGCGCAAGGTCGGCTACGACCGCCCAACCGCGGCGGCAATTGAAGCGACGTCTTCTACCGGTGGTCAGATGACGCCACCGGTGCTCGGCGCCGGCGCGTTTCTGATGGCGGAGATCACGGGAATCCCGTACGGCCAGATTGCCCTTGCCGCGGTGATTCCCGCGATCCTGTTTTACACGGCATGCTGGATTCATGTCGATCTGCACGCGATCAGGCTCGGTCTGAAGGGGGTTTCACGCAGCGAATTGCCGCCGCTGAAATTGATGCTCACCCGGCTGTATCTATTCTCGCCGCTGATTGTCTTCGTCTGGGCACTGCTGGCCGGCTACTCGCCGTTCCGCGCTGGTGGACTGGGCATCATGGCAGCGCTGATTGCCGGCTGGTTGTCGCGGCTTTTTCACGACATCAACAGTGCCGACGGCGTGGAGGATCCGCGGACGGCGGCAGTCGTATTGGGCGCCTTGCTCCTGCGCTTTGCGGCACTTGCGACCGGCGGGATTCTGCTGGTGGTCGGGTTCCAGTACGCGGTGCCATTCATCAAGCAGTTTGGCGATGTCGCGGTGTGGAGTATGGTCGCGGTGCTGGTGGGGCTTCCTGCGGCACTTTTCGGCTGGCGCCGCACGCTCGAAGCCTTGAATCTCGCCGCGCGGGACACCGTGCAACTGGTGGCCGTGTGTGCCTGCGCCGGCATCATCGTCGGCGTGATCGCCCTGACCGGTATCGGCGGTCGTTTTTCCGAACTGATACTCGGCATCGCCGGCGCGAGCCAGCTTGCCGCGATGCTGTTTGCGGCATTGGTGGCGCTGGTGCTGGGTATGGGCATGCCGACCACGGCGGCGTACGCGATCGCAGCGGCGGTGATTGCGCCGGGGCTGACCAAAATCGGGATCCCGGTGCTGGTCGCGCACATGTTTGTATTTTATTTCGCAGTGGTCTCCGCCATTACGCCGCCGGTCGCGCTGGCGTCGTTTGCCGCGGCGGGGATGGCACAAGCTGACCCGTGGAAGACCTCGTGGATCGCACTGAAGATGGGATTGGCGACTTTTCTCGTGCCATTCATGTTTTTCTTCTCCCCGGTGCTGCTGATGCAGGGGCCGTGGCTGGGAATTGTGCAGGCCACGATTTCCGGGGCGATCGGTGTCTGGTTCCTGGCGGGATCTACCGAGGGCTGGTTCGGCGGGCGGCTGGCAATGCCGTTGCGGGTCATTCTGTTCTTCGGAGCGCTGAACCTGCTGCATCCCGGTGGGGTCAGTGATTTCATTGGTCTGGGCATCGGATTGCCGATCTATCTCTGGCAGCGTTTCCGGTTGCGCAGGGCGATCGTCTGATGTGTCGAACTGTGTCGGGGCGGACGCTCCGGCACAGTGTGGCGCCTAGCCGCGGCTACCGGTAAACGTCTTTTATTCAAGACGTTATCGTGCTATTCTTCCCTGTTATTCTAAACACTCGAATTTAGGGGATAGTCATGGCAGTTGAACGCACGTTATCAATCATCAAACCGGATGCCGTGGCCAAAAATGTCATTGGCCAGATCTATACCCGGTTTGAGCAGGCCGGCCTGCGCATCGTCGCTGCACGCATGACCCGGCTGTCGCGTGCCCAGGCGGAAGGATTTTACGCGGTACACAAGGCGCGTCCATTCTTCGGCGAACTGGTTGAATTCATGATTTCCGGGCCGGTGATGATCCAGGTTCTGGAGGGCGAGAATGCAGTCCTGAAGAACCGCGACCTGATGGGCGCGACGGATCCCAAAAAAGCTGACAAGGGCACGATCCGTGCCGATTTCGCCGACAGCATTGACGCCAACGCCGTACACGGTTCCGATTCGGCGCAAAATGCCGCCATCGAAATCGCGTATTTTTTTCCTGCGCTTGATATCCACTCCCGTTGAGGGGCTGGCGGACAACGGTTAACTCATGTCGCTCAATCTGCTGGGATTGAATCGCGGCCAGTTCGAAGCGCTGTGCGCGGACATGGGCGAGAAGCCGTTTCGTGCCCGGCAGATGATGCGCTGGATGCATCAGGCAGGGGTCAGTGAGTTCGACCTGATGACCGATGTCTCCAAAGGGTTCCGTGAGCAGATCGGCGCGAGCGCGACCATCGCTGCGCCTGCAGTGCTCCGTGACACGACGGCGCCCGACGGTACGCGCAAGTGGCTGTTCGATGTCGGTACCGGCAATGCCATCGAGGCGGTATACATTCCGGAAGGCGACATTGATGACGAGTCGGTGGCCGAAGGCGTTCCGGTGCGGCGCTATCGCGGCACGCTGTGCGTATCGTCGCAGGCGGGCTGTGCGCTCGAGTGTTCGTTCTGTGCCACCGGGCGACAGGGATTCAACCGCAATCTGGGCACTGCTGAAATCATCGGCCAGCTGTGGCATGCCAGCCGCAGCTTGTCCGCCGATCTGGGGGTGGAGCGGCCGATCACCAACGTCGTGATGATGGGCATGGGCGAGCCGCTCGCCAATTTCGACAACGTGGTGGCGGCGATGCAACTGATGCTCGACGACCACGCCTATGGCATTTCGCGCCGCCGGCTGACCTTATCGACTTCCGGACTGGTGCCGGCCATCGACCGGCTGCGTGATGCCTGTCCGGTGGCGCTGGCGGTTTCACTGCACGCGCCGAACGACTCGCTGCGTGACCAGCTGGTGCCGATCAACCGCAAGTATCCGATCCGCGAACTGCTTGCCGCCTGTCTGCGTTACATCGAGAAGGCGCCGCGTGACTTCGTGACATTCGAATATGTGCTGCTGGCCGGGGTCAACGACAGTGTGGCGCTCGCACGCGAATTGGTCAAAACCGTGAAGCCGGTGCCCTGCAAGATCAATCTGATACCTTTCAATCCATTCCCGGATTCCGGCTACGCACGGTCCGCCGCGCCAGCGGTTGCCGCTTTTCGTGACGTCCTGCTGCAGGCAGGATTGACCGCAACCGTGCGCAAGACGCGCGGCGATACGATCGATGCTGCCTGCGGCCAGCTGGCCGGCAAGGTCCGCGACAAAACCCGGCGTGTACTGCGCCGCATGGAGGAAAATCGGGCATGACTGTTATCTTGAATGCAGTGCGCGGATCTGTACTGGTGACCGTTCTGGCAGCTGCCGTTGTGTTTTCCGGTTGTGCGACGTCCAGTGGCGGCGAGGGGGGCGTACAGCCGACATCGGATACCACGGGCAACGAGAGCGACGCCCGTAACCGCGCGCGCATACATGCCGAACTGGCCGCCGGATATTTCGAGCTCGGCAATCTGGGGGTTGCGCTGGAAGAGGTGACGATTGCGCAGCAGGCGGATCCCAGCTACGCCACGGTCTATAACGTGGCCGGTCTGATCTACGCCGCGCTCAAGGATGACCGGCGTGCCGAGGAAAACTTTAACCGCGCATTGCGACTGAATCCAGCCGATCCGGACACCAACAACAACTACGGGATGTACCTGTGCCAGCGCAAGCGCGAAGAAGAGGGCATCAAATTTTTACTTGCGGCCGTGCAGAACCCGTTGTATCAGGCGCCTGAACGGTCGCTGGTCAATGCCGGTGTCTGCGCGCGCTGGCGCGGTGACAATGCCGCCGCGCAGGAGTTTTTCCAGCGGGCAGTGAGTGTGCGTCCGAATCAGCCGCAAGCGCTGTATCAGCTGGCGGAATTGTCTTTTCTGGCAAACAATTTTGCCGCGGCACAGGGATATTTGCGCCGGCTGGCGCAGGTGGCGCCGGGAACGGCAGAGGTGCTGTGGCTGGCGCTGCGCGTGGAGCGCAAACTTGGCAACCCGCTGGCGGAAGCCAGCTATGCACAGCAATTACGCAAGAACTTTCCGCAATCGAAAGAGGCGGCGGCCCTGCAGGAGGGCCGCTTTGAATGAGCGAGGGCGAAGGCGCAGCCGGAGCAGTGGCCGGCGTTGATCGTGTGCGTCCGGGACGTGCGCTGGCGGACGCCCGCGCGCGGCGCAAGCTCACGGTGGACGAGGTTGCACAGCAGCTCAAACTGTCGGCCACGCAGGTCGATGCGCTGGAGGCCGATGCGTATGACCGGCTCCCCGGGCCGGTGTTCGTGCGCGGCTTTGTACGCAACTATGCGCGATTGCTCGAGCTCGACGCCGAGCCCCTGGTTGCAGCGATTGAGGTGCCCGCGACCGCCGGCCGGCCTGGTGCGGTTGCGCCGTACTCGAAGGAAATTCCGTTTCCGGAACAGCGCCCGAAAAGCTGGCTGCCTTACGCGCTCGGGCTCGCAGTCGTCATCGGCGCGGTCGTCGTATTCGAATTTTTCTTCTCGGCGCCGCCGAGCGTCGTGGTGTCCCCTGTCGCACCGCAGCCTGTGCCACCGCCGATCCAGCACGTGGCACCGCCGGCACCGGTCCCGGCGGAGCTGCCGCCAGGCGAGGCCGCTACGCCTGCAACGCTGGTGGCGGAGCCTGTTGCCGCGGAGGTGCCGGCGCAGAAACCACCCGGTATGGCGGCGATTCGCTTCGTATTCGAAACGTCGTCGTGGGTCGAAGTGCGGGATCGGGAGAATCGCATCCTGATGTCACAGCTGAACGCAGCGGGTGCGGCGCAGCAGGTGCAGGGCCGACCGCCGCTCCAGGTCGTGGTTGGCAACGCGCAGGGCGTACGTCTGATCTACAACGGGCAACCCTTCGATATGGGGCCGCACATCCGCGCCGACGTGGCGCGTTTCACGCTAGAGTAACCGGTCATGAACTGCCTTCCCCCATATGGTCCGTTGCCGCGCCGCAGAAGCGCTGCGGTGACGATCGGCGGTGTCGCTGTCGGCGGTGGTGCGCCCATTGTCGTGCAATCGATGACCAATACCGATACCGCGGACGTGGCGGCCACGGTTGCCCAGGTCGCGGCACTGGCGCGTGCCGGCTCTGAACTGGTGCGCATCACCGTGAACAATGCCGAGGCTGCAGCCGCCGTACCGCGGATTCGCGACCAGCTCGAGCGGCGCGGCGTCACGGTGCCGCTGGTCGGCGATTTTCATTTCAACGGCCATCGCCTGTTGACCCAGCAGCCGGCTTGTGCCGAGGCGCTTGCCAAGCTGCGCATCAATCCGGGCAATGTGGGCCGTGGCTCCAAACGCGACGAACAGTTCGCGACCATGATCGAGTTTGCCTGCCGTCTGGGCAAGCCGGTACGCATCGGTGTCAACTGGGGCAGCCTCGACCAGGAGTTGCTGGCCCGGCTGATGGACGAGAATGCCCGACGGGCGCAGCCGCAGGAGGCATCGGTGGTCATGCGCGAGGCACTGGTGACCTCGGCGCTGGACAGCGCACAGCAGGCTGAAGCGCTGGGGCTCGCGCACGATCGCATCCTGCTCTCCTGCAAGGTCAGCGGCGTCCAGGATCTGATTGCGGTATATCGCGATCTCGCCGGGCGTTGTGACTATCCGCTGCATCTGGGGCTGACGGAAGCCGGCATGGGATCGAAGGGTATCGTCGCCTCCACGGCCGCGATGGCGGTGCTGCTGCAGGAAGGCATCGGCGACACCATCCGCGTTTCGCTGACGCCGGAGCCTGGCGGTGATCGCACGCGGGAAGTGATCGTTGCCCAGGAAATGCTGCAGACCATGGGCTTGCGGTCGTTTGCACCTCTGGTGATCGCCTGTCCCGGGTGTGGACGCACCACCAGCACCGTATTCCAGGAACTTGCCGACCGCATCCAGGGTTATCTGCGGGCGCAGATGCCGGAATGGCGCGGGCGCTATCCCGGCGTGGAGGAAATGCATGTCGCCGTCATGGGCTGCGTCGTCAATGGTCCCGGGGAGAGCAAACAGGCCAATATCGGCATCAGCCTGCCCGGCTCTGGCGAAAATCCGGTGGCACCAGTGTTCGTTGATGGCGTGAAGACGGTCACGCTGAAAGGCGACAACATCGCCGAGGAATTCCAGCGCATCGTTGACCGGTACGTGCGTGATCGCTATGGTGCGGCAACGCCGGTGGCCGCTGCCGCGGAACAATCGTCCGGCGTTGCCGGGTAGACCGGGCCGCAGCACGAATATGGCCAACACCGTACAGGGCATACGCGGCATGAACGACGTGCTGCCGGCCGATGCGCACCGCTGGGCATTCTTCGAGGACACTGTGCAGCGCTGGGTGCGCGGCTATGGCTATCAGGCGATCCGCATGCCGATCCTCGAACGTACGGAATTGTTTGTGCGCTCCATCGGCGAAGTGACCGACATCGTCGAGAAGGAGATGTATACCTTCACCGATGAGCTGAACGGCGAGCAGCTGACGCTGCGCCCCGAAGGCACGGCATCCTGCGTGCGCGCCGTCATCGAACATAACCTGTTGTATCCCGGCCCGCAGCGCCTGTGGTACTGGGGGCCGATGTTCCGTCACGAGCGCCCGCAGAAAGGGCGCTACCGGCAGTTTCACCAGGTCGGCATCGAGGCGCTGGGATTTGCCGGTCCAGACATCGATGTGGAGCATATCGTGATGTGCGCGCGCCTGTGGCGGGCACTGGGACTTGACGGCATCAAGCTGGAGTTGAACTCGCTGGGGTCGGCCGATGCACGGGCGCGTTATCGCACCAAACTGGTCGCCTACCTTGAACGACATGCCGGAGAACTCGATGCGGACGCGCTGCGGCGGATGCATACGAATCCGTTGCGCGTGCTCGACAGCAAGAATCCGGCGATGCAGCCGTTGATCGCTGCAGCGCCACGGCTGGCGGATGATCTCGACGAGGCCTCGGCGCAGGCGTTTGCCGCGCTGCAGGATTCATTGCGTGCCGCAGGTTTGGCGTTCAGCATCAATCCGCGGCTGGTCAGGGGCCTCGACTATTACAATGGCACCGTGTTTGAGTGGGTTACCGACCGGCTGGGCGCGCAAGGTACGGTCTGTGCCGGCGGTCGTTATGACGGCCTGGTAGAGCAGATTGGCGGCAAGTCGGCGCCAGCCTGCGGTTTTGCGATGGGTGTGGAACGTTTGCTGGCATTGATGGCCGATTCCGGTGTCGACGTGGCAGAACCGGCGCCGGACGTGTACCTGGTGCGCCAAGGGGTTGCGGCGGTGCGCCGGGGCGAGCAAGTTGCCGAACAGCTGCGTGACGCCGGCCTCGCCGTGGTTTTGCATTGCGGGGGTGGCAGCTTCAAATCACAGATGAAAAAGGCCGATGGCAGCGGGGCGCGTTATGCGGTGATACTCGGCGATGATGAGGTGCAGGCCGGTGTGTTGTCGGTGAAGCCGCTGCGGATGGGGCAGGGTCAGGAACAGTTGCGTGTGGCTCTGTCGCAAGCATGTGAAATCATAAAATCAAGGTAAATCAATGGCTTACGATTTGGAAGAACAAGAGCAGCTGGCGGCAATCAAGGCATGGTGGGCGCAATACGGCAAGTTGATCATGGTGGCCGTGGTCGCCGGCCTGCTGGTGATGGGCGGTATCCGCGGCTGGTACTATTACAAAAACTCGCAGGCTGCAGCAGCAGCGGCGCTGTTCGGGCAACTGCAGAGCGCCGAGCGCGCCAGCGATCACAAGAAGGTGCGCGATATCGCCACCCAGATGGTCGATCAATACGGATCGACGCCCTATGCGGCGCTGGCTGCATTGTCCGGGGCAAAAAGCGATTTCGATACCGGTGATCTGCCAGCGGCCCGGGCCCGGCTGCAATGGGTCATGGACAACGCAAAAGAAGACGAAGCCCGGGATGTCGCCCGGTTGCGCCTGGCGCGGGTGCTGCTCGATGAGAAGAAACCGGATGAGGCGCTGAAGCTGCTGGAAACCAAACATGGCGAGAGCTTCAGCGGACTCTACGCCGATGTCAAAGGCGATGTGCTGATGGCGCAGGGCAAGCGGGGAGAAGCCCGTGCCGCTTACCAGGCGGCGCTCGACCGCAGCGATGCGGCGAGCCCGTTGCGCCAGATCATCCAGTTGAAACTCGACGCCGTGGGTGATGCAAAGTGATGCGACGTCTGGTTCCGCTGCTGATTTCGGCTGCGCTGCTGTCTGGCTGCGAAACTGTATCCAATGCGTACGATGGCTGGTTCGGTGCGTCTCCGGCACAGAAGGCCGCGGAACTGGTGCAGTTCAAGGCGACTGCGACGGCGCGTATCGTCTGGCAGGGCAATGTCGGCAGTGCGGAACGGGGTGCTTTCTATCCGGCAGTGACCGGCAATATGGTGTACGCGGCTGGCGCGTCCGGCGGGATTGCCGGCTTTACCGCGAATTCCGGCGGCAACCAGATCCGCTTCGATGCCGGAACGCGGCTGTCGGGCGGCGTTGGCGCGGGTGCCGGATTGGTGCTCGCGGGAACGGCACGAGGCGAGGTGCTCGCGTTCGAACCCTCGGGCAAACCAGTCTGGAAGGCACAGCTCACTGGCGAGGTGCTGGCGCCCCCGGCAGCAGCTGACGGTGTTGTGATCGTGCGCACTGGCGATGGCCGCATATACGGCCTGAACGCCGCCGACGGCAAACAGCGCTGGGTGTATCAGCGCGCCCTGCCAGCGCTGGCAGTGCGCAGCTACGCCGGCATGGTCGTGCACCGGGGTGCGGTGTTCGCGGGCTTTCCGGGAGGGCGCCTGGTCGCTATTGCGCTGGCAACCGGCAACGTCGGCTGGGAGTCCGTGGTCGCGTTGCCCAAGGGGGCAACCGAACTGGACCGGGTCACCGATGTGACGAGCTATCCTGTGGTCGATGGTTCCCAGGTTTGTGCGGTGGCGTATCAGGGGCGAGTCGCCTGTTTTGACCCGATTCGTGGTGCGACGCTGTGGGCACGCGATGCGTCGAGCATTGCCGGCATGGGGATCGATGCGCGCAATGTCTACATTACCGATGATCGCAGTGCGGTACAGGCACTGGACCGCGCGCGCGGCGCGAGTCTGTGGAAACAGGACAAGCTGCAAGGACGCTGGGCGAGTGCGCCGCTGGCGATGGGCCGTTACGTGATCGTCGGCGATTTCGAGGGATATGTACACGTGCTGTCGCGCGACGATGGCGCGTTTGTCGCACGCATCGCCACGGACGGCAGTGCGATCCGGGTGCCACCGGTAGCGCTCGATCTGTCCACTTTCCTGGTGCAGACGCGCAACGGCGGCGTCTTCGCGATCAGCGTTCAATAAGGATCATTGCGGCCCGAACGCTGCGGCGGCCTGACCGCAGTCCCCGAACTGCTTCCATCATGAAACCCACCGTCGTCATCGTCGGCAGACCCAACGTCGGTAAATCGACGCTGTTCAACCGGCTCACCCGCAGTCGCGATGCGATCGTTGCCAATGCGCCCGGCATTACCCGCGACCGCCATTATGGCGAAGGACGGGTCGGACAGAAGCCCTATCTGGTCGTCGACACCGGAGGCTTCGAACCCGTCGCCAAGGACGGCATTTTTCATCAAATGGCGCGTCAGGCCCGGCAAGCGGTGGATGAAGCCGACGCGGTGCTGTTTATTGTCGATGCGCGTAGCGGCCTGACGGCACAGGACCGTGAAGTGGCAGCCGAGTTGCGCCGCAGCGGCCGCAAGATCTGGCTGATCGTCAACAAGGCCGAAGGCATGAGCCATGTTGCTGCCGCTGCGGAGTTTCACGCGCTCGGCATGGGAGAGCCGCTGGCGATATCGGCGGAGCACGGCGAGCACATCGGTGACCTGATGGACCTGGTGCTCGAGGAATTCCCGGAACCCGAGCGCGAGCCCGAGAGCACGGACAAGCAGCCAAAGATTGCGATCGTTGGCCGGCCGAACGTTGGCAAATCCACGCTGGTCAATGCCCTGCTCGGCGAAGAAAGGGTGGTCGTGTTTGACCAGCCCGGTACGACAAGGGATTCAATCTACGTCGATTTCGAGCGCGCCGGCAAACGCTACACGCTGATCGATACCGCCGGCATGCGCAAGCGGGGGCAGGTGGATGAGGCTGCCGAGAAATTTTCGGTGATCAAGACCCTGCAGTCGATCAGCGACGCCAACATCGTGATTCTGGTGCTGGACGCGCGACAGGAGATCGCCGAGCAGGATGCGCATATCGCCGGCTTCATCCTGGAGGCCGGCCGCGCGCTGGTGGTGGCGGTCAACAAGTGGGAAGGCCTGAGCGAGGCGGAGCGTGACAAGGTGAAGCGCGATGGTGCCCGCAAGCTCGGTTTCCTCAATTTTGCGCGTTTCCATTTCATCTCGGCGCTGCAAGGCCAGGGGGTTGGCGCGGTGTTGCGTTCGGCCGATGCTGCGTATGCGGCCGCGATGTCACGGTTGCCGACGCCGCGCCTGACGCGGGTACTGCAGATCGCGGTTCAGCAGCAGCAGCCGCCGCGTTCGGGCATGGTCAGGCCGAAGCTGCGCTATGCACATCAGGGTGGACATAATCCGCCGCGGATCATCATTCATGGCACGGCACTGGACCGCATTCCGGACACTTACCGCCGTTATCTGGAACGATTTTTCCGCGACGCGTTCAAATTGACCGGTACGCCCCTTAAAGTGGAATTCAAGACCGGGCGTAACCCGTTTGACAGGGGTGACGCGAAACGCAGCTAACTCTATGGCCAGACGCAGAAATTTAGGCTAGAGTGATCTTTCCAATAACTACAATCCAGAGGGTGCCATGAGTAATAAAGGGCAGTTGCTACAAGACCCGTTCCTGAACGCTTTGCGCAAGGAACATATCCCCGTTTCGATTTATCTCGTCAACGGCATCAAGTTGCAGGGCCAAGTGGACTCCTTCGACCAGTACGTGGTGCTGTTGAAAAACACGGTCACCCAGATGGTCTACAAGCATGCCATTTCTACCGTGGTTCCAGCGCGTGCGGTCAGCTTGCAGGCAGACGATAGTCAAGATAAGTAGTTGATTTTATTTATTTTATCTATTGATGCTTGAGCGCCCGGGCAGCGGCGCCGAGGCGGTGCTGGTTGCGCTCGATCTGGGCGAACCGGACTACGCCGAGAGCCTGGAAGAACTGCAGTTGCTGGCTCGTAGCGGCGGTGTGGACGTGCGTGCCGTCGTGCGCGGGCGCCGGGATCGGCCCGATCCGGCACTGTTCGCCGGCAAGGGCAAGGTCGAGGAGATTGCGCAGGCGGTACGCGATGCCGGCGCATCAGTGGTCATTTTCAATCATGCGCTGAGCCCGATCCAGGAGCGCAATCTGGAGCGCCAGCTCTCCTGCCGGGTCATCGACCGTACCAGCCTCATTCTCGACATTTTCGCCCAGCGTGCGCGCAGCCACGAAGGCAAGCTGCAGGTCGAACTGGCGCAGCTCGAACACCTGTCGACGCGGCTGGTCCGCGGCTGGACCCACTTGGAACGACAGCGCGGCGGTATCGGCATGCGCGGCCCCGGTGAAACCCAGCTCGAAACCGACCGCCGGCTGCTCGGCAAACGGGTCAAAGTGCTGAAGGAGAAGCTGGCAAAGGTGCGCGCCCAGCATGCAACCCAGCGCCGGTCCCGTTCGCGCGCCCATGTTTTTTCGATCTCGCTGGTCGGCTATACCAATGCCGGCAAGTCCACATTATTCAACCGGCTGGCCAAGGCCGACGCCTACGCTGCCGACCAGCTATTTGCGACGCTGGATACGACCACGCGCCGCCTCGGTGGCATCGAAGGGGCATCGGTGGTGATCTCGGATACGGTTGGCTTCATCCGCCATCTGCCGCATACCCTGGTCGATGCCTTTCAGGCGACGCTGGAAGAGACGGTACAGGCTGACCTGCTGCTGCACGTGATTGATGCCGGCAGCCCCGACCGCGATGCGCAGATCGCCGCGGTCAATTCGGTGCTGGCCGAAATCGGCGCCGCCAAGGTGCCGCAGATCATGGTGTTCAACAAGATTGATCGCACCGCGTTGCCGGCAAGGGCCGAGCGGGACGAATATGCTAGAATTTCCCGGCTTTGGTTAAGTGCGCTGACCGGAGTTGGAGTGGACCTGTTGCGCACCGCCATTCGTGAATACGCGCTGGATGCCCGCAGTCCAAGCGAACCCGCAGTGGCCTGAATTTTTCCTGACCCAATGACTGAATCCTCACCGACTATTCGTGACCGCTTGAAAAGCGGCGTGGCCAGAATGCTGGCGCCGCTGCTGTCCCTGAATGACCCGCAATGGGGCCGACGTCCCGGCAGCGGCAATCAGGGCCCGCCCGACCTCGACGAAATCTGGCGTAATCTGAATCGCAAACTGAACCGACTCCTTGGTGGCAGGGGCGGGGGCGGCAACGGCACAGCCCCCGGCAATGGCGGCCCCAGCGCGGGCGCCATGGGCGGCGGTGCCGGCCTGCTGCTCGCGCTAATCGTTGTGGTGTGGATCGCCAGCGGCTTCTACATCGTCAACGAGGGCCAGCGCGGCGTGGTGCTGCGCTTCGGCAAATTCCTTGAAGCGACCATGCCCGGACCGCGTTGGCACCTGCCGTATCCGGTCGAGACGGCCGAGGTTGTGAACGTGGCGCAGGTGCGTACGGTCGAGGTCGGCTACCGCAACAATGTCAAGAGCAAGGTGCTGAAAGAGGCGCTGATGCTCACCGACGATGAAAACATCATCGACGTCCAGTTTGCGGTGCAGTATGTGCTGAAAAGCCCGAATGATTATCTGTTCAACCATCGTGCACCGGACGATTCGGTGTTGCAGGCTGCCGAAACCTCGATCCGTGAAATCGTCGGCCGCAACAGCATGGACTTCGTCATTTTCGAGGGGCGGGCCGAGGTCGCAGCGCGGGCACAGAAACTGATGCAGGAGATTCTTGACCGTTACGGCACCGGGATCAGCATCAGCAAGGTCACCATGCAGAACGCGCAGCCGCCGGAGCAGGTCCAGGCTGCGTTTGACGACGCGGTGAAGGCCGGACAGGATCGCGAACGCCAGAAAAATGAGGGCGAGGCGTATGCCAATGACGTGATTCCGCGTGCGCGCGGCATGGCGGCGCGGCTGATCCAGGAAGCGGAAGGCTATCGCGGTCGGGTGATCGAGCAGTCACAGGGTGATGCTGCCCGCTTCCGGCAGATTGTTGCGGAATACACCAAGGCACCGCAGGTTACGCGGGATCGTCTCTATATCGACGCGATGCAGCAGATCATGAGCAATACCAGTAAAGTACTGATAGACCAGAAAAGTGGCGGCAACCTGCTGTATCTGCCCCTTGACAAGCTGATGCAGACGCCGCTGGCCGGCGCCGGCGAGGCACCGGCGGTGAAATTGCCTGAGGCAGCACCGGCGGACAGCGCGGGCCGCGGCCGCGAAGCGCTGCGCAGTCGCGAGCGGGAGGTGCGCCAATGAAACGTAGTTTTGGCACTCTCGTGATCGGCTTGATTGTCGTGCTGCTGATTACGGCCATGTCCATGTTTGTCGTCGACCAGCGCCAGAATGCCATCGTGTTCCGGCTGGGTGAGGTGATCGCGATCAAGAAGGAGCCGGGCCTTTATTTCAAGGTGCCGCTGCTCGACAACGTGCGGTTCTTCGATATACGCATACTGACCATCGATTCCGCAGAGCCCGAACGTTTCCTGACGTCGGAAAAGAAAAACGTGCTGGTCGATCTGTTTGTGAAATGGCGCATCACCGACGTGCGCAGCTATTACACTTCGGTCGCCGGTGAGGAAATGCGCGCGCAGACACGGTTGCTGCAGACCATCAATGACGGCTTGCGTGCCGAGTTCGGCAATCGCACGGTGCATGATGTCGTCTCCGGCGAACGCGACAAGATCATGGATCTGATGCGCAACAAGGCCAATGAGGACGCTTCGAAGATCGGCGTCGAGGTGCTCGATGTACGGCTGAAGCGGGTTGACCTGCCGCAGGAAGTCAGCGAGTCGGTCTACCGGCGGATGGAGGCCGAACGCAAGCGCGTTGCCAATGAATTGCGCTCGACCGGCGGCGCCGAATCGGAGAAGATCCGTGCCGATGCCGACAAGCAGCGCGAGGTGATACTTGCCGAAGCGTATCGCGAAGCGCAGCGCATCAAGGGCGAGGGCGATGCCAAGGCATCTGCCACCTATGCCCGGGCTTATGAAATCAATCCCGAGTTCTACGCGTTCTACCGCAGTCTCGAGGCCTATCGTGCCAGTTTCAAGAACCGGAACGATATCCTGGTGCTGGAGCCGAATTCGGAGTTCTTCAGGTATCTGAAA
>Ga0105107_10001062_pt1 | contig 17841 bp, 12 predicted proteins | sample PPLLaktember2015_6_FD_79335 | JGI IMG/M metagenome (GOLD analysis project Ga0105107, IMG submission 79335) | Freshwater sediment microbial communities from Prairie Pothole Lake near Jamestown, North Dakota, USA - PPLs Lake P8 Core (1) Depth... | ecosystem: Environmental > Aquatic > Freshwater >...
CAAATGGTTGCATTGTGGGTTGCTTCGCGTAACCTGCGTGGTAAGGCGATGAGCGTGTTACTCTTTGACAGTTTAACATCTTTGACATATTGAAGAGTTTTCCATCGCACAGGTGATCCGTCATCCTGAGCTCCCCCTTTGAATACCACCAGCGAATCGCCGCAAAACGTCAGCCCTGTGAATAGGAAATGGCTTTGCTTTGAAGGATCTACTTTGATAGCGCAGACTACGTCAGTTGGAGGAATGCCACCTATCTCATTTAAATCGTCAGGTGCCCCTGACGAGCCCTCAACGAGGCCTCGGCCTGATTGCAGGGCATAGCATTTGTTGTACAACACGGGTTTCGTAAACTTCGTAAGACCCAAACCCCCTGCCCGGGTTAAGATAGCATCGGGTCCCCTGAATGATCCCTGGACAATGATCGCATCGTATCGTGAAAAATCAAAAGTGGGCCTTATCGATACGTCGGCAAGGATATTTTCAACAACGACAAAATTGCTGTCCTTCTTCAGCATCTCTAATAGAGGATCTCTTTCAACAGGCGAAGCCGAGGCGAACATGGGTATCGCTTTTGTGAAGTACCCGACCTTCTTCTTTGCTCCGGCATTCTGTTCTCTTCCCTGCTCCCTGGTCCAGTCTGCAAACCTCTCTAGCACCTCAGTAGGTGCGGTTGTATACCATCGATACCCATTACGGCGATTGTATCCAATTTCTGCCAGCGTGCTCCTTTTGATGCCGTCGCGGTCGCAGAAGAACGGTTTTCCTGTCTCCAAATCATAGAAACGAGCCCACTGGGTGGGGGCGCTCTTGTCTTCTATGACAATCAGATTGTCTCTACCTTCCTTGTCGATTTCCGTGCCCAGTTTGATTCCTTCTATCTTCTTGCTTTCAAACCATTGTACGGCACCGTCTACAGCATCGATAATCTGTCTGGACGGATTTTCCATATCCATCAGCAACAGCAATATACCGGCAGATTCAGCACCGCTGAATGATGGCAGTTCATACGAGCGTGCTTGAGCAGGTGCAAGCGTAACTTCATCGTGCTGGGCACACCAGACGGTGGGCTTTCCATCGACGATGATTTGTGTCTTGAGGATACATCCAACACCCTTATCAAATGCGTGTTTTGCTTTGGCTCTCATCTCGTTGCTGATCTGCATGGGAGCGTACAGAGCCTTCTTGTTGACAATATCACGAAGGAGGAGCATTACATGTACCATCGCGCCGTCATTGTATGTTATATGCGATGCGTATTCAACACTCCTCCCCTTGCGATATGGATAGAATTGCGGCCACCCTCCATTTGCATATTGAGCCAGAATAATGTAGTTGAGCGCTTTCTCAAAAGCCCGGCGGTACCGCTCGTCTTTCTTGTTGGCATACACTCTGGCGAGAAACATCATTTCGGTAAGCGTTGCTCCGTTGTCAAATGTCGCCCCAATTCGGGATTTGTCTTTTTGAACTTGGGCTTTCTCTGCCTCGGTGAGGGGATGATGGTAGGGTTTGTTCTTCGACCAGCCACCTATATCGCGTTGATACAGCAATATGTTTTCTGCCACCGCTTGTGCTTCGTCTGAACCATACCATGCCTCGGGCATTCGTGTGGCAACGTATTTCCATTGCAGATCACGATAACTGGTTGGTTCAACATCTTGTTTGGTTTGTGCTGAGACAAATGCCGCCGTCATGAGAGCGAATGTCAAGACGGCTCTACCAAGTTGTGTTTTCATAGGAATTCCAATTGGGGAATGAAGCCCACCGCAGTGACCTCTTGCAAACCCGTCTGCCTGCTTCTTATTCGGGTATTGCAGCAATGCGTAATGCAACATAGGGCTTCAGTGGAAGCCTGACTCTCTTGAAATCCTTGTCATAGATACGATAGTCGATCTCCGGGGTGACCTCGAAAATCCCTGGACAGGGTTGAACGGTCATATCCCAGGTATCGATAATTTCAACTTTGAAGCGGGTCCCTGGTTTTGCTCTCTCATACCTGCCGTTTTTTATCGGAAGATCAAAAAGCCATGAATCATTCATTTCTTTACCAAAATAGACGATATAGTAACCTCTCCCGGCAGTAGCAGTACGATGATCCCGGCTAACGTCCGCCATTTCGAGCGGACCGGGACATTCTTCCAGTAACTTTCGCAAAAATGCAATGCGTCTCCAACTCGACCCGTTGAACGTTCCGCCTTTCGCCCAGAAGATTGTATCTTTATCGTCTTTGAACATGAAGGATTCACCGTGAGTGACATAGGTTCCCGCCATCACACCCATCCATACCAAATACAGCATCTCCTCACCGCTATATCTCCCCCAGCGCTGCTTGAGATTCCCCTCATACCCCACCTCGTCGTAAATGACCGGCTTAGAGTATGCGTTGCGCAATATCGCAGCAGCCCCAGGATTACTTACGGGCGCTTCGTCTTGAATACTTGCATGGGTATACTCGGGCTTCCAGTATTCGAAGTATTTCGCGGTACTGCCATGTATGGAACATAGATGACGGTATGGATCCGACTGGACTACTGCGTGTGAGAGCCGGTCCCAGTCGTCATGGCTTTTGGCTCGTACATAATCAAACTCATTCGCCATTGACCACCACACATTCCGAAACGACGATACCCGGGCGGTTATGTATTTGATGTATCGCTCATTCACTTCCATCGACATTGCGTCGAAACCCCATCGACCCTTGTCATATGGATGAAAAAGAATCACATCTGCCTCAATACCCAACTCGCACAGGTTGTCTATCCGTTTTTCCAGATGCTGGAAAAAGGCGGGGTTGAACCGATCAAAATCCCAGGTCCGTGTTTCCCTTCCGTTTGTCTCCTTTTTCACTTCCTTGATCAGAAAAGGAAAGATCTCCGGCTCTTCTTTCACTAAGTTGTATTCTTTGGGAAACACACACATGCGCACTTTGTTGAAACCTGAGTTCTTCAGGGCGCTGAGAGTCAGCTCCTGAAGTCCCTGACTCATGTGTGTCCAGGCATACGCTGTGGTCCCAAACGGATAATAGCGTTTGCCATCCGCATATTTGAAATTGTATGTGTCGCTGACCTTCACCATCCCATGATTGTTGCCGGTTGCTTGTACGCAAACGAATGTGCCTTGTGCATTATTCAGCGCGGGGACATTGCTCGACGTCGTATAGTGCCATGTCCCTGTTTGTTGCGGCATGAAGCGGATCCGAAAGGCATTGTTCCCGTCATAGAACCCTGACACGCGATAGGAAGAATCCATGCCTGAGAATGTTGCGGACAGACTCACATCCTTGAAGCTGTTGCCACTGTGGGAATACTGAAGAGCAACTTCGAAACGCCCCCACTGTTCCACTGTCTGTTGTGCGACTGACGCGCTGAAGAGAAGGCCGGTCAATATCTGCAATGCAGTAACTTTCCTCATTATATTCATGGGGAACTCCTCAATATGTAGCGTGGGACGGAATCTTCGAAGGCGAATCCATTTTCACCGGGACATTAGGACAGGTCATTCGTGTACGTAAAGATCCCACCCAAGATACGTCTCCACAACCTCTTTGAGCACGTCGCTTACGTTCCCCCGCACCATAGCGACGTGGTGCTGGAAACCATTCTTGCACATGTATTTTAATAACTTCTGAAGTCCATGAACGCGGGTAACGGCAATACCACCATCCATGCCATACGCATCATCAGTAAATTCACCTTCGCCAAGATACGCTCTGATGATGCCCGCCGTGTCGTCGGTTGAAAGGCGGAAAAAGGTCATCGGGCCTGCTTTCACCTTACCCTTAACGGCTCCAAAACAACGTTCCTGTCCGAGAACTGTTCCCAATATATCGAGATTGGAAATCTCTATCTCGTTGTCGAAAAAACTCTTCGGGTAATTGCTGCAGTGGGTGCACACGCACTTCCCGCGGTCGTCGCCGAAGTTGTTGTTCCAGTCGAGCAACGCCGGTGGTCTTCCTGATGCCAGTGCCAGCGTATACATGGATATCGCCCCGGCAATATCCACTTCGCAAGCGCATGGCAGCATGCGTTCACTGAGCATGCTCATCGACACGCACGCGGCACAACCATAGTTCTTCTGTAAGGATTCCCAGCATTGAAGTGAAGCAGCATCGATGTGGTTGTCGGCAATCCAGTGTTCTATAGCGAGTCCAAACTTTGCCTGTAGGACGATTTGCGATTCGTGAACAGTGGACGGTATCCTGCCGTACTCCCGGATCTCCGCCAGTTTTGCCTTCAGGGCAGCGGCCTGATCATCGAAGCGTTCCGCTTCGCCGAGGATTTCCGACAAGTCAACCGTCACAACGGTTATGCCCGAAGCTTGTAGCAGAATCTCACTGGCCCGCATTGTTTGAAACGCAGCAGGGCGTGCCCCGATGGCTCCGATACGCGCATGTTTCAGTCCTCCAGCAACGCGGCACACTGACGCAAAACGCTGAAGGTCCCTTGTGAATGTCTCACTCTCGACTTTGCACGTATGGTACGTCGTGTCGGTAAACGGGATGCCATACTGGTACAGGTTATTGCATACCGACAGTTTGCCGCAAAAGGCATCGCGGCGGCTCTTCACATCTACCTTGTCATTATCGTCGTCTTCTGCATGCACGAGAATTGGTACGTGTAGCTCGGCATATTTCAGTGCATTCACTACGCCGAGCTCATCGCCAAAATTCGGAAGCGTCACGATGATGCCATCGATAGTATGCCGCTGATGGCTGAGGAAATCGGCACACTTGCGCGCATCCTGGAGGGTTTCGATCGCCCCGGTGGGAGTCGCCTCGGCAGGGAGGATACATGCCCCGTAACCCATTTTGTCGAGTTTCGCCAGGATTGTGCTTCTGCCCTCTTGGGCTAGTTGTGCGTTGAAGATGTTCCGGGTCGCAACAATTACCCCGAACGTGAGCTTTTGTTTGTAGGCCATGTGTTTATGTTGTCACGTTGATGGTGTGTGGAAGGTTCAAAGCAGTCAGAGGGTTCTTAATCGTTCCGCTGCATTCTATCAATTATGACGGCCAGTAGTATCACCGAACCTTTGACAACCTGTTGCCAGAATGGTGATACGTTCAAGAGCACCAAACCGTTGTTCAGGACGCCGATGATCAAAGCCCCAATCACCGTTCCCATAATTGATCCTTTGCCGCCGCTCAACGATGTCCCTCCTATTACCACAGCAGCAATTGAATCGAGTTCATAGCTGATCCCGGCATTGGGCTGCGCCGAATCGAGGCGGGCAGTAACCAACAGGCCCGCTACTCCCGAAAGCAGTCCGGCAATCACATACACAACAACTTTTACCCTTTTCACATTTACGCCCGAAAGGAGCGCTGCTCTTTCGTTGCCGCCGATTGCATACGTGTATCTTCCTGTCCGGGTCTTGTTCACAAAGAGTGCCGACAGTGCTATGACTGCAATGGATATCCATACCGGCATCGGTACACCCAGAAACCAACCGGTGCCAAGATAATTGAAGTCATCGCCCAGCTGAGTGATGGGAAACCCCTTGGTGTACAGCATTGTGAGACCACGGGCAATCGTGAGCATTGCCAGGGTGGCCACGAACGGAGGGACTCTGAATCGTGTTATCATCCACCCGTTGAACCAGCCCAGGAGACCACCAACAATCAGAGCCACCAATATTACCCCGAAGGGGGTGAATCCGATGAACAGGTTGGCGCCCGGCCATTCAATCCCATCTTTCAGGAGACCCGCGGCGATGGCACCGGTCAGAGCGAGCACCGAACCCACAGAAAGGTCAATACCTCCGGTCAGAATTACTATCGTCATGCCAACAGAAATGCACAGGTTTACCGAAATTTGCCGAGCAACATTGAACACATTGTCCTTCGTCGCGAAGTTGTCCGAAAGGACTGCCATTGCGATTACCATAAGCAGCAAGGCTACAAGAGGCTGCAGAACAGAAATATCAATTCCCGTTTTTCTGACTCTGGAGATCGTGTCCTTAGTGACACCGAGTACCACGGCGTACCTCTGTGCAATTCGTTGAATTGTTGAGTACTAGTAGCCTGGTAGGGCTGCTTTCAAAATCGCCTCCTCCGCAAATGCGTTTCGCTCAAATTCACCCGTTAACCGACCTTCACAAAGTGTTACAATACGATCCGCGATAGCCATAATCTCAGGCAGCTCGGATGAAACAACCACGACTGACATGCCCTGAGTGGCCAGACTATCAATGAGCGTGTAAATCTCGCTCTTGGCGTTGATGTCGATGCCGCGGGTTGGCTCATCAAGGAGCAGTATTTTCGGATTGGTGACCAACCACTTCGAGAGGACTACTTTTTGTTGATTCCCCCCGCTCAGTTTTACGACCGGTTGTTGCGACGAGTAGGACTTGATGTGCAGTTTGTCGCGATAGGCGTCGGCTTGCTTTTTCTCCAGTGACTCGCTGAGAAATCCGGCTCGCAAGAGTCTGTCCAGCGAAGCAAGACTGATATTCTTGGCAATCTCCATCTGCAGAACCAGACCATCGCGTTTACGGTCCTCAGGGATAAGCGCTATGCCAGCTCTTACCGCATCGGCCGGACTTGTGATGTGTACCCGTTTGCCCCCTATGGTGATTCTCCCCGTTGAAGAAGACGTGTGCAGACCGAATATGGTCTCAAACAGTTCTGTACGGCCTGCCCCCATCACGCCGAAAATACCCAGTACTTCGGATGATCTCACTTCAAAACAAATATCGCTGAGCACACACGTATCGCTCTTCCCGGGTCTCTTCAGTGTGATGCCGTCGACCCGTATCTGCACCGCGCCTCTGTCATGTTCTTTCTTTACGAAGAAATCTTTCACATCCCGCCCGACCATGAGTTTGACAATCCCGTCGATCGTCACGTCACGAACAGCCAACTCCCTGATGCTGCACCCATCGCGTAAGACCGTCACAACGTCTGCAAGCCTGGTCAACTCATCCATCCTGTGGGTAATATAGACGATTGCGACTCCTTTGGCGGTGAGCGAGCGAATAAGTTCAAAAAGAGTGTTTGTCTCGCTTTCCGAAAGTGCCGAGGTGGGTTCATCCATGATAAGTACCCGCACATCGAACGCCAACGCCTTGGCGATTTCCACAATTTGCTGTTGACCCACCCGAAGGGAAGAGACCATGTGCCTGACATCGGTGGCCGAGTCCAATTTCCGGAGCCAGCCTATTGATGCTTCCCGCATCATTCGATGATCAACCAGCCCGGCCTTGTTCAATGGTTCCCGTCCAAGAAACATATTCTCGGCAACCGACAGGTACGGCACCAATTGCAGCTCCTGGTGTATCATCGCAATGCCGGCGCGCCGAGCATCCGCGGTATCATGAAAAGTCACCCTTTGGCCATCCAGCAGGAGCTCTCCTTCGTACTCGGCAAACGCCCCTGACAGGATATTCATCAGCGTGGACTTACCCGCGCCGTTTTCACCCACAATAGCATTTACCTTTCCGGCATATACCTTGAGATTCACCTTGTTCAGAGCCAACACCCCGGGAAATCTCTTTGAGATCTCCCTCGCTTCGATCACCACCGTATCAGGAATAGCGGTCCTCACCGGACAGCCTCAAGCTTCAGGGGTACTATTGCAATCTCCGTAGGAATATTGTCTGCGTTGATTTCCACGGCACCGATAAAATGCATTGACGCACCCGGCGATATCGCGTTGAGTGCCCTTCCTGCCACCTCTTTCACGATGATCGCATTCAATTCCGTCGCCAAGGTATTGAAATCCATGGTGTTCCTGAAATCGTCGATATCAAAATAGCCGGTAGCATCGCGGGCAGTGTTGCCGTAGATATGCCTTGCCACCAGCTGATAATTCGCATGTCCATTCGTTATCACTGCAGGAATTCTTTCAGCCTCCCGCACGATGCGGGTGGCCGTACCTTTCACGAGAAAACAGTAATTGGACGTGATCCCGACTGCCTTCCCATAGCGTTGCACGAGCGCTCGAGGATTGGCCGCGAGAACAGAATCAAATGACTTCAGATCGATGGCAGTCTCAAGGATACCATCCAGTTCATTCTTCCAGAAATACTCGGCTGTTTCCTTGGGGCTCACTTTCCTGATCATTTCCTTCGCATTCTTCGCATCGAGCCTTTCGAAGTATATCGATTCGTAGAGGGCGGCAACCGCCAATACGAATGCTGCGGAGATGACAATCCACTTCTTCATGTGAATATTTCGGATTGAGGCAAACTGCGAGGCAGTGGCAACAGCTCGCTCTGTGTGCAGTTCAGTGGCGGAGCATCATTTAGATTTTCCGTACGAGACATAGTTCCCCACGTTCTCTTTTGTGACCAGTTCAACCGCGACGGGTACCTTCTTCTGAAACCGGCGTTCCCCCTGGATGTACTTCCCGGCATATTCCGCTGCCGTCTGCGCCATTGTTCTGGGGAATTGCATGCCGGTGGCTTCAATCTTGCCTTCTCGAATAGCAGTTATTACGTCAGCAGCACCATCGAAACCATATATCAGGATTTTGCCCGCTTTCCCCGCCGCCAACACGGCCTGGTATGCGCCCATAGCCATGGCATCATTGCCGCAAAACACCGCATTGATTTTCGGGTGTGCCTGAAGCATTGACTCCATGACTTCCATGGCCTTGTTGCGATCGAATTCGCCAGTTTGCTGTGCTTCCATTCTCAGACCGGGATAACCGTCTACGACGCTGTGGAAACCCCTGGAACGGTTCCACGTATTGTTGTCACCAACAATGCCGAGCAGTTCCACGTACGTGCCTTTGCCGCTGAGCTTCTTGACAAAATCCTGGCCAAGGAGGACACAACCGGAATAGTTGTCAGACAGAATCTGAGAAATGGCGAGGTCATTGGCATCGATTTCGCGGTCCATGCAGAACACAGGGATGTCCGCTTCTTTCGCAGCTTTCACGTTGGCAAGAGAACCTTTGGCATCTGTCGGATTGAACAAGATGGCTTTGTATCCTGATGTGATAATGTTGTCGAAATGCTCTGTTTCCTTTGATGGATTGTTCTGAGAATCAAAGATTACAGCGTCGTATCCGAGCTCTTCTGCGCGCTGTTTGGCGGCGTCTCCAAGCACAACAAACCAGGGATTGTTGAGTGTAGAAATGACGACTGCGATCTTTTCCTTGCTCTCTGTTTTGTTCGAGCTGCAGGAGGACAGGATGATGATTGATGTGATGGTCAGAAGGAGAGAAAGTAGGAGTTTCATTTTCTTGATCGCCAGTTGTTTCGATTATTGATGGATGCGCAGGACCACGAGGGGCCGGAGTATTCGTCGTGTTCAATTACTTGATGTCGGACATCTATTGGATCACACAATCCGTGCCCTACGCCTGAGGTCCTATTTCATCATCGCGCGCCCTACCGCCTTTTTCCACTCGCCATAGAGGACCTCTACTTTTGCTGCGGACATCCTGGGGACAATGACGTCGTGTTCGGTGCGCAGCGTTGCCACATCGTGAAAGTCGGTCCACCGTTGCAGAGCAAATCCATTCATCAACACTGCTCCCAGAGCCGAAGCCTCCTCGATCTTGCTCCGCGTGATTATGATCTGCAGGATATCTGATTGAAATTGCATGAGAAACGTGTTCCGTGACGGTCCGCCATCCACACGTAACTCATGAAGCGCGACTCCCGATTCCTGAATCAATGATACCAGATCCTTAATCTGATAAGCTATCGATTCCAGCGCAGCACGCACGATCTGGGCCTTAGTCGTCCCGCGATTCATGCCGCAGATCAGCGCTTTGGCGTCATTGTCCCACCAGGGAGCACCTAATCCGGCAAAAGCAGGAACGAAATACACACCGTCTGTGCCCTCGACCGATGTGGCAAGGGTTTCAGTTTCCGCCGGCGCTCGAATGAGCTGAAGTTCATCCTGCAACCACTTTATGGTTCCCCCTGTACAATGGATATTCCCCTCATATGCATAGAACACTCTTCCTTTGGCTGCAAAACCTATCGAAGTAACCATCCCACGAGGGGCTACAGATGCCTTTTCTCCTATGTTGACCATAAGCGAAGAACCGGTCCCGTAGGTTGCTTTTCCCATTCCGCTGGAGAGGCACATCTGGCCAACGAGAGCTCCGTGCGAATCGCCCAACACTCCTGCAACGGGAACTTCTGGGAGCAATCCGTTCATCGTGGTGGTGCCGTAGATGGCGTCGCATGGAAATGCTTTCGGCATCATGGAGACAGGAATTGCGAAGATGTCCATCAACTCGCGATCCCAGTCCAACGTGTGTATGTTAAACAGCAGAGTACGAGAGGCGTTGGTGAAGTCGGTGGCATGAACTGTACCGGATGTGAGGTTCCAGATGAGCCAGCTATCCATTGTACCCAGCAGCAGATCGCCAGCACGGGCAGCTTGGGCTGCTCCCTTCACGTTATCGAGTATCCACTTTACCCCGCTCGCTGAAAAGTACGGGTTGATAAGCAGACCGGTCTTTGCTTTGACAAGAGGCTCATGCCCCTGCGCTCTCAGTTCGTCACATATTCGCGTGCCGCGATTGCATTGCCACACTACTGCGTTGTAGACGGGCTTCCCGGTTCGCTTATCCCACAGGACAACCGTCTCCCGCTGATTTGTCATTGCTACCGATTCGATCGCAGTCGGCGCAACCCTGCTCTTTGCGAGCAACCGCTCAACTGATGCATAAGTATTGCGTAGGATTTCCTGCGGGTCGTGTTCAACCCATCCCGGCTGCGGATAGAATTGCTTGTGATCAACAGATTCCCGAGCGATCAACACAGCATGCTCGTCAAACAGCATTGCCTTGGTAGCCGAAGTGCTCTGGTCAATGGCTAGTATGTATTTCATCACAGGGTGGAGGAAATAGTACGACTAGCACCGGATTACTCTACGACTGTGGCTCTGCGGCTGGCAAGTAGAGCGGATCCACTACGCTCTAGAATCCCGTTGCTGTCTGTGGGGTACTGCCTCGTGTTGTCAGGTCAACGAAATTCAATGCCGCCTCAAAAATCCCGTCGGTGTCGATACCATAGTGTTTGAAGATTTGCAGCGGTGTACCATGTACTGGAAATTCATCAGGAATACCGAGGATCCGAAGTGGCACAGGATGTACCTGTGACACGATTTCAGCAACAGAACTGCCGAGGCCTCCGAATATGCTATGTTCTTCGACGGTGATGATTCGGCCGGTGTCCAGCGCCGCATTTTTCACAATGCCGCTGTCAAAAGGTTTCAGGGTATGCATATCGATTACGCGAGCTTTGATGCCCTGCGAGTGCAGCTTTATACCCGCCTGCAAGCAGTGATGCACCGTTTCGCCGGTTCCAATAATGGTCAGATCGTTGCCGTCAAGCAGGAGATTGGCTCTGCCTATTCTGAATTCGACGTTTTCGGATTCGTAGACATTTGGCACTGCATTGCGTCCCACACGAATATAGACAGGATAACGATAATTCACCAATTCATACACTAGCCTTTTCGTTTGAAAAATATCACAAGGCAATACGATGTGCATCCTGGGGAATGTTCTCAACACCGCGATGTCGTGCAGACTATGGTGAGAGAACCCCAGGGACCCATAGCTCACCCCGCCGCTCACGCCCAGTATCTTGACGGGATTCTCGGAATAGGCAACATCCACCTTTACCTGTTCCAGGCTGCGGGCCACGTAAAAGCAGGCAGGACCGCAAACAAACGTCTTCTTGCCGGCTGAAGCCAACCCGGCTCCCACACCCACAGCATTCTGCTCGGCAATCCCCAGCTCCACGAATTGAGCCGGCAGTTCTTTGGCAAAGGCATCCAAAGTTACTGAACCGCGGGCATCGGTCGTAACAACAACAATATCCTTATCCTGTTTTGCCAGATCCAAAAGTGTGTTTGTAAACGCTTTCCGGCAAGGAATCGTATTTGTAGCTTCTCGATTCATTCAGTTGTTCGTTCAGGCTGTTTATTCTCTCATCAATCTCGGCAATCGCTTCGACGAATTGGTCTTCAGTGGGCGCACCATGATGCCATTTCGCAATCTTTTCCATAAAGGAGATGCCACATCCCTTTGTGGTATGCGCAATAATGAGCTTTGGTTTGGCGTTGGTGTAATCCAGGCTTTCGAAGGCATCAACAATGGCTTCCATGTGATTCCCGTCGATATCGCATACTTCCCAGCCGAAGGCTTCCCAGCGTTGGCGCATCGGTTCCAACGACATTACATCTTCGGTCTTTCCGCTGATTTGTAGCTCATTCCTATCGATGATTGCCACCAAATTGTTCAATCTGTAATGGCTTGCGGCCATTGCTGCCTCGTAGATAGAGCCTTCATCCTGTTCGCCATCGCCCATCAATACGAACGTATGATAGAGCTTCCGGTCCATCTTTGCGGCAATAGCGAGGCCCACGCCGACAGATAATCCGTGCCCCAGCGCACCACTGTTTAACTCCACTCCCGGAATTTTGTTTGTTGGATGCCCGGCGAGCTTCGAACCGAAATGACCGTATGAATTCAAGATCTCATCGTCAATGAATCCGGCAGCGGCAAGAACTGAATACAGGGTTTCCACACTGTGGCCCTTGCTCAGGATGAAACGATCGCGATCTTCGTACTTCGGATTTGCAGGATCGACATTCATGATATTGAAGTACAGGGCCGTTTCCATGTCCACCGACGAAAGGGCACCCCCGATATGGCCAGATCTTGAGGAAAAGATGATCTCAACTACCCTCTTTCTCACCTTTTCCGCCTGCAATTGCAGGCGCTTTATTTCGTCTAGCTTGACTCTTGACATAGGATTAGCACCAGCCTTCGTTTATCATTGAATGTAAGTATAATACAAAGTATTCGAAAATGCAAACAAAAATAATAGAAAGTGCGGATCTCTTCGAATGAGCTGTGTCTAACGGGAGGTGGCGCCTCATCACGACACGTCAAAACGAGAAACGGTGAATTCGCATCGAAATCGATACTTTCGTCCCGTTTCAATGTATGGACGTGCCTTTACGAAACACCACGAATTTACAGAGTAGGACTGCTGCTCCCTCGCGCGGCATTATGCGTATGGATTTGCAGCCGCGCCGGCTTGCATCCCCATGAAACGAAAGAGCCTCCAGCTGTTTGCCGGAGGCTTCTGAGCAACGGGAGCAGGGGTTCTTGCTGTTCCGAGATCCTCCAGGTTTCACTCCTGTGTGTAGGTATCGACGGCGTCGAGAAGAAGTCTTCGAGCTGTCCGGTACGTGGTGACATCCTTGCTGTACTTGTCGAATCCTTGAATCCCGCTGCCCCCCGTTTCGGAGAACCTGATCGTTTCAAACCCTCGAAGCCCCATAATCATCACATGAACGCCGGCGATTGTGTTCCTCGCAGCGTGCACCGTAAGCCGCTTCACCGTTTGACCCGAGTTTGTATCGGGGTAGAGCTCTTGCACCTCATCGATCATCCACACAACAGGTCCGGACTGTGGTGGAGGGATTTCACGCCGTTCACCTGCGAAGGCTTGTGACGCGAGAGCACAGCTCATCGCCACGAGCACACAAGAGACCAATTGCAGCGTCATCATCTACCTCATGTCAAGAATGACAAGCCTTCGACAGCCTCTTTTGAAAAGCTGGATTGTTCGTTCATGGGGCACCCATCTGTGCGATCCGCCCATGAGATTTCAAGAAAGAGTATAAGTAAGGCTCGTTGAAGTATCAAGCAAGAAGCCTGTACACACGCTCGCATTGTCACGTTTGTCGGCCGGAACCGTCCTCGCACGGAATCCACTTCGTGGAGGTCGCTGTTGATCTCTTGCTTTTTGCCGGGGATCGGGTATATTTCGAAACGGTTTCGCGCGGACAATCGATAACCGAATAGGAGAGAACCCCATGATCAGGGAGATTACAGCCCAGGAGCTTGACCCGGATAGTTTTATTGCCGAGAAGGTGGAGGAGATCAGGCACAGCGTGGGGGATGGGCTGGCCATCAATGCCCTCTCCGGCGGCGTCGATTCGTCTACGGTTACGCTGTTGGGGCATCGCGCTCTAGGCGAGCGCCTGAACACAGTTTTCATCGAGAACGGTCTGATGCGTGCGGGTGAAGCCGGTCAGGTTTCGGAATTCTTCCGCGCCCTTGGTGTTACGGTTGAGGTGGTTGACGCGCGTGCGGAGTTTTTCGCGGCACTCAAGGGAGTGACGGACCCCGAGGCGAAGCGCGAGGCCATCACGCAGACCTTCTACCGGCACGTCTTCGGCCGTCTCGTCCGGGAGAGAGGAGCAAAGCATTTGCTCCAGGGGACAATCTTGACCGACGTGGATGAGACCGTTGCCGGGATCAAGCGACAGCACAATGTATTTGAGCAGCTGGGGATCTCTCCTCAGGCGGCGTTTGGCTACCGCATCCTGGAGCCGCTTGTTCAACTTCGTAAGGACGGCGTGAGGAAGTTGGGGCAGGCGCTTGGACTGCCCAAAGAGCTGTTCCAGCGAATCCCCTTCCCGGGACCGGCGCTCGCCGCTCGCGTGATCGGCGAGGCGACACCGGAACGCATTGAGACAGTTCGGCAGGCTACCCAAGTAGTGGAGCGGTTGCTCCCGGGGCACGGCGCCTTTCAATACCTCGCCATCTTACATGAAGACCGAGTAACAGGGATGCGCGACGGCCGTCGCGAATTCGGCCAGCAGATTGAAGTGCGCTGCTGGAACAGCGTGGATGCGCGCGAGGCCACGCCTACACGGCTCCCATTTGAGAGCCTGGAGCAACTCGCACACGAAATCACACGCGCGGTCCCCGGTGTCGTCAGCGTCACCTACAACATAGCGTCCAAACCCCCGTCAACCATCGAAGCCGTGTGACTCTTTTCACACCAGGGCCCGAAGTGAATCCCGGGCCTTGACTGTCAGTGAAGTCTTCCCATCCCAAACGGGGGACAAATCTGTCTGACGAGTTGGATCACCGTATCCTATTTCACAAGAGCAAGCTTACGTATCTGGACGAAATCTCCTGCCTGCAACCGGCATAAGTATACGCCGCTCGAGAGGTTCAACCCGTCAAATTTGACCGTGTGGACCCCCGCTTCCTTCCTTCCATCCACCAACACTGATACCTCCCGTCCGAGAATGTCATAGACGACGAGCCGCACCCTGTTGGCGACCGGCAATTGATAACTGATGAGAGTCGTCGGGTTGAACGGGTTTGGGTAATTTTGGTTCAGCGCATATGTCTGAGGCCCGGGATCTTCCGACTCCACAGAAACAAGTGCCTCGGTCGGCCAATTCATCACCAAACGCGCATCAGCGCCAAGCCCCAGTTTTGCGGCCGCCGGGAGCACCGGGGCCGAAAACGCCGGACCCTTTCTCTGTGCATCTGCGGGAAAGCTGTCCTGGGCGACGTAGTATAGATAGATCTTTGTCTGTCCGGGGTGCACTGTTACATCCCGCCATTCCCAGTAGAGAAGATCTCCCACTATCGACACGGAATCAACTCTATCCGCACCACCCACGCCGTCAAAAATGTGCGAAAGATTGGGGGCAGAGTCTGACGGGTATTTGTCGTCTGTCCAGAGCCAAGTATCCGCCGTTGTGAACAGAGTGTCCCCGCTTGAAGTCGCAATGATTTTGGAGGGATTCGCGCCCAGATCAGAATAGACACCCACGTTCACAGTGATGGGCACCGCCGTCGTGTTTGTCAGGATATCCTGGATTCGCATGTAGCCGAGCGTGTCGCCCTGAGCCGCTGTCGGGACAAAGAACTTGCGCGCAACAGAAAGACCGTTGACCGTTGCCGGCCCAAAGACAAACTGTCTGCCCTCAAGCTCAGTGAGCGAGTAGTTTGGCTTGCCGCTGAAATTCGTGCCGTCGATGTTCAGGAGGTATGCATTGGTATATGCGAAGTTCATACCGGCTCTGAGTTCTGTCCCAAGCCCGAGGGTCATAGGATCGTAAAGCATCTCATTGACATCGGCGAGACCTTTGAAACCTCCAAAGTAGTACCGATACGTCGCTTCGTTTGGACTAATCCGCAAATAATACGTCCCGGCGGTCGGAAATCGGTGATTGCGATTATTGTTCGGGAAAGTGCTGGAGAGTTCCCCGGTCGCGCTGTGCAGCGATACTGTCCCACTTCCACAGCCGACCCCTTGACGCGTGCAAATGAATACTCCAATTTCATTTGCCTCTGCTGAGTATGCATAGTAGTCGGTATCAGGCGACGCGACTCCTGCATCGAGACCGGGAAAGAGTGTGCCGTAGCCGGTCAAAGCCCAGGGTCGCGGTGTTGCCTGGGCCTTCGTGTTGTTCGCCTCATATTCGTCGGCCACAAATGTCTCACCCATGTAGTGCACGTCCAGGGTATACGATCCGCCGACACCGCTCCTGTTGACAACCTGGATATAGCGATAGCCGGGAACGGAGGCAGCCGAGTAGAACCCTGGATATCCACCGGAATGAGTCGTGATTTGTTTGAGGGAATCGGATCCATAGATACTGATTTTCATGTCGCCCGGATCACCCGCATTCTTCGCCCGGCTTTCGACTCTGAACACATCCCCGGGCCATGTCCAGATTTTGAAGTAGTCCGTATCGGCCGGAGCAATGGATGCCTCCAGCAACACGCTCTCGTAGTTCACGGGGGTTGCGCCGGCGTAGCAGTCGTTGGGTTCGTTTTCGTTGATGAATGCATCGGGCCGTTCTTGGAGGACGATAAGCTCCTTCGCACTGAACGTCCCGTGCAATCCGCCCGAGGCGGCACGGTTCCACGCAACCGTGTCGCGTTCCTCCTCAAAATGGTACACAGCGACAAGGCCGGGCTCATTCCCTTTGGCTTCATGATTCATGAGTGTGACGATCTCGGCAGCAGAACGGATGACGTTCCAGATGCGGATCTCATCCAGCATGCCGGAGAACCGGTCGCCCCAACGACTGCCGCCGATACGAAGATCCACGCTGTTGTTTGCGAACCGCACGCTCGCGTGGGTGGCGGATTTCACTTCAACACCATTCAGATAGAGCACATAACGGTGAACCACAGTATCAATGCTTAGAGCGAGGTGCATCCATTTGAGACTGTCGAGAGGAATACGTGGCTTGAACGCCCAGTGATCCGCATAGGCAAACGCCACATCGATGCTGTCATGATTCCCCAGAATCGACTCGAAGCCCAGGGAAAAACCCGTCGTATAGTCCTTGTCGATTATTGCGCCATAGGCCGATGTGGGGTGCGCCAGATTCACCCAGGCTTCGATGGTCATCCGCGGCGCAAGATTGAGCGCGGCTGCATGCGGAATAACCGCTGAACCATTGTTTGCTTTGAGAACGGCATTGGAATTGACCTGTGCGGTCACTGGCATGGCGAAAAGTATGAAAAGTGGCGGCACACAGAAGAGACGCCATCCTCGGAGAGTACCGGTACGTGAAAGGTCCATATGACCTCCGTGTGAGTCGGTGCCTCACGCCGCCCAGGCCGAGCTTTTCAGCAGTGCAGGCGTCTTTCAGCGCCGTGCCGTTTCCCGCCCCGTTCGGATGTACACTGTTGTGCAATTCCCCGGCCTGGGGAGCAGTGGAGAGGGGGGACGATCAGATGTGTGTAAATTTAGGGCAGCGGATGGAAGGTGCAATCCCGCAAACACGGTATTATTAGCGTACAAGCAAGAGCGGCTTCGTCTCCACGTACGGCCCCGCCTGCATTCTGTAGAAATACACGCCACTGGGAAGTCCGCGCCCGTCGAACTTCACCTCGTGATACCCTGCTGCCTGCTCCCCGCTCTGGAGAAGGGCAATCCGCTGACCAAGGGTGTTGAAGAGTATCAGCATCACGTGTGAACGATTGGGCAGGCCATAACGAATTGTGGTTGAGGGGTTAAAGGGATTCGGATAATTCTGACCGAGAGAATATTCGCGCGGGGGCTTCACATCTGTCTCCCGATCCACCGAGACCAGTA
>Ga0105107_10001064_pt1 | contig 17833 bp, 15 predicted proteins | sample PPLLaktember2015_6_FD_79335 | JGI IMG/M metagenome (GOLD analysis project Ga0105107, IMG submission 79335) | Freshwater sediment microbial communities from Prairie Pothole Lake near Jamestown, North Dakota, USA - PPLs Lake P8 Core (1) Depth... | ecosystem: Environmental > Aquatic > Freshwater >...
AAAATCATCAGCCCGCTGCGCCCGTGGTCGTGCTGCGGCTGGACTCGCGCGTGCGCGTGCTCGCCTTCGTGCGAGCCGTGCACCTCGCAGTCCTCGACGTGGCAATGGCGCCAGAGCACGAGCTTCTCCAGGACGAAGAACGCGAGGATCCCGCCGAGCACCGTGGCCGCCGTGCCCTGGATGTTGGTCGAGTTTCCGAAAGCATGCGGCAGCACCTCGAGGAACGCCGCGCCGAGGAGCGCGCCGATCGCGAAGCTGATCAGCGAGCTCACCCAGTGCGCCCGCGTCGCGAACGAGACCAGCGCGGCGAGCCCGACCGACAGCAGACCGCCGATCAGGCTCGCCGCGGAGATGTACACCAGAGTCATCGATCGATCCAGATGAGGCTCGCGAACCGCCCCGTCGTCTGCTCGCGGCGGTAAGAGTAGAAGCGCGCGGAGTCTGTGTAGGTGCAGAATCCGCCCCCGTACACGGCGACGGCCCCGGCCACCGCGAGTCGCCGTCGCGCCAGCGCATACAGGTCGGCCAAGAACTTGCCGTCCGCGCGCGGCTCGAATGCCGCGGCGAGCACGGGGTCCGGCACCACGAACGCATCGTACACGTCGCGGCCCACTTCGTAGGCCCGCGGTCCGATGCCGGGCCCGAGCCACGCGACCACCTCACCCGGCGGCACCGCCATCCGCGCGAGCGTCGCCTCGATCACGCCGCCCGCAAGTCCGCGCCATCCCGCGTGCGCGATCCCTACGACGTCGCCGCTTCGGTGCGCAAGCAACACGGGCACGCAGTCGGCGGTCAGCACGGCGCAGACGCTGTGCCGCGTGCGCGCGACGGCGCCGTCGGCACGCGGGAGTGCGCCCGCGGACTCGGCGTCGACGACCGCGGCGCCGTGGACCTGCTGCAGCCAGACCGGGTCCGCCGGGAGACGGCTGCGCAGGATCTCGCGGTTGTGCTCCACCGCCGCGGGGTCGTCGCCGACGCGAGTGCCCAGATTCAGGGCGGCGAAGGGACCACGGCTGGCGCCACCGGCGCGGGTCGTCACCAGCGCGCGGACCGCCGGGGGGGCAGGCCAGTCCGGAATGATCCAGGCGTGCAGCGCCGCAGCCGTCACCGCAGTTTCGCGATCAACTCGCGCAGGTCCGCGGGCAGCGGCGACTCCCATTCGCACCGGGCCCGCGTCACCGGATGCGCCAGCCCGAGGCGTGTGGCATGCAGCGCCTGCCGCGGGAAATCCGCGAGCGTGCCGGAGGCGCTGCGCCGCTTCCCGTAGGTCGGATCGCCGACGAGCGGGTGGCCGATCGCCCGCATGTGCACCCGGATCTGGTGGGTGCGGCCGGTCTCGAGGGTCACGGCGAGGAGCGTCGCGCCGTCGAACCGCTCGCTCACCCGATAGCGCGTGCGCGCCTCGCGGCCGCTCGCAGTCACCGCCATGCGCGTGCGCGCGACCGGATGCCGGCCGATCGGGGCGTCGATCGTCCCGTCGCTCGCGACGCGCCCGTGGACGAGCGCGAGGTACTCGCGCTGCACCGTGCGGGCAGCGAGCTGGCGGACGAGATCGGTATGCGCCGCGAGCGTCTTCGCGACCACCAGCAGCCCGCTCGTCTCCTTGTCGAGCCGGTGGACGATGCCCGCGCGCGGCACACTCGCGAGGTGCGGCGCGTGGTGCAGCAGTGCGTTCAGCAGGGTGCCCTGGCGATTCCCCGCGCCGGGATGCACGACGAGCCCGGCGGGCTTGTCGATCACGATGATCGCGTCGTCCTCGTGGACCACCGCAAGAGGAATCGCCTCGGGGAGCTCGGCCGACTCGACCGCCCCCGCGGCGTCGGCAAGCGCTACCCGCTCGCCCCCCCATACCTTGCGCTTGACGTCGGCGGCGGGGCGCGCATCGAGCAGCACCCTTCCGGCGCGCACCCAGGCCTGGAGCCGGCTGCGGGAGTGCTCCGGAAACAGGCGCGCGAGGGCCTGGTCCAGACGCAGTCCGGCCAGTTCGCGCGGGATGAACCGCTCGGCGGCGGCGCTATAATCACCCGCATTACTCCGTCCACCTGCCGCCATGATCCACATCGCGCTTCGTAGTGTAGCGTTTGTTCTGGCCCTGCTGCTCTCAGGGTGCGGGTGGTTCAGCAACTTGACCACGAGCGAAGACGAGACCGCCACCTGGTCGGCCCAGCGCCTCTACACCGAAGCCAAGGAGGCGATAGACGAGAGCGACTACGCGAGAGCGGTGAAGTACTTCGAGAAGCTCGAAGCACGCTACCCGTTCGGGCGCTACGCGCAGCAGGCGCAGCTGGAGATCGCCTACGCGTACTACCGCGAAGGCGATCCGGCCTCTGCGGTCGCCGCGTGCGACCGCTTCATCAAGCTGCACCCCAATCACCAGAACGTCGACTACGCCTACTACCTCAAGGGCGTCGTCAACTTCTACGAGGATCAGAGCCTGCTTTCCCAATTCGCCGACCAGGACGCGACCGAACGCGACCCGCGGTCGGCGCGCGACTCGTTCGCCGCGTTCAAGGATCTCGCCACGCGCTTCCCCGACAGCAAGTACACGCCCGACGCGATGGCGCGGATGAATTTCCTCGTGAACGCGCTCGCCTCGCACGAGGTGCACGTGGCGCGGTACTACATGAGGCGCGGGGCCTACGTCGCGGCGACCAACCGCGCCCAGTTCGCGGTGAAGACCTACCCGGAAGCGCCGGCCGTGGAAGAGGCGCTATACATCATGGCCCAGGCGTACGCACAGATGGGCATGAAGGACCTGAGCGCGGACGCCGAGCGGGTCCTGGTGAAGAACTTTCCGAAGAGCCCGTGGCTGAGCGGCACGCACGTGCGCACCACCAAGGCCTGGTGGCAAATTTGGAAATAGTCCCCGGCTGATTCCTGGGGAAGCTCTGTTTTTCTCGAAGAGTGAAGCAGCGCTTCCTCTGACTTAGGGGGTAAAAAGGGGGAGTTATCCCTCTTCTTGTTCAGATAGCCCCTACCCGACGCGAATCCCCTCATCCGCAATGTAGTCGCGGATCACAGTTTCGATATCCGGGTCGGCGGCGAACCCCAGCGCGGCTGCGCGCGGCGTCCGGAACCGCACCGGCCAGCCTTGCACGATCCGGTTGATCCGTTCGTCCAGCTTGTACTGCGCCCGCGCCGCGACCGCGTCGCCGGCGATGCGGCGCAACGCCGCCACGCCTTCGCTCACCGTCACCGTGATCCCTGGCAGGTTGAGCACGCGACTCGTGCCCCATGCGGACGAGGCGAGATCGTGGGCATGGATGAACGCGTCGACGACCTTCCGCGGCGAAAGCAGCCAGATCCCGGTGCTCTCCGGCACCGGACACTCGGCGACCACGCCGTTGAGCGGCTCGCGAAAGATGCTGCTTGCGAACGAAGAGGCCGCGAGGTTGGGCTTGCCGGGACGCACGACGATGGTCGGCAGCCGCAGGCTCCGGCCGTCGAGATAGCTCTTGCGAGAGTAGTCGGTGACCAGGTATTCGCCGATCACCTTCTGCGTGCCGTAGGACGTCTGCGGGTTCGGCGTCGTCGAGTCGTCGAGCACCCCGGGCAGGTCGCCGCCAAACGCTGCGACCGAGCTGGCGAACACGAGGCGCGCAGGCCGCGCGAGCCGTCGGCAGGCCTCGAGCAGGAAACGCGTTCCGTCCAGGTTCACGCGGTAGCCGAGAGCGAAGTCCGCCTCCGCGCCCGCGCTGACGACCGCAGCGAGATGGAACACCGACGCGGTGTCCCGTTCCAGCACCTCGCCGATCAGACCCGGCGCCGCAAGATCGCCTTGCACGCACACGAGGCGCGGGTCGGGATCCGGCGGGAATGCGCCGTCGAGCAGCTTGATCTGCGTGATCGGGGCAGGCTTGCCATCGGGCCCCGCGAGGGTGCCGCGCTCGAGCAGTTTGCGCGCGAGCCGGTAGCCGATGAAACCGCCCCCGCCGGTGATCAGGACCTTCATCGCTCCCCCTCCCATGTCCACGCGACGCCCGATGCACCGCCTCGGACCTCTAGCTTCAGGCGCGGGATTCTAGCCGACGAAGCACCGCTACCGCGACGCGCCGGCGAAGAACGCGACGACGTCCGAGATCACCCGGGTACGGGGCATGGGCGGCAGACTGTCCAGGAGCTGGCGGCCATACGGTTTCGCCAGCACCCGCGGGTCGCACAGCACGAGCACGCCGCGGTCGTGCTCGTCGCGGATGAGCCGGCCGGTGCCCTGTTTGAGCGCGATCGCCGCTTGCGGCACCTGGTATTCCAGGAACGGGTTGCGGCCGTTGCGGCGCAGGTGCTCGAGCCGCGCGGCGAGCACCGGATCGTCGGGCGGCGCGAACGGCAGCTTGTCGATCACGACGACGGAGAGCGCCTCGCCGCGCACGTCCACGCCCTCCCAGAACGACGCGCTCGCCACGAGCACCGCATTCCCGAGACGGCGGAACCGCTCGAGCAGCTCGCTGCGCGAGCCCTCGCCCTGCAGCAGCAGGGGCAGGTCCAGTCCGCTCGCGCGCAGGCGCTCGGCGAGCCGGGCATGCGCCTGGCGCATCGCGCGCAGCGACGTGAAGAGCAGGAAGGCTCGGCCGCGGCTCGCGGCGAGCACCGGCACTGCGGCGTCGACGACCGCGTCGGTGTGCTCGGCGCTGTTCGGCAGCGGCAGCCCCTGCGGAATGTAGAGCAGCGCGTTGGCCGCATAGTCGAACGGGCTTTCCCAGCTCGCGCTGTCCGCATCCTCCAGGCCGAGCTCGTGCTGGTAGTGGCTGAAATCGCCGCGCACGGCGAGCGTCGCCGAAGTGAAGATCCAGGCGCGCGGCGTCCCGTCCAGCTGTCGGCGGAAAGGCGCGGCGATCGAGAGCGGCGTCATGCGCAGCGCCAGCGACTGCGTGAACGCCTCCACCCACCGTACCACCTCGCCGCCGGGCGCTTCCGACCAGCGCTCGAGGCGTTCGACGACTTCTGCAGCGCGCCGCGCGCAGTTGGCGAGTCCTTCGCTCCGCTCCGCCAGGGCAGCCAGCCCGCGCGCGAGCGCTCCGAGCGCGGTGCGCAGGCCAGCGACGGCATTCGCGAACTCGCGGTCGTCATCCAGGGCGGCGGCCGGCATGCGCGCCTCCTTGCGCGGCACCGCTAGGCGCAGGTCGCGCGCGGCCTTGTCGGCGCGGCGCGTGAGATCGGGCAGCGCACGGACGTCGGCTGCGGACGCGAGCGCCTCGGCGAGCGCGTCGCGGCACAGATCCAGGATCTGCCCGGTTGACACCGTCTCGCCGAAGAACTCAGTGGCCGTTTCGGGCAGCTGGTGCGCCTCGTCGAGGACGATCGTGTTGCACGCGGGCAGAAGCTCGGCCATGCCCTCGTCCTTCAGCATGACGTCGGCGAAAAAGAGATGGTGATTCACCACGACGACGTCCGCAGCGAGCGCGTCCCGCCTTGCCTGCATGACGAAGCACGCGGAGTAGTCCGGACACTTGCCCCCGAGGCAGTTCTCGCGCGTGGACGTGGCGGCCGACCACGCCGGCGAGTCCTCGGGGACGGCAGCGAGCTCCGCCTTGTCCCCGGTCCGCGTCTGCCGCGCGAACCGCGCGATGGCGTGCAGGTCCCCCACCGCCGCGCGCGAGGGCAGGCGCGCCTCGCTAAGATTGCGCGCGAGGTGGTAGTGACAGACGTAGTTCGCGCGCCCCTTCAGGATGGCGACCGTCACCGGCAGCTCGAGCGCCGCGCGCACCGCGGGCAGATCGCGATGGAACAGCTGATCCTGCAGCGTCTTGGTGCCGGTCGAGATGATGACTTTCCCGCCGGCGAGGAGCGCCGGGACGAGATAGGCGACCGTCTTGCCGGTGCCGGTTCCGGCCTCGGCCAGCAGCACTCGCCGCTCGCGGATCGCGCGCCCGACCCGCGCCGCCATCTCGCGCTGCTGCGAGCGCGCGCGATAGTCGGGCAGCGCCCGGCTGAGAGGGCCATCCGGCGCAAAGATCGCGGTGAGCGCGACGTCGAGGTCGGCCGTGCTCAATCGACGACCCTCGCGCTCGCCGCGCTCGGGCGTTCGCCCTTGGGGCGGCCCGGCGGGCTCACCGGATCTCGTCGACCCGCACCCAGACGCTCGAGCTGCCGGACCGCGCGCCGCTCGCGCCGTAGAGGATGCCCGACTGCGATCCGGCCGCGCTCTGCTCGACGCCGCCGAGCTGGAACCACTCGCCGAGCCGCCCGCTCGCGGTCGTCACGATCTGCTGGTCGTTCGCGTTGCCCGGCCCTTGGTGTCCCGGGGTCGCGCGCTGCGGCGCGATGTCGAGGAACACACGATCGCCGGACACGCGCGGGATCACGTAGAAGCCGCTCGCGACGTTCTGGTAGCTGGTGGTGCTCTGCACCACGCTCCCGCCGCCTGGCGTGGGCGTGACGACGTGGCTCCGCACCGGCGCCGACTGCCCGGTCGAAATGTAGGCGGGACTGCCCTCGAGGGCCTGGACCTGGCTCGTCATGCGATCGTCTGCCGTTCCCCGGGAGTCGTAAACCCCCGCGCTGACGCCGGACTGCGGCCGCGGCAGCTCGTTCACCCCCACCTTCACGTCACCGCTGGCCACGGTGCCGGAGACGCCTGCGCCGCGCTGCATGACGCTGCCCGCCGCATCCTGCCGCACGGAGATCATCAGTCGCCGGGGCATCGTGTCCAGGGTCGCGACGACCTGCTTGAGTTGCGCAATGTTCGCGCGGCTCGACCGGATCACGAGCATGTTTTGCCGGCCGCTCAATCCGCCGCCCGGCTCGACGAGCGGGCTCAGCGTCGGGATCATCTGCTCGGCCGTCCGGTACTTGAGCTCGATGACTTCGACCTCGTCCGCCCGGGCGAGCCCGAGGAGGCCCAAGGCGAGCAGAAGGATGGCCAACCGGTGTTTCATGAAAGCCTCGCTCGGCACGTGGTGTGCCGACAGCGTAACGTTCGGCCGACGGGTGGGTGCACGCCCAAGCGCGGCACCCGGGCAGGAGTGCGCACCCGCCGATGTGGTCGTGGCACACGACCGTGTCGCGCGATCCCTTTACAGGCCGGCCGAGGTCTCCTAAAGTACCTGAGATATGCGCTCCAACGCAATGTTTATCCTGTCGTTCTTGGCCATTGCCGTTGGCGGCTGCGCGAGTGGACCACCTGCTCCGCACAAGCTCCCCGCCGCGGGCGACGCCGCCGTCGTCCACAGCACCGCGGTCGAGGCGAGCGACGCCGCGATCATGGCGATCTCGCTCGTGGGTACGCCCTATGCCGCGGGGGGTGGATCGCCCGAGAGCGGCTTCGATTGCTCCGGTCTGGTCGCCTACGTCTTCGCACGCGCCGCGCAGGCGCGGCTGCCGCGGAACACCTTCGACCTGGCTCGTTCCGGTGTCGTCGTGGCGCCAGGCGAGCTCCAGGCCGGCGATCTGGTCTTCTACAACACCCAGCGTCGCCCGTATTCGCATGTCGGGATCTATCTCGGCCAGTCGCGCTTCGTCCACGCCCCGAGCACCGGCGGCGCGGTGCGCATCGAGGACATGGACGTACGCTACTGGGCCCAGCGGTTCGACGGCGCGCGCCGGCTGAGCTTTTGAGCGTCACAAGGTCGTCGCCAAAGTACCCCGAGCACTTGGTAAGTTGCAAATGAGAACTATTCGCGTTACGATTCTGCCCGAGTCGTGTCAGACTCACATAGCGATCGGGAGATCTCATGAAGACCCTCAAGACCCTGGCACTCGCGGGGTTCCTCGCAACGCCCCTGCTCGTCGTCCCGGCCTATGCGCAGGACAGCGTGCTGAACATCTACTCGTCCCGCCACTACCAGACGGACGAAGCGCTCTACGCGAACTTCACCAAACAGACCGGCATCAAGATCAACCGGATCGAGGCCTCCGACGACGCGATCATCGAGCGCATCCGGAACGAAGGCGCGCGGAGTCCCGCCGACGTGCTCATCACCGTCGACGCCGGCCGGCTGTGGCGCGCCGAGCAGCTCGGCCTGTTCCAGCCGGTGAAGTCCGCGCTGCTGGACAGCCGCATCCCGGCGAGCTTCCGCGATCCGAGCGGCCAGTGGTTCGGCTTCTCGCTCCGCGCACGGGTCATCGCGTACGACAAGACCAGGGTGAAGCCCGGCGAGATCGCGACCTACGAAGATCTCGCCGACCCGAAGTGGAAAGGCAAGATCTGCACACGCTCGAGCGCCCACGTCTACAACCTCTCGCTCATGGGTGCGGTGGTGGACCACCTCGGCGAGGCGAAGGCGGAGGCTTGGGCGCGCGGCGTGAAAGCCAACCTCGCGCGCGATCCGAAGGGCGGCGACACCGACCAGATCAAGGGCGTGGCCGCCGGCGAGTGCGAGCTCGCGATCGTCAACTCGTACTACTGGGCCCGGCTCGCACGCTCGGCCAAGCCCGAGGACAAGGCGCTCGTCGAGAAAGTCGCCATCGTGTTCCCGAACCAGTCGACCTGGGGCACGCACGTGAACATCTCAGGCGCGGGCGTGCTGAAGAACGCGCCGCACCGCGACGCCGCCATTCGGTTTCTCGAGTACCTTGCGAGCGACGCGGCACAGCGCTACTTCGCCGAGGGCAACAATGAATGGCCTGTCGTGGCGTCGGTGCAGGTCGCCAACCCTGCGCTCCCCCCTCTCGCGAACGTTAAGGTCGACGCGATCAACGTCGCGGTGCTCGGCCGCAACCAGCCGATCTCGCAGAAAGTCTTCGACCGCGTCGCCTGGAAGTAGCGCGTCAGCCCGCCGCGCGCATGATGCGGCGGGAGACGAACACGAGCGGCAGCAACCCGACCGCAACGATCAGCAGCGACGGGATTGCCGCCTCGGCGAGCCGCTCGTCCTTCGTGAGGTGGTAGGCCGCTACGGCCAGGGTGTCGAAGTTGAACGGCCGGAGCGCGAACGTGGCCGGGAGCTCCTTCATCGTGTCGACGAACACCAGCAGGCCCGCGGTCAGGAGGCTGGAGCTGAGCAGTGGCGCGTGCACGCGACGCAATGTCGCGGCGGGGCCGAGCCCCAGGCTGCGGGCCGCATCGTCCATGCTCGGCGTGACTTTCCCGAGCCCGGCCTCGACGGTCTGCAGCGCCACCGCGAGAAAGCGTACGAGGTACGCGTACACGAGGGCCGCAATGGTGCCGGTGAACATGAGCCCGACATCGACGCCCAAGACCTGCTGCAGCCATCCCGCCAGCGCGTTGTCGAGCCGGCCGAGCGGCACCATGATCCCGACGGCGATCACCGCTCCCGGGATCGCATAGCCCAGCGAGGCCACACGGTTCGCAGCGGCGACGAGGGGACTGCGCGAGAGCCGTGCCGCGTAGGCCATGACCACGGCGATCGTCACCGCCAGAACGGCGGCGATGCCCGCCGCAGTCGTGCTGTTCGCAACGAGCGTGAGAACGTGCGCGCCCCACTGCGCGTCGGCATCGACGAGCGCCAGCCTGAGCAGGATCGCGGCGGGGAGCAGGAAGCCGAACACGACCGGTGCGGCGCACGCCGCCACCGCCAGCAGCGCTGCGGCCCCACGCAGGCGTTGTGGCGGCTGGGGTTTGCGCGCGGTGGTGTTGTGATACCGCGCGGCGCCCCGATTCATGCGTTCGAGCGCAACCACAACGAGCACGAAACCGAGCAGGCAAGTCGCGAGCTGATCGGCCGCGACGATATCGCCCATCGACAGCCAGGCCTTGAAGATCCCGGTCGTGAACGTCTCCACGGCGAAGTACGAGACCACCCCGAAGTCCGCCAGCGTCTCCATCAGCGCCAGCGCGGTCCCGGCGGCAATGGCGGGCCGCGCCAGCGGGAGCACGACGCGGAAGAAAGTCCCCCAGGCACCGAGGCCGGCGAGCCGTCCAGCCTCGAGCGCGCTGCGGGACTGCTCGAGAAATGCAGTGCGCGCAAGTAGGTAGACGTAGGGATACAGCGTGAAGGAGAACATCGCCGCGGCGCCGTGGAGCGACCGGATCTCCGGGAACCAGTACTCGCGCGCCTGCCAGCCGGTCGCCGCGCGGAGGGCCGACTGCACCGGTCCGCTGAACTGCAGCCAATCCGTGTAGGCGTAGGCCATCACGTAAGCCGGCATCGCGAGCGGCAGGACCAGGGCCCATTTGAGCACCCGCTGGCCCGGGAACCGGTACGCGGTGACGAGCCACGCCGAGAGGACGCCGATCGATACGACGCCCCAGGTGACGCCCAGGAGCAGCAGCGCGGTGTTTGTGACATACCCAGGGAGAACGGTGGACGCGAGGTGCGCCCAGGTGGTTTCGCCGGGCGCGAAGATGTTCCCCACGACGGCCAGCAGTGGCGCGATGATGAGCGCCGCCACGGCGAGCGCGCTCCAGCCGAGCGCGCCGAGCGGGCGCGAACGCCACCCCCCCAGCGCAGCGCTCCCCGCCGACACCTCCGCGGACTGCAGACCGTTCGTCATTGCGCCCTTCTCTGAGCGATTCTAACAAGAATGATTCTTGTTTCTGGCCATCGGGAACGCCCTATAATCAACGTCGCATGGATTCCGGCCCGCTTCTCGAGCTGCGCGAGGTGCACCAGGCCTACGACGACCTCGAGGTCGTCAAAGGCTTGTCGTTCGCCCTCGCGCGCGGGGCCATCGGCTGCCTGCTCGGTCAGAGCGGTTGCGGGAAGACGACCGCGCTGCGGTGCATCGCCGGCTTCGAGCCGGTGACGCGCGGCGAGATCCGGCTCGCCGGTGTGCGCGTGTCGGCGGCGGGCCTGACGGTGCCGCCCGACAAGCGCCGCGTCGGCATGGTCTTCCAGGACTACGCCCTCTTCCCGCACCTCACCGTGGCGGAGAACATCGCCTTCGGGTTGCACCGCATAGCGCGCGGCGCGCGCGGACAGCGCGTTGCCGGCCTGGTCGAGGCGGTCGGGCTCGGCGGGCACGCGCACAAATATCCCCACGAGCTCTCCGGCGGCCAGCAGCAGCGCGTCGCCCTCGCCCGGGCGCTCGCGCCGGAGCCGGAGCTGCTCCTGCTCGACGAGCCGTTCTCCAACCTCGACGTGGAGATGCGCGAGCGGCTCGGCGCCGACGTGCGCGAGATCATCAAGCGCACGCAGACCACCGCGGTGCTCGTCACGCACGACCAGCAGGAGGCGTTCGCGATCGCCGACGAGATCGGCATCATGGAAGCGGGCCGGATCGTGCAGTGGGACTCCGCCTACAACCTTTATCACCGCCCGGCGAGCCGCTTCATCGCCGACTTCGTCGGGCAGGGCGTGTTCCTGCCCGGGAACGTGCGCAGCTCGCGCGCGGTCGAGATCGAGCTCGGCACCCTCGCGGGCGAGATCCCGCAGATGTGCGAAATCGGCTGCGACCGGTGCGGCAAGGGTTGCCAGGTGGAGGTGCTGCTCCGCCCCGACGACGTCGTCCACGACGATGCCAGCGCGCTGAAGGCCGAGGTGGTGCACAAGGCGTTCCGCGGGGCGGAGATCCTGTACACGCTCAAGCTGGCGAGCGGCCGCAAGGTGCTCGCGCTCGTGCCGAGCCATCACAACCACGCCATCGGCGAACGCATCGGCATTCGCCTGGACGTCGATCACGTGGTGGCGTTCTCGCCGCAGGGGCCCTGAGGCGCGGTCCGCCGGCGCCTCACCCCTCGCCGCGCAGCTCGAACAGTACCGGCACGTCCACCGAGAACGCGCGGCTGCGCAGCGCGGGCGGCAGCGGCGTGAGCCCGGCCGCCTTGCGGAGCATCTCCACGGCCTGCTGATCGAGCGCGCCGTAGCCGCTCGAGCGCCGCACCAGCGCCGCGGCGACCGCACCGTCCGCGTCGAAGGCGAGCCGCACCGTCACGCGTCCCTCCCAGCCGCGCTCGACGGCGCTCTCCGGATACAGCCGGTGACGCTTCGCGGCGCCAATGAGCGCCAGGCGGTACTGCGCGAGCGAACCGAGATCGAGGGCGTCGTCGCCGGGGCGGGGGGCGAGCGTGGGCTCGCCCTGCCCGGGTGCGCCTGCAGCGCCTGATGCGGGGGCGAGCGCGGTCTGCTCCGGCGGGTGCGTGGGCGCGGTCGCCGGCGCGACGGTCTCCGGCATGACGCGTACCGCTCGCTCCGACCGGTCAGCGCGCGGCATCGGCTTCGCGAGGGGTCGCACGGGGGCCCGCTCGGTCGCCGCGCGCGGCGGTGGCTCGGACTTCGCAGCCGGCGCCGCGTGCGCGCCGCTCGCGAGCACGCCCGGCTGGAGCCGCGCGTTGAGCAGCGCGGTTGCCGGCGCAGGCGAGTAGGTCCACAGGTCCGGAAGGCCGACGATCACCGCGATGTGGAAGGCGACCGACGCGGCGACGGCCCACGCGAGCGGCGTCGCCGCGCCGCCGGCGCCCGAGCTTCCCAGGTTCGCGAGCGCGAGCGTCATCGCTCAACGGTCCGGGATCGCGTCGAGCTCCGCGAGCCAGGCCGCGGCCTCGCCGTCGCTCGGTGCCCGCCAGTCGCTGCGCGGCGAGAGCGACCCACCGGAGCCGACCTTGGGCGCATTCGGAAGCGCGCTGCGCTTGTACTGCGAGAGCTGGAAGAAGCGCTTGAGGAACACGGCCAGCCAGCGCTTGATCTCGCCGATCGGGTAGCTCCTGCGCCGTGCCGCGGCGATCTCCGGCCAGTTGCCCCGCGCCGCGTCGCGCCAGGCGTTCCAGGCGAGAAAGGCGACCTTGCGCGGCGAGTAGCCGAACCGGAGCGTGTAGTACAGGTGGAAGTCCTGCAGCTCGTACGGGCCCACCACGCTCTCGGAAGTCTGCGCCGGCTGCCCGTTCTCGTGCCCTGGCACCAGCTCCGGGCTGATCTCGGTGTCCAGCACCTCGATCAGCACCTGGCTCGCCTGCGTACCGAGCTGGTTCGCGCTCGCCACGTGGCGCACGAGATACTGCACCAGGGTCTTCGGCACGCTCGCGTTGACGTGATAGTGGGCCATGTGGTCGCCCACGCCGTAGGTGCTCCAGCCGAGCGCGATCTCCGAGAGGTCGCTCGTCCCGATCACCGGGGCGTTGTGCAGATTCGCGAGTCGGAACAGATGACTCGTCCGCTCTCCGGCCTGCACGTTCTCGAAAGTGACGTCGTACACCTTCTCGCCGCGCGCGTACGGGTGGCCCAGATCCTTGAGCATCTGCATGCAGCTCGGGCGGATGTCGATCTCGTGTGCGCTCGCGCCCACGGCCTGCATGAGCCGGCGCGCCTGGGACAGTGTGCGCTCGGTCGTCGCGAAGCCCGGCATCGTGTACGCCAGGATGTTCGCGCGCGGCAGCCCCATCACGTCCATCGCGCGCGCACAGACGATCAGCGCCTGCGTCGAGTCGAGCCCGCCCGACACGCCGATCACGACCCGCGCCGCGCCCATCGCCTTGAGGCGCTTCACGAGACCGTGCACCTGGATGTCGTACACCTCCTGGCAGCGCGCGTCGCGCGTCGCCGGGTCGGCGGGTACGTACGGGAAGCGCTCGTAGCTCCGCTCGAGCGGGAGCTCGCCCTCGGCCGGCAGCTCGAGCTCGAAGCCGACCGAGCGGAAGCGCGCGACCTCGTGGGCATGGCGCCGCGCGGACTCGCCGAAGCTGTTCTGGCGCATGCGGTCCTGCGCAATGCGATCGAGGTCGACGTCGGCGGTGACGAGGTGCGACCGGTACGCGAACCGCGCCGACTCCGCGAGCAGCGTCCCGTTCTCGTAGACGAAGCCGTGACCATCCCAAGCCAGGTCGGTGGTGGATTCGCCGAATCCAGCCGCGCTGTAAAGGTAGGCGGCGAGGCAGCGTGCGGACTGGTTTGCGCCGAGCTGGCGCCGGTAATCGTCCTTGCCGACGGTGACGTTGGACGCGGACAGGTTAATGAGCACGGTCGCGCCCGCGAGCGCCGCGTACGACGACGGCGGGATCGGCGTCCACAGGTCCTCGCAGATCTCGGCGTGGAGCGCGAGCAGCGGCTGGTTCGTTGCGCGGAAGATAAGTGCGCCGAACGGCACGTCGCGGCTCCCTGCGACGTCGATGGTCGCGCGCACGCCCGCCTCGCCCGGCGTGAACTGCCGCAGCTCGTAGAACTCCCGGTAGTTCGGCAGGTAGGTCTTCGGCGTGACCCCGAGCACCCGGCCGCGATGGATCACCACCGCGCAGTTGTACAGCTGCGCGTCGATCGCCAGCGGCGCGCCGACGATCGCCACCACCGCCAGCTCGCGCGTCGCCGCGACGACCTCCTCCAGCGCGCGGCCCGTGGCGTCGAGCAGCGCCTGCTGGTGGAACAGGTCCTCGCACGAGTACGCGGAGAGTCCGAGCTCGGGAAAGACGGCGATCACCGCCTTGCGGTCCACCGCCTGCCGCAGCAGCTCGATCGTGCGCGCCGCGTTGAACGCCGGGTCGGCCACGCGCACCTCGGGAATGCACACCGCGACGCGCGCGAAGTTGTGGCGATAAAGGTTGAAGAACGACACGGCGTTGGGCCTTGCCGCTATTTTGCCCTACCCGGGGCGGTGCCGCGCCGGCGCCGATTCGCTACACTGGCCCGGTATGTGGCGCCCGCCCGAGCGCATCAAGTGGAAACCCTCGCCCGGCCGCTGGCCGACGCGCGAGGAAGCCGCGCGCTCGCGCCTGTTCAGCCCGGTCTCCATCGGCCGCATGCGGCTCGAGAGCCGCACCTGGGTGCCGGCCATGGTGCCCTGGCGCGCGACCGACGACGGCTTCGTCACCGATGAGAACATCGAGTGGTACGAGCGCTTCGCGCGCGGCCGGCCGGGTGCCATCGTCGTCGAGGCGACCGGGATCCGCGACATTCCGAGCGGCCCCCTGCTCCGCATCGGTCATGACCGCTTCGTGCCCGGCCTGACCGAGCTCGTGCAAGCCGTCCGGCGCGCGAGCGAGGGGCGCACGCGCGTGCTGATCCAGATCATCGACTTCCTCGCCATCCGCCGGCGGCCCGAACCGGAGAAGTTCTTCGCGCGCTTCCTCGAGATCCAGCCGTGGCACCGCGAGCGGCTCGGCGCGGAAAGCTGGCCCGAGGATCTCGTGCGGCGCCATCTCGCGCAGCTCCCCGACGACGAGCTCGCGCGCGTGCTCGAGACGCGCGAGCTGGAGGCGCTGCGCTTCGGCCAGCGCGAGCGCGTGACCGACACGGCGCTGCCGCACATCCGCGCGCTGCCGCAGGTGCTGCCCGATCTGTTCGCGCAGGCGGCCCGCCGCGCGCGCGACGCCGGTTTCGACGGCGTCGAGCTGCACTACGCGCACGCCTACACGATGGCCTCATTCCTCTCGCGCCTGAACAACCGCACCGACGGGTACGGCGGCGCGCGCGAGCACCGCGTGCGTCTGCCCCTCGAGGCGTTCCGGCGCGTCCGCGAGACGGTCGGTGCGGACTACACCGTGGGCTGCCGGTTTCTCAGCGAGGACTGCGTGGACGGCGGCAACACGGTCGAGGACACCGCCTGGTTCGGCGTCGAGTTCGCGCGCGCCGGCATGGATTTCCTGTCGCTTTCGCGCGGCGGCAAGTTCGAGGACGCCAAGCAGCCGGCGATCGGCGGGTCGGCCTATCCGTACACCGGCCCGAGCGGCTACGAATGCATGCCTCAGTACGTGTCCGATGAGCGCGGGCCCTTCGGCCGGAACGTGGAGCCCACGGCGAGCATTCATGCGGCGGTGCGCGCCGCCGGCCTCGCCACGCCCGTGATCGTCGCCGGCGGCATGCACGGCTTCGAGCAGGCCGAAGCGCTGCTTCAAACGGGCCGTGCCGACGTGATCGGCTTCGCCCGCCAGAGCCTCGCCGACCCCGACTGGTTCGAGAAGGTCCGCCTCGGCCACGGTGCGGAGGCGCGCATCTGCGAATACACGAACTACTGCGAGGCGCTCGATCAGAAGCACCAGCAGGTCACCTGCCAGCTCTGGGACCGCGAGGGGCTCGACGAGCCGGGCGTGCGCAGGACCAAGGACGGCAAACGGCGGCTCGTGCCGCCTCTGTGGCGACCGCCTGAGGCGTAACCGCGGCGGCCCGCCGCCGAACGTGGCGGATGCCCGGTGCTGGGGGTCCCTTGAAGAGGCATAATCGACTCACCGCGATGACCGTAGGGAGCCTCGCCATGAAGACCAAATTCATCTCCGCCCTCGCCGCGCTCGCGTTCGTCGGCGCCGCATCGGCCCAGTCGCCTGCGCCCGCGCCCGCGCCCGGCAGCCAGTTCACGCGCTGGGAGGGCCGCTGGTTCGAAGTCGCCCGGCTCCCGAACTGGTCCCAGCGGAACTGCGGACCGGATGTGGCGGCGACTTTTCTGCGGCGCACGGACGGCAACATCTCGGTGATCCACCAGTGCCGCACGCCCGACGGCACCTGGGGGGTGGACGTCGGCGAGGGGCGCTTCGAGCAAGACGCGACGAAGGGGACCCTTGGCGTGCGCTTCACGTCCCTCTGGTACACCGCCCCGCCTTTCACGTGGGGCGGCTATTACGCCCTCGCTCTTGACCTCGACGCCCGCTACGTGATCTTCGGCTCGACCGACCGCGATCACCTCTGGATCCTGTCGCAGACCCGCACGCTCGACGACGACGTCTACCAGCGTGCCGTTGCGCAGGCCGCGGCGCTCGGCTACGACACCACGAAGCTCATCCGCACCGCCGCGAAGTAGTCGCGCCGCGGCGCCGGCTCAGCCGTCCACGTACGCGACCGCCTCGATCTCCACCGTGAGGCGGGGATCGACCAGCGCGCTCACCTCGACCAGCGTCGATGCCGGCCGGTGTGCCCCGAAGTACTCGATGCGGAGCGGGTTGATCGCGCCGCGCTCCGAGATGTCGGTCATGAAGATCGTCACCTTGACGACGTGCTGCGGTCCCGCGCCCACGTGGCGCAGGCACGCGTCGACGCCGGCGAGCGCGAGGCGGAACTGCGCCGCGGTACCCTCTGGAATCGCGCCGTCCGCTTCCACGCCGACCGCACCCGAGACCCAGACGTGTCGGTCCGCCCTTACGACGTGACAGTAGTGGCTATAGGGTTGCACCTGCCCCGGGACCATGTGGCGTTCGATCATCGCGTTACCTCCTGTTGAACCTTTGCCGCGGCGGCGAGCGCCGTGCGCAGCGAATCGTGCGCACGCGCGCGCAGCGCGAACTCGCGCTCGAGCGGCGCAGCGCGCAGGCGGATGAGGTCGACGAGCGACCGCTTGTCCGCCGCGACCCATTTCTGCAGGCCTTCGATCTGCCCGACGATCGGCGCGAACGCTGTGAGACTGCGCTGCTCGGACGCGGTCCAGCGTTCGCCCGCGACGCCGAGCGTCGCGGCGACCCGGCGGGCAATGCGGGCGAGCGCGATCCGACGCTCGGCGACGCCCTCCCGTGCGATCAGCGCGGTGGCACCCGCCGTCAGATCGTCGAGCCAGCGCTCCGCGAAGAGCCCGTCGGCGGCCTCCCCGGGCAACTCGAGATGGACGTCCGCCGCCCCGAGCGTGCGCAGCGCGGCGATCGGCACGCGGTAGCGCCGGTCGGCACGCAGGCGCGCGAACTCACGGTCGGCCAACCGGCGCTCGGCCGCATCGGCCGAGCGGAATCCGAGGCGGTAGTAGAACCAGTAGGCGCCGCTCGCGAGCGCTTCGTCGTTCCCGTCGCCGAGCTGATACGGGTTGATGATGAACCGCGTACAGCCGGCGATGGTGTGAATCATCCGCAGATACTGCTGGAACACGAACGCCGCCTCGGCACCGCGGAAGTCGGGAAAGATGTTGATGCCGGTGTTCGCCTGGCGGAACAGCGGTGTGAACCCGCCGTAGCCCATCGGCCTGCCGTTGGCTAGAAACAGGAACCCGTAGTTGACCTCCAGGACCGCGCGCGCCGGCGGGCGTACGCCGACCACCGCGATCTGCACGCCTTCGCCCAGGTCGGCGAGATAGCACTCGCGCTCGTTCGCCTGCTCGA
>Ga0105107_10001065_pt1 | contig 17831 bp, 5 predicted proteins | sample PPLLaktember2015_6_FD_79335 | JGI IMG/M metagenome (GOLD analysis project Ga0105107, IMG submission 79335) | Freshwater sediment microbial communities from Prairie Pothole Lake near Jamestown, North Dakota, USA - PPLs Lake P8 Core (1) Depth... | ecosystem: Environmental > Aquatic > Freshwater >...
TCTCCTCCGGGCGCCAATGTGCTCTGTCGAAGGGTAGCCGGACAGTAAATGTGCTTCCGTACCCCGGGACGCTCTCGACCGTGATTTCTCCCCTTAGGAGCTCGACAAGTTCTTTCGTCAGCGCCAAGCCGATCCCCGTGCCCCCCTGCTCCTGCGTCAGAGAGGATTCGACCTGATAGAATCGGTCAAACACTTTGCCAATATATGCCGCTTCGATGCCGACGCCGGTGTCCGAGACGACAAGCTCGACCCGACGGCCATGGGCACCGTCGCGGAACGGTTCCCCGTTCTGCCCATTGGCCAGCCGCAGAACCACCTTGATCTCTCCTCCCTCCCCGGTGAACTTGAAGGCGTTGGAGAGGAGGTTGGTGAGAATCTTCTCGAATTTGTCGCGGTCGCCATAGGCAATGATCTCGTATTCTTCAGGATCGAAGATGAGGCTGATCTTCTTCCGGTCCGCAAGTGACAGGAAGGACATCACGAGTGCCCGTGAGAGGGCGACCAGCTCGAGGGAGCGCACCCGGACAGTTATCTTCCCGGCATCCATTCTGGAGAGGTCGAGAAGCTGATTGATCAATTGCAGGAGCCGGAGCCCGTTTCTGCGCATTATGGAGAGCGTAGCTAGTGCGCGCTCATCGTTCTTGAAGCGTTCGGCGAACTGCTCAAGCGGGCCGAGGATCAACGTAAGGGGTGTGCGGAACTCGTGCGAGATGTTCGCAAAGAATGCGGATTTCATCTCGTCCACTTCATGCATCTTCGCCGCCTCGAAGGATTTCATCTGGAGCCTCTGCTTCAGGGCTGTTCGCCTCCGATCGAATCGCCACGTAACGTACAGGAGCCCTCCTGCCAGCAACGCATATGCGCCGTACGCCCAGGACGTGCGGTACCAGGGAGATAGAACGATGATCTCGATCGACGTTCCCTTCTCGTTCCAGATCCCCTCGCTGTTGGCCCCACGCACCTTGAACACATACTTTCCAGGGTCGAGGTTGGTGTAGCTGACATAGCGGCGCGACCCCGCATGTACCCACTCCGGATCGACTCCGTCCAGTCGGTAGGCATACTGATTATTTGCGGAGTTGATGTAATCCAGCGCCGCAAATGTAAACGAGAAAAAACTTGCCGAATGGGGAAGCGTGATCGATTTGAGGGACCAGATTTCCGCATCGAGGGGATAGGGTTTTTCGAAAACCTTAAACGATGTGAGAACGACCGGCGGGGGGTCTGAAGCAGCAGGTGAGTCATCAATCGAGAACATGAAGAATCCGCCGGTGCCGCCGAATGCTACCGAACGTGTCTGCGGTTCGAATGCCGCGCTCCAGAACTGTGAGGTTTGAAACTGAGCGGGGGGCGTCAGCACCCGAAAGGTCCGGGTCGCCTTGGTGAAACAGACGGCCCGTTCATGTGCTGCGATCCAGAGACGTCCCTCGCCATCATCGACCATATCCCGGATGTACAGCTCACTATTATCAAGAAGGCGGCTGTGCACATGGTCAAACGTTCCCCGGTCGCAGTCCATCAGGGCCAGTCCGGCCATCGTGCCGACCCACAGCTTCCCGGCCGAGTCGGGGATGAGTGCACGAACACCATTGGCGACGAGAGCATTCACCGAATCCGGGTTGCCGGCATACCGTCGATAGGCCCTTTGTTTCAGGTCGAACCGTATCAGACCTCCGCCGCCCGTTCCATACCACAGTGCTCCTCTGCCGTCGTTGCACATGCTGAGCACGGTTTCATCAACATAACTCGCTGAATCAGAATCCTGCCTGGGATAAATGGTGGATCTGCCGGTTCGCCTGTTCACAGAAGCCACGTACGACATCCCCATAGCGCTCCTGCATCCGAGCCAGAGCAGGCTGTCGCTGTCTTCAAGAAAGCAGGTGACACGCAGATCCGGAACGAAAGGTACGAAGGCGTCGCGTTGTCTATCGAGTATCGATGCCCTGAAGATCAGTCGCGTGGTCGCCAGAAGGGTCCCGTCGCGAAGCCGACCCAGCCGCAGGATCCCGTCGGATGGGTCTGAAGAATACACCCGCGCCATGCGGGTTTGTAGATCGAAGAGCACGATTCCACCGCCAAAGCGGCCTGCCCAGATTCTATCTGGGGAATCATGTGAGAGCGCGCAGGCGAAGAATCTTGAAGCCCCATCCTTACCGGAGGCCAGGATGCTCGTGCAGGGATCCTTGCGGACGATAACTCGATGGGCACCCTCAGAGGCGAACGCAGCCCCATACACAGTGGGCGGGATCCAGATGATCGAGTTGCCGGGTCGGGATTGCGGGGATGCCGAATCAGGTTCCTGCCTGAAGCGTGCCGCACCTATCCATACGAGGAGATCACTCGGAATTGAATTCCGATCGGCGTTATCGTGGCGATACTGCAAGAACTCGCCGGTCGCTGGATCGAATCTGAAAATGCCCGCCGAAAGCGCTACAATCCAAATACCGCCGAAATCGTCTTCATCAATTGCCCATACAGGAAGCGACGGTACCCGGATGGTGTCATTCTTCAACCGCGAAATCCCATTCTTTGTCACCGAGAAGTGATCCCACGTCCCGGTTCGCGGATCATGGCGATCGAGGCCGAAATTCCTGGTCCCGATCCAGAGATGGCCTGTCCGGTCCGCGCGGACTGCTCTAACAATGTCCTGGCTCGGCCCGACACCAGTCGATGCCCTCTGCGTATACCTCTTCCAGACTCCGGTTTCTCTGTTGAACTCCGCGAGACCACCCCCAATCAGACCGACCCAGATCGAACGCTCAAGCTCGCAGAGGCTAGTAATGATGTAGCCCGGGGGCACGACACCTTCCCAGACCCGAGGGCAGTCAGGGGGGAGAGCATGCCGAATAAACGAGTCGGATGCCCGGTTGTACGTTGCCAGGCCGTATTTTGCGCCCGCCCAGAGTTGTCCGTCGGATGTGACAAGCAGTCTTGTCGCCCCGGTTCCGATGGACGTCGAATCGTCCTCCCGGCCGCGGTACCAGCGTGATTGGCCAGTTGCAGGATCGAGTCTCTGCACACCTCCGTTGGTGGTTCCCCCCCAGACGAACCCGTCGCCATCAACCGCAATTGCCTGCAGGTCTGATCGGAAAGCTCCCGCCGTATCCGCGATCTCTGTGCTATAGACCTTCAGTTCGTAGCCGTCAAAGCGGGCCAGTCCCTTGTTTGTCCGGCACCAGAGAAATCCCTTCCGATCCATTGCAAAACCGCTAATCTGCGTGCCCGCGGGGCTAAGCGCTTCAAATTTCTCCGTCCGGGTGCTGATACCGGGTGAGGTGAGAAGGAAAGGCGCACTCCATGTTTTTGTTTGTGCCTGCAAGAGCGCAGGCAGGAAGGCGACAAGAATGCCGGCATGGCAGGCTCTCATGCTGGAATCCTTCCGGGCAAGATTTTCCACGACATTGCCATTGACCTACCTCTCAATCCCCTCACAGTCCTATTTTCACCGACAAGACCTGGTTGCCATCAAAGAATTTCACGGACCTGTACGCGTAGTCGAACGTCACATCCATGTTCCCGACGGTCGCATGGATGCCTACGCCAAGTGAGGGACCATAGATGTTCTCGCGCTCGTCCATCGTCGGCGGTGAATAGTCGTACCCGCCGCGCGTGAACAGAAGATTCTGGAATCCGTATTCAAAACCGAAACGGTACGCATCGTCGGTGAAATTGTTGTTCTGAAAAGCAGCTCCCAGAATGAGTGTATTCTCATCGTCGAAGGTCGTGCGGTAACCGACACCGAGTTCAATAGTAGAGGGCAATTCAAAGGAGGCCGCTTCCACACTGTAATAGAATTCAGAACGCTCCAGTCCCGATGCCGTTGCGGCGATGTTAAGCCCCGGACCCTCAAACCTCATCTGGGGTCCTATGTTTTTCACGACGACGCCAAAGCTCAGGCCGTTCAGGTTGGCGAGGTCGGTGTAGATAACCCCCATGTCAAAAGCAATGCCGGCTGCACTGACTTCAGCCATGCGCTCCGAGATGAGACTGACCGTCCCGCCCACGCGGATTCTGTCCGTGAGCTGCCTTCCATAAGTCAGTCCCAGCGTAAAGAACTGGGGCGAGAATGTCTGGCCCGATCCGTCGGGTGTGTTGGCGGTGGTAAGAGGGATTTCGCCGATGGAGAGCGCCTTCAGTTGAAGCGCCATCACACCGAAATCGGTGAAATCCACGGCCACAGAGGCGCATTCCACACCGATGTCAGCAATGTAGTTCATGTGAGAGGCAAAGAGGGTGACGGCACGCTGGGACCCGGCGATCCCTGCCGGATTCCAGAAGAGAGCTTCCGGGCCGGATGTGAGCGCCACGGTTGATCCTCCCATGGCGATATCACGGGTCCCGATGGGAATCAGCAGTTCCGAAGCGCCGTTCGTGCCCGTCCGGTTGCCCGAACCTGCGATCATTGTCGCAGCGGGCAGCAGACAGGCAAGCATGAGCATGGCGAGTTTCATTGGATCACCTTTGCGGGGTTGATCAATATCTGTCGAGGATCTGTTGCTCCTGCACGATCGCGATCTTCACAATCTTCGTTGCGTTCACATCCGGCATATCGATATACGCTATGTACAGGCCACTGCCGACCGGAAGTCCCGAATCGTTCTTGAGATCCCACCGCTCGAATTGCGAATCATTCTCCCGGTTGATGGTTCGTACTTGAACTCCTGCCAGGTTGAAAATGCGGATTGTCGCTTTTTTCGGAAGGTGGTTAAACGTCACGAACCGCTGATATTTGTTCAGCTCCTGCGGATTGACGCCATAGTAGGGATTGGGGAAGACATTGATTTGACTCACATCATTCTGCGCAAGGGCTTTGTCGCCGGTCACGTTCTTCGGCGAGGTAAACGAGAAGGTGTTCCCGGGCCAGTTCATGTGATTCGCAACGATCAGAAATTGATCGTCCGTCCCCCAATCCACCGCAGCACGGCGGTTTGCGAGCGATATCCACATGAAGGGGAGGCTCGGATCCGTCAGGGCATTTGTCTGAAACGCCGGGTCGGGCGTTTGGCTGGTGTAGGGCGCCGACATGATCCAGAACCACTCGCGCGGACTTGAAGAGCTGCAGTTGTCCACGTAGGCAATGTCCGGCCACCATTTGCCGTCGACACGGCCTCCGGAAACATTGTTCTCAAGAAATGCCACGGCCAACCGCCGGGGCGGGTTCGCATCGATGTCCCAGGCCGAAAACGGAATACCCTGAACATAATCCTGGAATGCGTAAGTTGCGGTGGCGTCTACGATGAACGGGGCGAACTCCGGCTTTGCCGGCGCGTTCTGAGCACCCCGGAGGAATCGGTAGGCGTAGGATACATTCTCATCGCCGGCTGGGAAAGTGCCGTCGGCCTTTGCCGGAGCCAGCTTGAGCAGGACACTCTTGAGGCCTGAGTATGGCACACCAAATCCGGAGCTCCCAAGAAGAACATATGCGTAGAAGTCAGTCGAATTCCCCATGGCACCGTTGAAACCTTCCAAGCCGTAAGCATCGGCACCAGACCACGTGAACCTGCGGGTCCCGCTTGGAATTTGCCATTCCTTCCAACCCGGAGTGGGCCCGGAAACAATGACCTGCATCCCGTCGACCGCCTTGTACTGCTGATCCCCGCTTTGATTCTGCTGATCTACCAGCTTAACCTGGCCACTTGTGATGTCTCTCAGCTTCCAGGACACCACGTCACCAACTGTGTCAAAAGAGACCTCATACTGATGTCCGTTGAGCATCGCTGGATTCACGATGAGCGGCAGAACCGTGCCGTCGCATGGGGTGAGTCCAGGAAGCGTTGTGTGGATCACCGGTGCGATTGTATCGCCGTAGACCGCGGCGTATCGGGTGCCCGGGTCAGGAGAATGCGGAATGACCGTCTTGACGATGCTTTGCGTCTCCAGGGTTACCGGAACGGCGCCCGGGGTCGGATTGTAGTTGTAAGCCGTGACAGCAAAATAGTAGGGATTGCCGTTGACCAGGGGACGTCCATTGTTGAACGCATCTGCCATAACCCGTAACCATCTCTGGACGCCGCTGTCGGTGCCATATTGCTTCACCGTTGGTAGCACGCTCCCTTTACTAGCAACGAACTCGTAGTCTATGATCTTCCCGACACCATCGATGACATCAAATGTTGCGAGAAGTTTGCCGTCAGCCAGCGACGCAGATGCTGAGGGAAGCTGATACACATTGTACCCTTCGAATGCATATCCCAGCGGACTCGGCACCTCGGTGGCCGCCACGGCTGCCGAATCGGTCCCCCAGTCAATAATGATTTCATGGTTGAGCGCCGACGCCGTCGCTTTGGGTTGCGAAGGTGCGCGTGGAACAGCGAAGAAATTGTTGTACGCAGCCTGTGCCTGATCATCGTAGAACTTCATGAGGCCGATCGCTGAGAGTCTGTCACATCCGGAAAATGCTCCGGCGCAAATCTCCGCAATGACAACTTCCTGCGTATCGCCAGGCATCATGGTAAACGGTCCGGACGAGATTCCAATCCTCCGATCACCGAATGTCAGCCCGTGTGTCCCGTCAAGCCAGCCGGTTCGTTTTTCAGGATCGCCCGCAAAGGGAAACTTTGTAGGAGAACCACTGTTTGGATCGACATAAGGTTCCCCGGAAACCGCAAGAAGACCCTGGAAAGCCCGGTACATTTTGGTGGCACCGGGAGGGCCAAATGTCGCTAAAGGATCTTGAAGGATGGGGTCGAGAGCCATACCCGTGTTGGCGAAGAATGCCGTCATGGGGAGATTGCGTTTCCCATACAACCTCTTCCCTTTGAAGATGGCAGAGTCCGTGGGCGAACCTGCGACAATTGGGCCCTGGAAAAAATCGAACGCCACTGCCGGCGGCGGGAGAGGTGAGTACACTTTATCTGTCTCCTCGCCGTTGTAGACGAATCCAAGACTTCGCGAGGTATCACACCCCGCCAGATCATCGCCTGGGTTGCCGTCATCCGGATCCGACCACATCGCCACAAACATACTGTCGAACGGGATGGAGTTACGGTTTATCAGTGCATACCGTCTGAAGAACATGTAGCCCAGGGCACCTTCGCTCCGATACCCCCAAATGGTCATGTGTATTTCGACTCCCAGTGGAGGTGTGCCGAAACCCCAGTCAGCGTTGGGAACGTCGCGCGCCACACCCCAGATAGTCTGATCTGCTCCTGAAACACCCGGGATGTCGATTGAGGGTTCATAAATGCCATTCTGATTCTTGTCCTCGAAGGGAGCCCCTTCCTGCCAAGGCCATTCAGTCCAGTCCTTGTCGTACTGAGAATAGATCTCCGCTGCGCTCCCCTCCCCGTCACCCAATTCCGAGCTGATGTCAGCTGTCTGGTTACCCGGGGGGATGTCGGGACGGACGCGATAGATGCGATTCTTGGGCAGGTCCGCCGATTCGGGCTGTAGGTTATCCAGTATCCTGCCCGGCTCAAGGGTGGTACCCCAAGAACCACCTCCGATCCGGATGTCTCCGCCGATCCCTGCGTAAGCACCCCACATGAGATCTGATGCACAAACAGGACCTTTACCGCTCCCTTTGGGATAGAAAAGACCTGGAAGCGAGCCCCAATTCACCAGGCTCACATCACTGACTCCGTTGGCATTGAAACTTGTAGAGAGGTGGTTAATGTTGAATCTCGTCCACGTAGGGGAACCCAGCACCTTCGCGACGGAATTCGCCGGGCGCCGGCCGGTTTCTTTCGCCCAGGCTCCGGGATCCGCCGAAAGGATCGAGAGAACAGTCAGGAAACAGGAGAGTCCCTTCATGAGTGTCTGCTCCTTTCAGTACTCGAGCCTCACACCGAGGCGAATTTGGCGGGGAGGGCCGAATAAATAGGGCTCGTTGAAATATCCAGAAGGCCGGAGGAACGACAGATTCACCAGCCGATAAACGTCCGCATACTGAGAACCATATTTCTGAATCAATGCTGCGCTCAGGTCAGGGTTACTCAGGTAACCGTCGTCGTCGGCGCTTCCGGTTCGCGACCAGACATTGAGCACGTTCCGGTTGTCGAAGAGATTGATGACATACAGGGAGATGGTCCAGGCCAGATGGTCTGTGAACCGGATCGTTTTATCCAGACGCAGATCGAATTGGAAGACCCATGGAGTCGTCGACGAGTTAAGCGCCTCGATTGGTATGCGGTCGCGGGCATAGAATTCATCTGAGTTTGCCGATGAGCGGGTGTAGGGATGCCCGCTGTTGAACGTAAAGAGGAGCGACGCACCCAGTTCGCTGAGGATGGGACCTCCATCGTCTTTCGCGAATCTGTAATCAACGGCAAAATTCCCCCGCACAGCGTTCATGTAGCTGAGGGGGGAAATGTAGTATGGGGTGATGGCAGTGTCAGTCCCTGCGCCGATAATCCCCCAGTTGGAATTCGGGAATGAACCGGAGCCCCGCGCATCCTGCAAAGAAAGCGAACCGTTCACCATGAGCCGTTTGTATCTTCGCATAGCGAACATCAGCTCGATCCCTTTTGTCGTTGCGAAGTCCCCGTTGGCATAGGCACCATAGGCAGTGTACTGGGAGGTTCGATCTGTCTCAATTACCCTCATCATTATTTGGTCCTTGATGTCCTTGTAATAGCCAGTCACGTCAACGGAGGCAAAATCACCTATCTGTTGTGTGAACCCGATCTCGTACTGTGTTGTGCGTTCCGGACGGAGGTCAAACCCAATCGGCATGGGCGAGTTCGTAAAGATAGCGCCGCTGTAGAGGCCGACATTGATATCCCTCAAACCGGACTGCTGTACGAGCTTGGAATATTGAATATGAAACACTGTGAGATCTGAAACGGGATAGGCGATACCGAGACGCGGGGTGACACTGTGGAACGGAGTGGATTTTCGAAGGCCATCGGGCTTGATGGCGTTGGTGTAGGGATCACGTGTGAGCTCGGGATGGCTGGGGTCGACCGGCACATACGCTGCTGTGTTTATGTAGTCGTAGCGCAGGCCAATATTCAGGACGAGATCGTTGAATTCCATTCTGTCCTGGATGTACCCTGAAGCAAACACGGGATGCCTGGGTCCCTGGAAATCATCACCCTCATACAGGTTTCCAAAAACGTCATACCCATAGTTGTTTACATAGAAGTCCCAGATCATGATCTGTGCCAGTGTTAACTTCGATGGGTCTCCATCAGCAAGGGCAGCGTTCTGTGCTACGATCCGGGCCAAGACCCGGGGGTTGCCAATCTGATATGTGCGGATAGTGTACCGTTGGAAGTCGCCTCCGAATTTGACCGTGTGGTAGTCACCCAGGATTGCCGATAACGCAGCATTGAGTGAGATATTCGATCGCCGAAGTTGTATGTAGCTTGACCAGGGCTGCGTGGGCGCGAGGAAATAGTAGCCGTAGACAATTCTATAGTAGGGAGGCATATAGCGCCCGGTGTTCGGGTCCCCGGGGAGACGGTACCATGTGACACCGGCCTCCGCGTTGGCAACGCTGTCTCCGTACCCCCAGAAATTATCCCGCAGAATGGGATCGTACGTTTTGGAAGAATAACCGAACCATCCTCCGCTGATCTCTCCGAAGATCTTTGGCGTGAAGAAATATGTCGCCTTCAGCGATCCGAATCCGTCGAGATCGGTCTTCTCTGGAACCCGGGAACGATCATCGCCAGGCCAAACGCTCCGGCCTTCAAGGGAAACGTTCGTTGTGTACGACCCGGAGAACCGGAGGAGCAGCGGGTGGAAATCCAGGGAGAGGGTGCCAGTCCCATTGTAGGTCTCCTCCGAAAATGCCAGTCGTATCCCTGCCGGATAGTTGAAATTGACGCTGTCTCCCGTACCCGGATCGATCACGGATCCGATTGTAGAACCCGGATACGGCTGGGGGTGTTTGTCCGCCATGTAGTTGTGATTGAATAGGCCGAACAGCTTGACCTTCTCCGACAGCACGGGCGTACTGATCACCGCGTTGAAATCGCTGTAGCCATACCAGGTTGTGCCGAGACGACGTTTCCCTTCCGCCCAGGACTTCTTGCTGGCGAATGTGATGTTGTCGGTGACGAATTCCACCGAAGCCTTGAACTCACTTCCGCCGGTTCTCAACTGATGCTGCACGATCCCCGCATTGGCACGGCCGTATTCCGCTTCGTACCCGGCAGACTGGACGGAGATTTCTTCGAGTGCCTGCGACGCGATCGAAACACCGCGCCCTCCGGTCTGCGGGTCGGTTACTGAAACTCCTTCGAGGTAATAGCCTGCCTCGTCGACCCTGCCGCCGCGAATGTAGATGTTCCCGTCTTGATAGTTGACACCCGGCATGAGCGAGAGGATCTCGTCGACGGACCGGACGGGGAGTGCAAGGATCTGATCGGCTGTTGCGATCCGCACGGCGTTCGTCGCGCTCTTGTTCACCAGCGGCCGCTCGGCCACCACGGTGATCGCCTGAATGTTCACGCCTTCGCTCGGCAACGCGAACACAGCGTCAGTGGTGAGATCGTTGAGGATACGAATGTTGGCGATTGTCACGGCAGCGTAGCCGATGTAACTTGCCTTCAGCGCGTAGACGCCGGCCGGGAGATTGATGATGCTGAATTCGCCTTGCTCATCAGCAACAGCGCCGTACTTTGACCCGAGAACAATGACACTCGCACCGACCAGCGGGTCTTCGGTGACTCTGTCGATGACTCTGCCTTTCATCTTTCCTGCAGCGACTCCTTCTACCGTCACTGCAACTATGAGAATCAGCCCAAGGAGTATTACTGCCACGGTTCGTCGCATGGTGATATCCTCCCGAAGGGAAAATCCTGTACTGAGTAGGCGTGTGTCGACCAGACTAATCGACCTGCCTAACCGCGTTTCAGTTTAGCCAATCTCGCCCTTGCATCCGCCGGCTCTCTGTAGATCGGGTCGGCCTTTCCCCAGATCTTGAGAAACTTCTCGTATTCGGCGATGGCTTTTGCATTCTGCCCTTTTCGTTCGTACACCTGGGCCAGACGATAATGGTAGCGGGGGAAGATCGGCCATTCGTTGATCGATGGGTCAACCGCCCTCTCGTACGCCGCGACGGAGCTGTCGAGTTCACCCAATGCCAGGTAGGCTCGGGGCAAGAGGTCGACCATGACAGGCATGAAGAGAGGAATGGGCTGTAGGCCAGCTGCCCACGCCCAAATGGGTCCGCTCGCGAGGTCGTGAGGGTGATCCCTTAGTCTAGCGGCCACTGCCTCCTGGATGCGGCCAGCTGCCATAAGCCATTCACTCTTCAACGGGCCGCTGCACCGCTGGTAGTTCGAAATAACCAACCTTGCTGTGTACGTCGTGTCGGACGTAGGTATCTGTGCGCGTATGCTGTCCATTCTTGAAAGACGTGTGGCGGCAGAATCCATCCTGCCTGCTTTGATATCGATGAAGCCGCAGCACATTTGAACAAACATTTCCCGTATACGACGATATTCCGCTGACCTCCCTTTTTCATAGCCCACTGCCCACGAATCGAGTGCACGCCGGCTCCGGGCGAATTGTTGTCGTTCGCAGGCAATCCAAATATCAAGGAAATCGAGCCCATGATCGACATGCTGGCCGGCTTTGATCCGCATCGTCTCACGCTTCGCGAGCAATCTCTCCGCTTCGTTGAGCTTCCCCTGCCAGAAGGCGACAAGTGCGCGCCCCCACATTTGGAATGCCTGAATTCCCGGGTCTGTCCCCCTCGCAGCGCACGTGTCCGCCCACTGAAGTGCGCCTTCATATTCCTCCTTCACGAAATTGCACCACATGATATTGTACGCGGACACATACCAGTCGGATTTCACCGCAAGAGCCTGCTTGTAACTCGCTATGGCCTCGTCATACATCCCTCTCCACTTGTAAATGTCACCCATCGAGTCATACACGTTCGCGTCACCCGGCGAGACAACGGCGTAGCGCTTGAACGTCTCGATTGACTTCTCCCACTCCCCCTTTTCGGCATACATATATGCAAGAGTGCACAACGCCAGTCCGTACGTGGGATCGAGCTCCAGAGCTCTTTTTAGCAATGGAATCGCCTCGTCGGCGTTGCACACATTGGCGTATTCCCCGGCCAACCATTCAAGGACTTCCTTCTCCCGCGGAAATCGCTCCGTGCAAAGCTTCAGAAACTGCAGGTTAGTAAGACCAGGTAATCCCAACAGGGTGGCGCGCAGCGAACTATCCCGCCTGGCAATGATGTATCTTTCCTTCTCGCTTGCCCTCCCGGCAAGAGATCTGGCTTTCTTGTGGGCGTCTTCGGCTGCTTTCTCGTCGCCTAATAAGGCGCGGGCGATCCCCAACCAGTGCCAGGCTATGGCAAACAGGGAGTCCTTTTGCACAGCCATCTCCAGAAAATGACGTGCGTCAGCAAAGTGAACTTTGTCCCACTCCTCCAAACCGCGAATGTAGAGTTGATACGCTTCGAGGGATGCGGTGGAGATCTCCGCTACCGGCCGGATCGTCTCTTCCGTCCGTCGTTCTGATACCCCAATTCCCCGGGAGACCTCCCGGCTGAGATCATCTATTTGCTTCTCCAGAAGACTTTCAACACCTTTCCCGCTCGTGGTATATGTCTTCGCCGTCTCCAGCGTGTTGACATCCACGAGCTTGAGAGTTGTCCGGTACAGCTCCCCGGCACTGGCAAATGTCCCAACCGCCATCAACTGGGCACCTTCCCTCCGGCAGATCTCCAGACCAATCTCGTTGTCCACGTACTCAACATCTTTCTTCCCCATCTGCTTCAATATGTCAGCCATCCGCTGCCGTGTCGCGACACGGATGTACTTCGACTGCTCCAGGCTCGTGATAATAGCTTCCTGAAGAACAACCCGGAGATGATCCTGTGATTTGTCACCTGTCTGGTTCTCGAAGCTTATGACGGCGATCGTCTTGGGATTGGAGGCAAGGAGTTGATCCTGCACGATGGGCCAGATGACAAACAGAGCCAGGAGGATCACAGCCACGGCTGCAAGCGAGATGATGCACTGTTTGATGTATCGTCTTCGCTTCTTTTTCTGTACGGCCTCCGCGGCGGCAATCGTCCCCCCGGTTTCCTCCACTCCCCGTGCCACACGAAGATCGGAGAGCAGTTGTTGCGCGGACTGGTATCGCTCTTGCGGATTCTTTGCCAGCGCCTTCCCGACAATCTGCTCCAACGTCGCGGGTGCTTCCGTACGCAGCTCCCGCAGCGGCTTAGGCTCCTCATTGAGAATCGAATAGACCAGCGCTTGTTCGTAGTCGCTCTCGAATGGTCTCTTGCCCGTGAGCATCTCGTAGAGTATCACGCCGAGTGACCAGATGTCGGTGCGGCTATCCACAGCCTCGCTCCGTGCCTGCTCCGGCGACATGTAGGCCGCAGTCCCCATCGTTGTCCCGGTCTTGGTCAGCAGTGTCCGACCGGAAAGCTTGGCCAGACCGAAATCCAGGATCTTCACCTCGTCGTGTGCCGTGAGTATGATGTTGGCGGGTTTGATGTCACGGTGCACAATCCCCGCCTCATGGGCACGGGAAAGTCCCGAGGCAACCTGGATGGCAATGTCCATCGCCTGATCGATCTCCAGGGGTCCCCGCTCGATCTTCTTCTTCAGAGTCTCCCCATCATAGCATGCCATTGCAATGAAGAGCTGCCCATCGGCCGTTTCACCGATCTCATGAATGTTGCAGATATTGGGGTGGTCAAGTGCCGAAGCGGCTTGGGCCTCGTGGCCGAACCGTTCTTTGGCGTCGGGATCGGTGTTGAGGGAAGGAGGGAGGAACTTCAGGGCGACAGGGCGGTCGAGCGTGAGGTCCTGGGCTTTGTAGACCACGCCCATCCCTCCGCCGCCGAGGTGCTCGATGATCTTGTAGTGGGAGATTGTCTGACCGATGAGCATCATTTGTGGAAATGTCAGACTGTTCCGAAAGACTCTATGACAGAATGCGGAACATGACAGCCCACGTTCGAGGAGGGAGTGCAGATGGAGGCAAGGATCAGGTGCGCTTCCAGGTCTGACGCGGGAAGCCCCGCATTCGACCCTGAGTAAACTTGGCGGAAATATACACCAAAGATTGTCAAATGTATGTAGGACAAATGCTGAAAGATCGTGTAGGAATTTTCCTACACGATTTCACCTCATAGAAAGGTCGTTTGAAGCCCCTTTCTACCTCATTTTTCCTCGCTTTTTACCCCCCCAGTAGCCCAACCTCAACACGTTTCCTGTTCTCCATCCTGGAGAAGCCCAACTCGCTGACCGAGCATGTTGAGAATTGACAACTGACCGCCGACTTCTATCCTCGTTTCAACCTTGCCAGCCTTGCCCTTGCATCCGCCGGATCCTTGTAGATTGGGTCGGCCTTCCCCCAGATCTTCAGGAATTTCGTGTACTTCTCGATCGCCTTCTCCTTCATCCCTTTCTGTTCGTACAGTTTGGCGAGACGATAGTAGTACCGGGGGAAGATCGGACAGAAAGGGTCCATCTTCTTATCTATGGCCCATTCGTATGCAACTATGGCGCTGTCCAGCATCCCGCGTAGCAGATATGCCTGAGGCACAATGTCGGAAAGGGCTGGGACCCAGAAGGTCTTCGTTCTCATTGGCCTTGGCCCTACCCAGAAATGGCCGGGTCTGCTCGCCAGGCCATGCGACGGTTCGAGTTCTATCGGCCAGTTGATCGATCCACCACCCCAGTGTGGATCGATCTCAGCGGGTCGTCCTGCAGCAAGAAGGTATCCGGCGCGCAGGGCCTTGCCGTAGAGGTTGAACTGCATTGGTATCTCGTTGGAATCGGCTGATCGCACATCGGGATTGTCGGGCAACGTGAGCAACGACGTCATCGCTCCAAGGCGCCTTTCAACAGAATCCAACTTCCCCTCTTTCAGATCCACCAGCCCGAAGCAGTAATCGATGAACATTCTGTCTACCGGGGCTTCTTCTCCGGGAGCGTATCGTTGCGCCCAGTTGTGCAGCAGGTTCCGGGCGTTGTCCCATGACCCGCGTTCGTATGCGATCCAGGCCATCAGCCAATGCACATCCGGAGTCTTCTCCAGCTTGAGAAGTACCCTCTCGGCGTCCTTGATCCGCCCAAGCCATACGAGCGTATATGCTCCCCACCAGGGGTCTCGGGCGCGCTCAAACCACGTCATTGCTTCGTCGTATTCTTCCTTCAGGAATTGGAGTACACCGATTGCGGCACAGTTCCCAGGGATTCGATTGGGATCTACCGCGGACGCATTTTCGAACTGAGCGATCGCCTCGTCGAACCTCCCCGCATACCAGAAACAGTCTCCCATGGTGTCGAAAGGATTTGCTTCACCAGGCGCGAAGAGGGCGTATTGCCTGCTTGCCTCGATAGCCTTCTCGATCTGGTGGGAGAACAGATACGCATACACCAGGAGGTTCCAGGACTGAACGATCACGGGAGCTGCTGCGGCGAAGTGCTCGGCCGCCTCGGCGAAGCGCTGGCGTCCCAGCAACAAGTAAGCGAGCTCCTGATGAGCCCGTGCGTCATCGGGGAATCTCTGCAGGCATTTCTTCCAGTACGCTATCCAGTTCGTCTCACCAGGCTCTCCCATCAGCTGTGCCCGAAGCGCCGAATCCCACGGGGCAATATGCCATTGCTCCCGTTCGGACGCTTGTGATGCGTACCGGACCGCCCGCTGGATCGCCGGTCGTATGCCGCTTGTGTATCCCGAATCCTGTTTCGCGACATAGATACGTGCCGCGGCGAGGAAGCTCCACCCGGAAGCAAACGTTGAATCATATTTCACTGCCAGCGCGAAATTGCGTTCTGCTTCTCTGTAGTGTAGCCTATTATACTCGTACTCTCCGCGCACATAAAAATTGTAGGCGTCTGTCGAAGTCGTTGTCACCTGCTGGACAGGCTTCAACGACGCCCCCGTGCTCCACCGGGATACACCAAGACCTCGGGAGATCTGCTTTGCGAGTTCATCGACTTGCGTCATCAGGATACTCTCGACGCCGTGACCATTTGCTCGGAGCGATTGCATCAACGGCGCTCCGCTATTCACATCGACGACCTGGACGTTGGTCAGGAACAAATTTCCCGCCTTCGTAAACGTTCCCACGCCAAGCGCGTGAACGCCGGCCCTGCGACAGAGCTCAAGGCCGGTCTCCTTGTCGATGAATTCGAGATTTCCTTTCCCCATCGCTGTCAAGAGCCCGCGAATTCGGTCCCATGTCATCACCCGGAAGAATTTCGATTCGTCCAGACTTGCGGTCAGGAGACTGGGGATTGATGTCTGCAGATTGTCATATGACCTGTCACCTGTCTGGTTTTCAAAGCTCATGAAGGCGATCGTCACCGGGTTCGATGCGATGGCTTGATCCTGAAAAAGCGGCGCCAGGATGAATGCGCCTGCGACGAGCACGAGAAGTACAGCTCCGGCGACGGCGAATCCGCGGACGCGCCTCTTCCTTCTCTTTCTTTCCATCGCCTCCACGACTGCAATCGTGCCGCCTGTGTCCGCTGTACCGCGGGTGATTTTCAGATCCGACAACAGCTCATTGACCTTCTGATAGCGTTCCTCTGGGTTCCTGGCGAGGGCTTTGGTCACGATCTGATCAACGACTTCGGGGATTTCGCTTCTCAACGACCTGGCCGGCTTTAGCTCTTCATTCAATATCGAATACACAAGGGCTTGCTCATAGTCGCTCTTGAAGGGGAGTTGCCCGGTGAGCATCTCATACAGCACAACCCCCAGCGACCAGATGTCCGTCCTGTGATCGACGGGCTCGCCTCGTGCCTGCTCGGGCGACATGTAGGCCGCTGTGCCCATAGTACTCCCGGTCTTTGTCAACATCGACTGCCCGGAAAGTTTGGCCAGACCAAAATCGAGTATCTTGACCTCGCTATGGTTCGTGATGAAAATGTTCGCCGGTTTGATGTCGCGGTGAACGATGCCCGCCTCGTGGGCTCGTGCCAATCCCTCAGCGATCTGGATCGCGATATCCAGTGCGAGGTCTATGTCCAGAGGACCCTGTTCTATGGTCTTCTTCAGTGTCTGGCCTTCATAGCAGGCCATGACGATGAACATCTGAGAGTCGTCTGTGTAGCCGATTTCGTGGATGGTGCAGATGTTGGGGTGGTCCAGGGCTGAGGCAGCGCGCGCCTCGTGGATAAACCGTTCCTGGGCTTCGGGATCAAGAGTGAGGGTTGGAGGGAGGAACTTCAGTGCCACGGTACGCTTGAGTGTGGTGTCCTCGGCCTTATAGACGACTCCCATGCCGCCTTCGCCGAGCTTCTCGAGGATCTTGTAGTGGGAAAGTGTATTGCCGATGAGGGATGCCAAGGCAACTCCTCCCCTTCGGGATGTGTGTGCCGGCAACATACGTCGGAGAACGGGGAAAAGCAAGGTGGAGTTCCGTTCAGCGATCACGCCAGCCGATTGTTTCCCCTTCAGGGCTCCTTGTTTCTTCCGGAATTTATTCTATATTGGCGCGTGCTTCCACCATCATTCCACACGACCGCAGAAGACAATGCGAGGTATGAAGACGAAGGGTTTGTTGCGATACGCGTTCATTATGACGGGCATCTGCATAAGCATGTTGATACTCGTTGAGTTGACAGGCTGGCTATTCGTGCCCGATCGGTACAGGGACCCGCCGGCGGTGACGGCCGACGCCTGGAGTCACTCTGATGCCCTGACCGGGAAGGACACCGTCTGGATGAGGGAATTCGTCGACGAATTCCTCCGCTCTTACACCGCGCGCTGGACCTCTTATCTCTACTTCAGGAGAGAACCCTTCTCCGGGAGGCACATCAACGTTGATAGCAGCGGTCAGCGGATCACTCCTCAATATGCCGAGGAAACGGGCGCCGGGCGGCATACAACAACGGTGGTGCTCCTGGGCGGCTCGACCGTGTGGGGGACAGCCGCCCGCGACA
>Ga0105107_10001066_pt1 | contig 17827 bp, 16 predicted proteins | sample PPLLaktember2015_6_FD_79335 | JGI IMG/M metagenome (GOLD analysis project Ga0105107, IMG submission 79335) | Freshwater sediment microbial communities from Prairie Pothole Lake near Jamestown, North Dakota, USA - PPLs Lake P8 Core (1) Depth... | ecosystem: Environmental > Aquatic > Freshwater >...
AGAGAAAGCGAAGCAACGAAGTTAGATGTTTCTATTACCCCACTTTTTAATGGAGGAAAATATTCTCTCTATGGTTATAAAAGATATAATGACGTAAGGTTAGTCTTTACACCTGAATCTCAGTTAGGTTTTTTCGGAGGTGATCCTGATAACTTTACTTATCCAAGATACAATCTTGATTGTTCATTCTTCAGAGTATATGATGAAGATGGTAAGCCACTTAAAACGGATAATTATCTTAAATGGAATCCCGATGGAGCTAAAGTTGAAGAACCTGTTTTTGTAGTTGGTAACCCCGGTACGACAAGCCGTTTAAATTCTGTTGCACAATTGGAATATAACAGGGATTATGCATACCCAAGAGTTCTTAATCTTCTGAATTCGCTCGTTGATGTTTATTCCGGGATGATGAAGGAAAACCCCGAACAGAAAGATGAACTTGAAGTTCAGATGCTTAATTTTTCAAATTCTTTGAAAGCTTATGAAGGTATGTTAAATGGATTAAGAGATCCTGTTTTAATGCAGAGAAAAAGAGATTTTGAAAAGAATTTTAAAAATGCTGTTCAGTCTAATTCAGAATTAAGTGCTAAGTATGGAGATGTATGGGATCAGTTAAATTCAGCACATTCTGAATTGGATGAAATTACAAATGAATTATACCTGACTTCATTCAATCCTGTAAGGACGTCACAATACTTATTTATAGCGAGTGACCTTATAGATCTTGCTGGAGAATTAAAATTACCCGAAGAACAGAGGTCGGAACTTTATAAAGGCGAAGAATTAAATACTACTATAGAAAACATCTTTCCTGAAGATTTCGACTTCACTTATAACAATAAAATCTTACAGATGCAGATAAATATGTTAAATACCTACCTTGGACAGAGACATTATGCAACGAGACTTTTATGCAATGGAAAAACAGGTAAAGATGCTCTTGATTATGTTTTAAGTAAATCAAGTATAACCAGTAAAGAAAAAGTAATTGCTTTAGCAGAAAAAGGAGCCGATGCAATTCTTAATTCAGATGACCCGTTTATTAAATTTATTCTCGGAACACAGGATAAAAAAAATCAAATGCTTGCACGTTCACAGCTTCTTAATTCCGAGATCCAGAATTATAATGAAAAATTAGGAAGAGCTTTATTTGAAGTCTATGGAACCTCTATTCCACCTGATGCAACTTTTACTTTGAGGATTTCTGATGGAGTAGTTCGTGGTTTCCCATACAATGGAACAATTGCCCCTCCTATTACAACTTTTTATGGACTGTATGACAGGTATTATTCATTTGGAAAAGAATTTCCGTGGAGTTTACCGGAAAGATGGAAAAATCCGCCAGCCGAATTTGATCTTGAAACGCCCTTTAATTTTATAACTACAAATGATATTATTGGTGGTAATTCAGGAAGCCCTGTAATCAATACAAAAGGTGAGGTTGTGGGTTTAGCTTTCGATGGAAATATCGAGAGTCTTCCGGGTATGTTTATTTTCAGAGAAGAAGAAAACAGGTGTGTTGCAGTTCATTCTGCTGGAATGCTTGAATGTATTAGAGATATGTATAAAGCTACCCGTTTAAGCGATGAACTGCTTAATGGGAAGCTTGCCACAGAAATGACTAAAGAACTTACTAATTAGTTTAGAAAAACGTTTGGGTGCCTGCCTTACAGGCACCTTTCTTTCCATCAAATGAAATTCCTAAAAAGCATCTTAAGAAAAAGTTATCCTGGAATTTATCGTTTATTAGGTGAATTTTATTATGTAACGCTGAGAATTTTTACATCGAAATCCAAAGTTGAAATAATATTTAATAAGATTTATAAAAATAATAATTGGGGAGATAGGCACTCTGTTTCAGGGCCTGGTTCTAATCTCAGCAATACGGAAAATTTAAGAAAAGAACTTCCCCCAATTTTAAATGAGTTAAATGTCAAATCTTTATTGGATATTCCTTGTGGAGATTTTTTCTGGATGAAAGAGATTCAACTTCTCATTGAATCATATATCGGAGCAGATATTGTTAATGATCTTATAGTTAGAAATACAAAACTTTATTCTGATAAAAATAAAAAATTTATTTTGTTAGATCTTACAAAAGATAAATTGCCAAAAGCAGATACAATATTTTGTCGTGATTGCCTTCCTCATCTTTCCTTTAAACTTATTCATTCGGCTATTCAAAATATTAAATCAAGCGGTTGCGAATTTTTATTTACTTCCACATACATGGATACAAAGAAAAACTATGATATAATTACAGGGAGTTTCAGAAAATTAAATCTTGAACTGCCGCCATTTAATTTTCCAAAGCCAATAAGGATAATAAATGATGTTTGCCAAATTGAAAATGAGATTTTGAAAGATAAATATATCGGGATCTGGAGAATTTCTGACTTTAAATTCTAAAAGAAATATTTCTAAAAAATATATTGAGTCTGGAAATGAACAGAAAAATATTGAATTGAGTAATTGAAAAAAGTTAAACCATATTCCATCCCCAGTCCCAGCTTAAAACCATTAATTGTATTTTGTCTTAAATCAATTCCAGCGAGTACTGAAGCTGTAATACCATAATCCCAATTATTTTTATCACTAAAAATCCTGTCGTTAATTGTTATCAGCCCAAGCCCTTGCTCAAAATAAAAATTATGGTTCAAGTAAAATGAATAAATCCCTTTTAATGAAACAGCCCTTATTGAAGGATAGTATTGGTTACGGCTTTCAGGTATAATAGAATTGAAATCCGTTGCGTAAATAAAACTTAACCTCGTTGAAATGTAATCTGCAGGATCCAGATAAGCCTCAATAAAAACAGAAGATGCGAATGCCTCTTCATTTGGTGAGTTTGCAGAAATAATTCCTCCTCCTATATATCCGCCAATACTCCCTTCTATTTGTGAATAGGAATTTTCATAAAGGGAAAAAACAAGAAATACTGTTGTAACAAGTTTATAAATCATTATAGGCTAATCTGAAACTTTCTATTAATAAATAAATTATGCAAGTTAACTTCTAAGTCTTTGTTTTTATTATTTTAAAAGTAAGAGTTAAAAGAAGGAAAACCAATGGCAAAAATCTCCGAGATAAAAATAAAAGTTCATCTTGATGATAACAGGATACCTGAGAAAATTGAATGGGAAGCAACAGAATCGGGATTTAAAGGAATGAAAGAAGCAAAATCTTTTATGCTTTCTTTATGGGATAAGGAGGAAAGTTCGACACTCGGGATTGATCTCTGGACTAAAGAAATGCTTGTTGATGATATGAATATTCACTTCCACCAGGTTTTACTTAAATTTGCTGATACTTATAAAAGAGCAACTAAAAATAATGAGCTTGCAGATATGATAGAAAAATTCAGCGTCCAGTTTGCTAAGAAACTTCAATTGGATAAAAAGATGGACAAAAGTTAATTATTAATTATAGCATCTTTAATTCAATAAACTCTTCTTTTTTGATGACAAGTATTTTAATATTTTTTATATATCAATTTTCATCTTTGAGATAAAAAATGGACACTGAAATTCTTGCCAGGCTTCAATTCGCTTTCACAATAGCTTTTCATTATATCTATCCGCCTTTAAGCATAGGTTTGGGTGTAATACTGGTTATAATGGAAGGGACTTATCTTAAAACTAAAAATCCTTTATACGAACAAATGACAAAATACTGGGTTAAAGTTTTTGCTTTAACTTTTGCGATTGGAGTTGCTACCGGAATTGTAATGGAGTTTGAGTTCGGAACAAACTGGGCAACCTATTCAAGATATGTTGGTGATGTTTTTGGTAGTGCTTTAGCTGCCGAAGGAATTTTTGCCTTCTTCCTTGAATCTGGTTTCCTTGCTCTGCTTGTATTCGGATGGGATAAAGTAAAACCTCGGACCCACTTCATTGCAACAATTATGGTGGCACTTGGTGCTATGTTCAGTGCAGTTTGGATTGTAGTTGCAAATAGCTGGCAGCAAACTCCGGCAGGGTTTCATATTGTAGGTGAAGGATTGAATACCCGTGCAGAAATTACAGATTTCTGGGCTATGGTTTTTAATCCTTCTTCAGTAGACAGGCTGTTACATGTTATTTCAGGATGCTGGCTTGCCGGGGCTTTTCTTGTAATAAGTGTTAGTGCATTTTACATCCTGAAAAACAGGCATCTTGAATTTGCAAAATCATCATTAAAAATAGCTTTATTGCTTGCTCTGGTTGCCTCACTTTTTCAACTGTTTACTGGGCATCAAAGTGCTGTTGGTGTTAGTGAAAATCAACCTGCCAAACTTGCTGCTATGGAAGCGCTCTATGATTCTTCTGCTCCCGGAGATTTATATTTATTTGGATGGGTTGATGAGGAAAGTCAGGAAGTTAAATTTGGTATATCTATACCGGGAATGCTTAGTTACCTTGTCCATGGAGATGCCTCTGTTCCGATTATTGGATTAGGTTCCTTTCCGGAAAATGAGAGACCGCCGGTTAATATTGTTTTCCAGGCGTATCATATAATGGTAGCAATAGGATTTTTTCTTATAGCAATAAGTGTTTTGGGAGTATTTCTTTGGTGGCGGGGGAAATTATTCAATCATAGATGGCTTTTATGGATTTTTGTGTTTTCTGTTCTCGCTCCGCAAATTGCAAATCAAATTGGGTGGATTGTAGCAGAAGTTGGAAGACAGCCCTGGATTGTTTACGGATTACTAAGAACTTCTGAAGGGCTTTCTAAAGTTGTTACTGCTGAACAAATATGGTTCTCTCTCATTTTATTTGCAGTTATTTATTTTTTCCTTTTTGTTCTTTTCATCTACTTATTGAATGAAAAAATTCAGCATGGGCCTGAAGAACCAGAGACAATCGGTTCTGAATACGAAAAACAAAAATTTATTTTTGCTGATAAGAAAGGCTGAGATATGGAATTCACTTTCGATTTAAATACAATATGGTTTATTCTTATCGGAATTCTGCTTACCGGATATGCAATACTTGATGGTTTTGACCTGGGTGTTGGTTCGCTGCATCTTCTTTTTAAAAAAGATGAGGAAAGAAGAATAGCAATAAATGCAATAGGTCCTGTATGGGATGGTAATGAAGTATGGCTTGTAACGGGTGGCGGTGCGTTGTTTGCAGCATTCCCCGATGTTTATGCAACTGTCTTTTCAGGATTTTATACAGCTTTTATGCTTCTTCTTTTTGTTTTAATCTTCAGAGCTGTAGCAATAGAATTCAGAAGTAAGCAGGAAGCAAAATGGTGGAGACAAATGTGGGATGTCCTTTTCAGTATTGCCAGCATTTTTATCGCTTTCCTGATGGGAGTTGCTCTTGGAAATATTGTTACAGGGGTACCGGTAGGTGCTGATAAAGAATTTGCCGGAAGTTTTTTTGGATTACTTACTCCCTATACAATCCTGGTAGGAATAACAACAGTAGCTCTTTTTTTGATGCACGGTGCAATCTATCTTGTTATGAAAACCGAAGGCGAAGTTCAGAAGAAAGTAAAAGGATGGGTAAATAATTCAATTATCTTTTTTGTTATATGCTATGTGTCTACAACAATGGCAACGTTAATTTATTATTCTCATATGACCGAACATTTCAAATCTGCGCCATGGCTTTTTGCTCTTGCTTTATTAAATATGCTTGCAGTTGCAAACATTCCAAGGGAGATTTATCATAATAGAGATTTTAAAGCATTTATTTCATCGTGCGCTTCTATAGCTGCCCTATTGGCTTTATTTGCAGCAGGAATTTTTCCGGATTTAGTTATTTCTACTATTAATCCGGAATTCAGTTTGACTATTTATAATGCTGCATCTTCACAAAAAACTCTTGGCATAATGCTTACGATTGCTTTGATTGGAATGCCATTTGTTATCGGTTATACATTTACAATCTACTGGATCTTCAGAGGGAAGGTAAAGCTGGATAAGATGAGTTATTAGATCAATACGATAAGTAATTAAATTAAGCTACAATTTATCCATCAAATTTCTTGAAACAGAAATAGCTTTTGAAATAGCTTCCTCCAGTTCTTTAATTCCTAAAAGTGTCACGATTAAATAATAATTTTCTCCCTTGAAAACATGCAACTGGTTTCCACCCCAGAATGCAACATCACCAACTCTTTCAATATTTGTAACTTCGATACCGGATTGTTTAAATGAGTTTCTTACACTTTGAATTGTATTAAGATTTTCAGCTCCTGAGGGTGTAAAGCGGATGTAAACACTTAAATATATTTTTGAACCCTCTGTGTTTGATTCGAACGAACATTCAGAAAAAGAAGCATTCCCGGCTTCTCCTTTTTTGCTTCTCCCTTTTTTAGGCTCTTTCATTTCAAGGGCAAATATTTTTTCAATTTCGCTTTTATCAAGAAGTGAACAAGCATCAATCTCTTTTGATTCAACGACTTCCTTTTTTTTCGGCACTTCTGTTTTTTCCTCACCGCAGGAAATAAATAAAATTGTTACCAGGAAAAGAATAGCTCTAAAAAATGTTTTCATATCATTTATAGATTTGTTAAAGATTATATTCTGTAAACCACATAATCAATTTTATTCTGAAAGAGAAAATATGGAGAATTTGACCTTTGCTTTTATTGATCTCTTTTAACGGTTTCAGGTGAGAATGCTGGTAAACAAACAGCAATATACTCCGCACCTTCAGGTTTGGGTGTGCTGTACTGAATCCATTCACCTTTTCTAGTGATTATTGTTTCCCCTTCTTTTAAAATAATCTTATCACTTTTAGTTTTTATGTGAAGCTCACCTTTCAGAACTACAGTGTACTCATCAAACTCAGGTGTTTGTCCTGGTTCAATCCAACCACCGGGACTTCTCATCCTTGCAATGCTTACGTCAGTTGTTTCAGAATTTACTCTTCCAATAAACTCTTCAATAATTTTTGGTTTATTTCCTGCTGCTTTTATGATTGATGGTAAACTTATTTTAACCGGCATAATAATTTTTTATTGTGAATAACTTATTCTGTAAATAACACCACCAAAATCATCTGAAACTAAAAGCGAACCATCAGGCATAACAAGAACATCAACAGGTCTTCCTGAAATCGAATCTCCCTGCTGCCAGCCTTCAGCAAATGGCTCATAGCTAACAACTTCATTTCCATTCAGTTTAACCATCATAACCCTGTAACCTATTTTTTTGCTTCTGTTCCAGCTTCCATGTTCAGCTATAAATATCTGATTCTTATATTCTTCCGGGAACATTGTCCCTGTATAAAATCTCATTCCTAAAGCAGCAACGTGTGGACCAAGTTTTTGTGCTGGTTTTACATATTGGTTGAAATCAACACCTTCACCAAATTCAGGATCGCGGATATCTCCCCCATGCACAAAAGGGTAGCCAAAATGTAAATCTTTTTGATGTGCACGGTTTAATTCATCTGGTGGAACATCATCGCCAAGCCAGTCTCGTCCATTCTCTGTAAACCACAGTTCATTAGTCTGGGGATGCCAGGAAAATCCAACTGTGTTCCTGATTCCATGTGCAAAAACTTCAAGCTCGCTTCCATCTGGATTCATTCTCATAATGGAAGCATATCTTTGATCATCATCTCTCAGACAAATATTGCAGGGTGCCCCGACAGGTACGTACAGTTTATCATCAGGTCCAAAAGCAATGAACTTCCAACCATGATGTCCATCCTCCGGGAATCCATCACTTACCAATACAGGGTCAGGAGGATTGTTCAAATTACTTTCGATATTATCATAACGCCATATTTTACTTATCTCCGCAACATACAGACTTCCGTTTCTGACTGCGACTCCATTGGGACTGTTAAGCCCGCTGGCAATAATAATTACATCATCAGCTTTATTGTCTTTATTAGTATCAACGATGGCATAAACATCATTATCTCTTGTCCCGGCGAATAAAACTCCATTAGGGCTTAGAGCCAAAGACCTTGCACCGGGAACATCATCTGCGAATATCTCAATCTTAAATCCCGGAGGAAGTTTTATATCTGAAGGATTACCTGAATTGTTGGTGGTATTTTCATTGCAATAAAAAGTAAAAGAAAAAAACTGTACTGATATAACTAAAATAAGAGTTCTCTCAAGTTTGATTGAAGACATATAAACTCCTTTTTCATGAAAGAAATACTAATCTGGCGGAGGCAATATTATCCAGAGAATAATGTAAACCAATATTCCCGGGAAAGCTGCACTGAAGATTGAAATAAGCACATATCCGATTCTTACATATGTTGCATCCCATCCCAGCCATTCAGCAATTCCTCCACAAACCCCGGCTATCATTTTATTTTTTGATCTTTTTAACGGCATGGAAGTCTGGAAAAATGATTAATAATTATTTGTGATAAATATAAAAAAATGTTTGAGTTAAAATTAGATGTTCTTCCAAGATTATCTGCTTATGCATTGGCAATCTGCTTTGCAATAAATAAAGCACCCATTACCGGTTGATAATCAGGCTCTTTAACAATAACATCATTAAAACTTTTTTTAATTTTTTTATGTAAAGTATGTGAGAAAAAATTATTGTTTACAATTATGCTGCCTGAAAAACAAACTTCAAGAATTTTAAAGTTGAGTTTTACTCTCATAGACTGTATATGAGAAATAAGTTCATCTGTTTCTTCATCAACAATTTTTTTGCAGACTTCATCATCTTTCTTTGCAGCATAAATAACATGCTGTGATACGGCAGCAATATCAATATTATCTTTATATACTGCATTTATAAGAGTATCTTCGCTTTTAATTCTTGATGGAATAAGCTTTGTTAGTAAAGTTAATTTTCCTCTTCCATCATAGTATTTAGAAAGTGCTGCTAATCCTTTTCTTCCTATACTATAACCGCTTCCTTCATCGCCAATAAGCCTTCCGAAACCACCGACTCTATGAATTTCTCCTTTTGAATCTTTACCATACATAATTGAGCCTGTACCTGAGATTAGAATGCTTCCCGGTTTACCGGAAAAAGCTCCCTCAAGTGCAATTATCGCATCGCTCACGACTTTGAAATTTTTAATATTTGCGTTTTTTGACATTGTATAATTGCCAAAGTGTTTTTCTAATCTTATTGCATCTTCTTTTCTTCCTGCACCTGCGGTTCCCAAAACAATTGCTGCTAAATCTTCAAATTTGCAATTAAGCTTCTCTATGCAATCTTCTAAAAGATTGAAGATTGTTTCTGAAACTTTATTCAGGTCATAGACTAAAAAATTTGAAGGTCCACCAATAGTTTCATAAAGCGGTTTACTTTTAAGATCAGTCGCAATACACTTTGTTTTAGTTCCCCCACCGTCAATTCCAATAAGATATTTCATTTTAGAATAAATTTGATTTTGCTTATTCAAAATAAGAAAATACGGTTAAGTATTAAATTAAAGCTAAGATGTAGTTTTGAAATTATTTCAACCATATAGTCTTTCAAAATTATCTTCTATTTACGGATTTAATTATTTATTTTAATAGCAAGGTAAATAAGATATGAACGCATTAGAAAAATATTTCCAGCCTTTCAGGGAAAATACGGTAGGATATAACCAAACATTCATTTCCCCTTATGGAGAAAAAAGAATTGTTTATGCAGATTGGATTGCAAGCGGAAGATTATATGAGCCAATTGAAAAAACAATGCTGGAAAAGTTTGGTCCATTTGTAGGGAACACTCACTCAGAATCGAGTATTACCGGAACAACAATGACTAATGCATATCATCACGCCCACGATATAATAAAAAAGCATTGTAATGCAGGTTCAGATGATGTTATAATTACTGCCGGTTCCGGTATGACAGCTCTTATAAACAAATTCCAGAGAATACTTGGATTAAAAATTCCCGAACAGCTTAAAGATTATATTACACTTCCTGAAGAACTAAAACCTGTAGTCTTTGTAACTCATATGGAACACCATTCAAATCATACATCCTGGCTTGAAACAATTGCAGATGTAATTCTGATTTCTCCCGATAAAGATGGATTGGTTGATATTGAGGATCTTGCGAAAAAGCTTAAAAAATATGAAAACAAAAAGCTTAAGATAGGTGCATTCACTTCCTGTTCTAATGTTACAGGAATCTCTGCTCCTTATTATAAGATGGCAAAACTGATGCATGAAAACAATGGGTTTTGTTTTATTGATTATGCATGTTCTGCGCCTTATACAAAAATAGATATGCACCCTGATGATCCTCGTGAAAAACTTGACGCAATTCTTTTTTCTCCTCATAAATTTCTTGGTGGTCCTGGTACACCGGGAGTTTTAATCTTTGACTCAAAACTCTATCATAACAGAGTGCCGGATAACCCTGGAGGTGGAACAGTTGATTGGACAAATCCATGGGGACTGCATAAGTTTGTAAATAATATTGAAGCAAGAGAAGACGGCGGAACTCCCGCATTCCTTCAAACTATAAAAGCAGCTCTATGCATTCAGCTTAAGGAACAGATGGGGATTGAGAATATGAAGAAGAGAGAAGATGAATTAGTTAAAATTGGTTTTGAAGAATTCAAAAGAATTAATGGATTGCATTTACTTGCAGATAATATTGAAGAACGTCTTGGCTCATTTTCTTTTTATGTTGATAATATTCATTACAATCTTATTGTAAAATTATTGAACGATCGGTTTGGTATACAAGTTAGAGGTGGGTGTAGTTGTGCTGGGACTTACGGGCATTATCTGTTACATGTGGTACAGGATAGATCAAAATACATTACTGATAAAATTAATCGGGGTGATTTTTCTGAAAAACCCGGATGGGTAAGATTGTCAGTTCATCCAACAACCACAAACAATGATCTTTATTTTATGCTTGATGCGATAAAAGATATAGTAAAAAATATTTCCGTTTATAAAAAGGATTACACTTATTCTTCAACAAAGAATGAATTTTTCAATGTAAAAGCGAATGGGAAAGAAAAAGAGGAATTAAATAATTGGTTCGAAATTCCTTTAACTTCTCTTAAAACTTAAATTCATTAATTATCTTATCTACATCTTCCTTAGAAATTCCTGTCCCATACATTTCCTTTTTACTTGCTTCGCGCATCGAGTCAGATTTTTTTTGCTGCTGCTCTTTATAAGGCAGGTAAGAATCTTTTAATGGTCTGTTGCCTGCACGTGCTTTTAATCTTTCTTCGATCTCTTTCATGAAGCTACTTTGCTTTTCTGATGTATGGGTTAGTTCAGAAGTGGAAAATGACGATATGCTTTCTCCTTTGTTTACAGGGTTTGTTTCAAAGGCAAGACTTTTAATATTCATCAAATGTTTAGCGGAAACATTATCTGAAATTATTGAGCCTCCCCATGTTCCGGGACCAAGTGTCATAGATGGAGATAATGCAGTTGTATAGCCGATTGCACCAATTGAAGCAACTGTATTTACAAGAATTCTGAATGCAGGTTTTTCAAGAGCAAATTTCATAATGATTGGTTGATCATTTGAATGAATAACCATTGTATGGCCAATCCCCCCGAACCTTAAAAGATCAATACATTTATGGCATCCTTCAAGCCAGCCATCAACAGTGTAGAAGGCAAGTACAGGAGATAATTTTTCTATTGATAAAGCTTCATTCTTTCCAACCTCAATACACTCGGCTATTAAGACTTGAGTATTTTCCGGAACAATGAAACCAGCATATCGTGCAATATAAGCCGCCGGCTTTCCAACTACTTCAGGGTTAATTTTTAAATTTGTCTGAATTGCTTTTGCCAGTTTCTGTTTTTCCTCACTGTTAACAAAATAACAGCCAATTGCTTTTGCTTCTTCAATAACTTTTTCTTTTAAAGGAATATCAACAATCATTGCTTGTTCCGATGAACATAAGGTTCCATTATCGAAAGTTGTTCCATAAACAATATCAGCAACAGCTTTTTTATAGTTAGCTGTTCTTTCAATAAAAGCAGGAACATTCCCTGAACCAACTCCATAAGCAGGTTTACCTGAACTATAAGCGGCTTTTACCATTGGATTACTTCCTGTTGCGAGAATAATATCAATATTCCTGTCATGCATTAATGCTTCAGTTCCTTCAATAGTTGGTGTTAACATGCATTGTATCAATCCTTTTGGTGCACCTTCTTTTTCTGCAGCATCAGATAAAATTCTTAACGCTTCTGCTATGCAGTTTGCTGCTTTGGGATGAGGGCTTGCAACAATTCCATTCCTGCATTTTATAGAAATGAGCGCTTTATACATTGCGGTTGATGTAGGATTTGTTGAAGGGATTAAAGCACAAACAACTCCCATTGGAACGGCAATCTTTAATACTTTACCATTATGTTCACTGTCTACTATTCCAACTGTTTTAAGATCTTTAATTGATTCATAAACATTCTTAGTTCCAAACTGGTTTTTGATTACTTTATCCTGCCATTTACCAAAACCTGTTTCTTCGTGAGCCATCTTTGCAAGCCTTTCAGATTCAGCATAACCAGCATCAGCCATTGCTTTTATGATTTTATCCACCTGTCCCTGGCTGAAGAATTGAAATTCCAACTGTGCTTCTTTGGCTTTACGAGCTAAGTCACGTGCTTCTTGTATTGACTGAAGATCTTTGTCGAGGTTCATAATATTTCCTGAGAAGATTTATGGTGTAATATATTTATTGGAAGGAATAATGTAAAATATAAAAACGAAATTATTTATTAGAGAATTTCCTTTAATTTCTGCAAACCTGTTTTACTCACAGGAAGTTTAGTTTCATCCTTCATTATTACTCTGTATGAATCTTTTTCGTATAACTCCATCTGTTTAATAGAGTTTATATTAATGATTGAAGACCTGTGAATTCTTATAAACATATTCGGGTCAAGGCGATCTTCAAAAAACTTCATCGTTTTCTTTTTCATAAACTTTCCGCCTTCGGAATGAATTTTAACATAATCATCCTGAGCTTCTATCCATCGCAACGTTTCTACGGGGATTATTGTAATTTTCGATCCATCCTTTACAACTATTCTTTCAAGAGTTTCAGTTAGTGCATCTTTGTGAGATAGTAGTTTGGTTATTTTTTCTTCATCCGAACTTTTCTTATTAATTCTTTCAATAACTTTTTCAAGTGCTTCATTAAATCTTTGCTCTGAAAAAGGTTTCAGAAGATAATCAACTGCATTTACTTCAAATGCCTTAATTGCATAATCATCAAAAGCTGTTGTAAAAACAACGGAAGGATGTTCGTCTAGAAGTTCAAGCATCTCAAAGCCGTTAAGCTTCGGCATCTGTATATCGAGAAAAATCAAATCCGGTTTTTGAGTTGTTATTTCTTTAACAGCATCAAAACCGTTGGAGCATTCAGCTACAATTTCGATTTGCGGATGTTTCTCAAGATATTTTTTAACTATCTCTCTTGCGAGATGTTCATCATCAACTATAATTGCTTTCATTTTTTTCCTTTTAAATTAGTGCAATTAGTGGCTGGTATTTTACCTTTCACTAATCATTTTAATGGGATATAAATTGTTACAGAAAACAAATTTTCTTTCTTAACAATATTGATGAGGTCTTTCTGATTATAAAACAATTCCAGCCTGCTTTTAATATTACTCAAACCAATTCCTGTTCCCGGCTTATAAACTACATTACCATCAAAATTATTCTCAACTTTTATCTCAAGATAATCATTTTTAATTTTTGCTGTAAGATTAAGAGTAACCTTTTCAAGTGCTTCATAAACCGCATGCTTAATTGCATTCTCAAATAATGGTTGAAGAATCATACTTGGTACCTTAACAGTAAGGTATTCATCATCAATATCTTCATTAAACTCAAACTTATCCTCAAATCTTATTTTTTCTATTTCAAGATAAAGCCGGATGTTCTTCAGTTCTTCAGCAAGACTTGTAGTTTGTCTCTCATTACTTGCAAGAGTGTATCTTAGAAAATCTGCAAGCTTTAAAATCATACTTCTTGCTTTCTCAGGATTGATTACTGTTAATGCACTCATTGAGTTAAGGCTGTTAAAAATAAAATGAGGATTAATTTGGAATTTAAGCGATCTGAGTTCAGCATGAGTAACAAGATTTTTTAGTTCAGCCTCCTGAATAACTTTTTCCTGATAATTTGAATAATATATTATCAGGTAATAAAAGGATGTGAAAAGAAAATAATAAAGAACACTGATTAACAGTCTCCATGGAAGCACATTTAAAAAAAACTCCAGATAAGTCTCATCAATAGTAAGTAATGAATTAATAACAAAATATCCTGCAGCAATCCATAAAACCGAAATAAAAATTCCGCCAAAGATATGACTTAAAAAGATTTTTATAACTGAGTTGTTCTCGAAAGAAATATATTTTGCAGAGTACCAGTAGCTTAATCCTAATCCCGGTAAGAAAATATTTATTATAAGATTATCAGCTAAGGCATATTTTAATTCTAACCCAATTCCCCAAATCAGTATACCTTGGTAACTGGCTAAGATACAAAGCCAGATAAGAAGATAGAGGATAAGGTTTTTACTGGTTTTTAATATTGGGTGGACAGAAGACATATGATAGCTTAATTATAAACAGTTTTTACTTCACCTCCGCCAAATATGGCTATGCCCTTTACAATCAATATTCTCGTCTTGTCTATCTCAATATTAGGTAATTTAATTGCTTTATTAGAAAATCCCCCGAACATAGGAGTAACATTAAGCTGAACATTCCAATCCTTTGGGACAAGAATAGTGCTGCCGCCAAAAATTGCAACAATATCTAAAACGTTTGTTCCTTCGGCAAGCTTGCAATTAGAAAGATCTATCTCAGAACCGCCGAATATTGCTGTTATATTTCCACCTTTGAAATTATCAGAATAAATTACTTTATTCCCGCCGCCAAAAATTGCAACATCGTCAATTGTATCTTTTTTTAATAAATCACCTGATCCAATGAATTCGGGTGCTGTTTTTTTTTGAGAGTGCCGGATAATCATATAAATACCTAGAACAATAAGCAGGATAGGAATAATAAGATTTGGTCCGTAATCAATTTCAGGAAAAATTCTTGGGAGAAGCCAGAAAAAACCAACACCAGCTAATATTCCCCCAAAAGCTTTTTTTGCGGAGTTAATCATTATCAGAATACCAACAATGAAAAGAATAAAAGGGAAAGAGAAAATAACATTTGATGCACGGAAATCAATTATATCCATAGTGCTTAGGAGAAAGATTCCTCCTATTATAATTAAAATTATTCCAAATGTTATTCTTTTATCCATACCTGTATTTTCAGACATTTTATTTCTCCTTAAAAAGTAAGGGTTATTCTTTTTGGATTAACTTATTAAACAAACACTTCCAATGAAAAGATTTTTCGGTGAAATGAGGTTTTGAGTAGGTGAAATTGTTATAGGAAATTAAGTTTAGAGTTTTTTTATAGTTTCTTATAAATGGTCGCGAATGATTTCGTGACCATATTCATTTCAATCAATAAAATCTCTTAAGAATTGAAATTGCCAGTTTATGACCCATATCTGCGGCAATCTGGAAATCCTCTCTTGCTTCTGCTTTTTCATTCAAATAAAATTCAGCCAATCCTCTCTGGAAATACCCATCAGGTTCGTAGAAAAAGTACTCCAGATATTTTGTAAAATCATCTTTGGCTTCTTCAAAGAATTTTATTTTTAATTCAACTAAACCTCTGTAGGAATAGAGTTCATAGTCATTGGTATCTTTTTCAATGGCTATATTAAGATCATTAAAAGCCGCATAGTAATCTCCATCTTTATATTTTTGAATTCCTTCTAATTTGTAATTTGGTTTAATAAAATGAGGTTCTACTATTGGAGGAGCTGGAGGGAAAAGAACTTCCCAATAAATTATTTCTTCTACATAAACATCTACTTCCGGTTCCGGATATTCCACAGGAGTAATTGTAACTGGAGGTTTTCGTTCATTTTTTCTCGGCAAGAATGGAGGATCTTTAGGTCTCTCTTTTAGGACGTTCTTTTTTTACATCTATGAAACTTGGTTTTCTGTCTGGTGGATTCACAATTTTTTCTCTTTCTTTTGGAGGAGTTTTATCCATCGGCTTTAACTGAATCCGGTCAGTTCCTTTATTTTGTTTCTCTCTCTGAGCTATTGTATTTAAAGGAATGATGAAAGTTAATAGGATTATTAAAACCGCTGCGAAGTTAAATTTGGTTTGCATAACTCCTCCTGTGAATACTTGTATAAAAAGCAGAAAAGATTATGCCTGAAAATAACCACTGAAGACTATAAGAATTGTAATCAGATAACCGGCTAATGTATATTTGGTTAAACTATCAAGTCTTTTTTATTAGTCACTTTATATAATATTCTTCCTTTAATTACTCTTCAAAAAATAGTTATATTTAATACCTATTTATGAATATTCTCGGTTAATTTTGTCTAAAGAAAAAATTCTTGTTACGTCGGCATTACCATATGCAAATGGGCCAATCCATCTTGGGCATCTGAGCGGGGCTTATCTTCCTGCAGATATTTATGTCCGTTATAAAAGATTAAAAGGTGATGATATCATCTTTATTTGCGGTTCTGATGAACATGGAGTTCCTATCACAATTTCTGCTGATAAAGAAAAAGTGAGTCCTCAGGTTATAATTGATCGTTATCATGAATTAAATAAAAAAGCATTTGAAAAATTCTTGATGAGCTTTGATAATTATTCACGTACAAGTCTTCCGGTTCACCACGAAACGGCAAAGGAATTTTTCCTGGAATTTTTCAATAGAGGAATATTGATTGAAAAAAAGACAAACCAGTTTTACGATGAAAAAGTAAAAATGTTTTTACCCGACAGGTATGTTGAGGGAACCTGTCCACGTTGTGGAAATGAACAGGCAAGAAGTGATGAATGTGAAAACTGCGGTTCTCTTTATGATCCATCTGAACTTAAAAATCCTAAAAGTAAAATTACAGGAGAAACTCCATCATTAAAAGAAACATCTCATTATTTTTTCCCGCTTGGCAAATACCAGATGGCTTTGGAAAAGTATGTTGATGAAATGAATGATAAATATGGCTGGAAAGAAAATGTACTGCAATATTGCCGGAGCTGGTTTAATGAAGGATTAAAGGATAGAGCTATCACCCGTGATCTTGATTGGGGAATAAAAGTACCGGTTGATTCAGCAGCAGGAAAAGTAATTTATGTTTGGTTCGAAGCTGTACTCGGATATATCTCATCAACAAAAGAATACTCCCAGAAAAAAGGTGAGCCCGATCTTTGGAAAAAATACTGGCAGGATACAAATACAAAATATATAGCATTTATTGGAAAAGATAATGTTGTTTTTCACACAATAATTTTTCCTGCAATACTTATGGCATGGAATGAATCTGGTAAAGAACAATACTGTCTTCCTCAAAATGTTCCTGCAAATGAGTTTCTGAATTTTGAAGGAAAGAAATTTTCTAAAAGCAGAGAGTGGGGAATTGATGTTAATGATTTCCTTTCGATTTTTCCTGTTGATCCGCTTCGTTATACACTTGCTGCAAATCTGCCGGAAACAAGGGATACAGATTTTTACTGGAAAGAATTCCAGGCAAGAAATAATAATGAGCTTGCAGATATTTTTGGAAATCTTATAAACAGAACATTTACTTTTGTTCACAAGCATTTTGATGGTAAAGTTCCTGCAAGAGGAAAAACTGAAAGTATTGATAATGAAATGCTGGAATTAATTTACAAGCATCCTTCTAAAATTTCTTCTTTGTTTGAAACTTATAAGATTAAGGAAGGAGTGCTTGAAATTATGAATCTTGCACGTGCAGGGAATAAATATTTTAACGACAGTGAGCCATGGAAAACAATAAAATCAGATAAAGAAAAATGCGGGACAACACTTAACATTTGTCTGCAGACAATATAT
>Ga0105107_10001067_pt1 | contig 17825 bp, 14 predicted proteins | sample PPLLaktember2015_6_FD_79335 | JGI IMG/M metagenome (GOLD analysis project Ga0105107, IMG submission 79335) | Freshwater sediment microbial communities from Prairie Pothole Lake near Jamestown, North Dakota, USA - PPLs Lake P8 Core (1) Depth... | ecosystem: Environmental > Aquatic > Freshwater >...
TCGGCCATGCCTCGTGCGGCGTCGAGCAGATCGAGATCGACCGCGAGGTCGGCGAAGCGCAGCATCGGCACGCCGCTCTGGCGCGCCCCGAGGAGCTCGCCCGGACCGCGGACGCGCAAGTCGTGGCGGGCGACTTCGAAACCGTCCTGGTTCTCGTAGATCACCTTCAGGCGCTCGCGCGCGGTCGGCGTGAGCGGGTTCTGGTAGAGCAGGATGCACGCGCTCGCCGCCGCCCCGCGCCCCACCCGTCCGCGCAACTGGTGCAGTTGCGAGAGCCCCATGCGCTCGGCGTGCTCGATGACCATGAGGGTCGCGTTGGGGACGTCGACGCCGACCTCGATCACCGTCGTCGCGACGAGAAGCTGGATCTCGCCCGCCTTGAACGCGGCCATGACCGCCGCCTTCTCGGCGCTCTTCAGCCGCCCGTGCACGAGTCCGACTTTGAGCTCGGGAAAGGTCGCGCGCACCATTTCGTAGGTTTCGAGCGCCGTCTGGAGCTGCAGCGTTTCCGACTCCTCTATGAGGGGACACACCCAGTACGCCTGGCTGCCTTCGAGGCAGGCGTCGCGCACGCGCTGGATCACCTCGTCGCGGCGCGCGTGCGATACGAGCCGGGTCGCGACCTTTGTTCGTCCCGGCGGCATCTCGTCGATCACCGAGACGTCGAGATCGGCGTAATAGCTCATCGCGAGCGTGCGCGGGATCGGCGTCGCGCTCATCATGAGCTGGTGCGGCTGCGCGCTGCCGCCGGCGCGCGTGCCTTTCATGCGCAGCGCGAGGCGCTGGTGCACGCCGAAGCGGTGCTGCTCGTCCACGATGGCGAGTGCGAGCGTATGGAAACGCACTTCCTCCTGGAACAGCGCGTGAGTGCCCACCGCGACCTGCGTCGTCCCGTCGGCGATCGCGGCAAGCGCCTCGGCCTTCTCGCGCCTGCGCAGGCCGCCTGCGATCCAGGACACTCTCACGCCGAGCGGCGTCAGCCATTCGGAGAACTTGCGGTAGTGCTGCTCGGCGAGGATTTCGGTGGGCGCCATCACGCCCACCTGCGCGCCGTTCTCGACCGCCTGCAGCGCGGCGAGCGCGGCGACGATCGTCTTGCCGCTGCCGACGTCGCCCTGCAGCAGGCGCTGCATCGGGTGCGGCTGCGCGAGATCGCGCTCGATCTCGGCGAACGTGCGCTTCTGCGCCGCGGTGAGCGCGAAGGGCAGCGCGGCCGCGAGCCGCTTCGTGAGCGTGCGGCGCGGCGCAAGCGGCGGCGCGCCCGAGGCTTTACGCAGGCGGTAGTGCACCCGCATCGAAAGCTGCTGCGCGAGGAGCTCGTCGAACTTCACGCGCCGCCACGCGGGATGGCGGCGCGCCTGCAGATCGTCCTGGCTCACGTCGGGCGCCGGGTTGTGCAGGAAAAGCACCGCGTCCCTGAAAGGCGGGAGGCGCAAGGCGGCGACGGCGCCGGCGGGCAGCGTATCGGCCAGATCGCAATCGGCGAGCGCCTGCTCGATGAGACGCCGCAGCGCGTCCTGTGTGAGCCCCGCGGTCGTCGGGTATACCGGCGTCAGCGCTGTGGGCACGGGTGTGTTCTCGCGCACGACTTTGTATCGCGGATGCACGATTTCGGCGCCGAAGAATCCCTGGCGCATTTCTCCGAACACCCGCACGCGCACTCCGGCGGCGAGCTGCTTCAACTGACTCGGATAGAAGTGCAGGAAACGCAGCGTGAGGACCCCGCTCCCGTCCTCGATATGGCACACGAGCTGCCGCCGCGGGCGGTATTTCACCTCGGATTCGACCACGCGGCCTTCGACCAGCACGGCCTGGCCGGGAGGCGCCTCGTTGATCGGGTAAATGCGCGTCTCGTCGTCGTAGCGCAGCGGAAGGTGCAGGACGAGATCGAAGGCCTGCGTGATGCCGAGGCGCGCGAGCTTGTCGAGCGTGGCCTTGTTCGGCGCTGAGAGCCCGTACGGCGCAGGTTCGGGTGAGCGCGCGGTGAGACCTTTCGCGGCCGCAGATTTTTTCTTCGCGCGGGTCACGCCCGGCCGGCCTGCGTGGGAAACCGCCTTGGTCACGGTGCTATCATGAAGCCGTGCCCTCAAAGTTTCAATCGGCACGGTCCCCAAGCGCGGACGATCCATGCCCGGCACCCCACTCGCGAACTTGCTCAAGATGCTGGACGCCGGCCGCGACAACGCGCTGCTGCGTTTCAGCCTCGGCAACGAATATCTGAAGGCCGGCGACGCCGCCTCGGCCGCCGGGCACTTGCGCGCGGCGGTAAGTCACGACCCCGCGTACTCCGCCGCGTGGAAGCTCCTCGGGCGCGCGCTGGAAGCGAGCGGCGCGCGTGATGACGCGCTCGCGGCCTATCGCGAAGGCATCGCCGTCGCCGAGCGCAAGGGCGACAAGCAGGCCGCGAAGGAGATGGCGGTTTTCGCCCGGCGCATCGAGCGCACGCACGGCGAATCGTAAACGCGCAGGGTGCGCCCAAGGCGCACCAGCCGGTGCGTTATCAACCCCTACGAAGGCAGCTCCAGCACGTATTTCGAGAGTATGTTGCGCTGAATCTCGCTCGAGCCGCCGTAGATCGTCCCCGGACGCGCGTAGTAGAAAGGCGCGAGGAAATCGATCTCGGCCCCGGCGAAATCGTGAGCGCCTTCGATCACGCCGTCCTCCGCGCCGGTCTCCACGAGCAATTCGGTCAGGCGCTGCCACGTCTCCATCGCCCAAATCTTGAGCTGCGAGACGTCGTGGCCGAGCGGCTCCCCGCGCTTCACCTGCGCGACGTAGCGCGCGTAGAGCGACGCGAGGTCGTCCAGGTCGAGCTTGATGGCGGTGTAGCGGTCGACGAAGCCGGCGTCGTCGAAAAGGCCTTTCGAGCGCGCGAGGAGCTCGAGGCGCTTGAGGGCGTACTGCGGCCGGCGCGGGCTCCCGATGTTGAGGCGCTCGAAGCCGAGCAGCGCTTTCGCGACCGTCCAGCCGTCGTTGAGATCGCCGACCAGCGTGTCGCGCGGAACGCGCACGTTGTCGAAGAAGACTTCGCAGAACTCGTCGTGCCCGGCGATGTTGCGGATCGGCCGTATCGTGATGCCGGGCGTCTCGAGGTCGACCAGCAGGAAGCTGATGCCTTTCTGTTTCTTCGCTTCCTTGTCGGTGCGCACGAGCAGATAGATGTGGGTGGCTTCCTGGGCAAAGGAAGTCCAGATCTTCTGGCCGTTCACGAGGAACGAATCGCCGTCGATCACTGCCGAGGTCTGAAGGTTCGCGAGATCCGAGCCCGCCCCCGGCTCCGAATAACCTTGCGCCCAGATGATCTCGCCCGATGCGGTGCGCGGCAGGTAGTACGACTTCTGCGCGTCGGTCCCGTACTTCATGAGGATCGGACCCACCTGCGTGATGCCCTGGTCGGCCGCGCGCATGACGCCGTGGCGCTCGAGCTCTTCCAGGTAGATCACCATCTTGCCGGCGTCGAGGCCCATGCCGCCCCATTCCCGCGGCCAGTTGGGCGCGATCCAGCCGTGCGCGTAGAGCGTGTCCCACCAGCCGCGGATCTCGTCCATGCGCACTCGCCGCGGCAGAAACCGCAGCTCGGGCGGATAGCGGCTTTCGATGAAGGCGCGCACTTCGCCCCGGAAATCGTCGTCGGCAAGCGTGTTGTAGTCGCGGTTCATACGAGCCTCAGTCCTTCGTGAGCGCGAGCGCGGCGTAGCGCCTGCGGTGTTGTGCCGCATTGCCGAGCCACGCGCCGAGGACCAGCGCGCGCTTGAGGTACAGCCCCGCGTCGTACTCGTCGGTAAAGCCGATGGCGCCGTGGATCTGTATAGCCTCCCGCGCGATACGCACGCCCGCGTCCGAGCAGCGCGCCTTCAGCCGGCTCGCGATCGCCTGCCGCCGGGCCGCGGGCGGATCGGCGTCGAGCTCGCGCAGGCTCTCTTCGAGCACGGCGGACGCGAGTTGCTGCTGGATGTAGAGATCGACTGCGCGGTGCTGGAGCGCCTGGAAGCTCCCGATCGGGCGCCCGAACTGCACGCGCGTCTTCATGTAATCGACGCTCATCTCGAGCACGCGGCTCATGACGCCGTAGAGCTCGGCGCTCGCGATCGCGGTGGCGTGATCGAGTGCGCGCGCGAGCGCCGCCGCGGCAGCCGCGCCCGTCGCCGCGATGCGCTCGCGGGGAACCACGGCATCCCGTAGCTCGAGCGTGCCGAAATGGCGTCCGTCGGCGAGCGGCTGGAGCTCGAGCGCGACGCCCGACGCTCCGCGATCGACGCAGGCGAGGACGAGACCCGAATCGGATTGCGCGGCGACGAGGTAGACATCGGCGCCCGCGGCGCCCGATACGTAGCGCTTGGTGCCGTTCAGCCGCAAACCGCCTTCGAACGGCGTCGCCCGGGCGGCGACGTGGGAGGCATCGATTGCGCCGGCGGTCTCCTGCCAGGCGAGCGCGAGCACCGTTTCGCCGCCGACCAGCGCGGTCAGGATTTCGGTCTTCAGATCTTCGTTGTCGGACGCGGCGAGCGCGCCGGCAGCGAGCACCGCCGAGGCGGTATAAGGTTCGGGGGCGAGCACGCGCGCGAGGCCTTCGGCGACGATCGCCGCCTCGGCGAGGCCGAGGCCCATGCCGCCGTAGGCTTCGGGTATCGCGACGCCGAGCCAGCCGAGATCGCCCATCTGCCGCCACACCGCGCGGTCGAATTCGTGCGCCGAGCCGCGCAGCGCGCGCACGCGCGCGATATCGGTTCCGCGCTGGGCGAAATCGGTGACGCTGTCCTTGAGGAGCGCTGCGTGTTCCGAGCTCACGCGGCGATTCTAACTCGGGCTCACTGCGCGAGGCGCTGCAGGATGAGCGCCCGCGTCTCGCCCACGGTCTTGGCGTGCGGACCGTCGCCGGCGGCGCGCTCGATCAACTCGAGCGCTTCCTTGCTGCGGCCCGCTTCCGAAAGGGTGTGCGCGAGATTGTTGAGGAGCACGACCGAATCGGGGTGCCTGTCTAGCGCCCTGCGCAGCGCGCCCTCGGTGCGCTCCAGGTGGCCGATGGCGTAATAGGCGTTGGCGAGACCGACGCTCGCACCGAGGTCGTCGGGCCAGCGCGAGAGGAATTGCTCGTAGGCGATCGCCGCCGCCGCGGGCTGGCCGGCGCGTTCCAGCGCCGCGATCGAATCGAAGTAACGCGCGCGCTCCGCCGTGGCCGGGATGCGGTCGGGGGGCACGACGACCATCGCCCAGTTGCCGCCATCCTTCCACGTGTATTCGAGGATCCCGAGCGGTATGGACAGCCTCTCCTCCTCGCCCGAGCGCAGCTGCACTGTCCCGCTCACCGCGTCGAAGCCGATCGCGACCGCGTAATGCCAGAACTTGAAGATGGGCCACGTGCTGTAGTTCTGGAGCACGATGACCGGATTGCCCGCCGCGATCTCGCGCAGCACGTCGGCCATGCGCGGCGCGAGCGTGTAGGAGATGATGCCGTGGCGGCGCGGGGTCGCGAGCATCTCCACCGGGACCGTGCCTTTACGCGCCGGGATATACAGGTCCTTGACGAGATCGTCGGCCGTGACCGGGAGCGAGAGGTGCGCGAGCGCGGTGGCGAGCGCGGCGGGCCCGCACTGGTACTCGGTCTGCGGGAAGAACGGCACTTCGCTGAGCTCGATCTCCTGCGGCAGACCGGCAGGCCACTCTGCGCGCAGCTCCGCGGTCTGGGGAAAGACCGTCGCGCAGCCGCCGAGCGCCGCGCACAAGAAAAAAACGCCCGCGAAGACGCGGGCGTTTTCGAGCATGCGCTCGACTGTCGTCATTACCTCCAGCGCCACCAGAGCAGTAGCGCGACGACGACGATGACGGCGATCCACCAGCCGTCGCTGCCGGCGCCGGCCGGCACGCTGTGCAGCTTCCCGGACAGCGAGCGCGCCTCCTCGTCGGTCATGGATGCCACGCGGTCGCGGGCGGCGTTCACGTCCACGCCCATCGATTGCAGGGCGCTCACCACGTCGGCGCGGCTGAGGGCGTTCTGCACGTGGATGCGCTCGCTTTGCGCAGCCGGGGCGGCACGGATCTGATCGGTTCCGATCATGCCCGCGGTGGACTGGTACGAGAAGAACAACAACGACACGATTAGCGCACGGCAGATTGACTTCATATTTTCACCTCCACATGTTGAACAGCAATGTCGACGTGCGCACCGGGCGGCGCTCGGTCATCGGAATGCCCGCTGGCGGCGCGTGCCGATAATATACCCGGAACTGCGCGTTCGCGGGAGGCTCCCCACGGGGTCAGAACGCCGCGGCGCGCACTTCGTGCAGGTCGGTGTCCCCGGTGAGCACTTTCTCGACGCCGTCCTGCTTGAGCGTGCGCATCCCGTTGACGATCGCCGTCGCCCGCAGCTCGGCTGCCGAAGCGCGCCGCAGGATCATTTGCCGCATCTCCGCGGTGACCGTCAGGAGCTCGAACAACCCGATGCGCCCGCGGTAGCCGGTCTTGCGGCAGGCATCGCAGCCTTTGGCCTCGTACGTGTAAGTCTGCGTGCCGAAACGCCTCTGCCATTCGGCGAGCACGTCGGCGGGCTTCAGGTGCGTGTCGTAGCAGTATTCCTCCGCGAGCGCTTCGATCTCGACGGGCAGCGCGGGATGCCTGATGCGGCATTTCGGGCACAGCCGGCGCGCGAGACGCTGCGCGAGCACGCCGAGCAGCGAATCGGTGAAGCTGAAGGGATCGATGCCCATGTCGAGCAGACGCACCACGGTCTCGGCGGCGCTGTTGGTGTGCAGCGTCGAGAACACGAGGTGGCCGGTGAGCGAGGCTTCGACCGCGATGCCCGCGGTCTCCTCGTCCCTCATCTCGCCCACCATGATGACATCCGGGTCCGCGCGGAGGAACGCCCGCATGACGGTCGCGAAATCCCAGCCGATCTTGGCGTTCACCTGCACCTGCCGCAGGCCGGGCTGCGTGATCTCGACCGGGTTCTCCGCGGTCCAGATCTTGGTCCCCGGTTCGTTGATCACGCTGATGAGCGAGTGCAGCGTGGTCGTCTTGCCCGAACCGGTGGGGCCCGCCGCAAGTATCAGGCCGTACGGTTTCCTGATCATCTGGCGCATATTCTGCATTGCGGACTCGCTCAAGCCGAGCTTGCCGATCGGCAGCGGCTCGGTGGCGGTGAGGAGCCGCATCACGATGTCTTCGAGGTTGTCGCGCGTGGGCACGGTCACCACGCGCAGCTCGAGCTCGAGCGGCCCGTACTCCTTGAAGTTGATGCGCCCGTCCTGCGCGCGCCGCCGCTCGGAGATGTCGAGCCCGGCCATGATCTTCAGCCGCGAGACGGTCGCGCTCCTGAAGTTGTAGGGCAGGCGCAGATATTCCGAAAGCTGCCCGTCGTTGCGGAAGCGGATGACGAGGCTCTCGCGCCCCCGGTTTGCCTCGATGTGGATGTCCGACGCGCCGCAGGCGTGCGCGTCCATGATGATCTTGTTGACGAGACGAACGAGGGTGTTGTCCGTCTCCTTGATGACTTCGTCCTTGGTCTCGATCTCGCCCGTGCGCAGCTCGTTGGTGAGCTGCTGCGCGATCTGCTGGACTTCGTGGCGCTCGGTCGAGCCGCCGTAGTAGAGGACGATCGCGCGCTCGATGTCCTCGGCGGTCGCCATCACCGGCGTCACGGGCGCCTGCGTGTAGAAGCGCACGTGCTCGAGCGGTCCGGTGTCGAGCGGATCGGGCACGGCGACCACCAGCCGGCCGTCGATGTAACAAAGCGGCACGATGGCGTGCTTGCGCACGATCTCGTCGGGCAGGACTTTGAGTAGCCGCGAGTCGATCGCGAACTTGGTCAGGTCGACGAACGGGATGCCGAGCTTCTGGCACAGCGCGAGGTAAAGCTGGTCGCGGCTCAAGAGTCCCAGGTCGACCAGGATCTCCCCCAGGTGCTTCTTCTCGTTGTGATGCTGGAACTGGAGCGCGACGTCGAGCTGCTCCTGCGTGATGAGGCGCGCCTCTATCATGAGATCGCCGAGCTTCGCCGCGGGGATGTCGCGGGTGCTGTTGATCGCGTGATACAACTGCTCGAGCGAGCCGATTTTTTCCAGCACGGGACGGGCCGCCGCAGCGGGCGTCTGCAGGGCTTCGACCCGCAGCGGCTGCTCGAACTTGGTGTCCACTAGGCTTTTCTCCGATGCGTCTTGCGATTGGCGCCTATCTAAACCCCGGCGCGGCGCCTGCGTCAACGCATAATGCACCCGCGCTCGGCACCGGGGGCGGCTTTCGAAGAAAAGGGCCGGCGCGCGCGCCGGCCCTTCGGGATTCCTGGTGGAGTGGAGGAGGATCGAACTCCCGACCTCCGCATTGCGAACGCGGCGCTCTCCCAGCTGAGCTACCACCCCTTGGAGAGGGCGCATTTTACCGGTACGGCGGTGTCAGGACAAATCGGGGAGGGCTCGCGAGCGATCGCGATCACGCGGTGCGAGGCTGCGTCCGGTGCGCCCACACCATCATGAAAACGCCGAGCGCGACCATCGGCAGCGACAGCCACTGCCCCATGGTGAGGCCGAGCGCGAGCAACCCCAGGAAACTGTCGGGCTGGCGGGTGAACTCGACGGCGAAGCGGAACGTGCCGTAGCCGATCAGGAAAAGCCCCGAGACCGCGCCGCGCGGCCGCGGCTTCGCCGAATACCACCAGAGCAGCAGGAAAAGCACGACCCCTTCGAGCGCGAACTCGTAGAGCTGCGACGGGTGGCGCGGCACCCCGTCCGCGTTCGGGAACACCATCGCCCACGGCACGTCGCTGGGGCGCCCCCACAGCTCGGCGTTGATGAAGTTGCCGAGCCGGCCCGCCGCGAGCCCCAGCGGCACGAGCGGCGCGATGAAATCGGTGATCCGCAGCCAGTCCTGTTTACGGCTGCGCGCGAAAAGCCACATCGCGAAGATGACCCCGATCATGCCGCCGTGGAAAGACATCCCGCCTTCCCACACGTAGAAAATGCGCCACGGCTCGGGAAGGTAGTCGCCCAGCTTGTAGAAAAAGACGTAGCCCAGCCTGCCGCCGGCGATCGTTCCGAGTATGCCGTAGAAGAGCGCGTCGTCGAGGTCCTTCACGGTCCACACGCTTCCCGGTCGATGGGCGATGCGCCAGCGGCCGCCCGCCCACAGCAGAGCGAACGCGACGAGATACATGAGCCCGTACCAGCGCACCGCGAGCGGGCCGAGCTGGATCGCGATCGGATCGAACTGAGGATGAACCAGCATGAACAATAAATAAGTTAATAGCGGCGATAGCCGCCTAAGCGTTTTCTTGCGCCGTCGGTCAGCGAAGCTGGACGACGGCGCGTCGTGGGTTTTACCGCTATACAATAATCGACCCATTATAAGCGTGCCTTCGGAAGGTCCTGAAATCATGGCGCTCAACAAACGCAGCCGGCTCATCACCCACGGCGTCGCGCGCTCGCCCAACCGCGCGATGCTGCGCGCAGTCGGTTTCGGCGACGGCGATTTCGAAAAACCGATCATCGGCGTCGCCAACGGCCACTCCACGATGAATCCGTGCAACGCGGGCATACAGCCGCTCGTCGATCGCGCGATCGCCGCGCTCACGCAGCACGGGGCGATGCCGCAGGTCTTCGGCGTGCCGACGATCACCGACGGCATCGGCATGGGCACCGAAGCGATGAAGTATTCGCTGGTCTCGCGCGAAGTCATCGCGGACGCAATCGAAACCGCGGTGAACGGCCAGTCGATGGACGGTGTGCTGGTGTGCGGCGGCTGCGACAAGAACATGCCCGGCGGCATGATCGCGATGCTGCGCATGAACGTTCCGGGCATCTACGTCTACGCCGGGACGATCAAGCCCGGCCGCTGGAAAGGCCAGGACCTGACCATCGTCAGCTCGTTCGAAGCGGTCGGCGCGTTCGCCGCGGGCAAGATGAGCGAAGAGGACTTCGTCGGGATCGAGAAGAACGCGTGCCCTTCGGTGGGGGCGTGCGGCGGCATGTACACGGCGAACACGATGTCGTCATCGTTCGAAGCGCTCGGCATGAGCCTCTTCGGCTCCTCGCAGCTCGCCTCTCCCGATCCCGAGAAAGCCGATTCGGCGGCGGCGTCCGCGAAAGTGCTGGTCGAGGCGGTGAAGCAGCAGATCCGGCCGCGCGACATCGTCACGCGCAAATCCATCGAGAACGCGGTCGCGCTCATCATGGCGACCGGCGGATCGACCAACGCGGTACTGCACTATCTCGCGATCGCACACGCCGCCGGAGTGAAGTGGTCGATCGACGATTTCGAGCGCATGCGCAAGAAAGTTCCGGTGCTCTGCGACCTGAAACCCTCCGGCCGCTACGTCGCGGTCGATTTCAATCGCGCGGGCGGCGTCCCGCAAGTGCTGAAGATGCTGCTCGATCACGGGCTTCTGAACGGCGATTGCATGACCATCACCGGCCGCACCATCGCACAGGAGCTCGCGAAAATACCTTCGAAGCCGCGCGCCGACCAGGACGTGATCCGCCCCTGGGACAAACCGATGTACGCGCAAGGTCACCTCGCGATACTCAAAGGCAACCTCGCGCCCGAAGGCTGTGTCGCGAAGATCACCGGGCTGAAATCCCCGCGCATCACCGGGCCGGCGCGCGTGTTCGAGTCCGAGAGCGACTGCATGAAAGCGATCATGGCGAAGAAGGTCAAGGCCGGCGACGTCGTCGTGATCCGTTACGAGGGCCCCAAAGGCGGTCCCGGCATGCAGGAGATGCTCGCGCCCACCGGCGCGCTCATCGGGCAGGGTCTGGGCGAATCGGTGGGGCTCATCACCGACGGGCGCTTTTCGGGCGGCACCTGGGGCATGGTCGTCGGTCACGTCGCGCCCGAAGCGTACGTGGGCGGCCCGATCGCGCTCGTAAAGAACGGCGACTCCATCACGATCGACGCGACCAGGCGCCTGATCCAGCTGAACGTGCCCGAGAAAGAGCTCGCGGCGCGCCGCAGGAAGTGGAAGCAGCCTGCGCCGCGCTACAAGAGCGGCGTGCTCGCGAAATACATGGCGCTCGTCTCCACGGCGTCGCGCGGCGCGGTCACGGACTGATGGCCGACAGCAACGGAGGGGCGCCGGATTCACCGGTGAAGGCGTTCGCCTGGCGCATTGTCTCGGCGAAGTCTTTCGAGCCTTTCATGGTCGGGCTCATCGTTTTCAACGCGGTTCTGATCGGTCTCGAGACCTCCAGCGCGATCGCGGAGAACTACGGCACATGGCTCGCGTTCGGCAACGACGCGATCCTCGTCGTCTTCATCGTCGAAGCGGGGCTCAAGATCACCGCGGTGGCGCCGCGCTGGAAGCTTTATTTCGGCAGCGGCTGGAACCTCTTCGATCTCTCGATCATCGTCTTTTCGCTGATACCGGCGACCGGCGAGTTCGCGCTCGTCGCGCGCCTGGTGAGGGTGCTGCGGATACTGCGGCTCGTCTCCGCGGTGCCCCAGCTGCGCCTGATCGTCGCCACCCTCGTGCGCTCGATACCGAGCATGGGCCACGTGATCCTGTTGATGAGCGTCATTTTCTACATCTACGCGATTACCGGCTTTCACCTCTTTTCACCGTCGATGCAGACCACTGGGGCACGCTCGGCGCCTCGCTCCTGACGCTTTTCCAGATGGTGACGCTCGAAGGCTGGGTGGACGTGATGGACACGGCCATGGAAGCCACGCCTTTTGCGTGGATCTATTTCGTGAGCTTCGTCCTGATCGGCACTTTCGTCGTGCTGAACCTCTTCATCGCGGTCGTCATCAACAACCTCGAGCAGAGCAAAGTCGAGCAGTTGCAGGAGCTCGACCAGCCGACCACGCATCACGACGTGCTCGAAGAACTCGAAAGGACGCGCAAGGCGCTGCGCGACCTCCAAACCAAGATCGCCCGGCTGCCGGCCGGCAGGTAAACGAACGTCGTAAAGTTGCGCCATGGCCAACCGTCTCGCGGACGAAACGTCGCCCTACCTCCAGCAGCACGCGGCGAACCCGGTCGACTGGTATCCGTGGGGCGAGGAAGCGCTCGCGCGCGCGCGCGAGGAGGACAGGCCCATCCTGCTTTCCATCGGCTACTCGGCCTGCCACTGGTGCCACGTGATGGCGCACGAGTCGTTCGAGGACGCGGACACCGCCGCGGAGATGAACCGGCTTTTCGTGAACGTCAAAGTCGACCGCGAAGAGCGCCCGGACCTCGACCATATCTACCAGACGGCGCACCAGATGCTCGCCCGGCGCGGCGGCGGCTGGCCGCTCACGATGGTGCTCATGCCCGACGGCACGCCTTTCTTCGCGGGCACCTACTTTCCGAAAACCGGACGCCATGGCATGCCGGGCTTCAGGGACCTCCTGCCGAAAATCGCGCAGGCCTACCGCGAGCGGCGCGAGGACATCGCACAGCAAAACGCCGCGCTCATCGACGCCCTGCAGCGGACGGGACCCGCGCCGTCGGGCGCGCGCGAGCTCGGCGGCGACGCGATCGATGCGGTGGTCGAGGGGCTCGCGCAAGTCTTCGACGACGTCCACGGCGGACTCGGCCAAGCACCCAAGTTTCCGCACCCGTTCGAGCTCGGTTTCTGCCTGCGTCGCAGCGTTCTGGGGGACGACGCGCTCGCCGGCCGGATCGCGATTCTTACCCTCACCAAAATGGCGCAAGGCGGGATCTACGATCAGCTGGGCGGGGGCTTCTGCCGCTACAGCACCGATCGGTTGTGGACGATTCCGCATTTCGAAAAGATGCTCTACGACAACGGCCCGCTGCTCGCGTTGTACAGCGACGCCTGGGCCTGCACGCGCGAGCCGCTCTACGCGAAAGTCGTGAGCGAGACCGCGCAGTGGGTCATGCGCGAGATGCAGGCCCCGGACGGCGGTTATTACTCGTCGCTCGACGCCGATTCGGAAGGCGAGGAAGGCCGTTTCTACGTCTGGACGCGGGACGAGATCCAGGCGCTCCTCACCGCCGAGGAGTACGCCGCGGCCGCGCCGCACTTCGGTCTGGACGGCCCGGCGAACTTCGAGGATCGCCACTGGAACCTGCGCGTGGCGCAATCGGAAGACGCCGTCGCGACCGCGCTCGCGCTGGACCTCGACCGCTGCCGTGCGCTGATCGCGTCGGCGCGCGCGAAGCTCCTCGCAGCCCGCGAGCGCCGCGTGCGGCCGGCGCGCGACGAGAAAGTGCTCACGAGCTGGAACGCGCTGATGGTGAAAGGCATGGCGCGGGCGGGCCGCACTTACGGTCGCGCGGACTGGCTCGATTCCGCGAGACGCGCCGCCGATTTCGTCCGGGCGCGGCTGTGGCGCGACGGCAGGCTCCTGGCGACCTGCAAGGACGGCCGCGCGCACCTGAACGCGTATCTCGACGATCACGCTTTCCTGCTCGACGCCTGGCTCGAGCTCATGCAAGTGGATTTCCGCTCGGACGATCTCGCGTTCGCGCAGGCCGTGGCCGACCTCCTGCTCGAGCAGTTCGAGGACCGGCAGCACGGCGGCTTCTTTTTCACCAGCCACGACCACGAGCACCTCATCCACCGCGCGAAGACCGGCCACGACGGCGCGACGCCTTCGGGGAACGGCGTTGCAGCATACGCCCTGCAGCGCCTCGGACACCTGCTGGGGGAGGCGCGTTATCTCGACGCGGCCCGGCGGGCGCTCGAGGTCTTCCACGAGAGCATCGAGCGCAGCCCGAGCGGCCACACGAGCCTCGTCGCGGCGCTCGAAGAAGCGCTGTCCCCGCCCCGCATCGTCGTCCTTCGCGGTGCGCCCGCGGCGACGGCCGGGTGGCAGGCCCAGCTCGCGCAGTCGTACCGCCCCGACACCGTGGTCCTCGCTCTCGACCGGGACGTGCGCGGTTTACCGCCGGCGCTCGACAAGGAAGACGCGGCGCGCGCGCAAGGCGGTGTCAGCGCCTGGGTTTGCGCAGGCGTTACCTGTCTGCCACCCGTCTTCGAGCTCGCCGAGCTCGAGCGGGTCCTCGCGCGCGCGCCGGCACCCTGAGTACCGCCTCGCGCGAGCCGCGCCTCGAGCTTCGGGTTAGAATGCGCGGGTTTTTTTCCGAGGATATGAAATGACGAATCGCATAATCGGCGCCTGCGCCGTGGCGGCTGCACTGGCGCTCGCGGGCGCGGCGCACGCCAACGAGAAACTGGCGCAGTCGAGCGGCTGCATGACGTGTCACGGTGTCGACAAGAAGGTGATCGGCCCCGCCTACAAGGAGATCGCCGCGAAATACCGCAACGACAAAAGCGCGGCGGCCGCGCTCTTCAAGAAGGTGAAAGCGGGCGGCAAGGGCGTCTGGGGCGAGGTGCCGATGCCGCCGAACGCGCACGTCAAGGACGACGACGTGAAGACCCTCGTGAAGTGGATACTCGCGAGGAAGTAAGCCACAATAAGCGGGACAACAAGGGGAGACCGCCATGAATCGAAGAACCGTCATCGGCGCAGCCGTCGCGGCCGCGTTTGCCGTCGCGCTCGCCGGCTGCAAGAAAGAAGAGCCGGCCGCGCAGAAAACGGACGCGCCGCGGGCAATCGAGTCGGCCGCGGTGCGCATCGGCAGCGCGTCTCCCCTCACCGGGCCGCAGGCGCACATCGGCATCGACATCCGCAACGGCGTCCAGCTCGCGATCGAAGACGCGAATGCCGCGGGCGTGGAGATCGGCGGCCGCAAGGTGAAGCTCGAGCTCGTCGCCGAAGACGACGAGGCGAATCCGACCAAAGCGACCACCGTCGCCCAGAAGCTGGTGGATTCCAAAGTGGTCGCGGTGGTCGGGCACTTCAACTCGGGCGCGTCGATCCCGGCCTCCAAGATTTATTCGGACGCCGGCGTGCCGCAGATCTCGCCGTCCTCGACGAATCCCAAGTACACGCAGCAGGGTTTCAAGACGACTTTCCGCGTCGTCGCGCACGACGACCAGCAGGGACCCACGCTGGGCCGCTTCGCCACCGCGACTCTCAAAGCGACGGCGATCGCGGTGATCGACGACAGCACGGCTTACGGTCAGGGGCTCGCCGACGCATTCGAGAGAACCGCCAAGGAAGCCGGCGCGAAAATCGTCGCGCGCGAGCACACCACCGACAAGGACACCGACTTCAAGTCCATTCTCACCAAAATCAAGGGCCGCAATCCCGATCTCATCATGTTCGGCGGCATCGACCCGCAGGCGGGCCCGATGGTGAAGCAGATGTCGGAGCTCGGCATCAAGGCGAAATACATCGGCGGCGACGGCATGCAGACGCCGAATTTCATCAAGCTCGCGGGCCCGGCGGCGGAAGGGGTCATGGCCTCGATGCCCGGGCTGCCGAAGGAGAAAATGCCCGGCGGCGCCGAGTTCCTCAAGAAATACAAAGCCAAGTTCAACCAGGACGTCGAGCTTTTCGCGCCCATGGGCTACGACGCCGTGATGGTCTTCGTCGATTCGATGAAGCGCGCCGGCTCGACCGACCCCGCCAAGTTCCTGCCGGAGATCGGCAAGACGAGCTACAACGGCGTCATCGGGCCCGTCGCTTTCGACGAGAAAGGCGACCTGAAGAACGCGCCGATCACGATTTACGTCGTGAAAGGAGGCAAGTGGGAGGCGCTGGAAACGGTCTCGCCGCAGGCCGCCCCATCGTCGGCCGGCGCAGGCTCCGGGAAGAAGTGAGCGCGCGCGGGTTGCGACGCCGGCGCTTTCCGGCGCGCTGATTTCAACGGCACCGCTCCCGGTGCCGTTTTTGCATCAGGGCCGCGCACGGCATGGACATTTTTCTCCAGCAGCTCATCAACGGCCTGGTGCTCGGCAGCATCTACGCGCTCGTCGCCCTCGGCTACACCATGGTCTACGGCATCCTGGGGCTCATCAACTTCGCGCACGGGGACATCGTGATGGTCGGGGCGCTTGTCGCCCTCACGGTCGTCGGGCTGCTCGCGGGCAGTGGGCTGCCTCCGATCGTCATCCTGCTGATCGCGCTCGCCGCGGCCGCACTGGTGTGCGTCTCGATCGGCGTCACCGTCGAGCGCGTGGCTTACCGGCCGCTGCGGCGCGCGCCGCGACTCGCGCCGCTCATCACCGCGATCGGCGTGTCGATCCTGATCCAGTACTCGGCGGCGCTGGTGTGGGGCAAGCAGTACATCTCGATGCCCGCGATCATCACGCCGAGCGAGATCCGCATCGGGGGCGCGCAATTGACCGACCTCCAGCTCTACATCTTCCTGCTCGCGTGCGGCGTCATGGCGGCGCTGCTGTGGTTCATCAAGTCGACGCGCATCGGCCGCGCCATGCGCGCGACCGAGCAGAATCCGGACATCGCCGGTCTGATGGGCGTGGACACGAACCGCGTCATCGCCTTCACTTTCGTCCTGGGCTCGGCGGTCGGCGCGCTCGCCGGGCTCATGGTCGTGCTCTACTACGGGCTCGGGCACTATTTCATGGGTTTCATGCTCGGTCTCAAGGCCTTCACCGCGGCCGTGCTCGGAGGGATCGGCAACGTCGCGGGCGCAATGCTGGGCGGGCTCCTCCTCGGGGTCATCGAGAGCATCGCCTCCGGCTACATCGGCGACTGGACAGGCGGGCTCCTCGGAAGCAATTACCGCGACGTCTTCGCTTTTCTGGTGCTCGTGCTCGTGCTCGTGCTGAAGCCTTCGGGCCTGATGGGGCAGCGCGTGAGCGAGAGGACGTGAAGAAGCAGGATTCAGGATTCAGCGTTTGATCAAACAGGCGACGCTCTCCCCGGCACTCGCGCAGCACGCGGGTTTGCGCATTGCGCTGTGGATCGCGCTCGCAGCGCTGCTGCTCGCAGCGCCTTTTTTGATCGACGCGGTGCTCGGCCGCACGTGGGTGCGCATCATAGACGTGGCCCTCCTTTTCATGATGCTCGCCCTCGGGCTCAACATCGTCGTCGGCTACGCCGGGCTGCTCGACCTCGGCTATATCGCGTTCTTCGCGGTCGGCGCCTACGCCTATGCGCTGCTCGCCTCGCCGCAATTCGACATCCACGCTTCGTTTCTCCTGCTGCTTCCGCTGGGTGCGCTCGTTGCGGCGTTCTTCGGCGTGCTGCTCGGGGCGCCGGTGCTGCGGCTGCGCGGCGACTACCTCGCGATCGTGACGCTCGGCTTCGGCGAGATCATCCGGATTTTCCTGAACAACCTGAACCGGCCTTTCAACCTCACGAACGGCCCGCAGGGGATTACGCTCGTCGACCCGTTGCACCTGGGAACGGTGAGCCTCGCCAAGACACACACCGTCGCGGGAATCACGATAGCGCCGGTGCACAGCTACTACTATGTCTTCCTGGCGTGCGTCGTGGCGTCGATTTTCATATCGGCGAGGCTCGAGGATTCGCGCATCGGACGCGCGTGGGTGGCGATACGCGAAGACGAGCTCGCCGCGGCGGCCATGGGCATACACACGCGCAACATGAAGCTCCTCGCGTTCGCGATGGGCGCGACGTTCGGCGGCGTGGCCGGCGGGCTGTTCGCCTCCTTCCAGGGCTTCATCAGCCCGGAGAGCTTCACGCTGCTCGACTCGATCATGGTCCTGTGCATGGTCGTGCTGGGGGGCATGGGCAACGTCGGCGGGGTGGTGCTGGGTGCGCTGCTCCTGACGGCGCTGCCCGAGGCGCTGCGCCACGCCGGACCTTTGCAGGAAGCCCTTTTCGGCGCGGTCTACATCGATCCTTCGGATCTGCGCATGCTCCTTTTCGGGCTCGCGCTGGTGCTGATGATGCTCTTCAGGCCCGCGGGGCTGTGGCCGTCGAAGATCCGCCGCCGCGAGCTTGCCGCGACTCGCGAGCCTGCGGGCACGGAAGGCGCCGATGTCCGCCGCTGACGCCCTCCTCGAAGTGAGCGGCGTCGCCAAGCGCTTCGGCGGGCTGACAGCGCTCGCCGA
>Ga0105107_10001068_pt1 | contig 17817 bp, 26 predicted proteins | sample PPLLaktember2015_6_FD_79335 | JGI IMG/M metagenome (GOLD analysis project Ga0105107, IMG submission 79335) | Freshwater sediment microbial communities from Prairie Pothole Lake near Jamestown, North Dakota, USA - PPLs Lake P8 Core (1) Depth... | ecosystem: Environmental > Aquatic > Freshwater >...
CATCCCCCGGCCGGGAAGTGAAGGAGATCGAGGAAGCCGACCGGATTTCCAAGGACGGGACCAGCGCGGGCGCGAAAAAGGGATGGGATACAAGGAGACGGGGAACCCCCCCGCACATGGAGAAGTTCACCCGCCAGAAGGCTTTCGACCGCGTGGACGAAATGGCGAGCAGAGTTCGCTCAACCGTGCGGGATCTGGATGCTGCCAAAACAAAACTGAGGGAAATCGGGCAGGATCCGGAAGACATGAGGAGCCTCGGCGCTAAGGCGAAGGAAGACCTTCATGACAAAATCTTCATAGCAGAGACAGCCGCCTACGAGGCCGCGAAGCTCGCTCGGTACGCTCTTTCAGCGATGAAGGGACACCCGGGCATAGACGAAGCAAAGAGGGACGATCTGGAAGGAAGAATGCGTGATCACGCTTTCGGTGGCGTCAACACCGATAAAATCGAAGATTTTCTCTACGAGATGAACGAGGTTTCACACCTTTTGGAGCCCGAACCCACCAACAAAACAGCGGAGGGAGATACCGAAAGCCTTTTCGGTTCAGTTTCCCCCGTCGATAAGGCGGGAACCGCCGAAGGCGTGAGACGCGCATGGGAGACTCGCCTCGGGAAGAAACCTCCCGTCGAGGAAGAGCAGCCCCACGGCGGGGAAGGAATCATGGCGGGGAGGCTTCGCGAGGCGATGAAACCCGGTTTTTCTGATGCGATTCGCGGGGCGTGGCAGGAGATGATGGGGGGTCAAAGGAGCTTGCCGAAGAAGCCCGGATCGGAGCCAACGAGATCGCCATCCAGTGAACCATCGCCGCAGAGATTTCAGGCTGTTCCGATAAAAGAACCCGGCAAGAAGACAGGAGGAGCGCCGAAGGAAGTGCGGTACACGGCCCGTCCGATTCGCGGTATATCTCAGGAGGAGGCCGAAAGGCGACCGAAGCCAGCCTACAACCCAAACGATCCCATCCCCAAAATTCCCGACATAGACCTGAGCGACATACCACCCCCACCTAATATGGAGGAGGTATGGGGTCCAAGGTGGAGGCAGGACGTTGCCGAGAGGGAGACAAAGCGACAGGCCAAGGCAGAGGCCGATGCGAAAGCGTTAGATGAATTCAAGGCGGCAAAAAAGTGGCGTATAGACATGAACGCAGCGCAGCGAAGAGGAGACACGAAAGCCGTAGAGAATCTGCGGGCCAACATGCCCGAACGGATCAAGATGCAGCGCAAATCCCTCATGGATAAGGTGCTGGAAGTAATCGAACGCCACGGGATTTCCAAAGACGGTACTTCCGAAGGTGCGAAGCTGGGATGGGAGACGAGGCGGCATGGAAGCAGCGCCGAGCCTGGAATGTGGACACGGATAGCAGGTATCGAGAACGCGACCCCGGAGATGCTACAGGGCGTAAGGAACGCGATCCGCGACCTGAATAACTCGGCGGGGTGGGCACTGGAAGATCTTAGAACTCTGGATTCGGGGGATAGCAAGTATATCCGCGAGGAGTTTGATCTCGACTTTCTCGGGATGCGGAAAGCGATGATTAAGTCGGTTGATCCCACTAGGAAGGTTGTGAGCAGCCTCCGAGGGCACGTTGGCGACAGAGAATCTTCGCTCGATCTATACGATCGAGTCCTCAATCGTGTTGATGAGGCATTGAGGGAGGAGAAGAAATTCGGTCCGGATAGAAAAGAGATAGAGGAATCCGCAAGGTTATTATTCAGTATAGCGGATGACTTGGCTAACAGCCTGTATTTGACTACCAAGAAGGATATTTCCAAGGAAGGGACATCCGAAGGGGCCAAAAAGGGGTGGGAGACGAGGAGGAAAGGGGGCGCGGTTGGATCAGATGCCAACCGGAACATGGGACGTATGCTTGATTCTTCGCATCATGTCGGCGTGGTCAGCCACAGGATCATGGGAGGACTTAGGGCGGGATCCCGTCCTTCCAGTGAAGACGCAAACGAGTACGCCGAGGCGGTCAGCCGTGCATTCAAGGCAGCGGCCAGTCTGGTTCCCGACGACGAAACAGAAGCGGCGAAGGTCGGCGTGGACGGGACTGACGTTTGGTTTGCAAACAAGAAGGTGGAAGACCTGAAACAGAAGATCAGCGGGGGAGCGGCCCCGAAGGACATCCAAGAGATCATGTGGGACATAAACCGCCTGGTACAAGATTATTGCAATGGGGTAGCAAACTGGGCCAGGGAAAAATACAACATTGAGTGAGGCGATATGAGAACCAACGGTAGCGATCTTTTCGGGAAAGCTCTCGGAAACGTGCTGAAAAAAGGCACGACGAAGGACTTGGAGGATGGTTCAGGAATCTCCAAGTCTGGGACAAGCCGTGGGGCCGAACTGGGATGGATGACGCGGAGGGGGCATAGGCAGGCGGGAGGCGAGGCATCGCCGGTCAAGGGACACGCGACCCCCGAAACGATCAAGATGATGGTGGACGGCCTGAAGACCGTGGCGCGGGTAGCCGAGGGGCGGAACGACGACTTGGCCGAAGCGGCAAATCACCTCTTGGAACACGGGCTGGAGAGCGAACCGAAGACATCAACCAGCATGACGCAGGAGGCGAGGATCACAGAGGCCCGCAGGCTCCTCGACATGGGAATGGAAATGGGGCAGGCGGCGATACGGGCATCCCAGGACGGGAATCCTCCGGCGTGGCTTGCGGACATCAGCGAGGCGGTCGAAGCCCATGACGAACAGGGGGAAGAGAAGTCCCTTTCCGGCGTTTTGTTCGGCAAGATGAAAGTAGTGGGGGCATTCCCGGCGACCCAGGGGGAAGCGATTGAAAAAGCTGGGACGAAGGCGGGGGCGGAACGAGGCTGGGAGACGAGGAGGGGTAGGGCTCCGGTAGAAGATCCGAAGGGTGAGGGGAAGCGATCCATGGGTGAGAACTTCCTGCTCCAGCCCGGGAGCGGCGAGAAGTTCATGGACAACTTGAAGGCCGCTCCTGCCGGGACGACGATCAGAGACGGGTCTGGCCTGATTCAGCATAGGAAGAAGGGCGACAACGAGTGGGAGTGGCTGAACCCGACCACGGGCAAGGTCATCATGGTGGGCGACGACAACTCCGTGTTCCAGGCCGTCAGGGCGGCGACGACGAGCGAGGCTCCAAGGAAGACCCCTGCGTGGCCGAGTACGGGGCATGGGAGTCCGGGCCATAAGGGAGAGGCATGGTCGATGCAGGGAGGGAAGGAGAGTGATGATCGCACGGAGGTGCGTCGGTTGGTTCGTCTCGCGGAACGGAGTAGTACACCAGAAGGCTCTGAGGAGGCGTATCGGGAAATTGGCAGGATCATGGGGGTTGAAGAAGTCACTCCCGAGGGCATTAGCAGATTTCTCGCAAAGCCTCCCACGCTTGACAAAGTTGGAACGTCTGATGGTGCGAAGCTGGGTTGGGAGACGAGACGGAGAGGGGCCGTGCCCGAGGAGCCCGGTGGGGGCAAGACTTATCCGGTCATATACCGTCCGGGGGGTGAGGGGACGTTCGGTGAGGTCAGGCGGGTCACGGTTCCGCCGAGGGAGGAAGAGCCCGAGGGCGGCAAGTCTGGGGAAGGGAAGCCAAAGATCCCGATTAGCTCCGTGAATGTCGAGACGAGGAAGCACAAGTTCTCGACTGGAGGAAAGGAGCCGAGGGGCAGGGGAACGTGGGCCTTCCAGATCGGGGACAAGATGGAGATGATTCCCGGGGACTACGCCGAGGCGAAGGGCAAAGCCGTGAGGATGGCCGCAGAGCGCGGGGAGCGCGAGGTAGAGGTACTCCCCTAACGGCGCAAACGGTTTGCGGATTTCCAAAGGAGGAACAGATGGACTGGACGATGATCATAGGGATCGTCTTGGCGGGCTTGGCGGGCATCGTTGCGGCGGTGTCCCCCTTCTTCGTTTCGTGGCTGCTCAAGCAGAAGATCGTGCAGCAGCTTCACCTCGAAGGCTTGATTCAGGCCGTGATCCCTCAGGTAGTCGAGTGGGTCGAATGGTGGGCGAGCCATTGGAACGAGAGGGACGGGGCCGCACCCAAGGGCGGGGTCAAGATGGAGAAGGCACTGGAGCTCCTCAGAACCTACGTCCCAGCGGCGAAGAATGTTCCTGACGAGATCCTGCGCCTGAAGATTGAGACGGCACTGGCCAAGAACAAAGCAGGGTAGGAATGAAGATCCTCGCCAGCAAGATGTTCGGAGACTTGATAGGGAGTGCCCTGTCCAAAACTGGAACGTCTTCTGGTGCGAAACGGGGATGGGAGACACGGCGGGGGCGGGCTCCGGTAGACGAGGAAAGTAAGAAACGCACAGCACACCTGAACGAACCCATCAGGCTCGACTGTTCCGACATTCCCGAGGGCGTCAAGCAAGTATCAGAGGCCGTGGGGGCGGCAGGGGGGCGGGCGCTTTTGGTTGGGGGAAGCGTTCGGGACAAGATCATGGGCAAGAAGCCAAAGGACTACGATATCGAGGTCTACGGTGTTCGGCCCGACCACCTTGAAGAGACTCTGAAGAAACTGGGGAAGGTGGACGCGGTAGGGAAGTCATTCGGAATCCTAAAGATCAAGCTTGGGGATACCGATCTTGACGTTTCCATTCCACGGCGCGAGTCGAAAGTGGGCGCGGGGCATAAGGGATTTCTTCCGCAGCCCGATCCGACGATGTCAGTTGCCGAAGCGGCCCGCAGGCGCGACTTCACGATGAATTCCATGGCGATGGACCCCAAGACGGGCGATGTCTTTGACCCGTTCGGGGGCGTCGAGGACATAAATCGGCGCGTCATCAAGGCAACCGACCCCACCACGTTTGTAGAAGATCCTCTGCGGGTACTTCGCGGGGCACAGTTTGCGGCGAGATTCGGAATGGAAATCGACCCCTCGACCGAGGAGTTGTGCCGGGGCATCAAGAATTCATTAAGGGAGCTTCCGAGGGAACGTGTAGGCGGGGAGTGGGAGAAGCTCTTGCTGAAGTCCGAGAGACCATCCATGGGCCTTGAGGCCATGAGGCGGATGGGGGCTTTGGGAGTTCTTCACCCCGAGATTGAAAGCCTTGCGACGACCGAACAGGATCCCGAGTGGCATCCCGAGGGGAACGTGTTCGCTCACACAAAGATGGTAGTGGACGAAGCGGTGAGGGAATCGAAGGGACTCCCCAGCCGGGACAGGAGGGACGTGATTTACGCGGCTCTCCTGCATGACATTGCCAAGCCTGAAACCACGGTCAAGGAGCAGGGCGGCAGGATCACGTCTCACGGCCACGAAAGCGCTGGGCAGGGGAAGGCCGAGAAAATCCTTCGGGACCAGTTTGCGGTGGACAAGGATACGGCGGACAGGGTAGGCAAACTAGTGGGCAACCACCTGAACCCTTCGATGCTCTACCGGCGAAGGGATGAGATAGGGGATTCGGCCATCCGGCGTCTGGCGAAGAGGATTGAGCCTGCGACCATCGAGGCTCTTGTGGCGCTGGCGAGGGCAGACAATTTTGGGAGGGGGGTGCCCGGGGTAGAGGAGCGGAAGTCGCCTGAGACGGATTGGCTCTTGAGGCGGGCAAAGGCATTGAGCGTCGAGAGAGAGGCTCCGAAGCCCATCCTTCAGGGGAGGCATCTCATAGCGGCAGGAATGAAGCCGGGCAAGGAGATGGGGGATGTTCTGAGGCGGATATACGAGCTCCAGATGTCAGGCGAGGTCACAAGTCTCGATGATGCACTGGTGGCAGCGGGGGTAAAAGGGATTTCCAAAGATGGGACAAAAGCAGGGGCTGAACGCGGTTGGGAGACGAGGAGGGGGAGAGCTCCGGTTGAGAGACCGAAGGTGGGGCGCGACTACGAGACAGCACAGGAGATGATGGACTTCATGCGGGAGAAACATCCCGAGGCGTCTGTCATATTCATGCCGCAGCCAGATGGGACCATAGAACTTGCGGTCATTTCCGTTCCAGAGGGGGAGAGATCAAAGGGCAAGGGAACGGCGGCCATGAGGGACATGGTGGGGCTGGCAGACTCCAAGGGGGTGACGCTGACTCTCAAGGTGGCTGAAGCCAACGAAGTTGGGGCTGAGGCGAGGGAGCGGTTGTTCGGGTTCTACAAGCGGTTCGGGTTCGTGCTGAATGACAAAGGGAAGTACAACACAAGATCATCTGATATGTATCGGGAGCCGAGGACGGCCCAATCGTTTACGACCAAGAAAACAAAGTTTGGGGAAGGTTTTGTCCATAGAATCAAGGTGGGCAAGCGGACAGTCGGGCATGTTTCAGGGTTTGAGGAGGAAAAGAAGCGCGGCGGGGAGTACTTGCCTTGTTTCCACATTTACCGGACAGAGATGTCAGATGAATCTTTGCGGGGAACAGGCATGTACCGGGAGGCGGTGCAGGAGATTGCTAACCAGTACGCAGGCGGGGCTTATGTCCACGAATGGGAGGCATCTGGTGCGCTCAAGGGGTCACTGAAGAAGATGCCGACCTATGAGTTTGAGCAGGACACGGAGAGGATCTGGATCAAGCCCGAGGCCCAGAAGGGTATTTCCAAAGATGGGACAAGCGAGGGGGCGATCAAGGGCTGGGAGACGAGGCGGCGGGGTGGCCCTCCTCCCATCCCTTCCAAGGAGTACTTCACTTCAGCCAAGGGCAAGATCAAGTCCCTCGTACAAGAGAGCGTGGATGAGCTGGAGCAGGAGATAGAGAACAACCGGAAGCGCATCCCCTCCGACTACACGGGCATGATCAGAAGGGACGGGGCGCGGAGGAGGCGGGGTTACGAGATCATTCAGGGCGCGGCGCAAAGATTAGCGGCCATCCACCCGAGGCCCGGAGACGCGGAGCGGGCGGCGGCGATGATCCGGTACGCGGCACTTCAAGCCGAGCGGGTAAGCCAGCGGGACGGGGAAGAGAAGTCTTGGGATGAAGAGTTCAGCGACTACCTCACCGAAGCGGGGGCGATTGCGGAGCGGGCGACATCCAGAGTCCACTGACGAACCAGCCAGCATGAGCAACCCCAACATCTGTTCTTGCGGCCATCCCTCCCGATTCCACGACAGGTTCGGGTGCCATTATCAGGGGTGTTTCTGCAAAGGATTCACCCCATTGCGGCCCAACTCCCGCGAAAGTGTCAAGCAAACGGCCCGAAATAACAACCCTCCGTCAAACTCCCCCCTCCCCATGCGCGGCGCGGCGGCAAACTGTCAAGACAATGACAAGGGAAAGCCCTTAACACCTCCGAGGAAACCCCCTCCATCCCCTTATTTCCCCGACAGATAACTATTCACCCTTACCCCTTCTCCGCAAACGGCTTGCGGCCCTCCCCGATCCGGCGCGGCGGGCGCGGCTGTTAAAAACTACATATACAAGAGCAGGGGCAGAAGAAATACCCCGTACGGAACATCCCGCCTCAAATCCCTTCCCCGTACATTTCCCCTCCATCTTTTCTCCGATTTCACATATCTTTTCAACCTCGATTTCCATTCGAGGGCGGCGGCCGGGCGCAGTAGGGGGAATTGCGTTTTTGTGGAGGACGAAAAGCCAATGTCACAATTCTTTTTTTGTCGCGTATAAGAAGCAGAAGGGGTGCAAGCGAGGAAAGGAGCGAGCGATGAAGACACAGACGGAACTTTACGGGCTGGACAGGGACTTGGTGGCGTTTCTGCGGAGCGAGCTGGCGGGTCAGACGGAGAAACAGATTCAGCGGTACCTCCAGACGATCAGGGAGATCTACTCGGGCATCGACGAGCTGGAAGCGGAACATGAGGAGCAGAGGGCGGCGGACAGGGTGGCGGCAGAGGCGAAGGCGCGGGATTGCAGGGGCAGGACGGGGAAGCCCAGGTACCGCCGCGAATAAAAAAAGAAACAGGGAAAATTCTCATTTTACCGTTTGGCCCGCAGATACCTTTTAAGGGGGTTATAAGCCAAACGGCAGAGAAAAGATTTCACGAAAAAAAAGATATTTTTCCTATTGACGAAAAGGTTAAAAGGCATATAATAAGGGCAGAGTTTTAAGGAGCGAAACATGGAGATGACGAGAGAAGAACTGGTGAGCCACCTAAACACAAGAGGGGGCTGCACGGCGGTCGGCCTGAAGACGAGGACAAGCCCGAAGCTCCTGAAGAGGGGCAACCCGAACGCGGATGCCAAGGTCGAGCGCATCACCCGCCGCAACGGATTCGTGGGCGGCAGCTACGAGAGCATCGTCAACAACAAGCAGGAGCGCGAGGGCGGCGAAAGGGACTTCGAGGCAAAGCCGCTTCCTTGGGGAGAACATGCGGGAAGGTTCTTCATCACCCACAAGGGCGCGACCTACCTCAAACTCTTCCCCACGGCGACCGGCTGCAAGGGCGAGGACAGGTGGGAGCTCAACGGTGTCGAGATCGACCTTTCGGTGGTCGAGCCTTTCCTCCCGAAGTCTTCCCCCTCCGCGAGCGGCGTGGAGTGGAGGACGATCGCCCTCACATCCATCGAGGAGATCACGGTCGACGGCGAGACGATCTTCCTGAAGTAACCGGGCGGGGGAGCCGAAAGGTTCCCCCCCTTCCCCTTTTTCTTCGAGGCCACGATGTACTTCTCCCTCCTTGAAAACGGTCACTTTTCCCCGGGCCTCCTGCCAGTCGGCAGCTACGTCACGACCCAGTGGGGCAAGAGGAAAGTAGTGGCCCACGTTTTCGTTCCCCTTTCCCAGGGGAGCGAACCCACGACCACGTGGGGAGCGGAGGTATAAATGAAGACCGTCAAGATCAGCGAGCTGAAGCGGGGCGATTTATTCAGGTGGGATCCCTCCGCGCTTGAGGAGGGGGAGAGCCCCGAGGAAACGTGGGTTGTTATTGAGGAGGGGAGGGCGTTTCCTGACGGGGGCAGGACCGGGGTGCAGGTCAGCCCGCTGGGGACCGGCCTTACATTCGTCCCGATCAACACGGTCGGCTGGGACTGGCTCGCGATTCCAACGGGCGAGCACGTTGCCTCGAAGGGATAACACTGGGGGGCGCGGCAGGGGAGGGTTACAGGGGCCAGCACGGATTTCCATTCACGGGAAGCCTTGCGCCGGGGCGGGCGGCCCGGGGCGGGGCCAGGGAGAGGGGAGGACATAAACCTTTTTATGCACTCGTAAATTTTTTTGTGCCCGTACCCGAAATTTCTTTCCGGAAAAGAAAACAGAAAAGTACAATATACGGATTGCCCCACAGTTGGCGCAGATAGGCCCAGATCGCCAAACGGAGCAATTTGAGGGGGCGCGAAAAACACGAAAAAAAAAAGATATTTTTCCTATTGACGAAAAGGTTAAAACCCGTATAATAAAGGCAGAGTTTTGAGGAAAGAAAAGATGATGACCGCGACCCTGAACCTGACGAACGTGGCTGAAACGGTCGAGAGCCTCGAACCCCTTATCGGGTGGTGGCTCAAAAGGGTTCGCTGGGCGGGGGACTGGGAAGACGGGATGCAGGAAGGCCGCATAGGCATTCTGACGGCCCTCAAGAAGTTCGACCCTGAGAAGGGCGCGAAGTTCAGCACTTACGCGGGGCTTTGGATCCGCCAGAGCATCGAGAAGGCAATGAAGAGGGCTCCCCTCGCGGTTGAGGATCTCCCCGAGGTCGCGACTGACGCGGACGTGGTGGTCGACGCGGCGCAGGGCGCGGAGCTCAGGGAAGCCCTGAAGGGGCTCACGGCGGCGGAACGGGAAATCATCGAGCTCCGCTTCTTCAACAACGCCTCCCTCGAAGAGGTCGGCACAAAGCTCGGCTGCCACAAGTTCAGCGCGAGCAACAAGATCGACAAGATCCTCGCGAAGGTCAGGGGCTTTCTGGCCCGCGAAAACTAACGTAGAGGTTTAACCCGAGCCCCGGAAAAGGGGCTTTTCAGGGAGGGCGGAAAATGGAGTTTCTGACAGCACAGGACTGGGCCGACTTCGAGGCAAAGCACCCGGCAGCGCGGGCCTTCCTGCTCCAGCGGCAGGTCCGCAACGAGGGAGCCTATTTATTGAGGCAGGAAAGAGGGGGCAGGATCACCCCCCACGAAGCGAAGCGGCTGGGGGAGTTCCGGGCGATCCTCGGGGCGGAGGGTGTACTTCAGGCAGCCGAGGTGGCTACCCTCGGCTAACAGCACAGGGCAACCACAGGGCGGGGGCTTTTTTATCGAGGCAGGGCAGGGGGCTACAGGGGGGCGATCACAGGGGGCTCCCCACAGGGGGAAAACAAAACAAACAAAACAAACAAAACATCTTCCCCGCAGCACCTCCCCCCACTGGGGGCAGGGAGCGCCCGGGGCAACCCCACAGGGGGAAAGGAAAGTGTAGCGTGACTTGTGCAGGCACACAGGAGCGGGCTCCCCGCAGGGCATAACAGGCAGCCCCACAGGGGGGAGAAGATCACCCCCTCTGGGGACCACACACACAAGCGCCCGGGGCGACCCTCCAGGGCGCATACCCCTACGCCAAAAAGGCACACGCCAAAACGGCAGGCTGGGCGGGGGCAGGCAGCTTCACTTTTTTTGGGAGGGCTTGTCTCTGGGAGCGAGGGGGGGCAACATTTCTCGAATAAAAAAAGCACCCCCCCACTTTATTTTTTTCCCGGAGGAGTTTTTGGGGTGGGTTCGGCACAGAACTTTACGCTCGGATTAGTCTTGTTCGTATAGGGGATATTAGGGGATTAAAAGGGATTTGGGAGAGGAAGTGCGATGAGGACGTTGCTGGAGATCATAGAGGCGGCGAAGGACAACAGGGAGACGGAGAAGGGGAGTTGACCATGGGCGTTTCGAGGGACGAGTTCCTGACTAGGGCGGACGAGCTGAACCTGATTCTTAGGGAGTGCAGGCGTCAGGCGGGGTTTCTGTCGTGGGACGAGCGTGCGCGGTTGGCTCGTGAGCGTGCGGGGTCGTTGGGCGCGTCGGACTCCTCGGACACGGACAATGTTCGGACGGCGGGGTTCGCGATCCGGGCGATGGTTGGGGGTTGGGCGAGCCTTCCTGATTGGGCAACGGAGGATTTGAGGCGGGCCGTTTCGGAGGCCCGTGCGTTCTGGAAGGCTCTGGAGGTTGGCAGGAAGATGGGGGAAGCATGAGCATGACACTGGAGTGGATCAGACACGCCTACGAGGTGGCGGTTCTTCTTGACACGGAGGAGAAGGTCAGCGATTTGGTGTCGGCGATGACGGAGGGTACGGGGGAGGACAGGTCTGAGGTGCGGAGGGAGGTTCTTTCGATCATCGAGGACGTCTGCCCGGGCCGATTCTCCGGGGGTTTTCGGATTCGGGCAGGGGTCGAAAAATAAACCGGGAAATTTTTTCAGGCATTAAAGGGGAATTGGGAGGGCGGTGGAATGAATACGATAAAAAAGCTTTATGAGGAGAGGAAGATACACACGACTGTCGTGACGAGCTACCGCTTCTTTAAGGGGTGGGCAGACGAAAAGTATTACCCGGTGCTGGAAGACAACCGGGCGCGGTTCAAGGCGATATGGGGGAAGGCGGATTTTTATTTCAGCGGTTCGCACTACTTCCACGTGTGGGTGAAGAAGTTTCAGGGGGAGACGTTCCTCGTCCTGACGGCGAAGGACCACGGGACGGTGATAGAGATTGTTCGGGATGAGAACGCCGCTTTCATGAAGATAGACGCGATAAGAGATTTCGCGGAGCATGTCAGGGGCGAGATTGAAAGGGGTGGGGAATGAAGAGGACGATACCGGCGCGGCAGGAGATTCTATGTGACATCTGCGGACGGAAGTGCGGGCCGTGGCCAGATGCCAGTCGGGCGATGAACGGGGAGATGGAGATCCGGAGGGACGCGCTCGACCATTTGAACCAGCCTTGCGCGATCGCGAACCTCCGCTTCGATTTGTGTGACGACTGCCTGATGAAGATTTCGGCGGTGGTCAACGAGGAGGCGGAGAGGATCCGGGCGGCGGAGAGGATCCGGGCGGAGAACCCGAAGAAGGAAAAGACGAAGTGAGATATAAGTTCAAGGTCGGGGACAAGGTCTGGTTCGACGGCGAGGCATGGGAGATCGTCAACGCGGGGATCGGCCCCTCGGCGCTCTGGAAGGACACCCCCATGTATGTGTGCAGGAAGATCGCGAGCGGGGGCGATCTTTGGATCCATGAGAGAGACATCGGGAGGCGCATGACGAAGGGGGAGATCGTCGCGGAGATTTTGAAGAGGGATGCGTGACCGATAAGGAGAAGAAGTGACTCCCAAGTACAAAGTAGGAGACAGGTTTTGGTGCAGGAGGGAGGGATGGAGTATTGTAGAAGTACCCGCCCCTCCCATAGGTATTCCTATTTATGGGTGCTTTTGCATTACGGGCAAGACCGAGGTTATATATTGGATTCAAGAGACATCAATCGAGAGGCTTATGACCAGGGAGGAAATGGTAGCAGAGATTTTGAGAGGGAAGTGAAGTGAAGATACGGAAAACGGTTGCCCTGAAGATGCAGGAGTAGTCATGGCCTATTTGAAGGTAGGGAGCAAGTACCGAACCGTCCACGAAGGGAGAGGCAAACGGTGGGGGACGATCATTGCCGCCGAGTTCTCCCCGAAGGAAAAGGTGATGAACTATAAGGTCAGGTGGATGGACGGCATCGAGTCATTTTCTACGAGGTTCTTTCTGATAAAAATTTCCGAAGCGGAGTTTGTGGCGTTGGAGTTGGGAAGATGCTTGTAGGAGACAGGGTGGAGGTGGTTGAGGGATTGTTCAGGAGGGACATAGGGGTAATAACATTAGTAGAGGAAGAAGAATCAGACATTTGTTACAGGTCGAGTATAAGGGGAGTCCACGATTCCAGGGAGACGAAGATATGGATCAGGAAGATGGATGTGAGGGTGATAACGGAAGAGGAGTTTATCGCCCTTTTACTATCGCGGAGATGAGTTTCGGAAGGGTATCAAAATGGAAATAAAAGAGGTATCAAGATTGTTGGGGGTTATCGAGGAGAAGAATTGGGGGGTGGTGCGGGACGGCATGAAGGCGAGGATGTTCAGGCTTGTTCTCTTTGCGGACGGCAGCGGCGAGATTCAGGCGGACTGGAGCCACTACAGGGAAGACATGTGCCGTGCGGAGAGGGTTCTCCATGAGATATTATCGGTTGACGGCCCGATCTTCGAGTTCTCGAAGACGGAGGAACTGGAGGCGTGGCTGAAGGAGCAGGGCGGTGCTTAAGGCAGGAGACAAGGTTATTTTCAAGAGGAATCCCGGTCTGGCGGGCACGGTCACTGGGAAGACCGTGGTGGCGTTCACGGAATGTGACCCGTGGCGTCAGGTGATATGGTCGGACGGCAGGGAGGAAGTGTTCCCCGAGGCATTCCTTGTTAAGATCACGGAAGAAGAGTACACGGCGCGGGCTTTGATGGGGGAGAGTGAGGAGGGAGAATTTTCAGGCATCGAAGAATTGGTGGAGATGCTTGAAGGTCTCGGGAAGAATGTTGTTTTGCACAGAGGAGATGAGTAGTGTTCGAGGCCGGGAACAGAGTTATGAGTTTGCTGGATTCGAGCCGGGTGGGTACGGTTATAGAGAATCGTGGGATGGGGTGGTTTATTTTTCGGTGGTCAAGCGGCGAAGTATCGACGGGGCAATGCGAGTTGTACCGAAGCATTCCAGAGGGGGAGTTCGTAGCCAGATGTTTGATGAATTCAAAGTAGAGGCTGGGGCAAAGAAATGCGGGGACAAGGTAAAGGAGTCCTTCTGGAAATCGCAGTCGGTTCCAAAGGCGGGGGTAGTTATTGGGAGAAAACGGGTGGTATCGGGCAACACAGGGATCTGGGTAAAGGTCCGATGGTCAGATGGAACGGAGGTCGAGGCGTCAAGCTTACTATTCACGCTTATCAGCGACGAGGAATACACGGCCCTTGTTATGATGCGCCTGCAAACGGTTTGCGAAAACGGATGAGGTGGACATGAACAGCGGAGCGAAGTGCGTTGTCTGCGGGAAGGAAATAAAAGTGTGGCGGTGCCGGGCCTGCCCGGGCGGGGAAGTGATATTGCGGCACTGCTGGGACTGCCACAACAAGGCGGTCCACGGGGGAAAGTTGAAATTGAAGAAGGTTGAGCGGAAGTGATAGTAGAGGGATAGATGGAACCAAACTTTAAGAGTGACAGAGCAACGATCTATTGCGCCGACTGCCTTGCTGTATTGCCAATGCTGGAGACGGAGAGTGTAGATGCTATAGTTACAGACCCTCCGTATGGTTTGTCATTTATGGGCAAGAAATGGGACTACGATATTCCAAGTGTCGAAATCTGGAAAGAGTGCCTGCGGGTGCTAAAGCCTGGTGGACACTTGCTTGCCTTTGCGGGGACGCGGACGCAGCACCGGATGGCCGTGCGGATCGAAGACGCCGGTTTTGAGATCCGCGACATGATCGCCTGGGTGTACGGGTCGGGGTTTCCGAAGTCACTGGATGTTAGCAAGGCCATCGACGGGAAGATGACCACCGGACGCAGCGACAGCATAGCACTGCGTGAGGTGAACGAGACGCGCCCAGGCGATGCAACCATTCGCAGCCAAAGTCAAAACGGGCACGCTGGTTTTGTTGGGTCTGGCGATGTCGGCCCATCGGTCAAGCGCGATACGCCAGCCACCGAAGCCGCCCGCCAGTGGCAAGGCTGGGGCACCGCCCTAAAGCCCGCGCTGGAACCCATCACCGTCGCCCGCAAGCCGCTGGTGGGCACCGTGGCGGAAAACGTAGCGCAGCACGGAACAGGGGGCATCAACATTAACAAATGCAGAGTCAACACGGCCTCAGAAAGACCCTTGATCGTCAGCGATCGTCGCCAGGGAAACGGGGTTTATCAAGATGGTCTTCAGGGAAGCAAATACATCGGCACAACGGACATTGGCCGATGGCCCGCCAACCTGATCCACTCGGGAGAGCCGGAGGTGGTGGGGCTGTTTCCGGTGACGCATGGGGCTGGTGCAAAGCGTACAGCCGAAGAAGCAACTCACAAGGGAGCACGCATTCCAGGGTGGGGCAACATGGGCGCACCGGCCATGCGCTTTGGCGACACCGGCTCAGCCGCCCGTTTCTTCTATTGTGCTAAAGCAAGCAAGGCGGAACGTGGGCAGGGGAACAGGCATCCCACGGTTAAACCGCTTGCATTGATGCGCTATTTATGCCGACTCGTCACGCCTCCTGGTGGTGTCGTCCTTGATCCGTTCATGGGAAGCGGTTCTACGGGTAAAGCGGCAATCCGAGAAGGCTTCCGGTTTTTGGGCGTTGAACGTGATGAAGATTATTGCAAAATCGCCGTGGGTCGTATCGAGGGGATCAGGGAGCGGGGGTCATCCCTTGTGCAGGGAACAATGTTTGATGAAGATTAGTGAAGCCAACTCCCTTCCAGATCACGCGAGCAAAATTTATCTAAAATTTTTTTTGTTTTTCCTATTGACGAAAGGGATTTACCTTGTATAATAGGGGCAGAGTTCAACAAGGAGGTCAAGATGAACTGCCCAGGATGCGACGGAAACGGAAGGGAAGAGGCAGGGCTCCCCGCAGGAGATTACAGGTGTGAGTCATGCGGCGGCCTGTTCGGCCAGTGCGACCTGGGTGATTCTTACTGGCTGGTGAAGCCATTCATGACTTCCGAGAACGTGCCGGAAGATCGGGTCAGGTACTTTGACTTCGATTGCGTGGGCAACACCGGGTTGACCCGCAGGCACGGGTGGTTCGACACGAAGACCGGCCTGATAACTCAGGTCGGGTAGGGGGGCAGGACAATGTCGAAAGTAACTCTTCTTTGCACCGAGAACGGGAGCAACAAGCAGTACACGGCATGGATCGAGTCCTCCGGGGGAGGATGGGTGGTGAATTTCCAGTACGGCCCCGTTGGCGGGTGGGTCAAGGACGGAACCAAGACGGCCAAGCCGGTGACGCGGCCCGAGGCCGAGAAGATTCTCGACGGCCTGCTGAAGCAGAAGCGGGCGAAGGGGTATGCCGCAGGCGCGGACGCTCCCGTGTTTTCTCAGCCATCGAAGGACGTGGATTCAGGGATGCGCCCGATGCTCTTGACGTGGGCAGAGGAAAGCGACCTCGAAAAGTTCATCAAGGACGATAATTGGGGGGCGCAGGAGAAGATCAACGGCAAGCGGATTCAGGTCAAGGTCACGCCTGACGGGGTTGTCGGGTCGAACAAGCGGGGGCTCCAATGCCCGATTCCTGAGTCCGTTGCACGGGAGATGGACGGGTTGCTCGGGGAGTTCGACGGAGAACTGGTCGGGGACATCTACAACACCTTCGACATGATGATGAATTCAATCTCCGCCGACTTCAAGAGGGAGCGGTGCGACTTCCGGCATGAACGACTTGCCTCGCGGCTGGCGAAACCAACGGCTCATGTTCGGCTTGTTCCGCTGGTGGTAGGCGCGGCGGAGAAGCGGGCGTTGGTCAACCGACTCAAGGCGGACAGGAAAGAGGGGGTGGTGTTCAAGAGGCTGGATGCCCCCTACGAAGCGGGGCGGCGTCCAAGCCTGAAGAATGCAATCGCCGTGAAGATCAAATTCTACGCGGAGATTGCGGTCGAGGTTCTGAAGTGGAACAAGGATACATCCTCGGTGGAAGTCGCGGCCCTGAAAGCGGGGCGGCTTGTCTCGGTGGGGAACGTCACCATCCACGACAAGTACGTCAGTCAGGTGAAGCAGGGGGAAGTGATCAGGGTGAAGTACCTGTACGCGACCGAAGCGGCGAAGCTCTATCAGGCGAACCTTGACCCGACAGACGATGGATCGGTCATTGCCGATCAGGTGGCGGCAGATTCAATCGAGATGTTGAAGTTCGAGAATAAGGATTGACGAAAAAGCAAAACCCTGTATAATAAGGGTGTGCTTTAGAGAAGAGCGATGAACAAGATCAGGAAACCAAAGTGCTCAAAATGCGGGGCCAGTATGCTCCCCGAGCCCCGGGGGCTCTGGGAGGAGTCGGTCCTGTTCGTCTGCCCGAACTGCGAGGGGAGGAAACCATGACGCTTGAACAGGCGAAGAAGATCGTGGCGATTCTCGGAGAGGATGGCATCGAGGCGAGGGTCTACGAGAACTACTCGGGGAGGGGCATGTGCGGCATGACCTGTACGGGGATCGTCTGCGATGACCCGGTTGCCGTGGGATATGCGGCGGGTAAGGCAAAGGTGCCGATGGGGGACATACCCAAGAGGCGCGACAGCATGGGCATGAGCAAGATCATTTACTGAGAGAGGCGGCATGAACACCGAAAGCGTGGTCAACATGACCGACAAACCCCTGTCTGAGTTCAAGGACGGGGATAGCCTCTACATCCAGAAGATGCCGGGCGGGTCCAGCGGGCATATAGTGGATCTCCTCTGTGTTTTTCGTGGCCTTTACAGAGGGGTGGTGACAGCGGACGTGGTCAGCGTCGAGCCCGACTGGGCGGGGGGATGGGTGGGGAAGCGGATTACGGCGGTAGCGGAGAAGTGTTACCTCTGGGGCGTCGGGGAGGGAGAAATCAACCCGAGGTGCCACTGGTTCAAGAGCTCAAAGGGGAGGGCGGAGTGAGACGATTCACCAGGGACATTGATCGGTGCGGGCGGTGCCCCGACTTCACGATGGACCCCGAGAAGATGGGGGAGAGGTTCGGGAGGCCCAGGTGCCTCGCGTCGTTCGGGCCGAAGAGGAAGAGGTGTCGGACGACGAGCCCGATCGGCGCGATCCCCGACTGGTGCCCTCTTCCGAAGGTGGAGGAAAAGAAGAAATGAAATTTTACCCGAAGGGTACGTCTGGACGCGGGAAGGTTGTTCTGGAGGCCAAGGATATACTTTCCCCGAATCACTATACCGTTAGGTTTTACCGTCAGAGGATGACCACGAAGCATTGGAAGCAAATTCTTCTGGAGGGGAAGGAAGAGATTTACTTCCAGGGGCA
>Ga0105107_10001070_pt1 | contig 17778 bp, 18 predicted proteins | sample PPLLaktember2015_6_FD_79335 | JGI IMG/M metagenome (GOLD analysis project Ga0105107, IMG submission 79335) | Freshwater sediment microbial communities from Prairie Pothole Lake near Jamestown, North Dakota, USA - PPLs Lake P8 Core (1) Depth... | ecosystem: Environmental > Aquatic > Freshwater >...
TGCTGACGCCGCTGTTCGAGCAGCTCGGCGCCCACGTTGCGGCCATCGATCCGGCCGGCAAGACGCTGTATCACGCCGCGAGCGTACTGGTGTGCAACGACCTGACGGCGCTGATGGAGGCGGGCCTGCGTGCGTACGAAAAGGCGGGCATCGAGCGGGCGACTGCGCAGACGATGATGGAACCGCTGGTGCGCGAGACGCTGGACAATATTTTTGCGCTGGGTACGATGCATGCGCTGACCGGCCCGGTGGCGCGCGGCGATGCGGCGGTGATCGCACGCCAGCTCGCGGCGCTGAGCGACATGGATCCGCAAGTGGCTGATGCATACCGCGCGCTGAATCGGATTGCCCTCGATCTGGCGCAGGCGCAGGGCGGCGCGGCGCCGCAGGCCTTGGCTGCGGTCGCCGACGTTCTTAGACAGCACCAATGAAAACAAGAGCTTATGATGTTTCATCGGAGACGGACCTGCCGCCAGTCGCGCAATGGCCGCTTGTTACAATCCGGCGATGAACAAACACCAGACTGCCGCTGCGCCGGGCCCAGCGACCGTTACCGCTTCGACTCCGGATACGCTGGCGGCGATCCGGGCGCAGGTCATGCGCGGCATCGCGCTGAATCGCGAGCCGGGTTATCACTTCGCCGGCAATTTTCTCGACCTGTCGTACGATCATGTCGGTACCGACTACACCGCGCTGTCGGTGGATGTCGCGCCGCATTGCGCCGAGGCCGACGGTCAGTTGAACCTGTCGGGCTTTGCGATCCTCGCTGATCTGGTGATGGCCGCTGCGGTGCGCGCGGGACTCCCGCCGCACACGCGGCTGGCGACGGTGACGATGAACCTGCAGCTCACCGGTGCGCCGCGCACCGGGCGGCTCGAAGGCCGCGGCGCGATGCATGGCTTCGTGCAGGGTGCGGCGGGGCGCCAGGGTGTCAGCACGGTCAACATCAGTGGTGACGCCGGTCCGATCTGCACCGGCACCGCTACTTTCATGATACTGAAGCCGCCGAAAGGCGTGGAACTGCATCCGGTACCGCACCGCCGCCGCGGCGGGAACCCGACGCCGGAAATCCCCGGCGGCAAACTGCGGCCCGACGAAAAAAAGGTGCTCGCCACCGCCGATGCGGCGCTGGCGCAGGTGCGTGCCCACGGCGGTTCGTTCATCGCGCGCTTCTGGGGTGTGCAGGCGAAACACGCAGCCGGCGGTGCGCAGTCGACGGTCACAAACGGCCCGCACATCGGCAACCGTGTCGGCCATGTGCAGGGCGGCATCCTGCTCGGGCTCGCTGCCGAGAACGCGATTGCCGCACTGACGCCGCACTGGGCGCTGACCGCAATCTCGGCGTGGTACATCAGTCCCGGCGAAGGCAGTTCGCTGAAGATCCGCTCGAGGGTCGTCCACCACGGCCGGCTGGTCGCCGTGGTGCGCACCGAAGTCACCTGCAAGGGGCACGACGGGCGGCGACGCAAGGTGTTCGAAGTCATGACCACGCACGCTTACCGGGCGGAGTAGCACGATGGCGCTGCGCACGCTGTCAGGCAAACACGCAGATCCGCGCAAGGGGCGCGGCGCGGGCGTCAATCCCGAGGGGCGGTTCGAACAGGTCGAGCGCGAGGCGTTCGACGACGGCTGGCAGACCGGCGTCGACGACGAACCGGTCGCGCTGAAAACCGTGGTCACCGACGAACGGGCCAAGTCGATCATTGCGCGCAATGATTCGCCGGACATTCCGTTCACCCAGTCGATCAATCCCTACCAGGGGTGCGAGCACGGCTGCATTTATTGTTACGCACGCCCCAGTCACGCCTACCGCAACCTGTCGCCGGGCATCGATTTCGAGACGCGGATTTTTGCGAAAGGGAATGCGCCAGCGCTGTTGCGCAAGGAATTGTCGAAGCCGGGTTACCGGTGCGAACTGATTGCGCTGGGCGCCAACACCGATCCCTATCAGCCCGCCGAGCGCAGCCGCGGCATTACCCGCGGCATTCTCGAAGTCTGCGCGGAATTCAACCAGCCGGTGGGCATTGTCACCAAGAATGCGCTGGTCGAGCGCGATATCGACATCCTCAGGACCATGGCGGCAAAAGGGCTGGCCGAAGTATTCGTGTCGGTGACCACGCTCGACCACGAACTGGCACGGCGCATGGAGCCGCGCTGCACGGCACCGGCGCGGCGACTGCAGGCGGTGCGTGCGCTTGCCGACGCCGGTATCCCGGCGGGGGTGATGGTGGCGCCGGTGATCCCGTTTCTCAATGATCATGAAATAGAGGCCATTGTCGAGGCTGCAGCGGCGCATGGCGCGCAGCGTGCGGCGTATATCCTGATGCGCCTGCCGCATGAGGTGAAAACACTGTTCCGCGACTGGCTGGAGCGGCATTATCCGCTGAAGGCGGCGCATGTAATGAGCCGCGTGCAGGCGATGCGCGGCGGGCGCGACAACGATCCGCAATTTGGCAGCCGCATGCGCGGGGCCGGGGAATTCGCCAATTTGCTGCAACAGCGTTTCGGCGTTACCTGCAGGAAAGAGGGTCTCAACCAGGCGCGGCGCGGCGAAGGCACCACGCGCGACACCACGCAGTTCCGGGTGCCGGGTGCGGTCAAACAGGGCAGTCTGTTTTGAAAGTAACCAAGCGCTGCGACAGACACGGCTGGGGTGTACCCTTGCCAGGCAGGCGCTCGGCGTTTTCATGGCTTGCGCATCGGGCAAATCCCATGGGGAACACGACTTGAGCGAACGCGGCCTGCAGATGGCCTGGTATCGTCAGACCGCAGTGGCGATATCCACGCATATGTACCTTAAAAGTATCGGAACGATGCTGTTCATTGGCCTGTTCTTCGGTGCTTACTTCTATATGCTGAGAAATCCGGCCTATCCGATCACGTTGATGCCCATGACTTCACTGGATCACCTGATTCCTTTTCAGCCACTGGCGTTTTCTGTTTACATCACACTGTGGGTTTACGTTTCGTTGCCCCCGGCGTTGCTGACCTCGCGTCGCGAGCTGTATGGATATGGTGCAGCCATGGCGGCCATGTGCCTGGTGGGGTTGGGCATTTTCTACTTCTGGCCTACGGCAGTTCCCCCGGTTGATATTGAATGGGTCCGGTATCCCACCATGGATTTCCTTAAAAACCTGGATGCTTCGGGCAATGCCTGTCCTTCGTTGCACGTTGCCACGGCTGTTTTTTCCGGGATATGGCTGCATCGCTTGCTGCTCCGCTTTGGCGCACCGCTGTGGATGCTCGTAGTCAATGGGGGATGGTGTGCCGGCATCGTATATTCCACCCTCGCCATACGCCAGCATGTGATCGTGGATGTGCTGGCCGGTCTGGCGCTGGGCGTGCTGGCGGCCCGTCTGTCGTTGCGAGAATTTGCGGCTGATGGCGTGATCGGGCCAATCCGTTCACCAGAGGCCTGATGCAGAACTAAACCTGGAATTACCCCAACCCACTCCCTACAGGCTTGCCTTGAACCCGCTCTGGCTTTCCCATTTCACTGCGACCAGCAGTATCGGTCGCGGTCTTGATCAGACGCTGGCTGCGCTGCGCCAGCGTCGCTCCGGTCTTGCGCCGTGCGCGTTCGATACGGTTGATCTGGCGACCTACGTCGGCGAGGTGCCGGGGGTGGATGCGGCGCAGCTTCCTGCGCATCTGGCCGATTTCGATTGCCGCAACAACCGGCTCGCGTTTCTGGGTTTGACGCAGGACGGTTTTGACGATGCGGTGCGCGCCGCCATCGCAAAACACGGTGCACAGCGCATTGGTGTATTCCTCGGCACCAGCACATCCGGCATTCTGCAAACCGAGCTGGCCTACCGGCGGCGCGATCCGGCGACCGGCGCCTTGCCGGCCGATTTCATTTATCGCACGACGCACAATACTTTTTCCGTTGCGGATTTCACGCGCCATTATTTTGGGCTGACCGGCCCGGCGGTCGTGGTGTCCTCGGCATGTTCGTCCAGCGCCAAGGTATTTGCGTCAGCGCGACGCATGATGGCGTCAGGTCTGATCGACGCGGCCGTGGTGGGGGGCGTGGATTCGTTGTGCCTGACGACGCTGTATGGATTCAACGCGCTGGGCCTGATGTCTGAGCAGGCATGCCGCCCATTTGACGCACAGCGCAACGGCATTTCGATCGGCGAGGCGGCTGCCTTCGCCTTGCTGGAACGCCCCCCGGAACAGCTGGATGCCGATGCCGTGCGGCTGTTGGGAACCGGCGAGTCCAGTGATGCCTATCATATGTCCTCGCCACATCCTGACGGCCTGGGCGCACGCCTGGCCATGCAAGGCGCGCTGAACATGGCGGACTTGCAGCCATCGGACATCGACTATATCAATCTGCACGGCACGGCCACCCCAACCAACGATGCGGCAGAGAGCAAGGCAGTGCAACAGGTATTCGGCTCCCGCACGCCCTGCAGTTCCACCAAGGGCGCGACCGGCCACACCCTGGGCGCTGCCGGCGCCGTGGAAGCGGTGATCTGCGCACTGGCGCTGCGTCACGGGCTGCTGCCCGCCGGACTGAACACCCTGCAACCCGACCCGGCGCTGGATGTCGAATATCTGCTGGAGAATCGTGAACAGCCGGTGACGTATGTGCTGAGCAACTCGTTTGGATTCGGCGGCACCAATTGCAGCCTGATCTTTGCCCGGGCGGACTAGGACTATGCACGCGCTCACTGCATACATTGAAGGGGTTGGGCTGCTCGGTCCCGGCCTCAAGGATTGGCCGGATGGACGGGCCGTAATCAGCGGGCAACAGCCCTACCAGCCCTGCAAGACCGTGTTGCCGCTCCCCGCATTGCTGCCGGCGGCAGAACGCCGGCGCAGCGGCGCGATGGTCAGGCTTACCCTGGCGACCGGGCTGGAGGCCATCGTCGCGGCCGGACTCGATGCGGCCAGTCTGCCCAGCGTGTTTTCCGCTTCCGGCGGCGATGGGGAAAACTGTCATGCGATCTGCGAAATGCTCGCTTCCGCCGACCGGCAGATCTCCCCGACCCGTTTTCACAATTCGGTGCATAACGCCGCCGCCGGCTACTGGGGTATCGCCACCGGTGCCATGACCCCATCATCGGTATTGTGCGGGTTTGATGCCAGTTTCGGCGCGGGCCTGCTGGAGGCGCTCGTCCAGGTGGTCGTAGATCACACGCGTTGCGTATTGCTGGCATGTGACACCCCATACCCCGAGCCATTGCACAGTGCCCGACCCATTCCTGACGCATTTGGCATTGCGCTGGTGCTGGCGCCGCAACACAGCGCGCAGGCGCTGGCGCAAATCACGGTCGGTCTGACGGATGCCGACGCAGACCGGCTCGACGATGCCGCACTTGAAAACCTCAGAATCGCCATCCCCGCCGCACGTGGGCTGCCGCTGTTGCGCGGTATCGCACTGCGGCAAGATCAACACGTGGTGCTGGATTACCTCGACCACACGCGTCTTGCCGCGACGATTGCAGCATGCTGAACAACGTTGGACTGGACCACGCCTGGATTGCGCGCCACATCCCGCATCAGGGCGGCATGTGCCTGCTGGATCATGTTGAGGCGTGGGATGAGCAGGGCATCCGCTGTCGCGCCAGCAGCCACCGTGCCGCTGATAACCCGTTGCGGGCGTATGCCCGGCTGGGTGCCGCCTGCGGGATCGAATACGCGGCACAGGCCATGGCCGTACACGGTGCTTTGCTGGCACCGCCAGGCAGTGCCGGTGCAAGCGTCGGTTATCTGGTCAGCGTGCGCGGCGTGCAGTTGCATGTGCCCCGGCTGGATAACATCGTCGCCGACCTGCTGGTGGAAGCCACCTGTATCACACGCAGCGAAAACAATATCCTCTATCGGTTCAGCATCAGCGCGGCGGATCACCTGTTGCTGGACGGACGTGCCGCAGTGGTGCTCAATGCCGATTTGCTCAAACTCGCTTCAGGAGACGTGCCATGAAAAATGCCCTGGTCACCGGTGGCAGCGGCGGCATAGGCGCAGCCATCTGCCGCCGTCTTGCCGCCGATGGCTGTCATGTCTACATTCATGCCCATCGCGGGCTGCAAGCCGCACAGACGCTGGCCGATGCCATTTGTGCGGACGGTGGCGGCGCAGAGGTGCTGGCATTTGATGTAACTGATCCCACGGCCGCCGCTGCTGTGCTGGCTCCCCTCGTCGAACACCAGCCGATCCAGATTCTGGTCAACAATGCGGGTATCCATGACGACGCAGTGTTTCCCGGGATGCGCGCTGAACAATGGCACCGGGTGATAGACGTATCCGTCAACGGTTTTTTCAATGTCACCCAACCGCTGCTGATGCCGATGATCCGCAGTCGCTGGGGTCGCATCGTCAATATATCCTCTATTGCCGCGCTGACCGGCAATGCCGGGCAGGTGAATTATGCCGCCGCCAAAGGGGCGCTGAATTCGGCAACCAAATCACTGGCGCGGGAAGTGGCCAGCCGGGGCATCACTGTGAATGCGGTCGCGCCCGGCATTATCGACACCCCGATGAGCGAATCCGCGTTCGATGCCCAGGAAATTGCGCGCCTGGTGCCGATGAAACGCGCAGGCAGCCCGGCCGAAGTTGCCGACCTGATCGGGTTTCTCGCCTCGACCCAGGCGGCCTATATCACCGGGCAGATTATTTCCATCAACGGCGGCATGATTTGATGGTGAATGACAACATGAATCCCCCCGAAACAACCCCGGTGCATGCTCCGCACGCCCCGCTGGCCGATTACTACCCAACAGAACAGGATCGGCAAGCCTATCTACGCAATATTTTTGACAACACCGCGGCGGATTACGACCGTATCGAGGCGATGCTGGCGTTAGGTTCCGGTTCCCGCTATCGGCGCCAGGCGCTGATTCGCGGCGGTCTGCAAACGGGCATGAAGGTACTGGACGTTGGCGTGGGCACCGGTCTGGTTGCGGCGCAGGCCTGCATTTTGGCCGGCAATGCCGCCCTGGTCACCGGGGTCGATCCCAGTGCCGGCATGATGGCCGCCAGCAAATTACCGGACACAATGGTGTTGATTGAAGGCCGCGCTGAGTCTTTGCCTTTTCCTGACAATCATTTTGATTTTTTGAGCATGGGCTATGCGCTGCGCCATATCAGCGATCTGGTCGTCGCCTTTGAAGAGTTTGAACGGGTTTTGAAGCCCGGTGGCCGTTTATGCATACTTGAAATTACCAAACCGCAAAGCCGTTTTGGACGATGGCTGCTTAAAAGCTATATTCGCGGCGTGATACCGTTGCTGACACGATTCGTTTCCAGGCAAAAAGATACCGCAACGATCTGGCGCTATTTCTGGGATAGCATAGAAGCCTGTGTGCCTCCAGAACAAGTCGTGGCCACACTGAGCGCTGCGAGGCTGACTCAGGTTAAGCGACATCTGGAACTGGGCATCTTTTCAGAATATCAGGCGATCAAGGCCGACCCTGGCCAGACTAACTAGAACCCATCTCAAAAACTTGCCGAGCGCGGGCGGGACAAGGCGCCCGCGAGGCTTCGACGAGACATTACTTGGATGGTAAGGCGAGGAGAAACGTAGCGGGCACGCAGTCCTGACAAGCGCAGGCGTTTTTGAGATGGGTTCTAACCACGTGATCCTGGACTTAAAATCGACCCAGCGCGCGTCTTGCCAGCAAAACGGGTAAACGCAGCAGAAAGCCGATCAGCAGGCGCGCGTGCATCCAAGTCAATAACATGTTGTCGCGCAAGTAGCGGAAATGCGAGACGCCGCCCTCTTCGGGGTGGTAATAGCGCACGGGGGCGGGCAGGTTGACGGGCCTGACCCCGCGCCAGCACAGGCGCACCACGGCCTCCGGATCAAAATCGAAGTGGCGCATCCACGGTTGAGTGCGCATGACCCGCCGCAACGCTTCAACCGGATACACGCGGAAGCCGAACAGCGAATCGCCTATGCCTGCCCACAGCGTTTCCAGGTTGGCCCACCAGTTGGAGATGCGTCGCCCTTGTACGCGCAAGCCCGGCGCACTAGCATCGAATACCGGTACGCCCAATATCATCGCAGCCGGCTGCCTGGAAGATTCCGCCATGAACGCGGGGATCCGCTCGGGTGGATGCTGGCCATCCGAATCCATGGTCAAGACGTGGCTGAATCCCGCCATTGCGGCCTGTTCCAGGCCATGCAGCACTGCTGCGCCCTTGCCCTGGTTACTCGACAACACGATGACGCGCAGGCCAGTGTCCTGCGCTGCCAGCGCTTGCAGGCCTTCGGCTGTGCCATCGGTGCTGCCGTCGACAACCACCCACACCGGGTTCCAGTGTTGGCGTGCCGTGCTCACGGTTTCATAGACTTTGGTGCCGGGGTTGTAGCTGGGGATGAGGACCAGGTGTGTGGTCGAGGCTGCAGTCATGACGGCGAATGGGAGGTAAGCTGCGAGGCGCGATCAGCCTGCGCGGGCAGGGAACAGGGCGGGTAAAATGCCGAGCCTTGTATCAGTTCATGTGCAAAGTAGTGTTCCAGTTCAGCCATGAAGTGCCGGGTATGCTGCGGTGGCTCAAAGCGCTTTCCCAGGCGCACCCGGTAATGGATCGGCATGGGCGGTTTGCGGAACAGCGGCCAGCCTTTGCTCAGATATTTTGAATCGGTTTCTATCAGTATGGTCTGCACGGGCACCTGTGCATGAAGTGCGATCAGGCTGATGCTGCCCTTGAGTGGATTAATCGGGCACACGGTGGTGCGGGTGCCTTCCGGGAACAGCAGCAGATGGCTGCCGCAATCAAAATCCCGGCTGGCCAGCCGTATCATGCGCCGCACCGGCTCATTGCGGATGTAACGCGCCAGTCGCGCGCCGGCGCCAAGAAAAATATTGTTCATCAACTCCGATTTAAGCACGCAGCCAACATTGGGCAGCCGTGAAATCACCATCAACGCATCCAGCAGGCATGGATGATTGGGGGCGATGATCAGCGAAGGTTCATCCCGCAGTGCGTCCAGTGCATGCAGGTCAAAGCTGAAACGCCGCGACAGGCTGAGACTGGCTAGGTATAGCCGGAATATCGCCATGGTGGCGTAACGTCCCGCCGCTCGGCCCCTGCGCTTGGGCAGCAGCAGGTAAATGATCAGCGCAATTGGTGTCCAGGCGAGGCACAGTATGCCGAGCCAGGCCACACCCAGATAGATCACCAGGAAATCATAGACATTCAGCAATACCCGCAATGCGGTGCGCATGCTCAGTTCCGCTGCACAGACACGGATGCGAGCGGATGCGCGGCAGTGGCTTCAATTTCGAGCAGCAGGTCCTGGCGACACACGTCAGCCTGCAGGTAGACCGCCTGGAGTGCGTCCCCCACGCAATGCGCCAGCTCGGCGCGAACCTGCGCCAGATCGACGGGGTGGCGCACATATACCCTGTACTGCAGGCTGGCCAGATCGAACCCGGGCTGGCTGGCCAGGCGATTTGCCGCGCCCAGCACGGCTCTGATATTGGTCACGGTTTCGCGGGCCTGCGCCACGACATCAGCGGGGTGCAGGGTTAAATGGCCAACAACACTGGCGGTGCCGGATATGAATAAAACCTCTTCCTGCTCCAGGCGCACCAGGCTGGCGCGCGAAAATGTCGGGCTGCGGGGGCCATATTGCTGCGGATATTGATAGGCACTGGTCTGACGCGGGTTTTCAATCCCCAGCGGCGCCACACGTCCGGCCAGAAAGGCAATGGTCAACGGTCCATGAGCCGAACCCAATGCGCAGGCTGCAGGGACATTGCCCACTATGTCGCGTCCATGAGCAAGGAAAGCGTCCTGCCGTCCCAGGTTGAACTGACGGTAACGTTCCAAACCGAAGCTGTGCTTGTTGATATCGGCGATGTAATTCCAGCAACGGAACAGATACGGGTAGCGCAGCGTGTCGAGCAGCGCAAATATCTGGCGATAGGCCGATTCGGTGGCCTGCCGCAACGGCGTATTGGCAGCGTCGGCTTCAAACAATGCTTCGGGCAGTGCAATCACTCCAAACAACACGTCATCATCGTGACGATAGTAGATGTCGCCACGCCGCCCCTGCGTCAGTTGTCCGCGACCCTGCCAGACTTCGCAGGTCGCATCGCGAGAATCCAGCCTCTGCATCGCTACGTGCATGCAGGGAACCCCGATGTCGGCTTGAACCTGTTTGTCCACGGCCTCGGCAGAAAAACAGAAAACCCCGAGCACGCTGTTTTTCCACTGTGCCGGTTGCTTCAAAAACCCTGCAATCGACAGGTTCGGGCCGTGCAGGGAGGTCAATGTCTGGCGCATCAGTTTGCCGCTGTGCCAGTCCCATCTGCAAGCCGGATGTTGTGTCTGCGCATCCGCCATGCCTGCAATGTGCGTCTTAAATTGAACAGCGATGTCGCGTAATAAAATCCCTTGAATATCAGCAAGGGGCCCCAAATCCGGGTATTGCCGAACAGGTCGCCGGCCAGCACGGACAGCAGAGCCTCTTTGACGCGAAAATAATTGCGCGGTGCCATGAACATGTTGCGCAGGGTAGGGTTGGTCACTCGATAAATAAACCAGGAAAACACTTTCGGACCGTGCTGCATCGCCTGGTCGAATTCTTTCAATGCGGCGGCCGCTTGCTGCGGGCGGCGCAGGCAGGTGTCCACAGTGTCGGCCCCGGCAAAGGCGCTTTGCATGGCCAGCAGCACACCTGAGGAAAACACAGGGTCTATGAAAGCGTAGGCATCGCCCAGCAGCAGATAATTGCTGCCGTGAGTACGGTCGCAGGTGTAAGAGTAATTGCCGGTGGCTTCAACCGGCGAGATCAGCCTGGCTCGTTGCAGGCGAGACTGTAACGGTGCGCACAACGCGATGGTCTCCCGGAAAAATTGCTCCAGCGATTTCTTTTTGCGTGTTTTCAGGTAATACGGCCAGATCACCGCGCCGACGCTGGTCGCACCGTCGGCCAGCGGGATAAACCAGAACCAGCCATGCGCAAACCAGAAAAGCGTGATGTTGCCCGCGGTCTTGCCCGGGTGGCGTTCGGCCCCCGAAAAGTGGGCGTAGATGGCGGCGCTGTTGTGTTTGGTGTTGCGCTGTTTGGCCTTGAAACGATTGGCGAGAAAGGTATCGCGGCCTGAGGCATCCATGACAAAACGTGTTTGAACGGTTTCGATACGGCCGTCATCATAGCGGGCGTGCACTACTGCGCCGGCATTGTCGGGCAAAAAGTTGACATCCTGTACCTGGCAACCTTCCACCACGCGGGCGTTTTTACGACTGGCATTGCGGATCAGGATTTCGTCGAATTCGGATCGGCGTACTTGGTAGGCCATGGGCATGGATTTATCCATGGCCTCGGCAAACTCGAACAACTGTTTGTGGTCGTGCCATGGCGAGACAAACTCGGCGCCCCATTTTTCCATGCCGATGGCCTTGATTTCATCAGCCACGCCAAGCTTGTCCAGAAGCGGCAAATTGGCGGGGAGCAGCGATTCGCCGATGTGAAAACGGGGATGGTGCGCTTTTTCCAGCAGCGTGACGCGGTAGCCACGCTCACCCAGCAAAGCCGCGGCGGTCGAGCCTGCGGGCCCGCCACCGATCACCAGGACATCGCAGTCCAAAGCGCGGGGGACAGGCCGTTCAGGGAATGGACTCATACTTTAATTATCCCCCCAAATTGTATTGGGTAGCGCATGGCTCGGAGTCCCGGGGGGGGTCGGCGTTGCGCGACAGGCGGTCGGCATACCAGGTCAGGTCGAGAATCGCTCCGCTTTTCCGAGTTCAAAAAAAATGCCAAAAAGGAGGAAAATATTACCTTATCATGACCGACAGCATTACAATTTCGCTGCGTATTGGACAACATGGTCCGAAACAGGCGGTCACAATCGCGCGGTATATGCAGTCTCGGCAAAATTTGTTCTTTTTGTAAATAAAACAGACCTAAACACCATGCAGAACATCCAGAAGCCCGCTGTGTCCAGTGACGCCAATTTACAGCGTGAAGTGGCTGAATTGATGATTGAGTGCCTGAACCTCGAGATTACAGCAGAGCAAATGAATCCTGATGCTCCGCTGTATGGCGAGGGCCTGGGGTTGGATTCAATCGATGTGCTGGAAGTCGCTTTAGTGGTTTCCAAGCGTTATGGCCTGCAATTGCGTGCCGACAGCGCAGAAAACCAGCATATTTTTAACTCGCTGCGCAGCCTCGCCGACCATATCGCGGCACAAAGAACCTGTTGATGGTGCGTTGCATCGCGCGTTGGCTGGTCATTGCCGTACTGGTCATCGGTTATCCGCTGCTGGCGCATTACACCAATGAGTCTGCGTACCGCGGTCATCTGGGCGCGTTGGTCGCCATTACTCCAGTGGTGCTGATTGCGCTGATATTGGCCTGGCGTTCCCCCCGGCGGTTGCTCATGCTGGGTGTGCTGGCGTTGCTCTGTGCAGCGTTGTGGGCCTGGTGGCCGGCGCTCGAACATCATTTTGGGGTGATTTACTGGTTGCAGCATGCGGGTATACAGCTGATGCTGTGTATTATTTTTGCCCGCACGCTGGTCGCCGGACGACAGCCCCTGTGCACCCGTTTTGCAGAAGCGGTGCATGCACCTTTGACGTCACGGCATGAAATTTACGCACGTCAGGTTACGGTCGCGTGGACCTTGTTTTTTGCCGCGATGGTGCTGGTTTCCACCGCGCTGTTTTTTTTAGCGCCGCTCGCCTCCTGGTCGGTTTTTGCCAATTTCATGACCTTGCCCCTGGTTGTTCTGATGTTCATGGTCGAATACCTGGTGCGCAGAAGGGTATTACCCAATCTGCGGCATACGCACATCCTTGATGCGGTTCGGGCATTCAGAAACACCCCGTTGATTCCACGCTAGTGGTCATGTCATTCCTGCCCCTGGTCTCGCATGATTCCCCGGACAGCATTGTCGCCTGGCGCACCGATGGTCCCGTCACGCTGCGCCAGTTCCTGGCCGATGCCCACCGACTTGCCGGCCTGTTTCCCGCAGGGAAACATCTGCTCAACATGTGCGGTGATCGTTACCATTTCAGCGTGGGCCTGGCAGCCGCCATTTTGATGGGCAAAATCAGCCTGCTGCCGTCTACCCATACGCCGGGAGTGGTGCGCCAGATCAAGGATTTTGCGCCCGATGTGTTTTGTCTGACCGACAGTGATTCATGTGCGGTGGATCTGTCGCAACTGCGCTACCCGGCCATGGAGGCTGTGGGCGGGGCGGATGCATGTGCAATTCCGCAAATTGACGGTCGGCAGCGTATCGCGGTGGTATTTACTTCGGGTTCGACCGGCAACCCGCTGCCGCATGCCAAAACCTGGGGAGGGCTGGTCAGCAGTGTGCAGGCCGAGGCATTGCGCCTGGGACTGCCGCACAATTCACCCTGCAACATCGTTGGGACAGTTCCGCCGCAGCACATGTACGGATTTGAATCCACGGTGCTGATGGCCTGGAACAACGGCAACGCGTACAGTGATCACCAGCCGTTTTACCCGGCCGATATTGGTCAGGCGCTGGCGGCTGTACCTGCGCCCAGAGTGCTGGTGTCCTCACCCGCGCATCTCCGCGCCTTGCTGGATGCAGGACTGGAGTTGCCGGAGATGTCATTGGTGGTATCGGCCACAGCGCCCCTGTCCAGCCGGATTGCGCAGGAAATTGAGGCGTTTTGCAGGGCTCCGCTGATGGAAATTTATGGCAGCACTGAAACCGGTTTGATTGCGACCCGTCGTTCAACGCAAACCGCGGAATGGCAACTGCTGCCCGGAATAACACTGGCAGTGCAGGGTGATGGTGTGTACGCCTGCGGCGGCCATGTCGAAACCTTGACCGCCCTGAGCGATGTGATTGAACCTGTTGCAGACGGGAGATTTTTATTGCATGGGCGTATGGCTGATCTGGTCAATATCGCGGGCAAGCGGCATTCTCTGGCGAGTCTCAACCACCTGCTCAATACCATTCCCGGCGTGGTGGATGGCGCTTTTTTCATGCCGGATGAGACCTGTCATGAACGCATTGCGCGGCTTGCCGCATGTGTGGTTGCGCCGGGGATGGATGCGCCACGTTTGCTGAAAGCGTTGCGCGCGCATATTGACCCGGTTTTTCTGCCGCGCCCCCTGTTGTTTGTCGATGCGCTGCCGCGTAACAGTACCGGGAAGCTGCCGCGCGCGGCACTGCAGGCACTGGTACACGCGTACAGCGCGCGGAAATCCTGATGAATGGCGTCACGCAGCCGGTGGTTCCGGTGGACCATCCCGCCTTTGCCGGACATTTCCCCGGTAATCCGATACTCCCCGGTGTGGTGTTGCTGGACATGGCTTTGCATGAAATGGCCGTTGACACCGGGACTGCGCTGGATGTCTGCGAGATCGGCGCGGTCAAGTTTCTGCATCCGGCAAAACCGGGCGACAAGCTGGAGATCCGGCATAACCTCGCGGAAGGTGGGGCGATCCGTTTCGAGATCATGGTCGGTGGGCGCAAAATTGCGGTTGGCAGTATCTTGCCGCAGCCCCTTGCATGACGCTGCGCCCTAAAGCGGGGCAGGACGCTGCCTGGGCACATACTCCGGAGCGCGGCAGCATGCTGCTGTTGCGCGCCATGGCGTGGATTTCAATGCATCTGGGGAGGCGTGTAGGGCGTGCCGTGCTGCACCTGAGTGCCGGTTATTTTTTGCTGTTCGCACCGGCCAGCCGCCGTGCTTCAAGAGATTATCTCAGGCGCGCTTTGGGCCGTCCTCCCCGCTGGCGCGATCTGTACCGGCATTTTTTCACCTTTGCCGCCACCATTCATGACCGTGTCTATCTGGTCAACCGCCGCTTCGACCTGTTTGATTTTGAAGTGCATGGCGGGGACATCCTGCGCCGCCTGCTTGCCGGAGGCAAAGGCTTGTTCCTGATCGGTGCACACCTGGGCAGCTTTGAAGTGATTCGTGCGATTGGCCGGAAAGACACGGATTTGCGCGTCGCCATGATCATGCGCGAGGATAACGCACGAAAAATAAACGCCATGCTGGCGGCCATTAATCCGGAGGCGGTCCAGGATATCATTGGTCTGGGGCACGTCGATTCCATGCTCAAGGTGCGGGAGCGGCTGGATGCAGGCGGTCTCGTCGGCATGTTGGCTGATCGCACCTCGGACAACGGCGCTCTGCATCCCGTGCAAGTTCTCGGTGCTCACGCGCACTTGCCCAAGGGGCCGTTCCGCATGGCGGCATTGCTGCAGCGTCCGGTAGTGTTCATGACCGGGCTGTATCTGGGCGGTAACCGCTATGCCATCCATTTCGATCCACTGGCGGATTTTTCTACCGTTAAGCGCGATCAACGCGACGCCGCCCTGACGGCGGCCATGAACCGTTACGCCGCGCTGCTGGATCAGTACTGCCGTAAGGCGCCATACAATTGGTTTAATTTTTTCGATTTCTGGCAGCCTGCACCCGCCACAACACCTTCAACATCATGAGGGCACTCCCTTACTCTCCGGTCTTTGCGCTGCGCGTCGTGCCGCATGCGTGCGTCGTCGTTGTTCTGGTGCTGATGCTGGCACCCCTCGCTGCTCAAGCCGCCGACTGGGATATTGACCGGCTCATGCGTGGCCTGGCGCAAACGCGCACGGACCATGCCCGCTTTACCGAGACAAAATACATTGCCATGCTCGACAAGCCGGTGGAATCCTCCGGGGAGTTGTTCTACACCGCACCTGACCGCCTGGAAAAGCGCACGATCAAACCCAAACCCGAAACCATGATCCTGAATCACGGTACCCTGGTGATCGAGCGTGGCCGCCAACAACATCGCCTGCAATTGCAGGATTATCCGGAGCTGGAAGCTTTCGTCGGCAGCATCCGTGGGATCCTGGCTGGCGACCGCAACGCGCTGGAACGCAACTACCGACTGATTCTGGACGGCACCGTCGAGCGCTGGACGCTGCAACTGCTGCCGGTGGATGAAAAAATGGAGGCAGTGGTAACGCGCATCCGTATCGAGGGGACGCGCTACGCAGTGCGCAGCGTGGAGATTATCCAGGCCGACGGTGACCGCTCGCTGATGCTCATCGAAAAGTTGGCCGCCCCGTGAGGCAAGCCCCGGCGCGGCGCGGCCGGACGGCGATAGCCTGGTGGCTGGCGTTCATCCTCGCCTGCAGCATCATCATCAGCCGCAGCCAGTTCACCACTGATTTATCGGCATTTTTACCCCGCAGCCCCACGCCGGCACAGCAGTTGCTGCTGGCTCAGGTACGTGACGGCCTGGCTTCGCGCCTGATCCTGATGGGCATTGAAGGCGCCGATGCACCCACCCGCGCCAGGCTTTCCAAGCAAATCGCCCAGCGCCTGCGCGCCGACCCGGCTTTTGTCTCCGTCGACAATGGCGAGCCCGTCAGCACCGAGCGCGACCGTGCATTTCTGTTCAACAATCGCTACCTGCTGAGCCCTGCTGTGACGCCTGCACGATTCAGCGTGGACGGCTTGCATGCCGCGTTGAGCGACAGCATCGACCTGCTCGCCTCGCCTGCCGGGCTGATGGTCAAGTCGCTGCTGCCACGCGACCCGACCGGCGAAATGGTGCAATTACTCGGGCAGTTAAGCAGCGGCACCCGCCCGCACAGGGTCGATGGCGCGTGGGCATCACGCGACGGCGCTCGCGCCTTGATGCTGGTGCAAACCCGCGCTTCGGGCTCCGATACCGACGCCCAGCAACGCGCCATGGCCGCCATACGCCAGGCGTTTGACACCGCGCCCGGCGCAAGCCCTTCCGCGAGATTGGTGATGACCGGACCCGGTGTGTTTTCGGTCAATTCACGCGACACTATAAAAAGTCAGGTCAGCCGCTTGTCCATCATCAGCGTCGTGCTCATCGCTGTGCTGTTATTGCTGGTTTACCGTTCCTTCACCGCACTGGCCTTGGGTTTTTTGCCCGTCATCAGTGGCGCGCTGGCCGGCATTGCAGCAGTCAGCTTGGGCTTTGGGGCGGTGCATGGCATCACCCTGGGATTCGGCACTGCACTGATCGGCGAGGCGGTGGATTATTCAATTTACCTGTTCGTGCAGTCAAAACAGGGCGGTTCAGAACAGCAGCAGTGGATCAAGCGCTTCTGGCCCACGATCCGTCTCGGTGTGCTGACTTCGACATTCGGCTTTGCCTCGCTGCTGCTGTCCGGCTTTCCTGGGCTGGCACAACTTGGCCTGTACTCGATTGCCGGTCTGATAGCCGCCGCAACGGTGACCCGCTTCGTTCTGCCCCATCTGCTGCCGGTGAACTTTCGCATCCGTGATGTATCGGCTATCGGTCTCACCCTGTCCCGCCTGGCACAGCGCGCCGCCGCACTGCGATGGGCGGCCGCGGTGCTGCTGCTGGCGGCCTGCACCATCCTCTTCTGGCACCGCGCCAGTTTGTGGAATGACAAGATATCCTCATTAAGTCCGGTATCGCAGGCCGATGTGGCGTTGGATGCCAGTCTGCGCGCCGACATGGGTGTGCCTGATGCGCGCTATCTGGTGGTGGTATCCGGCGCGAGCCGGGAAACCGTATTACGTTCTTCCGAACAGGTTTCCACGATACTGCAAACGCAAGTCGATCAAGGCGAACTCGCCGGATTTGAAAGTCCCAGCCGTTATCTTCCCAGCCTGGCGACGCAGCGCGCCCGCCAGGCCAGCTTGCCTTCCCCCGCCGTGGTGGAAACGCGGCTGGCACAAGCTGTTCAGGGGTTACCGGTGCGTGCGCAACGGTTCGCGCCGTTTCTTGCCGATATCGCCGCCGCGCGCAGTCAGCCCTTGCTGCAGGCAACCGATCTTGAACAGACCTCCATGGCCATGGCGGTTGATGCGCTACTTATCCAGCAA
>Ga0105107_10001072_pt1 | contig 17762 bp, 14 predicted proteins | sample PPLLaktember2015_6_FD_79335 | JGI IMG/M metagenome (GOLD analysis project Ga0105107, IMG submission 79335) | Freshwater sediment microbial communities from Prairie Pothole Lake near Jamestown, North Dakota, USA - PPLs Lake P8 Core (1) Depth... | ecosystem: Environmental > Aquatic > Freshwater >...
CCATCGGGAAGGCTTTTTTTCAGCTCCTCCAGTCTGGCCTTGACCCGTTCGATGGTGGTCAGGGCGTTGCCACCCGAGCGCATGACGACGATGCCGCCCGCGACCTCGCCCTGGCCGTCCAGATCGGCGATGCCGCGGCGCATCTGCGGACCGAGGCGGATGTCGGCGATATCCTGCAGCAGCAGCGCGGCGCCGGCCTCGCGGCGCGTGAGGTACGGAATGCGCTTGAGATCGTCCAGGTTCCTGATGTAACCCTTGCCGCGGATGAGATACTCCGCCTCGCCCATCTCGATGACCGAGCCGCTCACCTCCTGATTGGCGTCGAGAATCATCTGGCGGATCACCGACAATGACAGCGAATGGGCGCGCATGCGCCCGGGATCGAGCACCACCTGGTATTGCTTGACCATGCCGCCGACGGTGGCGACCTCGGCCACGCCGGGCACGGTCTGCAACTCGAACCGGAGAAACCAGTCCTGCAGGCTGCGCAGCTCCGCGAGATCGTGCCGGCCGGTGCGGTCAACGAGGGCGTACTGATAAATCCAGCCCACGCCGCTGGCATCCGGGCCGAGCTGCGTGCGCGCGCCCGGTGGCAGCTGTTCACGTGCCTGGCTCAGATACTCCAGCACGCGCGAGCGCGCCCAGTAGGGATCGGTGCCGTCCTCGAAAATGACGTACACGTACGACTCGCCGAAGAACGAGTAGCCGCGCACGTGCACCGCGCCGGGCACGGCCAGCATGGCGCTCGTCAACGGATAAGTCACCTGGTCCTCCAGGACCTGCGGCGCCTGGCCCGGGAAGGCGGTCTTGACGATGACCTGCACGTCGGACAGGTCCGGTATCGCGTCCAACGGCGTGTGACGCACCGCATAAACGCCCCAGCCGACCGTGAGCAGCGTCGCCAGCAGCACGAGCGGACGGTTGACGGTGGACCAGCGAATCAGGCGGGCGATCATGGTCGTTTAATTGACACGCGCAACCTCCGCGATCCACCGGCAGGTTGTTGAAAAACACCCTCTCCCTACGGGAGAGGGTTGGGGTGAGGGCGTCCTTATTTTGCTAGACATTTTTATATCCCCCTCATCCTCGCCTTCTCCCGGAGGGAGAAGGGAAAACCTTTCTCGACATCCCGTTAATGCGCCGTCATGCGGCGGAAGCTCGCCTGCAGGCTGCTTTCGGAGTCGATCAGGAACTGCGCGGAGACGACGATGCTGTCGCCTTCCTTGAGGCCGCCCAGGATTTCGACCTGGCCGCCGGTTTCGATGCCGGCGCGCACGCGCACCGGTTTGAACCGGCCGTCGCCGAGCGCGACGATCACGCGGTCCTCCGACTCGGTGCGGATGAGTGCTTCCTGCGGCACGGCGAGCACGCCCCGGCGCGCGTCGCCGTGGATCGTGGCCACGACGTACATGGCGCTCTTGAGCAGATGCGCGGGCGCGGTGAAGGACAGCCGCACGCCGATGTTCTGGGAGGTGGGATCGAGGGAGACAGCGGCCTGGTTGACCACGCCGGGCCATGTCCGGCTGGAGACATGCGGCAGGCTGACCTCAACCGGCTGACCGGTCTGGATCCAGGCCGCATCGCGCTGGAAGGCGTTGGCCAACACCGAGGCGCGCGCCAACCCTCCCAGATCGAACAACGCCGCTCCGCTTTTCACCGCATCGCCTGCAGCGACCTGCAGATTCGTGACCGTGCCGGCGTACGGCGCATGCAGCATCAGCTTCGACGAAGCCATGCGCTTCTGTTCGAGTTGCCGGATGTCTTCGCCGGAAAGCCCGAGGCGTGCCAGTTGCGCGCGCGACCCTTCCAGCGTTATGCCGTCTTCCGCTTGCGCCGCGGCAGGTGGCGTGGAGTCAATCTGTTTGGTCTCCATCGGCGCGCCCTGCTTCAGCAAGACAAGATGCGCCTGCTCGGCCGCGCGCAATTCCTCCGATTCGAGCGTCACCAACGGCTTTCCCGGTTCGAGCCATTGCCCCGGTTTGAAATGCAACGCCGCGACCTTGGCCTCGAACGGTGCCACGACGCGCACGTGCTGGGCCGGCTCGATTTGCTGCACGAAACCGGGCGTTTCGATGCGCCGCGTCAGCGTGGTGCGGATCACGGGCGCGATCTTGACGCCGAGATTATTGACCACCTCCGGCGCGATGCGGACCACCGGTTCTGCGTCCGCACCGGATTCCGCGCCGGCCGGCTGCACCGGCACCAGCGCCATTCCGCATACCGGGCAGGTGCCGGGCTTGTCGGAAACAACCTGGGGATGCATCGGACAGACGTAAGACGTGTCCGCATGCGCGTGATCGTGCCCGGGGACGGAACGGTTGCCCGCGATCCCAGGCGCGCGATCGGCGGGAAAAAAATATCGCTCTACGACCATGCCCGCGGCAAAAGCGACAGCGACGGCAATCATCCACGACAACACAGTTCTGCGATGCATAAATCTCAAACTCGACTCGCCGATGCCCGCGCGAGGCCGCTCCCGCGGCATTCGTGCTTCCCGGTACGTCAAAAAATCCCGCGCCGCGAAACATGATCGCGGCGCGGGCGAGGAGAGCCCGCTAACCTGAGCGGATCAGAACGTGTTCTCCGCCGACAATCCCAGTCCCGGCGTGTAGTGGGTGCCGGGGCCGATCTCGCCGTTGCTGAAGAACCGGAAGGAACCGACGGTGTAGAACGACATGCCGTGCGGCGAGGCGTTGCCCGCGTTCGCATGACGCGTCCCGTTGGCCGGCCATTGCTTGCCCGCGTCGCCGAAGTCCATGTCGTTGCAACCCTTCGGAGAGGTCGCGTCACCCGCGTTGAAGCGGGAATCCAGCTCCAGGTTGCCGGTCCAGCGGTTCCAACGCATCATGCAGACGGTGTCGTCACCGACCGACCCGGTGCCCGGCAACACGCTGCCCCAACCGCCCGTCTTGAAGGGCAACAGGTTGTTGTCGTCCAGCAACTGGAAGGCCGCGCCGAGACCGCCGGGCGGGAAGTCGCCGGCGTTGGGGCCACCGGGCGGATAGCTGTTGTCGAATCCACCAGGGGCTTGCCAGGCGTGGCCCAGACCCAGCGCGGACAGGAGGACGTCCACGTTCGCGATGGCGTACTTGCGCAGATCCACGAAGTAGAGCGAGGTCGCGATATAGCGGTCGAAACCGTCGTGGACCACGAAGTGCGGTCCGCCGCGGCTGGTCACGCTGTCCGGGTGATCGTCGGCGGTGGCCACGACGCCGTCCTCGCCCGGTACGCTGAAGTCGACCTGATCAACCAGCTTCGGACAATCCGATTTGCCGTTGTTAGGCCAGAACACCCCACCGTTATGCAGATCGCCCGAGTTGTTATACACGATGCCGCTGGGTCCGACCGTCTCCGACTGGCCGAGCGGAGTGGTGGCACCGGTATTGTTCCAGGCCGCCGCCGGGGCGGCGTTGCACTTGTAGCTGTTGCCCTGGGACAGCAATTTACGGATGTCGAGCACGGCCATGCGTGAGTTGTGCTCACCCGCGTAATCGCGGTCATGGATCGGATCGCCCTCTTTCTGGATACCGGACACCGGCATGATGATGTAGTTGTCATCCTGCGTGATGGTAAACACCGAGGCACCGGTGCAGGCGCCGAAGTCATATACCAGCTTGAACTTCGGGTTTATCACCGTAATGTCGGACGAGTAGTACAGCGCACCGCCGCACATGGAGGCCACGAACATACCCTTGTGCCCGTGGTTGTGCGTGACGCGCATCGCCATCAGGCCTTCCGGCTCCTCGTGGATCTGGTTTCCCTCGTGGCGCGGGCCGTCCGGCATCTGCGCGACGGCATAGGGACCGTTGCTCAGATTGCCGACGTCCCAGAAACGCACCGTCGTGCCGAGATCCTGCGCGGAGGTTCCGGGGCCTTCGCCGGAACCGGTCAGCGCCAGGCTCACCGGGTCGGCGTAGTCGGAGGTAACCAGGATGCCGCCCGTGGTCGTGCCGATCTGGTTGCCGTTTCCGTTACCCTTCTTGCCGGTCAGGTCGGTGCGCAGACCGATGCCGTGGGGATGGGCCAGCAGGCCGGTGTCGGGACCTTCGTTGATGCCCGCGTCCAGATTTACCGCCCCGCTGTCGGCGCCGATCTGGTTGAACGGCGCCACACCCGGCACACACAGGTTGAACACGTTGAAACCGAGCGCGGTCGGGACGTCGCCGGCGGTACAGGTGCCGTTGCCGTTCACGCCGCCGAAGCGGATCTGCTTGCGCGGCGCATAGCGCTCCGGCCCGAGCATGTCGCTGCCGTTCACGTACTTGCCGTGACCGGGAACCGGGGCCAGCGGCACGGCGCCGTATTCGCCGACCACGGTTCCGGTGAACGGGTCCAGTTCCTGGATGCCGCCGGGGGTCGTGAGCACCGGCGGCAGACTGACCGGAACGGTGCCGGCACCGCCGCCGAAGTTGCCGCGGTTGCCGCCCGCACCCATCATCGTCGTGTAGTAACGGCCGCTGACCGGGTTCCATTCCAGGTCGTCGGTACCGGTCAGCGTGTTGTTCACCGCGCCGCTGACGGTCAGGCCGCACAGGTTTTGCGTGGTGCTGCCGTGCAACGGGATATTCTCGAGCGTGCTGTTCGGCGCCGGTTTGATGTTCATCGGATCGGTGATATCGCATCCGAAAATATTGGCACTGATCAGACCGCCATAATAGGCCGCGATCTTGCCGTCCGGGTGCACCGTGGGCACCACGCTGTGGTGATGCATCTCGTTGAGCACCGATGACGGCGCCGGGACCACCTGCGGCAGGCCGTTGCCCGGGTAGTTGAAGTTCGGCACCCCGCCCAGGATATCGTCATCCATCAGGGTACGGCCGACCGCGGCGAGGTTCGCCGGAGCGCCGGGATCCGAGCTGTTCACCAGCGCGATGTCGAGCGCGTCGTCGACGAAATTCTCCGTCGCGGAAAGCAGGTGCTGTCCGTAGACCGCGGGCATTTCCGCCGTGTTCACCACTTTCCCGTAGGTGGGCGAAATGGGATTGGCGTCGATCACCGCCAGGAAGTCGGCATCCGGCAGGGCGCCCGCCGGCAAACCCAGAATGCCGTCCAGCGCGCTCACGTTCCTGCCATCCATATACTGATCCGAAGCCGCCACGATCAGATATTTGGGCGGGCCGTCATACCATGCCTGGGCGCTGGTGATTACACCGGCGCCCAATGTCGCTGCTATGGCGACGCTCAGCAGTTTCATTTGTGCCATGAGGAACTCCTCCTAGTCAGCCGTGTTTATTTATGTCCCGGTGAAACTAGAGAATCTCCCGGTTCCTGATCCTTACGGATTCTTCTGCGGCAAAGCACCGCATGCAGATCGACAAAGCAAATTCGATGCCAACATCGCGACGCGCAAACATTCTGTTTTTGATGGATAAATTTTTTTCTCGTTGAACGATTCTGAATTTGTCATGGTAATCTGCCATGACAAATTGTCCCGGCTCCACAACGGCTTCGATTGATAAGCGCACAAAATTATTCACCAGGCGTTTAACAGCGCCTGAGCAGCTTCCTCCCTTGTACCGGCGACTCGTGCGTTATCAGCAGAACGGCAATCCGGCGTCGAAGGGTCCCATCTCTCCCGCTGCGCCCGTCAGGAACACCTCGGTAAGCAGGCCGGTGTCCACGTCATAGATGAAGCCGCGCACTCGCACCGCATCCGGGCCCTTGGTCGGGGTCCAGGGATGGTTGATGATGCGCGACAGCCCGCGGCGCACGTCCCACTGCAGGCGCGTGAAGTTCGAGTTTCCGTTGGCGTCCGTGGTGTTCTTGTCGGAGTCGAGCGGCGTGGCGCCGCCGCGGAAGGCCGCGAAGTGCGCCGGATCCGCCATCGACACCTCCGGGCTTACGAAGGTCCGCCCGGTGGCGCCGCTCAGGGCCGCGACCGCATTTGGATCGCCTTCGAGACCGGCGCGCAGCAGATCGTCCTTGAAGGCCAGCATGCCGCAGCGGGTGTGGTGGATCAGCATCCAGCACTCGGTGTTGAGCAGGTGATGCGAGATGATGAGATTGCGGATCGCATCCTCGGTGATCACGCCGCCGGCGTTGCGGATGACATGCGCCTCGCCCACGCGCAGGCCGAGGAGTTTCTCGACGTCGAGCCGCGCGTCCATGCAGGCGACGACCGCGACCCGCTTGGACGGCCGGATCGGCAGGCCCAGATCGCCGGCGTTGGCCGGGTTGCCGGCATAGGCCTTGTTGTTTTTGAGCAGCTCGTTGATCACCCGGCAGCGCGGACCATCGTGGTCGCCACCCCCGAAGCCGGTCGTGGCTGCCGCCGGTGTCGCGGTTATTCCGCCGGCACCGCTCAGTGCGGCGGCGCCGACGGCGATACCGCCCAGTTTGAGCAGATCGCGGCGCGATGGATCGGTGGCCGGGTCGGATTGAGATGACTTACGGGAATCGTGGTCTTTCGGGTCTTTCATGACAACCTCCATGTATGTAGATAAATGTGTCTAATTCACTCGTGTCAGATGAAACCCTTCGGTTTTGTTTTTCATCGATACAGCCGAAAACCTGCCGGTTTCAGGCCCGGAACGGATTCCGAAACGGCGGGTCGATACGCGCAAGCAAGTTGGGTGCCAGACAAAATACAAATAAAAAACACTGTTTTTGCTGGATAAATTTTATTCTTCTTGACCAATTCCAAATGTGTCATGGTATTCTGCCCTGACAAATTGTCGCAGGTCCGCGCCGGCATCAGCGGATGGAGAGCACAACCATAAGCGCGACATAAATATAAGTACGAGGAAGCGAGGAGACGCAGCCATGAAAGCACCGGCGATCGATATTCATTCCCTCATCAACGCCCAGGACTCACCCGCCGTCGTCATCGACGAAAACTACCAGATCATCGCGGCCAACCAGGCCTACTGCACCTCTTACGGCATCGACCCGAAACAGGTCGTCAATCACCGCTGTCACGAGGTCTCGCACCACTCCGCCGTGCCGTGTCACATGAACGGCGAGGACTGCCCGCACAAGCAGGTGTTCACCACGGACAAGCAGTTTGAAGTGCTGCACACGCATTACGATTACGCCAACCGGCCGGACCGGGTGCGCATCAAGGCGCACCCGTTGCGCGATTCAAACGGCGGACGTTACTTGCTGGAGGTCATCAACCGCCTCGCACCGTCGACCAACCTGAGCTGCGAGGACATGAAAATGGTGGGACAGTCGCCCGCCTTCCTGGCGCTGATCGAAAACCTGATCGTAGCGGCCAAGGCCGACGCCGCCGTGCTGATATACGGCGAGAGCGGCACCGGCAAGGAACTGGCGGCCAAATTCGTGCACGAGCAATCCGCGCGCAAGGATAATTCCTATGTCGAATTGAACTGCGCGGCCATCCCCGAGGCCCTGTGCGAGAGCGAGCTGTTCGGCCATGAACGCGGCGCGTTCACCGGTTGCGCCGGCCTGAAGCAGGGCCTGTTCGAACTGGCGAACGGCGGCACCCTGTTCCTGGACGAGATCGGGGAATTGCCGCTGACGATGCAGGCCAAGCTGCTGCGCTTTCTCGACAGCGGCGAGTTCCGCCGCCTCGGCGGCAACAACCTGATCAAGGTGGACGTGCGCGTGGTCGCCGCCACCAACCGCAACCTGATGGCCATGGTGACGCAGGGAAAATTCCGCGAAGACCTCTATTTCCGGATCGCGGGCATCAACGTGAGCATCCCGCCGCTGCGCGAACGGCGCGCGGACATCCAAGCCCTGGCGGAAATCCTGCTCAAGCGCCTGTGCAAACCCGGACACAGCCTGTGCCGGCTGACCGAAGCGGCTGTCGCCCGTCTCGTCAATTATTCCTTCCCGGGCAATGTGCGCGAACTGCAAAACATCCTGCAAAAGGCGCTCGCCACCTGCGACTGCAACATCATCGACGCCAAGCACATCCACTTCCACGATCACCATGGACACGATCATCACGCGACGGATTCAAAACATGGCCACTCGCATCACAAGGCGGGAGATCCCTTGCCCGCTGACGGTTCCAGGCTGTCGATCGCGGAAGTGGAACGGCGCTACATTTCCACCCTGCTGTCGCAAAACGACGGCAATCGCCGGATCGTCGCGAACATCATGGGCATCAACGAGCGCACGCTTTACCGCAAGCTGAAACGCTACGAACTGCAGACGGAAAACGTCTAGCGCGACGAAGGCTCAAAAAATATCGTCATGCCGGCGAAAGGCGGCATCCAGTTATTAAAAAATGCTTCTCCCCTCCCCTTGCGGGAGGGGATTGAGGGGAGGGGAATCAACATGTGCAGGTTGGGATGAGCATCGCGAACCCCAACACACACTTTAAGGCTTTTTGTCGGGGTTCATTTCATTCACCCCAACCTGCATGTTTTTAAAGGACCATCTCTTGTCGTCATTCCCGCGAAGCTTGTCCCCGCATGTAGTAAGCGGGGGGCGGGAATCCAGGAATCAAAAAACCGACCCCGGCCGAAGCCGGGGTCGGTTTTCACATCTTCGTGGTCTACCCCTATTTGTGTCGAAAACCAGACGTTATGGATTTTTCGGCTTGGCTTCCGCCAACAACGCCGGTGACCCTGCGCCACTGTTCCCGGCTTGATCTGCGGCGGCACGAGGATCGGCGATCACCATGTCGCTGACCGGATTCCCGATAACAGCGTTCGTTGTGCTCGCGGCTTCTGCTTTCGCTTCCACCTGCATGGCTGATTCGTCGGCGCCGGGCTTGGCGGGAAACACGCCGGGGATCAAGCCGCTGATCAGCCCGACGACAACAAGCCCGGAAACGATCAGGAAAAGCGAGATAATGGTGTAAAGAGGTGACTGAACTTCGGAAGACATGTGAATTCCATCCAACAGGTGAGATTTGGTGATCAATCCTTGAGACAGCAAGATAACGCCATTGCTCGTCAACCGTATCTCCCATTTGTCGGGCACTCGATGCGCCCGGTCGGATTGAGGCAAGTACATGCAGGTTGGGGTGAGCATCGCAAACCCCAACATAATCGTCATTCCCGCGGAAGCGGGACAAAATCGCCGGGTGAGGCGGAGTTTTCGTGAACACACTTAACGTGTGTTCACGCCGCCGAACGGGTGCAACGAATTTTGTTGCACCCTGGGCAGCAAAGATGAACAGCCGAAGGCTGGCCCCGAAGGGGCGGAATACAGGGATATATTCCGTAATCCAGGATTTAAATAACCGACCCCGGCGCCAGCCGGGGTCACTTTTTCTGCATATGCAGTTCGGGTAGGGCGCAATAGGTATTGCGCCGGATGAAGGCCACTGCGCATGGACAACGGCACGCATCAGGTTCTTACGCTCGATGCCGCCAGCGGCGTGAACGTGGGTGACAAGGTCAAGATCGTGGACGGAACGCTCGTCCGCAACTGACCGCCCGTTAGTCCACGGGAAAGCGGAGGCTGTGACATCCCGTTACTGGATGTTCAGTATCTTCTCCGCTTTGCCGAGAGTGTCCAGCGACTCCTGATGCTTGCCTTGCTTGTGCAGGGTCTCACCTTCGGCGCGCAGCTGTTTGACCTCGGTCATTTGCTCGGCGGTGATATTGGGCTTGGCCGCGAGCGCGTCATCGATCTTCTTCATCTCCTTGGGGCAATGAAATGCGAAGGCGTTGCCGGCCGCGAACGCAAAGGCCGCCGCGACAATGAGTATGCGAAGTTTCATGTTGATCTCCTTATCCCTGGGTCAGCTTGAAATAGTGAAACAATCTGAGGCTACTATCCTGAGACACCGTCGGGGCTTATTTTATCCCCGCCCTTCCCCGCCCCTGCCCGGGCAAACAAGGCGCCGGAACGTCTGCTTTTCGTGGGGGATATAAGCGTTTGCTAAAACATAATGTGAAAAACCCTTTTAAGGAGCGTACTGCGCCACGCCGTTCCCGAACGACCAGTTTTCCTTTTTGACCTCGACCAGGCTGATGAACACGTCCTGCGGCTTGAGGCCGATGACCTTCTGCAAACCCTCGGCAATGGCCTTGTACAGAGCCTTCTTCAACTCCACCGTGCGGCCTTCGTTCAGCGTGATCTGAATCACGACAAGATCATCGGTGTGCGGGATGTCCAGATAAACCGGCGCGTACAGGAAATTCCCCTTGGCGTGTTCGTGGATTACCTGAAACCGGTCCTGTGGCGGGCAATTGATCGTCTCCACCATGGCCTGATGCACGACATCGCCGATCTTGCGCCGGTAATCGGCGCTCCTGCCTTCCATTAATGAAATTCGAACGAGGGGCAAGGGGCCTCCGATGAATACGATATTTATTCTTGGCTCAACTTCTTACTCCCGAATCACTGCCAGCTTGTCCACGCCCGACAGCGGCAACCACACCTCGCCGGGCCGGCCGAGGATCTGGCGCACGGCGCTGCCGCGGCTGGGTAGCGGAATCACTTTGAATTTTTCGGTCTTGGGATCGAAACGCACCATGGCGTTGGTGCCGAAGTCGGACAGCCAGACGATATCCCGGCTGTCCACGTACACCGCGTAGGTTTTCGGATCGTCACCCGGGAGTTTCCACTCCCGCCACTGCTTTGTTTTCGGGTCGTACAGCGAAACCTGACCGGAATTCCATTCGCTCACCCAGATGCGGCTTTGGGAATCGGCCCACACGCGCCGCGCGCCCTGGCCGGGCGTGGACGGTTCGATGACCGTGGCCTTGCCGGTTTTCGTATCGATGCGCGCGATGTGCGAGCCGGCGAGCGAGGCGTAGTACACGCTCCCGTCCGGCGCGGTGCAGATGCCGTACGGCCCGCGCCCGCGCGGGGCTTCGAATACCTCCACCTTGCCGGTTTTGAGATTGACCCGGCCGTAATAGCCGCTCTGGCCGGTGTACCAGAGGATGCCGTTCTTGTCGAAGGTCGCGGTGTTGAGATTGGTGTAAGGCGTGCCCTTTGGCAGCGGGAAGACATCCACCTTCTCGGTCTTGGGGTCCACGCGCACGATGGCGTTGAGGCCGCTGTCGGTGATCCATGGCGCGCCGTCGGGACCGATGATCACGCCGTGCGGTGAGGAATCCTTGCCGAGCGGGATATGTTTGGTCTTTCCGGTTATGGGATCAAGCCAGCCGAGTTCGCCGGAGTGCTGCGCGGTGTACCACACGCCGCCGTTACGCGCGGGTGCGATGTCATGCGGGTGTGAGCCCTTGGGAACGGCATATTCCTTGATGACCGGCTCGGTGGCGTGCGCCGACGCCACCCAGGCAAGCGCGGTTGCCACGACAGCGAACAGAAAACCTCTTCTGCGCATGTTTTCTCCCTGGTGTGGTCCGACAGGGTGATATTACGCCTGCTTACGGAATGGGCAAAGCTGTGGTTCGGCGGGTTACGCGCCTACGGCGCTAACCCGCCCTACATCAATTATGCAGTCATGCCCGCCATTCCTTGCACTGGTTGGCGGGTGGCTGCCTGAGGCGCGGCGGCGAGTTCCGCGATCAGTTCCTTCTGGCGCTCCTCCAACATCCGGCACAACCGGGCATAGTCGGCGCCGACGGCCTCGAACAGGTCGCGTACGGAAAAACCGAAACCGTGAAAGGTGTCCGTCAGTGCTTCGATACGCACCGGCAGGCGCTCAAGAAATACTTTGCGTTCGGTTTCGGAGAGCTGCGCCAGTTCCTGCTTCAGCCGCGAGACGCCGATGGCGACGTGATCGATCTCATCGGTGAACGGGATGCGCAGCGATTCGCGCGTGCCGGGATCGGCCAGCGGCACGATGCGCTCCACCGCCTCGCTGCCGAGCGCTTCCACACAGATATAAAGATCGGCCAGGAAATCGATCCACGGCAGCGAGCGGAAATGCGCGCGGATCATTTGCTCCTGTTCCGGCGTGATGACCGGCACAGGATGTGTGCCAAAGTCATGCATCCACTGGCGCTGGATGGAAACATGGCGGCTCTCGTCGCCGACCTGCTTCGCCAGCGACAGCTCCGCGTCTTCGTCGGGGGCCTGCGCCAGACGCTCGGCGCAGATTTCCATGATGAGGCGATCGACCTGCGTGTAAAGCATGAGCAACTGGCCCATGGATTGGCGATAGTCGGAATTATTCGAAACAGGCTCCGTATTCATTGACGTCTCCTTGTCAGATGGATGGGGCAGGATGTCCGGCGTCTTGTGGCGGGCGCCGGTACGGAAAACTATGACAGGCGGGCGGCGCAGCCGGTTCCCGACCTTTTGTCCGGTGGATCAGCCCGCGGCGGCGCGTTGCAGGCTTTGTTCGAGTTTCGCGGTATCGATGGGAAACGCCAGGGTTTCGTGGATGGGGTACTGGTTGGTGAGGCGGGTGAGCTGGTGCGCGTGGTCCTTTTCGTAGAAAACAATCACTTTGGTTTTCGGTGAGCGTTGCACCACGGCCAGCAGCGATTCCAGGCTGCTGGTGCGGTCACGAAAATCCGACTGGAAATTGAATTCGGCGACAATGACGTCGGGGCTGAGCTTTTTCAGCAGGCCCAGAGCCTTGCGCACCGAGGCCGCCGATTCCACTTCATAACCGGCTTGGCGATATATGGGTTTGAAATCGGGATAACCGCCGAGCTCAATGATGGAAAGCAGCAGGCGCTTCGAGGGATTTGCAGCGGGAGGATTCATGTATGGGCTCCGGTCCGCATCTTCTCTGCATCAGCCCGCTTTGGCAACGGCGGCCGGCGGAATTCCGCACAACCGGTGGAAAACCGGTGCAAGCCTCGTGGCAGCGCTGACTGGCGTTGCTGACCGGCTCGGCCGGTCAAAGCGAAACCCGCTTTTCCGGCTGAAACAGGCCCATCGGGCGTAGCATCTTTATCATTCCTTTGATTTCCCTGTAGAATTTTGACCAACCAGCTGACGTCGCTGCTCCTCGGGGTGTCAAAGCGCGGCTGTTATGTGGCCAGATTCGTCAACCCGAGGGACTTTCAAGCGGTGGTACGCCGTCATCAGGCAATAACAGGCCGACTCCAGCGGGGGCGTCCGGCCAGAAAAACCATAACTCAGGGGTATAAATCTTGCTTGGAATTAAAGGAACGCGACGGTACCGGTCCTGTCGGGGGCATTGTGTCGCGTTGGAGCTATCCCTGTGAATTCGTCGAAGCTGCACTCTCCATCGGAACAGGATTTCCATCTCTCGCTGCTGCGCGCCTATATCGACAGCGCGAACGACGGGATTTTCGTCGTGTGCGACGAAATGAAGTTTCACGTGGCCAACCGCCTGCTCGCCAGATGGCTGGGTGAGACTGAGAAATCTCTGACGGCGCACAAACAGCGGCTGTCCATCATCCGTTTCTTCGGCAACGAAGAAAGCAGGAATCTTTTCAAGGAAAAATTCCAGGACGCGCTCGAAGGCAAGCCGGCGCGCTTCGAATGCCACCTCGAACCCAGGCACGGCGAGCCGCGCTGGGTGGAAATCAGCCTGAACAAGGTCGATCTCGAGGCCGGCGATCTCGTCATCGGCGTGGTGCGCGACATCACGGAACGCCGCGCGATGCTGGCCGAGGCGCATCATCACGCGCGCCACGACGATCTCACCGGCCTGATCAACCGGCGCGAGTTCGAGCGGCGGTTGAAGGATCTGTTCCAGTCCGCGAAAGCCGAGAACGCCCGGCATGTCCTGCTTTATGTGGACCTGGACCAGTTCAAGATCGTCAACGACAGCTGCGGTCACATGGCCGGCGATGAAATGCTGCGCCAGATCGCCACGCGCACGCAAAAAGAGGTGCGCAAGAACGACATCTTCGCGCGCCTGGGTGGCGACGAGTTCGGCGTGCTGCTGGAAAACTGCCAGATGGACCAGGCGCTGGAGATCGCGGAGAAACTGCGGGACAGCATCGCCGGCTTCCGTTTCCGCTGGGATGAGCGGACGTTCGACATCAGCGCCAGCATCGGCATCTGCGCCATCACGCAGGCAAGCGAAAGTCCCCTGGCCGTTCTCGGCAACGCCGACGCCGCCTGTTACATCGCCAAGAACAAGGGGCGCAACCGCGTGCAGCTGTTCGGCGGGAAATAGCTTAAAAGAATTTTAAGTAAAATCTGGAACCACAGATGAACATGGATTAACACAGATAAATAACTTTTATCAAGCTGCGTTCATCTGTGTTTATCTGTGGTTTCACAAAATTCAGTTTTAAACAGCGTACGGTCATGATCAGATGTCAGCGATCTGATCTCCGTTTGGCGCGCCGTGTAGGCGTGGCGGTCCATGGGTCGTCGGGCCAAGGGTGTTTCGGATATTTTCCCTTTAATTCTTTTTTGACCTCCGGATAGGTCCGCTCCCAGAAACCGCGCAGATCCTGCGTCACCTGGATCGGCCGCTGCGCCGGCGACAGCAGGTGCAATGTCACGGGGATTTTTCCCCAGGCCACGCGTGGCGTGTCTGCCAGGCCGAACATTTCCTGCAATTTCACCCTGAGCACCGGGGATTCGCCCGGGACGTATTCGAGCCGCAGATGCGAGCCGCTCGGCACTTCCAATTGCGTCGGCGCGCCCACCTCGAGCCGCCGGCCCCTGTCCCAATCCAGCCGCGCCTTGAGAATCGACAACAGATCGAGCCGCGCCAGGTGATCACGCCGCGACATGCCGTCGAGATGCGGCCCGAGCCATTCCGTGAGGGTTTCGCCCAGCGCGGCATCCGAGACATCCGGCCAGTCCTCGTCCGGCAGCCACTGCCGCAACGACAACACCCGCGTCTGCCACTCGCGCGCCTCGCGCGTCCAGGGCAGCGCCTCGATGCCGAGCCGGCGGATGCCTTCGAGCATGGCGGCGCGGATTTTTTCCGGGTCGGCTTTGGTCAGGGACTTGCTATCGAGCACCAGCGCGCCGAAACGCTCCTCGCGCCGCGCGATCACCACCTGCTGCGGCACGTCCCAGCGCACCACGTCTTCCATGCGGATATGCGCGGCGAGATGCTCGCGCAGTGAATCCATATCGATCGGCGCGGCGGAATAAATCAATCCCTCCGTCTCACCCGCGTCGAGACTGGCGGCCACGATGCAGGGCTGGCGCAGACGCATTTCCGATTCATGCAGGCGCGCGCCGCGGCCGGAAGCGAGCAAGTAACGTGTCTCGCCCGGTACACGCGTCAGCGCCACGCGGTCGGGATAGGCCAGCGCCAGCAGCAAACCGGTCTGTTGCACATCCATGGCGGGAGCGGATTTGGCGGAGGACAGCAGGCGCTGGAATTGCTGCGCCGCCTGGTTGACGCGCGTGCAGGCATTGGCATCCGCCTGATGCGATTGCGCACCGGTACGGCCATTCTTGCGGAACGCTTGCAGCGCTTCGACACGCTGCACGAAATCCGCCGAGCGGCGCGCCTCGCCGATGAGAATATCGCGCTCGGACAGTAACGCCGCGATGTCGCAGGCCAGCGCTCCCTGCCCGAGTTGCTGCGCGGCAAACAACATGTGCGACAGGCGCGGATGCAGCGGCAGGCGCGCCATGGCGCGGCCGGTTTCGGTCACGCGGCCCTCGGCGTCCACCGCGTCGAGTTCAACCAGCAACTCGCGCGCCTGATTGAATGCGGCTTCCGGTGGCGGATCGAGCCAGCTGAGCGTGCGCGCATCGCGCACGCCCCAGGCTGCCAATTCGAGTGCCAGCGGCGCCAGGTCGGCGCCGCGGATTTCCGGCAAGGATTGCGGCACCAGACCGCGCTGCGTGGTCTCGCTCCACAGCCGGTAACACACGCCGGGCGCGAGCCGGCCGGCGCGGCCGGCGCGCTGCTCGCTCGAGGCGCGCGAGATGCGCACCGTGGTCAGGCGCGACAGGCCCGAACCCGGATCGAACTGCGGCGCGCGCGCGAAGCCGCCGTCCACCACCACGCGCACGCCCTCGATGGTCAGGCTGGTCTCGGCGATGGGCGTCGCCAGCACGATCTTGCGCCGGCCGGCCGACGGCTGGATGGCGCGGTCCTGCGCCTCCCACGGCAGATCGCCGTAGAGCGGGAACAGCTCCGCGCGCGATCCGACCCGTGCCTGCAGCAGTTCCTGTGTGCGACGGATTTCCCACGCGCCCGGGAGAAACACCAGGACATCGCCTTCGTGCTGTTCCAGCGCGTCCAACACGCTGTTGCATACGGTCTGTGGCAGCGGGCCGTCGGGGTCGCGCGGCAGATAGCGGATATCCACCGGGTAGCTGCGGCCATGACTGGTCACGATCGGCGCGTCGTTCAGGAGTTTCGACACCGCCGCGCCGTCGAGCGTGGCCGACATCACCAGGATTTTCAGGTCCTCGCGCAGCGCCTTCTGGCTGTCGTGGCAAAGCGCCAGCGCCAGGTCGGCATGCAGATGGCGCTCATGGAATTCATCGAAGATCACCAGCCCGACATTTTTCAGCTCCGGGTCGGTTTGCAGGCGGCGCGTGAGAATACCCTCGGTCAAGACCTCGATGCGCGTTTGCGCCGAAACCTTGCTGTCGAAGCGGATGCGGTAGCCTACGGTCTGCCCCGCCGCTTCGCCGAGCAACTGCGCCATGCGCGCGCAGGCGGCGCGTGCCGCCAGCCGCCGCGGCTCCAGCATCAAAATGGAACGACCGGCGAGCCAGGGCTCGTTCAACAACGCGAGCGGGACGTGGGTGGTCTTGCCGGCTCCGGGCGGCGCCTGCAAGACCACGGCCGGATGCGCGGCGAGCGACTGGCGCAACTCGGGCAGGGCTTCGTCGATCGGCAACCGGTTCATGGCGGCGAGTCTACTCGAAACACCGGTACGCGCTAAGTCGAAGACGACAATGATTCCTGCTTCCGTGCTGGCCCAAAACCGGGACAGCCACTACTATAAAATGGACATGGATACCCTCCGCAACCTGACTACCGCCGACGGAACCACGCTCGGTTATCGCCTGTGGCGCCAGGACGCGACACCGCGACGAACCATCGTGCTGCTGCACGGCATGGCCAGCAACATGACACGCTGGTCCGAATTCATCGAGCAAACCACGCTGAAGGAAAACTGGGACATCCTGTGCCCCGACCTGCGCGGTCATGGCGCATCCTTCGCGCGCGACAGGCTCGACATGGACAACTGGTGCCGGGACCTGCTGGCCCTGCTGGACGCGGAAGGCTGCGACAGGGCGGTGCTGATCGGCCACAGCCTGGGCGCGCAGGTGGCGGTGCATTTCGCGGCGCGCCACCCCGCGCGCGTGCGGGGGCTGGCGCTGATCGATCCGGTGTTTCATCAGGCCCTGCGCGGCACGATGCGGACGGTGAACCTGGCGCGACCCGTCATCAAGGCGCTCGTGGCCGTCATTCTTTTTATGAACCGGCTCGGCCTGCGCCGCCGGCGGATTCCCGGCCGCGACCTGAGAAAAATGGACGAAGCCACGCGCGCAAAGCTGCTCCAGGCGGGAAAGCAGGAGGAGATGGTCGAGCTTTATTCCTCGCCGTGGGAGGACCTTAAATTTTTTCCGGTGGGGAGTTACCTGCAGGAACTGCTGGAGATGATCCGGCCGCTGCCGGAGCTTTCGCGGATACAGGCGCCGATCCTGGCCCTGCTTTCAACCAGCATCACCTACACTGACCCGCAAATCACGCGCACGCTGCTCGCCGAAAACCCCGGGACAAAAATTGTGACAGTTGACGCCTATCACTGGCCGCTGACGGAGAATCCCGTGCAAGTGCGGGAGGCGATTGAGGAATGGTGCGGGCGGTTGATGGAAGAGTACAGCGTTTAAAGTTTAGAGTTCAATGTTAGGGGTTGCGGACGACAGGTCGTTTCTGTCGCTTACAAAAACACGAAACCCTGAACCCTGTACTCTAAACTCTGTACTCTAAACTTTTTCAGACCAGCAGCACCGCGCCAGCACCGAAGCCGTCATCGAAGCCGAGCCCCTTACGG
>Ga0105107_10001073_pt1 | contig 17762 bp, 12 predicted proteins | sample PPLLaktember2015_6_FD_79335 | JGI IMG/M metagenome (GOLD analysis project Ga0105107, IMG submission 79335) | Freshwater sediment microbial communities from Prairie Pothole Lake near Jamestown, North Dakota, USA - PPLs Lake P8 Core (1) Depth... | ecosystem: Environmental > Aquatic > Freshwater >...
CGGATCACGACCGGGAGTTCGACATCGTCACGCGGCGAATCGACGTCGATAAGATCCGCGTACTCGATGCGTGTCACCTCCCATAGACCTCGACGCTTCTTGTCCGGTTGATCGTCGCATCAACAGAAGAACGGAAGATCGGAAGAACGAATCCGTTTCCAAACCGGCGTCGTGTTCGATTGCGTCGGCGGCACCCAAACAGCGGCACACTACTGGCTTTGAAAGCTCCTCGTCCCTTCTAATCGAAGCGGTCAGGAGACGTGGACTCAGTAAACTCCAGATCCTTCTCTCGGCAGGAGATCTGCACCCGCATCGCCGCATCGGTGAGGCTGCGCCGTTTTTTTTCCGGCAAATCGGCAACGCCGGTGTGCGTAAGCCACGGCATGCCGCGGCTGCCGCCGTGACCCAACGGACACGATGCAACCCATGAGAGGAGCTCTATGAATCTCAACGATTCGATGCCCCGAGACGTTCTTCCCATTCCTTCAAAAGCGCGAACCGGACTCATCACGTACGACGCAAAGGATCCCGAAACGAAGTATCCCCCGATCGATCAGTTGCGCCCGCCGAAAGGCGCGCCAAACATCCTCGTGATTCTGATCGACGATGCCGGATTCGGATCCTCGAGTGCGTACGGCGGTCCGTGTCAGACGCCCAACGCCGAACGCCTGGCCAAGACCGGCCTGATGTACAACCGTTTCCACACGACGGCGCTGTGCTCGCCGACGCGCCAGGCGCTCCTGACCGGCCGGAATCACCACACCGTCGGCATGGGCGGCATCACGGAAATCGCAACAGGGGCGCCCGGTTACAGCTCAGTACGTCCCAATACCGCGGCGCCGATTGCCAAGATCCTCAAGCTCAACGGGTACGCCACAGCGCAGTTCGGCAAGTGTCACGAAGTGCCGGTCTGGGAGACGAGCCCGGCCGGTCCGTTCGACGCGTGGCCAACCGGCGGCGGCGGCTTCGAGTACTTCTACGGGTTCATCGGCGGCGAGGCCCACCAGTGGTACCCGTCGCTCTATGAAGGCACCATCCCGGTTGAGCCGGACAGAACCCCCGCGCAGGGGTACCACCTGATGGACGACATGACCAACAAGGCGATCTCCTGGATCGGCCAGCAGAAGTCGCTCATACCGGACAAGCCGTTCTTCGTGTACTTCGCGCCCGGCGCGACGCATGCGCCGCATCACGTGCCGAAGGAATGGGCGGACAAGTACAAGGGCAAGTTCAATGGCGGGTGGGACAAATTGCGCGAAGAGACCTTCGCGCGCCAGAAAAAGCTGGGCGTGATCCCGGCCGACGCCAAGCTCACTCCGCGGCACAAGGAGATTCCGGCGTGGGATGAGATGCCCGACGCGTTGAAGCCGGTCCTCGAGCGCCAGATGGAAGTGTACGCCGGGTTCATGGAGTTCACCGATTACCACGTGGGCCGGCTGCTCGATTCACTGAAGCAACTCGACCTGTTCGACGACACGCTCGTGTACTACATCATCGGCGACAACGGCGCGTCCGCCGAGGGCACGCTGCAGGGCACTTTCAACGAGATGATCAACTTCAACGGCGCCTCCGCACTGGAGACGCCGGAATTCATGATGAAGCGGATCGATGAGTTCGGCGGACCGCAGTCGTACAACCACTACGCGGTGGGTTGGGCGCACGCGATGGACACACCGTACCAGTGGACCAAGCAAGTCGCGTCGCATTGGGGCGGCACGCGGAACGGCACCATCGTCAATTGGCCGAAAGGCATCAAGGGCAAGGGTGAGATGCGATGGCAGTTCCATCATGTGATCGACGTCGCCCCCACGCTGCTCGAGGCGGCGGGCCTCCCGCAACCGATCTTCGTCGATGGCGTTCAGCAGATACCGATTGAAGGCGTCAGCATGCTGTACTCGTTCAATGACGCCAAGGCCGCCGATCGCCACACGACCCAGTACTTCGAGATGTTCGGCAACCGCGGCATCTACCACAATGGATGGACGGCAGTCACGCGACACAAGACGCCGTGGCTGCTCATCGGCGAGAAAACCCCGGCCTTCGACGACGACGTGTGGGAGCTCTACGATACCGAGAAGGACTGGACCCAGGCGAACAACCTGGCCAGACAGATGCCGGAGAAGCTCCACGAGCTTCAACGACTGTGGCTGATTGAAGCGACCCGTTACAACGTGCTCCCCCTGGATGACGACCTGACCCGCCGGCTCAACTCGGACACGGCGGGCCGCCCGCAGCTCATCACCGGCACGTCGCAGATTCTCTTCGGGGCCATAGGACGCCTGTCCGAAAACTCCGTCCTGAACATCAAGAACAAGTCGCATTCGGTCACCGCCGCAGTCGACGTGCCCGCGTCGGGGGCCGAGGGCGTCATCATTGCTCAGGGCGGCAACATCGGCGGCTGGTCGCTGTATGCAAAAGCCGGCAAATTGAAGTACTGCTACAACCTGCTCGGCATCGACTACTTCTACGCCGAGTCAGCCACGCCCCTGCCGCCCGGCGATCATCAGGTGCGCATGGAGTTCGCGTACGCCGGCGGCGGACTGGGCAAGGGCGGCACGGCGACGTTGTTCGTGGACGGCGCGAAAGCGGGCGAGTGCAAAGTGGCGGCGACCGCGGCCATGATCTTCTCGGCCGATGATGGTTGTGACGTCGGGAAGGACACGGGCTCGCCGGTGTCGCCAGACTACGGGCCGCACGGCAACGCGTTCAACGGTCGGATCAAGGGCGTGCAGCTCGCGATCGCCGGCGCGGTCGAGACCCCCGAGCATCTCGTCGCTCCGGAGGAAGCGGTCCGCATCGCGATGGCGCGGCAGTAGTCAGGGTCGGCAAGGCGAGCACCCCCTAATGGAAAATCGGGCGTACAGCCGATAACTCGGCTGTACGCAAGGTCTGGACCTGTGAACGAGGGAGGTCATGATGCCGCAAGGGACGATCGTGTCGAGCGAGACGACGCTGCGTGGACAAAGGGAAACCCCGGCCCAATATCTATGTGACTGGCCGGGCTGCGACAATGTCGCCGAGCACGTGCTGGGCGTCGTACGGGACATCGGGCTGTTTGCCGCGATCTGCAAAGAGCATGCGGGACTCCAGCGCACCAGGTCGCGCCGTAACCGGGTGCGCAAGCAAACCGCAGACTGAGCCTTACCCGAGAGCGCCTCGCGCGAGGCGCTCGCAGTCCGCGCGCAAGACACGACTGCTCCTTCCCGGCCCAAGGTATACCCTCCAGGTTCAGGCGAATAGCATCGCTTGACGGCCAGCGCATCGTTGGGTCAGTATCGCGCCGCTCCATTCACATCAGCCTGTCAGCCCTGAAGGGACGACCCATGAACAAGTCGAAGCTCTTCATCACGAGTTGTGTGTCGCTGGTCACGACCGCCATGGTGTTTGCCGTTCGCGGCGACATCGAACCCGCCATGAGGGACGCGTTCCAGCTCACGGCCGGCCAGATGGGACTGATTTGGAGCCCGGCGTTCTGGGCGTTCACAGTGGCGATCTTCATCAGCGGCGCACTCGTGGATCTGGTAGGCATGCGAACGTTGCACGTCCTCTCCGGGCTGGGCTATCTCGTCGGTGTGGCGCTGGTGCTCTTGGCGCCGTACCCGACCTCGCCCGTGGCGTCGATCTTCGACACGACCGGTACGACGCTGCTTTACGCGGGATTCTTCATCATGGGCCTGTCGCAGGGGCTCGTCGAGGGCGTGATCAATCCGCTCATCGCCACGATCTACAGCGGCGAGAAGACCAGGAGACTGAATCGGCTGCACGCCTGGTGGCCGGGCGGGATGATCATTGGCGGACTGCTGGCGTATGCGCTGACCGGCTTCGGCGCCGTGTGGCAGGTCAAGCTCTCGCTGATTCTGCTCCCGGCGATTGCATACGTGCTGTTGGCGCTCTCACTCGAGTACCCGCGGACCGAGCGGGTCGCCTCGAACATCGCGACGAGCGACATGTGGAAGGAAGCCGGCAAGCCGCTGTTCCTCCTGCTCTTCGTCTGCATGTGGATGACAGCCGCAGTCGAGCTTGGTCCTGATCAATGGTTCCCGTCGGTGATGAGCAGTCTGACGGGGCTCGAGGGCATCCTCTTTCTGGTCTACACAGCCGGTCTGATGTTCGTCATCCGCACGTACTTTGCCGAAGTGGCGCACACGTCGCCAATCGGGACGCTCCTGGCCTGCTCGATGCTCACCGCCATCGGTCTCTACTGGCTTGGCAGCCTGCAGCCGGGCGCGAGCGCGGTCACGGCGTTTGCCGCGGCGACAATCTTTGGCGTCGGCAAGACGTACTTGTGGCCGACGATGCTGGGCGTGACCACCGAACTGTTCCCGAAGGGCGGCGCGCTGCTGCTCGGCCTGATGGGGGGCACCGGAATGTTGTCGGTCGCCGTGGCGCTTCCCATCATGGGTGCCAGGATCGATCAGTACGGCCCGGGCGCTGCGCTGAGATTGATCGCGGGACTGGGCGTGATTCTCACCGTGATCTTCGGCGGTCTGTATCTCTACTTGAAAGGACGCGGCGGCTATCGCGCCGTCGACATCTCGTCGACGTGAGGAGATTCACCATGTCCCGAACCGTCGGCCCGATCCTCGTGGCCTCGATGGCACTGGCCTCCACCGTATGGGCGCAGAATCCGCCCGGCAAAGAGATCTTCGAGGACCGCTGCGGCACCTGTCATGGCGCCGACGGCAACGGCGGAGAACATGCTCCCGCCATCACCCGGGCCGCGCCGGGCCTGCTGGATTCGCAGCTGACCACGCTGATTCGCGAGGGTCTGCCGGCTCGCGGCATGCCGGCCATCAGCGTCAGCGACGCGGAACTGTCACCGTTGATCTCTTTCGTCCGGACGCTCCGGCCGCGGGGCGGCTTCCAGCCATACCGCAAGAGCTTCGCGATGGCGAACGGCCGGTCGCTGGACGGGCTGGTGGTCAACGAAGGATCGGAAGACGCACAGGTTCGCTCCGACGACAACCGGATCCACCTGCTGCGGAAGGTGGACTCGGACAGATTTCGCGAAGTGACGTCCGAGGTCAATTGGGCCTCTTATAACGGAGACCTCGGCGGCAATCGCTACACGACGCTGCGACAGATCGACAAATCGAACGTGAAGCGTGTCGCGCCGAAGTGGATCTTCAGGGTTCCGAACGCGGGCCGCCTGCAAGGCACTCCGGTGGTAGCCGACGGTGTGATGTACGTCACACAGGCAAACGAGTGCTACGCGCTCGACGCCGGCAATGGCCGTCAGATCTGGCGTTACCAGCGTCCCCGGTCCACCGGCCTGGCCGGCGATGCCGCCAGCGGGATCAATCGCGGAGTGGCCCTTGGCGGCGACAAGCTCTTCATGGTCACCGATAACGCCCATTTGATCGCTCTGAATCGCGCGACGGGCCTGCTGGTGTGGGACGTCGAGATGGCGGACTGGCGCGAGAACCACGGAGCGACGTCAGCTCCGCTCGCTGTGGGCAACCTCGTGATTTCCGGGACGGGCGGTGGAGACAACGGCGCGAGAGGTTTTGTTGCGGCCTTCGATCAAGCGACCGGCAAAGAGGTCTGGCGTTTCTCGACCTTGCCGAAGCCGGGAGAGCCGGCGTTCGAAACGTGGAAAGGCACGAGCATCGAGCGTGGCGGCGCCAACACCTGGTTCACTGGTACTTACGATCCGGACACCGATACGCTGTTCTGGCCGACGGGCAATCCCGGACCGGACTATAACGGCGACGAACGCGGCGGAGACAATCTGTATTCCGACTGCGTCCTCGCGCTGGATCCGGCCACGGGAAAACTGAAGTGGTACTACCAATTCACCCCGCACGACCTGTGGGACTGGGATGCGACCGAGACCCCGATGGTGATCAACACCAACTGGGAAGGTCAGCGCCGCATGCTGCTGGTGCAGGCCAACCGCAACGGGTTCTTCTACGTCTTCGATCGCGCCAATGGACAACTTCTACTAGCCAGACAGTTCATCAAGAACCTGACGTGGGCCAGAGGAATTGGTGCGGATGGAAAGCCGATCAAGAATCCGAATCAGGAACCGACCGCGGAGGGCACGCATGTCTGTCCCTCGCAGGACGGTGCGACCAACTGGTTCTCGCCCTCCTACAACCCCTCGACCGGTTTGTACTACGTTCAGGTGTTCGAGAAGTGCTCGATCTACACGAAACGGCCCGTCGAGTGGGAGCAGGGCAAAGCGTACGGCGGCGGGACTCAGCGCGTGGACACGAATCCGAAACCGCAGCGCCTCTTGTACGCCCTCGATCTGCAGACAGGCAACCGGAAATGGGAACTGCCGCAAGCCGGCACCGGCTCCTCATGGGGTGGGACGCTTGCGACCTCGACAGGCCTGGTCTTCTTCGGCGAGGACAGCGGCGCCTTCGCCGCGGCCGACGCCGTGAGCGGCAAGACGTTGTGGTCCTTCCAGGCGAACGCGAACTGGCATGCCTCGCCGATGGCGTATCAGTTCGACGGGCGGGAATACATTGCGATCGCCGCCGGAGACGCCATTCTCGCGTTCGGGCTCATCGAGTAAACGTCGTATGATGGAAGACGCGTTGGGTTGATCATCACGCGGCTGCTTCCATGTATGGCGGGATCATCGCTCAAATAGCAGCAGGGCGTTACGTCTTGCAGATCGGCGACCCGTGCGGCGCCGTGATCCGTGAGGCCTCGCATACCGAACGGGCGCACATTCGTCCCCGTCCCACGCCGATTCTCGTCCGCCCGAGGGTGATTCGAAGCCTGGTGGATCGTCGGACGGATCTGGCCGCGGCGCTCTCGGCCCTCGACGCAGGCATTCCCGTGGAAGCGAGCGGTGTGCCCGGGATCGGGAAAACGGCGGTCCTTCGCCACCTGGCCCATCATCCACGAGCCGCATCGTTTGTGGATGGCATCGTCTACGTATCTGCACGGCATCAGTCGTCTCTCGATCTCCAGCAGCTCCTCTTCGAAGCCTTCTACGAGACCGACGAGTGCTGTAAACCCACTGAAGCCGAGATCCGGCGCGGTCTTCAGGACAAGCAGGCGTTGATTCTCCTCGACGATGTTTCCCTTGCGCAGGACGAGCTGGAACAGGTGCTCGACGTTGCTCCACGAGCCGCGTTCGTCGTGGCTACGCGAGAGCGGCGCCTGTGGGGTGAGGTGCGCAGCCTCGATCTGAACGGGCTGCCCTCAGAGGACGCCGTGTTGCTGCTCGAGCGAGAGATCGAGCGATCGCTCGACGTGACGGAGCGATCGGCCGCAGTGTGTCTCTGTACGGCCATTCGAGGGCATCCGCTTCGAATCCTGCAGGCCGCCGCCGTCATCCGCGAGCAGGGAATCTCGCTCGACGGGTGGGCCCGCATCATCACGCCGGCGAGCGTCATCGTGAATCTGATGGCGTCGATCGACGAGAAGCAGCGGCGCGTGTTGCTGGCGTTGGCCGCGTTGCCTGGCGTGCCACTACGGGCTTTGCACGTCTCTGGCATCGCGGAAGTTACGGATATCGAGCCATCGTTGAGGGCGCTCGTCCGCCGCGGACTCGTCGTCAGCAGCCAGTCGCGGCATCGACTCGCGTACGGGGTCGGCGACCGGCTGCGCCGAACGGAAGACCTGAAGCCGTGGGCGAATCGCGCCGTCACATACTTCACCGCGTGGGCCGAACGGTACCAGCGCAGCCAGGACATCCTGCTGCAGGAAGCCGAAGCGCTGTTGTGCGTGCAGCAGTACGCGTCCGATGCCCGGCGCTGGGGAGAAGTTCTTCACCTGGGTCGGCTTCTGGAGGCATCGCTCGTCGTCGCTGCGCGATGGGGCGCCTGGGCGCTCACCCTCGAGCGCTGCCTCGCCGCCGCCAAGGGCATCGGCGATCGATCCGCCGAAGCGTGGGCGCTGCACGAGCTCGGCAGTCGAGCCCTCTGTCTCGGCGAATCGGGCACGGCGCGCGCGCTGTTGAATCAGGCCGTGAAGCTGCGTGAGATGCTGAATGAAGATGCCGCGGCCAGCCGGGGGAATCTCAGCTTCGTTCTCCCGCCCGTATCCGAGTACCCCCGCGAGCACGCGACAACGACGCTCGATCGTGTGCTGGATCTCGATTCCCTGCCGCTTCGAGATGAAACCCCACTGACCATTTCCACTCCGAGAACGCGCCGTGCGAGTGCCGTCCTGCCCACGGCGTTGCTGTTCGCAATCCTTGGAGATCTCGCCTATTGGACTCATCCGGCAGTACTTTCTTTTCGATGGGAGAACTCTGCCAGCGTCGCGTCCTTCGTCCAAACCAGTCTTCAGAGGGCAGCGGCTCGCATTGCGATGATGCCGCCACGCCAGCGAGCAGCGGCTGAACCGCGCGTCCTGCCTCCCGACGATGCTGTTTTGTCGGGCTCCGAATCGGCGACGCCCGCAGACGATCTGCTGCTTGGTGCTCCAGCACCGCAGGCAACGCTTCCGGACAGAGCGAGCATCCGAATCTTTACGCCGCGACCGGGCTCGATCTCGACCGGCGGACCGACGACGCTCTGCTACGCTGTCAGCGAGGCTTTACACGTACGCCTTGAACCGGACATCGGCGAGGTCGCCCCGACGCGCACGCTGACTTGCCTTCGTGTTGCGCCGGCACGCACGACAACTTACCAGCTCATGGCATATGGTCGAGATGGTCATCTGGTCAGACAGCAACTGGTGATCGTCGTCAGGTAAGAGCGGTTGCTCTCTGTCGTAAACTCGGCCGATGCTCAGGCACATTTTGTCGCTCATCGCGGCGCTGACGCTTCCCTGCCCGGGCTCGACGCACAGACCTCGGCCGTGAAGCGCGTGGCCATCACCATCGACGACGGCCCGGTTGTGAATCGTGTCATTCACGATACGGGCTTGATGACGAGTCGCCAATGATTGAGCTTGCCGGCATCCGGCGCCTCGGTATCGACAATCTTCAGTCGCCATGTCCCGGCGGCCGGCTCTTCGCCGAGCATCGCGAGCGAGGGCACGGTGGCCGTAGTGAACGTGCGAATCAGGTTGTCGCTGGATCCACCCTCGCCGTCGTGCAGCACTACCTCAGTGCCCGCCGGCGATATCAGACTCACCCGAAGATCGCCGATCCACGCGTGCGAGATGTCCACCGACACCTCAACGCTACCCACCTGCGCGGTGCCCGCAGCGGTCATCGCCCGTTCAATGCCGGCGTGCGGAGCGTCGGGGATTAGCGTCCCAGGTGATTCCTCCAGCTCGATCGGCGCAACCGATAACGCGGCCGACGAGATCGAGAGCGACCAGCGATTCAGTGTTCCGACGTCGGCCGGTGCGAGATCCTGCACCCTCAGCTGCCATGCACCCTGCGTGTTGCGCCCGCGAAGCGTGGCCAGCGCCGGCACGGTTGCCTCGTCGAACGCCGTTTTCAGGTCGTCAGCGTCGCCGCCGCGGCCCTTCGGATGCAGTTCGATCGTGACGCCCCAAGGCGTGATCAGGGAGACGCGCAGATCGCCGCGAAATGCGTGAGTGATATCGACGCCGACCTTGAGACTGGAGATCGTCAACGCGTCGTTGATGTTGATCGTGTCGCTGATTCCGCTGGTATTGTTGTCGGGAATCGCGCGGTTCGGAGCCGACGTCGGATTGAGCGTGTCCGGCGGCGCAACTGTGTCCGACAGGAGGCAGCGGAACGTCATCGATGCGCCGGCCGCCGCAATCTGGTCGATGGTCAGGTTAGAGGAAATTCCGTTCCACCATCTGCTGCCGGGTACGGTGCTGTCGTCAAAGCGTGCCGACGGACCGGCAAACAGATCGTTCGCATCGCCAACCTGGTTTCGCAGACGCTCGAGCTGAAACAGGCCATCCGCCTGCTCCAGCGAGAGCTCGTAGTGGCTCGCGCCGGTCATGTGCTCATGGCTATTGTCGCCGTCTTCATCAACGTGCCAGATGGCAAGGCCTTCGTCAGGCAGCGCCGAATCGCGGCCGGCCTGCCGTCGGTTTTCGATGAGAAAATACTCGCGCCCGCCGCGTGAGTAGATGGCGAAATCGTTCGTATCTGCGTTGAGGGTGACCGTGCGATCGTGCTCAAGCGGCGTGACGGTCCGTGCCCAACCCGACAGGCGTTTCAGATACGCGCTGATCGCAACCGGGTTCTTCTCGCTCACGTTGTTGCCCGCGCACATCAGGCAGTACGCGCCAACACCGCTCGATTCATACCCGTAATCATAGAGGTCCGGAAAGTCGCACAGCATGTGGCCGTTCTCGTGGCAGAAGGTTCCGAGTTCGAGCTCGGCACCCATCGCAGTGAACTGGTAATCGAATGCCGATCGGCCGGGTGCGAGCGGCACCGTCGTACCCAGGTGGTACGCGTGCGGCCAGAGGCCCTCGGCCCAGTTGTTGGTAACCGGCCCGGCATAGTACACGTTGGTCGCATACACGAATCCCTGGTTGTCGGCGGTCAACGCTGAGAAGTCGAACCCCGCGGCCTTGTGGTGCGCCAGCGCTTCTTTGATCAGTTCGACCGCGCGCTGCGGCTGCGGAATGGCGGGATCGGTATAGAACGTCTTCGGGTGCTGCGCCCGGTAGTACGGAGCCACGATGTTGGTGTACCGGCAGCGGGCGATCGAATTGTCGCGGAAGTATTCCGACACCGACCCGTTGTTGCCGAAACCGTTGTAGCCCGGCTGATTGCAGAAGCGGTCTACCTCGTCGCGCGCGATCGTGGCCGGCGCGTCGCTGAAATCGATGAGCAGGCACAGACCCACGAAGTCGCCGACCGTTTCACGCTCTGGCGGCGCCAGTAGGGGACCGCCGGCGGCCGCCATCGCACGTATCGCCTGCATCTGCCTGCGCTTTTCCTCGCGGCGCTGATCGCAGCGCCGGCCGGCCGTCGCAAGGGCGGACCGGCGCGCCGCCGCGGCCGCACTTTCGCGCGTGACGCGCACGCCGCGTGGCAATCCAGCAGCGGCGCCGTCGAGCCGCCCGGCAGGACTCGGCGCCGGCTGCAGCGTGTTCCCGTCGGCGCTCAGACGCGCCACTTCGTAGTACCCGGTCGTAGGATTCTTCGTGACGGTGAAGCCGTCGAGCGTCTCGAACACCGCGTAGTTCTGATCGCCAAACCCGCGGAGCTGGATCGGCGTGCCATCAGGCTGTGTAAATGTGAACACCTTGCCGTCAAAACGTGTCGCCATGGTGACTCCCATGTTTCAGCCGACAACCGCCGGTCAGAATGATCAAGGATCTTCCACGCTTGTAACGAACCAGATGCGGGATTGAACGAGCGGATGCGTTCTGATTTCGACGTGGGAGCCTGGCAGAGCCTAACGGCGATCTCCACCACGGATCAATGTCGAAATATGGCGAGCCCCCACGCCCCTTCTTTATGGCAAGCGCCTCTGGGCAGATGACGCGCACACGGGATTTACGCTCAGATCCCCATCCCATATCCGACCGGCGTCGTGGGCTCGACTACGTACGTCAGCGTTGACCTTCGAGCGCCTTCTCGCCGACGATCGGTAGCGGGCCAGCGACTCCCCAATAAGGATAAGATCATGCGTCATGGAGCAGGGCCTTGGATCGGCCACGTCCATCGTCGCGGCTCGAGATTCAAAGGTGGCGTGGCGTGCTGAGTTGCAGCTGCTCGTTGCCTGTGCACGTCCCACTGCGAGCCCAGAGACAGCCGAGCGTATCCGGGCACTGGCCCAGGAACCGATGGAATGGCCCTACGTGCTCGCCCTGGCGGGTGAACATGGAGTACGGCCACTTCTCTACCGGAGCTTGCACTGCATCTGCCCGGACATCGTTCCTGAAGCTGTCCTGAAGGACCTTCTCGATTTTGTGCGATCGGACGTTGCACACAATCTGTCTCAGAACGTGGAGCTGCTGAGATTGTTGGAGGGGTTGAAAGCCCGCGGGATTGCGGCCATTCCGTTCAAAGGAGGTGTTCTCGCGAGCTGGGCCTATGCCGACCCGGCACTTCGCGAGTCGGGCGACATAGACATCGTCGTACGCAAACGCGACCTTCGGGAGGCGGTTGCGTTTCTGGCAACGCATGGATACCGCCGGCGCACGACCGAGCCGCACGACGCGATCGAGGATACCAACGATGAGCAACTCGGTAGGTACCTCAGGTTTGACAGCACCGATGGTCTTGCCTCCGTAGACCTCCAGACGTCGCTGGAGGCGCCGCACTTCGCGTTTGCCCTCGATAGTGACGAACTGTGGGATCGCGCCGTATCACGAACGTTCGCCGGCCAGACTGTCCTGAGTTTCTGTGCCGAGGACCTGCTCATCCTGCTCTGCGTACACGGCACGAAAGATGTATGGTTCAAGCTGAAGTGGATCTGCGATATCGCAGAGTTCATTGGATCCGATCGCGGATTCAACTGGGATCAAGTCCTGTATCGAGCCACCCACCTTCGGGCGAAACGGAAGTTGTTGCTGGGTTGTCTCCTTGCGCACGACCTCCTGGGAGCGGATGCACCGGAGCGTATTCTGGCCCACGTTCGCCAGGAACCAACGGTTCGAGCGGCTGCCGAGACCATCATCAAAAAGTACTCTCTTCCCAATCGACGATTCACTGATGCCGAACGGGCGGCCTTGTACTTCAGGACGGACGATCCGTTGGGCAGAACCAGTCGCATTCTGCGCTATGGTCGCCGCTCTCTGAAAGTCATAGTCGTTCCATCGGACAATGACCGGCGGTGTCTCTCCCTTCCAAACTGGCTTTCACCGGCTTACTACCTTGTCCGCCCCATTCGGTTGATGGCAAAGTTCGGGAGGAGCCCTCGTCTCGCTGTTCAGGCAGTACGAGACCTGTTCGAACGTCTCGACTGAGGAGCCGCAGAAGCCTCGGTCCGGAAGTCCACCTCTTAATCCGACAAAAGTCTTCCTCCGGGAGCCCTTTGGCACCCGGCGCATCAACATCGAGTCGAGAACTTCGCGAATCCCCGTGGTAGCCGGAGAAACCGAACTCCCGAGGCGGGCGGCATCCGCCTTGCTTTGTCCCGAATGACATCAATCGGTAATTCGGCACTTCGGTAACTCGGCACTTCAAGGAGCACAGGACAATGAAACCACGCTACGCAAAGCCCTCGTTCCAGCGTCTCGGTCTGCTGCGCCGTCTCACCCGCTTCAGCTTCTAAGGCTCGAGGCAGATGCCCACGCTGAATCCCGAGATGGTGCCGCAGCAGGCCACGCGAGTGGTCGCGCAGCAGGCGGCCGGCCAATGGGTGCTCCTCGACGTAACGTCGGGACAGTACTACGCGCTCGATCAGGTAGGCGGCCGGATCTGGCAACTGTGCGACGGCACACGCAGCGTGCGACAGATCGCCGGGGTGGTGTCTGACGAGTTCGACACTGCCGGGCAATCGGTCGAAGACGATGTTGTCGGACTCGTTTCAGAGCTCGTTGGCGAGTCGTTGCTTGTGTGAACGTCTCTTCGCACTGCGGGTCGTTTTGTTCGCCGCGACGGTTCCGCTGCTCATGAGGCTCCCGATCGACCGGTTGGCCCGATGGATCGAACCATCGGGCAGTCCGGCGGCGGAGCCTTCGCCGCGCGATGTGCTCGCCCTCGTCGCCTCGATCGATCAGTGGCTGGCGCGCGCAAGACCAATCGTGCGATCCGGCTGCCTCACTCGCGGTGTCACCCTCTATAGATTTCTGCGGCGCGCAGGCGCCGACGTCTCGCTGCGATTCGGCATCGGCCGGATGGACGGCGCCATCGCCGCCCACTGCTGGATCGTGTATCGGGGAGAACCACTGGCCGAGCGGCGCGACCCGCGCGGCGTGTTCACCGAAATGTGGACGATCGCGTCATGACGAAATCCTATTCGCTGCACTCGTGTCTCGCTGTGGTGAGTGCGTGGCCGGAGCTGATGGCGGCCATCCACGCGCGTCTCGAATTGTTCGCGGTCGAGCCCTCGGCGGCGTACGACGTGGAACTGGCGTTTCAACCGGCGGACATCCGATTGGGCGAGGACACAGTCGCGCCGGCGGGTCGCCGCGTGTACGATTTTCCCGACGGAGAGGTGACCTACCTCGACGAGGGCGATCGACTGACGATCAGGGTGGGCGATCGCGTCCGCGCGGTGTGCGAGCCTGCTGCCGGACGGGCGCGTATCTTCGTGGAGTCGCCGCAGGAGTCCGATCTTTACCTGCTGTCGCATCCGGTCCTGAGTCTCCTGCTGATGGAATTGCTGAAGCGACGCGGGTACTACCCGCTCCACGCCGCCGGGCTGGCCCTCGACGGGCACGGTGTGTTGCTCGCCGGCACCAGCGGCGCCGGCAAGTCGACGCTGTCGGTGGCGCTGGCACGTCGCGGGTTCTCGTTCCTCTCCGACGATACAGTCTTTCTAGAGGCGGATGCACCCGGGTGGCGCATCCGCGCGTTTCCCGATCAGATAGACCTGTGTGCCGACACGCTGGATTTGTTTCCAGAGTTACAAGGCCTTGCCGATGCCGAGCTCCCGCCGGGCTGGCGCAAACGGCAGATCCGGGCCGAAACGGTTTACGCCGCCCCGATCTCGTGGGACGTGCGGCCCCGGACCCTGATCTTCCCATCAGTGTGCGGCACCCCGACGAGCGCGATTCGGCCGCTGTCGCGCGAAGCGGCACTGTTTGAGCTCGCGCCGAACGTGTTGCTCACCGACGCCGCCGCGTCCCAGCAGCATCTCGACGCGCTCGCGGGCGTTATCTCTCAGTGCACGTGCTACCGCCTCGACACCGGCCGCGACCTGGATGATGCAGTCGACGTCGTCCGCAGCGCGATGGCGTCGTGACCGCCTGAACTTGCTGCCTTCTGTCGCCTTTCGAGCGACCTTTTCGGGGGCGATCGGGGCCATACCCCTCAAATACGGCCGTTTTCGCGGCCGATATGCCGGTCTGTCGTGGCCTGAGATTTGCGGAACAACGTGTTGGCATGCTGCCCCGTGAGAAATCCTTTTCCGACGCTCCCGCGGGGTCTGTCGAACGATCCAGTCTCTGCAAACTGGTTCTTGCCGCCCCGTATCCGATCCTGCTCGATGGGCTGCAGAGCCGGTTCAAGTCCGAGCCAGGCTTCCGGGTGATTTCGTGCTGCACGGACAGTGCGCAGGCCCTCGACGCGGTCCTCAGACACCAGCCCGATGTATTCGTCCTCGACCTCCAGATTGCCGGAAGACCCGCGTTCGAAGTGCTCCAGGAGCTGAGCGCCCGCCGGACGAAGACGCGCGTGGTGTTGCTGGCCGACCGCGTCAGTGGGGACGAGATGCTGGAGGCAACGAAGCTCGAAGTGAAAGGCATTGTCCTGAAGGCCATGTCCGCCGATCTCCTTGTCCTCTGTGTGCGGAAAGTGCATGGGGGCGCCACCTGGTTCGAACGCGTGTCTATGGGGCGAGCCTTCGATCGACTGTTGCGATGGAAGAAAGATGAGGAATCGGACGGCCGCCTGACCCGTCGGCAACTCGAAATAACCAGATTGGTTGCTTCCGGCTATTCCAATAAGGAGATCGCCGATCGATTGGCGATCAGCGAAGGGACGGTCAAGTCTCACCTCCACAGGCTGTACGAGAAATTCGGGGTAAGAGGGCGTGTGGAGCTGATCCTTCACGCGCAGAAGCAGGACCTCCTCGACCCTCCCCGCGGATCCGCGACACGAAGCCGGAAAGCAAGCTGACCGTCAGCGGTCGGGGCCCCTCGGAATTGCGACGGGCCTCTATCGACAGATAGCCATCGCACCATCCTCCGTTTATTGAACGGCGCGGACTCCTCCGCCAAGCTTTCATCCCGAACAGTTCCTCAGAATGCTTGGAGGTTGAGTTATGTCTCGTCGCATCCTGACGTCTTCGCTCATCGGCGTGCTGCTCGCCCTCGTGCCCTGGGGCTCCAGTTCGTTTCTTGCGCAAGAGTCGTCCGGCACAGCGGCGAGTGTCGTCACCGACAAGACAGGCTATCTTGCCGGCGAGACAGTCTCGATTGCAGGAACGGGCTTCGCCGCCGAGGAGCTCGTCACGCTCCAGGTGAAACACGCCGATGGTGGCGACGAGCCAGGGGCCGGGCACGATCCCTTTGCGGTATGGACCGACGCTGCCGGATCTTTCATATCTACGTGGGAGGTCGGCGACGACACGGAAGGGCACAGCTTCCATCTGCTCGTGTCCGGCGCTGCGACTGGACCGCTCCCTTCAGTTGCGTTCGGGCGCATTGCGACGGTCGGCACCGACAAGTACGACTACCAGCCGGGCGAGACGGCGATCATCAGTGGCGCGGGCTTCCGCCCGGGTGAAGTCGTGGCGATCCAGGTCGAGCATGCCAACGGTAATGATGACGGCGCCGGTCACCTGCCATTCGAAGTCCTAGCGGGGCCCGACGGCGGAATCGTCACGACGTGGCACGTGGATCCGGACGACTCGGAAGAAAGCATCTTCCGGCTGACGTCGACCGGGGCCGAGACGGGACTGGTCGCCACGTCAACGTTCACAGACCTGTTGGTGACGGTTATCGATGATGACGGCCCTGACGACGAGCCAGGTCAGAAAGACCTGACCAAGATGTCGTCCGATCCGGGCCTCACTGCCATTGCTATCACGTGGAACTCCGATGACACGGATTTCGGAAACCTCGGCGGCAACACCGGTGACGCGTGCGCGCTCGTGGACACCGACGCTGACGGAGACGCGAACTATTCCTTCTGCGTCGTCACCGACGGCAATCCCGCCACTCAGGTGTCCAACCGACTGTACACGTGCAATGACACGAGATCAGACCGCTGTGCGGGACCAACGCTCGTCGGAAGTTTTACGTCTACATCATCGGCAAGTGTCGTCGCTAATTCAGATCCGTTCGGCGCACACCCGAACCATGTCGACGGGAACGACTGTGACAACGATTCGGACTGCCTGACTGCAGATACGGTCGCCACCGTGACGCTGCAACTCAGCGACGTAGGCGGTGCGTCGGCCAAACTGATCAACGTCTGCAGTTATCCATCGCAGGAACCAAACTCCGACCCGTCTGACTGCGTGGTCACACCAGACAGCGGTTTCCTGACGATTGTCAAGGTCGCCAGCCCGGACGACGGCACTGCGTTCGTGTTCAACCTCGGGGCGGGACAGACGTCGCAGAACGGCACGGATGAGTGGACGATCAACGGCAGCGGCTCGGTCCAGAGCATTTCGTTCGCGCCGGGGACGTCCTACGATCTGAGCGAGACGATTCCGCTGGGATGGGATCTCGACAGTGCGTCGTGCGCCATCCAGACCGCTCCGGCCACCCCGACCGGAACATCGAATGTAACGCCGAATGCGGCGACGGGCGGTGTCGACACCTTCGAGATTCGAAGCGGTCTCGAGACCATCTGCACGTTCAACGACACACAGGACCTGACGGAAGTCAACGGTCGGATCATCGTCGAGAAGCAGACGGATCCGGATAACGACCCCACGAGCTTCGAGTTCGACCCCAGCTGGAGCGGCACCAACTTCTTCCTGAGCGACGGCCAGGACAACGATTCGGGCTACACGCTGACTCCTGGGACCTTCTCGGTCAGCGAGATAGTGCCAAGTGGCTGGGACTCCACGAGCAACTGCGTCAGTTCCAACGGTGATAGTGAGACCGCGGCCAACATCTCGCTGCAGACGGGCGAGACGGTGACGTGCACGTTCACGAACACGAAGCAGGGGTCGATCACGATCATCAAGGACGTGGATCCGGAGCCGGACGAGACGGACTTCAGCTTCACCACCTCGGCGAGCCTGAACGAGCCGAGCAATACCTTCAGTCTGGATGACGACGCGGACGGCACGCTGCTGAACACGAAGGTCTTCAGCAACCTGGCGGCCGGCACCACCTATACC
>Ga0105107_10001078_pt1 | contig 17739 bp, 15 predicted proteins | sample PPLLaktember2015_6_FD_79335 | JGI IMG/M metagenome (GOLD analysis project Ga0105107, IMG submission 79335) | Freshwater sediment microbial communities from Prairie Pothole Lake near Jamestown, North Dakota, USA - PPLs Lake P8 Core (1) Depth... | ecosystem: Environmental > Aquatic > Freshwater >...
GAGCCGTTCTTCATCGTCGCGACCCAGAATCCCTCGTTCCAGATCGGCACCTTCCCGCTGCCGGAGTCGCAGGTCGACCGGTTCCTGATGCGCATCGAGCTCGGGTACCCGGCGGCCAGCCACGAACGCGCGTTGCTACGCGGCCGCGACCGTCGCGACCTGCTCGCGGACCTGCCGGCGGTGCTGGACGCCGCTCAGATCCCGGCTTTGCAGCAGCGCGTCACCGAGGTGCACGCCAGCGATGCCCTGCTCGACTACGTGCAGGCGATCGCCCGCGCCTCGCGCGAAGGCAGCCGGCACCAGGCCGGTCTGTCGCCGCGCGCCGTCATCGGGCTGCTGCGTGCGGCGCAGGCCTGGGCTTTCCTGCACGGGCACCCGGGCGTATTGCCTGAGGACCTGCAGGCCGTGATGCCATCGGTCGTCGGCCATCGCCTGCGCCCGCGCGACGCCGCCGACGCCCGCGGGCCCGCCGAGGTCGCGGCCGCACTCATGAGCACGGTGCCAATCCCCTGAGGACGGCCCACCACTCCGCCGCGTACCGCGCGAAGCGCGCCCTGCGTGGCTGGGTGCACGACTGGATCCGCCAGCGCCAGGGCCCCGACCGCGAGGCGGTGACGCTCAAGCGCGGGCGCATCTACATACTGCCGACCGGGCTCGGCGCCGCCTTCGGCGTGATGCTGGTCGCGATGCTGCTCGGCTCGCTCAACTACGGCAACAACCTCGGCCTCGCACTCACCTTCCTGCTCGCGGCGCTCGGGGTGGTCGCGATGCACGCCTGCCATCGCAATCTCGAGCAGCTCGTCGCGCGTCCCGCGGGCACGGAACCGCCGTTCGCCGGGCAGGACGCCGTGTTCCGCATCGCCCTCGCGAACCCGGGCCCGCTTCCGCGCAGCGACCTCGAGGCGGTCGCCGGCGTGACGACCCCTCCCGCTCACGTTCCGGCTTCCGGCGAAACCGCGCTCGAGCTGCGATTGCCGACGCGGCGCCGGGGCAGCGTCATCCTCGAGCGCGTCGAGATCACGACCCGCTACCCCTACGGCCTGTTCCGCGCCTGGGCGGTGCTGCACCCGGAGATGTCCTGCCTCGTGTACCCGCGTCCCGCGGCCAACGCCCCGCCGCCGCCGCGACAAGCCGGCCTCGCGGGCGGCGGCGCCGCGCGGCGCGGCGAGGACGACTTTGCCGGGCTGAAGGACTACCACCCGGGCGACCCGCCGAAGCACATCGCCTGGAAGGCCTTTGCCCGGGCGGACGAATTATTGATCAAGGAATTCAGCGGCGACGCCGAGGCGACGCCAATCTTCGACCTCGCCGAGGCGCCGGGCGCCGACCTCGAGGCGCGGCTCGCCGTGCTCGCGCGCTGGATCGTGGACGCGCACGCGCGCGGGCTCGCCTTTGGCCTGCGGCTGCCCGGGGAAGAGATCCCGCCTGCGCCCGGCGACTCGCAGCGCGCGCGCTGCCTCGCCGCCATCGCGCGCTTCGATGCGCCCGCGCCCGATGTCGCCTGAACGCACGGAAAACTTCCGGCGGCTGGCCTGGACGACGGCCGGCCTCACGGCCGCGCTCGGCCCCCATCTGCTGCGCCTCGAGCCCTGGGTCGCGGCCTTCGTGCTGGCAGTCGCCGCCTGGCGACTCGTCGCCGAGCGTCGCGGGTGGCGGCTGCCTTCGACGCTGGTGCGAGGCCTGGTCGCGCTCGCCGTCACGGTCGGCGTGATTCTCAGCTACGCGACCATCACCGGCCTCGACGGCGGGACGGCGCTGCTCGCGCTCATGTCGGCCCTGAAGCTGCTCGAGACGAAGGATGCCCGCGACCACACGGTGCTGATCTTCATCGGCTGGTTCCTCTGCCTCGCGTCCTTCCTGTATGCGCAGGACGTCGCGACCGCCGCCTGGGTCCTGCCTACCGTGTGGCTGCTCGCCGCGGCGCTGCTGCGCGTATCGCTGCGCGGCCGGGGCGGCCCGCCACCGCGACCGTTCCGCACCACAGGCGCCATGTTGCTGAAGGCGGCGCCGGTGGCACTCGTGCTGTTCGTCTTCTTCCCGCGCTTCGCGGGCAGCTTCTGGGGCGCACCCTCGTCGGAGCGTGCGCAGACCGGGCTCACCGAGGAGATGTCGCCCGGAGATATCTCCGACCTGACGCAGAACGATGTCGTGGCATTCCGCGTGCGCTTCGCGGGCGATGAGCCGCCGCCGCCGCGCGAGCGCTACTGGCGCGCGCTGACGCTCAACGACTTCAACGGCTACACCTGGCGCCGGGGGGACTCGCAGGCTTTCTACGTCCCCGAAGTCAAACACCTGGGCACGCCGGTCGATTACACCGTGACGATGGAGCCGACTTCCCAGCAGATGCTGTTTGCCCTCGACATGGTCGCCAGCTGGACGCCCGGCCTCGCGCACAAGTCCTGGGACTTCAGCCTGCGCGCGCGCCGGCCCATCAACGCCGTGCTGCGCTACGACGCGCGCTCGCATCCCGAGTACCAGGCAGGCGTCGAGTTGATACGCTCGATCGAGAATCTCAGCCTGCAGCTGCCGCCGAACCGCAATCCGCGCACGCTCGAACTGGCGAGCCGGATGCGCGCGGCTGCCGGCAGCGATGCGGACTACCTGCAGTCCGTGCTCAACCTCTTCCGGGAGCAGGATTTCTATTACACGCTGACGCCGCCTGGGCTGGCGCGCAACTCCGTGGACGACTTCCTGTTCAACACGCGCCAGGGATTCTGCGGCCACTATGCTTCGGCGTTCACCATGATGGCTCGCGCGGCTGGCATCCCGGCGCGGGTGGTCGCCGGTTACCAGGGCGGCGACTGGAACCCGCTCGGCGGATACCTGATCGTGCGCCAGTCGCACGCGCACGCCTGGTCCGAAGTGTGGTTGCCGCAGCGCGGCTGGACGCGCGTCGATCCGACGGCGGCGGTCGCGCCCGAACGCGTCGAGCGGGGTTTCGAGGCGTCGTTCGCCGGATCCGAGGCGCTGCCCGGCGCCCTGCGCCGCGAGTCGGAGCTGCTCTGGCAGGCGGGCATGCTCTGGGACAACCTGAACGCCGAATGGAACGACTGGATCGTGCAGTTCGATCGGGCCGCGCAGGAAAACGTCCTGTCGGAACTCGGCTTCGACGACCCGGACTGGCGGGCCTTTGCGATGGCGCTCGCCGTCGGTCTCGGGATTGCGGTCGGGATCCTCGTGCTGTGGCTCGCCCTCGAGCTGCGACCGCGCGCCACGGACCCCGCGGCGGCGGCGTACCGGCGCTTCCAGAACCGGCTGGCGCGGCGCGGCATCGAGCGCGCTGCCGCCGAGGCGCCGCGCGATTTCGCGCAGCGCGTGCGCAGGCTGCGGCCGGACCTTGCGCTGCCGGCGCTGGCGATCACGGAGACCTACCTGCGGCTGCGGTACGGGCCGGCGCCGGCGGCGAGCGACCTGCGGTTGCTGCGCGCACTCGTCACACGCTTCAGGCCGTGAACACCGGTTTCGCGATCGCACTCGCCGGCGGCCTCGCCGCACTGGCGTGGATCCTCCTGCCGCCGATGCTCGCCGCACGCCGGCGCAAGGCGCTCGTCCACCAGTCGCTGTCCGGAGCCGAACGCGCGTTGCTCGCGGAATACTGGCCTGGTTATGCGCGCGTTCCGCCCGTCCTCGCGCCGAGGCTGGACGCATTGGCGGTCGTCTTCGCCGCCGAAAAGGATTTCGTCGGCTGCGGCGGCCTGGCCGTGACGCCGCCCATGCGGCTCGCCATCGCGGCGCAGGCCTGCCTGCTCGCGCTTGGGCACGACCGCACGCCCTACGAGTCGCTGCGCTCGGTTCTGGTCTATCCGTCGCAGTTCGTGGTGCCCGGCGAATGGCACGATGAGGACGGCGTCGTGACCGAGGAATCGCGCGTGCTCGCGGGCGAATCCTGGGACGTCAGCCGCGTGATCCTGTCCTGGGAAGACGTGGACAGCCGCGGCGCGCCGGGCCAAGCCTACAACGTCGTCTTCCACGAGTTCGCGCACTACCTGGACCACGAGTCCGGCGGCGCACCCTGGATCGCAGGCGGTGACGCGCGACGGCGATGGCTGCAGTTGCTGGACGACGAACTGGAACGATTGCGCGCACAGGCGGAAGCCGGCGAGCGCAGTTTCCTCGATCCCTACGCGGCGGAAGACCGCAGCGAGTTCTTCGCGGTCGCGAGTGAGGCCTTCTTCGAGGAACCGGCGCTGTTCGCGCGCGAACTGCCGGCGCTCTACCACGCCTTCTCCGAGGTCTATCGGCTCGATCCCGCCGCCTGGTGATTCGTCCCTGCCGGCTACACCTGCGCCGTCTTCCACTTCCCGCGCGAGAACAGCCACAGCGTGAAGAGCCCGACCGCGGTTTCCGAGATGAACACCGCCCAGAACACGCCGGAATGCTGCCAGTCGAGCGCGATCGCAAGCAGCCAGGCCAGCGGGATCTGGATCAGCCAGAAGAACACGACGTTGATCCAGGTCGGCGTGACCGTGTCGCCGGCACCGTTGAACGCCTGCACGGCGACCATCCACCAGCCGTAGACGAACAGCGAATACGACAGGATCCGCAGCCACTCCGCCCCGATCGCGACCACCGTGGGGTCGGCCGAGAAGATCCCCATGAACTCGCGCGGCAGCGCGAAGAACACCACCGACACCCCGAGCAGGTAGACCATGTTGTACGTGCCGATGCGCCAGACTGAGGCCTCGGCGCGCTCCGGATGCCCGGCGCCGAGATTCTGGCCGACGAGCGTCGCGGCCGCGTTGGACATGCCCCAGGCCGGCATCATGGTGAACATCATGATCCGGATCGCTATGGTCGCGCCGGCGACCGCCTGGCTGCCGATGTCCGCGAGGATCCGCATCAGGAAGATCCACGAGGTCATCGCGACGATCATCTGACCGATGCCGCCGAGGGAGGTGCGCACGATGTTGCCGAGTATTTCCCCGTGCCAGACGAGCTGCGAGCGCAATACGCGCAGGTGCGGCCCGCCGCGGAACAGGATCCAGAGCTGCAGCAGCACGCCGGCGCCGCGGCCGATGGCCGTGGCGATCGCCGCGCCCTCGACGCCGAGCGCCGGCACCGGGCCAAAGCCGAAAATCAGGATCGGGTCGAGCACGATGTTGAGACCGTTCGCGATCCACAGCACGCGCATCGCCGCGGCCGCGTCCCCGGCGCCGCGGAAGATCGCGTTGATCGTGAACAGCAGCATGATCACGACATTGCTGCCGAGCGCCCACTGCATGTACGGGTAGCCGCGGGTCAACGTCCAGGCGTCCGCACCCATCAGGCGCAGCAGGTCCTGCGCATACACGATGCCGGCGACGGCAAATGGTATCGAGGCCAGCAGCGCGATCCAGATCGCCTGCACGGCTGTCACCGCGGCTTCCCCGGGCTTCCCTTCTCCGATGCGCCGCGCGACCACGGCGGTCACCGCCATCGCGAGGCCCATACCGACCGCGTACATCAGGAACAGCAGGGTCTCGGTCAGACCGACCGTCGCGACCGCGGAGGAGCCGAGCTTGCCGACGAAAAAAATGTCGACCACCGCGAACGTGGACTCGAGCACCAGCTCGAGCACCATCGGCACGGCGAGCAGGAACACCGCGCGCTTGAGCGGAATCTTCGTATAGTCGGCGCCCGTGCCGCGGATTGCGTCGCGCAGTTCCGCCCACACCGGGCGTCGCCCGACCGTCACGTCGGGTGCATCGGCAGTTGTCCATCATCAGGAGCTCGCCGGCGGCGAGCATGAAGCGGATCTCGAATTCCGGCGAGCGCAGCAGGTGATCGAAGGCGCGGCGCGCACGATATAGATGTCCAGCTCGTCGGGTGGCCGCAGCAGCACGAAATCCAGGCGCGGACTGAAGTGGATCGCAACCAGTCCCCCTGCTCCAGCAGGTCACGACCGAGGAGTTCGGCCTGATGCCCGTCGCTGACGCGGGTGCGAAAGCGCCCGGATTCAAGTTCGCCGGCGGCGGTGACGGACAATGCCGGATCGAGGTCCGAGGGATCGTGCAGGCGCTGGCCGGTGCGCAGGTCCATGCTGAGTGGATCGCGGCAGCGTTCGCGCAGCCACAGCGGATGCAGCGCAAAGCGCTGCCCGTCATCGAGTTCAATGGCGAGTTCCTGCGGAGTACGGACATGAAGTCGCGGCATGGGCGCCTACACTAAGGCCACGCGCGAGCACGGGGCAAGCGATAGGATTGCGTCCATGAGCCGAATGGTCCCGCTCGTCTCGGCAATCGTCGTGTCTTCATTCGCCGTCGTGGCCGTACATGCGGATTCACGAACCGCGGACATCGCCTCCCTCCTCGGCCAGCCGCTGGCCGCGCAGGCGCTCGCGCCGGAAGACGAGGCGCGGATGGAAGCCCAGCTCGCGGAAGCGCGGGCTACATGGGAGCAGGATCGCAACGATGCGGACGCGCTCATCTGGGTCGGCCGGCGCACGGCCTACCTGGGGCGCTATCGCGAGGCGATCGGGATTTTCTCGGACGGCATTGCGCGGCACCCGGCCGACGCCCGGATGTACCGTCATCGCGGGCACCGCTACCTGACCGTCCGCGAGATCGACTGCGCCATCGCCGATTTCGAGAAAGCGGCCGCCCTCATGGCGGTTCGGCCCGACGAGGTCGAACCGGACGGCTTGCCCAACGCGCGAAACGTTCCGACCGGAACGCTCCACTCGAATGTCTGGTACCACCTGGCGCTCGGCCACTACCTCAAGGGCGACTTCAGTCGAGCGGCCGACACCTGGATCAAGGCGCGCGACTCGGTCGCCAACGCCGACAACCTCGTTGCCGCCAGCTACTGGCTCTATCTCTCGCTGCGGCGGGCTGGCCGGCCGGACGACGCGGCAGCGATCCTGCGGCCGATCACGGCGGACCTCGACGTCATCGAGAACGCCGAGTACCACCAGCTCCTGCGGATGTTCCAGGGCGAGCGGACGCCGGAAGACCTGCTCACAGCGGCGGGCGAAGATTCCGGCGGATCAGCCACGCGCTACGGCGTCAGCGCCTGGCATCTCGTCAACGGCCGCCGGGACGAAGCAGAATCCCTGTGGAAGGCGATCCTGGAAGGACCGGACTGGCCCTCGTTCGGCTATCTCGCGGCGGAGGCGGAGGTCGCGCGCGGCCTCAAAGCCGCGCGATGAGCGCCTCGCCTTTCGCAATGATCTCGTCGCGATCCTCGGGGGCTGGCGCCTGCGCGAGCAGCTCCCGCGCCCGCTCCCGCACCCGCGCGTCCGCGCTCGGTCGGCCGAGGTCGACCCATTTCTCGAGCCCGATCCTGGGAAACAGGCTCGGGTAGTACGCGCTCTTGTAACTCGCGAGCGTGGAAGGCGAGGTCAGGAAATGTCCCTCCGTCGCCAGCTGCCCGATCGCTTCTTCAGCGCCTATCGAGGCGGAGTCGACGGAGAATCCCCGGGCGAAGAGCCGCGCGGCGCCGATGACTTCGTCGCCGTACACGGTCATCGCCGGCGAGTAGGCCTTGGAGTTCAGGGTGCTCCCGACGAACGGCGCGAGCCCGACCTGGCCCATGACGCTCGTGACCTGGTTCATCCAGGTAGCGCCCGCGGCCAGCAGGTCCGGTCCCCAGCCATCGCCGCTTCCCGACGTGCCTGCGTGGGGAATGCCGTACTCGGCCATCATCTCCGCGCAGCCGAGATTGATCAGGTGGGTCTGGGGATCGTAGAAGTCGATCATGGTCTTCATGTCGAAATACATGGGCAGGCTGCCGAGGATGATTGGCGCGCCCGGCTTCGCGAGCTGCGAGAGAACGAGCCCACCCAGGAGTTCCGCATTCAGCAGCGCGAGCGCGCCTGCGCAGGGCAGCGGAGTCGTCATCCCCGACATGCCGTAGTTGGAATAGATCACGGGGATCGAGCGCGCGGCGGAGTCGAGGAGCTTGTCGGAGGTCCCGTCGTTGATCACGAGCGGCGTGACCGGATTCAGATACGGGATGATGAAGGGTCGCACGCCCAGGTCGCCGCGCACTTCGTCGAGCAGGGTGAGCGCCTTGGGAAACAGGCTCTCGTCCGAGATGAGCAGCACCAGGGGCTTCGTCGAGTTCGCGACCATCTCGAGGACAGCGAAGAGATCGGCAATCTCGGGGGGCAGGTCGCGGATCACGCCGAGCGTCGAGATCACGTCGTAGTTCGGCAGGGCCTGGCAGAGCCGGACGCAGCGGCCCATGTCGGCGCGGCTGAACGGGCTGAGTTCGTCGGTCATCGGGTCCTGCAACCAGAGGTTCGTGACGCCCGAGCCGAATCGGGTCTGCCCGTCCCCGAGCCGGAATGCCGATCGCCCGCGGCGATCGAAAATCTCGATCGTCGCCGGAGCCGACTCGATCGCCGCGTCCACAAGTTCCCGGTGGAAGTAAACGCGTTCGCCCTCGACGCGGGCGCCTCCCTTTCGGCAGACGTCGCGCGCGCGCTCCGAGTCCAGCCGCAGTCCGGACCGGGCGAGTATCTCCAGGGAGGCCCCGTGCACGGCGTCCCGTTGCGCCGCGGTCAACAGGGTCAGCCGCGGCCGTGCAACGTCCTGCATTTCTGCCTTACCCCGTGCTCAATGCGTTGTTCCGTGAACGATGATACCCACGCCGCGCCCACGAGGATCGGCAGCAACTTCGAACTGCGTCCCGGTGACGCGAATCGCCTGGACATCGCCCATTTCCCACCCCTGGTCCTCCAGGACGTACCCCATTTCCTTCAGGGTATCGGCCACGGCACCGGTCAACGGCGCAAACGAATCGAAGTAGATCGTGTCCTTCGGCAGCAGCTGGTGGTGCACGCGCTGCGCGGCCACGGCCTCCGCCAGGGAAAGCCCGTAGTCGTAGAGGTTGTTCAGCACCTGGAACAGCGTCGTGAAGATCCTCGAGCCGCCCGGCGAGCCGAACACCAGCGTGACCTGGCCATCGCGCGTCACGATGGTCGGCGTCATGGACGAGAGCATGCGCTTGCCGGACTCGATGGCATTGGCATCGCCGCCGACGACGCCGAAGGCGTTGCTTGCGCCGGGCTTGGCACTGAAATCGTCCATCTCGTCGTTCATCAGGAAACCCGCGCCTTCGACGACCACGCCGCTGCCGTAGTCCCAGTTCAGCGTGACCGTGTTGCTCACGGCGTTTCCGGAACCATCGAGAATCGAGAAGTGCGTCGTCTGGTGCGGCTCGAGACCGGGCCGGACGGCCGCGGTCGGCGAGATGGCCTGCGCGTTCACTTCGGCAGCACGTCGCGCCAGGTACGCGGGCGCGATGAGCTGCTCGACCGGCGCGCTCGTGAATGCCGGGTCTCCGAGATAATCCGCCCGATCAGCGAACACGCGCTTTTCGATCTCGGCCAGCAGGTGAATGTAGCGGGCTGAGTTCAGTTCCTGGCCCGCGAAGTCGCTCGAACGCGCCTCCTTGATGCCCAGCAGCTGCACCAGCGCGACGCCGCCCGAACTCGGCAGCGGCGCCGTGTGGATGACGCTCCCGCGCCACTCGAAGCGCAGCGGCTCGCGCCAGGCGACGCGATAGTCGCGCAGGTCCTGCGCACTGATGAGACCGCCGTCGCGCTGCATCTGGGCGACCAGCAGCTGCGCCGTTTCGCCGTCGTAGAAATCCCCAGCGCCGCGACGGGCGATCCGTTGCAACGTCTGCGCGAGTTCCGGCTGGCGAAAGACCTCGCCGCTCTTCATTGCCCCGAAATACCTGCGGAAATTGGTCTTGCCGTCGAACAGCGCCAGCGCGTCCTGGCGGTATTGGTACGTCCTGTCGTGAACGACGTACCCCTCGGTGGCGTAGTCGATTGCCGGCGCGAGCAACTGCGACCAGGGCAACGTGCCGAAGCGCCGGTGCGCCTCCCACAGCCCCAGCACCGTGCCCGGGACGCCGCTGGCTTTCGCGCCCACCAGGCTGAGGTTTTCGATTACCTCGCCCTGCTCGTCCAGGTACATGTCGCGTGTGGCCGCCCGCGGCGCGGTTTCCCGGTAGTCGAGGAAGTAAGACTTGCCATCGATGAACAGCGTCATGAACCCGCCGCCGCCGATGTTCCCGGCTTCCGGGTAGGTCACGGCAAGCGTGAACGCCGCGGCTACCGCGGCATCGACTGCATTGCCGCCCTTCTCGAGAACCTGCGCGGCAACGCGCGCACTGTACTGATCCGGGGCGGCAACGGCACCGTGCACTCGGGCGTCGGCAAGGGCCGGCGACACCATCGCAACTGCGAGCAGCAGCAGCCAGAACGGGCGATTGGGGTATCCGAAACGCACGGCTCAACCCGCCGGCCGCGCGCGCGTGAGCACGACCGCCCCGCCCACGAACAGCAAGACGACCGAGAGCATCCCGATGCGCGTGTCGCCCGTGAGGAGCGCCGTGACGCCGACAAGCGTCGGACCCAGCACCGCGGCGAACTTGCCCATCATGTTGTAGAAGCCGAAGAACTCGCCCTGCTTGCCCTCTGGCACCAGCGACGCGTAGTACGAGCGCGACAGCGACTGGATGCCGCCCTGGACGAGGCCGATCGTGACCGCGAGCATGTAGAAATGCTCGACCTCGCGGATGCTGTAGGCGCCCACGGCGGCGGCGGCATAGATCGCGATCGCGATGAAGATGCCGTTGCGCGCGCCGATGCGGTCGCCGAGCCAGCCGAACGCCAGCGCAGCCGGGAATCCCACGACCTGCACGATGAGGAGCGCGGCGATCAGGCTCTGCTGCGCAAAGCCGAGCGAGAGCCCGTAGTCCACGGCCATCTTGACGATCGTGTTCACGCCGTCGATATAGAGCCAGTAGGCGAGCAGGAACCAGAAGAGCGGCCGGTATTTGCGAATCTCGTGCAGCGTCGTGCGGAACTCCCGCCACCCGGCCCGCAGGGCATCGCGCACCGGGAGAACGCGCGCCGGCTTCTGCTCGCGCACCCACAGGAGGCAGGGAACCGTGAACAGCAGCCACCAGGCCGCGACCATCGGAAACGCGAGGCGCACGGCCTCCGCGGCGCCGGACAGGCCAAACGCCGCCGGATCAGTCACCATCGCGGTGTTCACAGCCAGCAGAAGCCCGCCGCCGACGTAGCCGATCGAATAGCCGAGGGCCGAGACCCGGTTGTACTCGGGTGGCTCGGCGACATCCATGAGCAGCGCGTCGTTGAAGATCACGCCGCCCCAGAAGCCGATCCCCGCGAGCGAGTAGATCACGGCGGCCGCAATCCATTCGCCCTGCGCGACCGTATACAGCGCCGCCGTCATGACCGCCCCGAGCAGAGTGAAGAAGACCAGCAGCCGCAGCCGCACGCCGCCGCGGTCCGCCATCGCGCCGAGGATCGGCGCCGCCAGCGCGATCACCAGGCTGCCGAGCCCGCTGACCACGCCGAGCCGGAAGGTGCTTACGGAAGCTTCCGTCCCGACGCTCCAGAACTGCTTGAAGAAGATCGGAAAGAAACCCGCCATCACCGTCGTCGCAAACGCCGAATTCGCCCAGTCGTACAGCGCCCAGCCAATGATGGGCCGCCGGAACAGCGAGCGCTTCACGCGGCTGCCGCCAGGCTCTCACGCGTCTCGCGGAACTGCAGCTCCGGCCAGCGCTCGATCGTCAGGCCAAGATTGATGCGCGTCGGCGCGAGGTAGACGAGTTCGCCGGCGTGGTCGAGCGCGAGGCTCTCATAGGCCCGCTCGCGGAACTGCGCGAGCTTCGTCGGGTCGCCTCCCGCGATCCAGCGCGCAGTGACGACATTGACCTGCTCGAAGGCGCAGGTCACCCCGTACTCGTCGGCGAGGCGGAAGGCCACGACGTCGAACTGCAGGGGCCCGATGGCGCCGAGGATCAGGTCGTTGTTGCGCAACGGCCGGAACAGCTGTGTCGCGCCCTCCTCGCAAAGCTGGTCGAGGCCCTTCTGCAGCGCTTTAAGGCGCAGCGGGTCCTTGAGCACCGCGCGGCGGAACAGCTCCGGGGCGAAGTTCGGTATGCCGGTGAACATCAGCGACTCGCCCTCGGTGAACGTGTCGCCGATGTTGATCGTGCCGTGATTGTGCAGGCCGATGATGTCGCCCGCGAAGGCCTCGTCCGCCTGCTGGCGGTCGGCGGCCATGAAGGTGAGCGCGTCCGCGATCCGCACTTCCTTCTTCAGCCGCACGTGGTGCAGGCGCATGCCGCGCCGGTAGCTGCCCGAGCAGATTCGCATGAAGGCGATCCGGTCGCGATGCCCCGGGTCCATGTTGGCCTGGATCTTGAACACGAAGCCGGTCAGCGCAGGCTCGGTGGGTTCAACTTCTCGCGCCGTGGTGGCGCGCGGCCGCGGGCCGGGCGCGTGGTCGACGAACGAGGTCAGCAGTTCCTCGACGCCGAAGTTCGAGATGGCCGAGCCAAAGTGCACGGGCGTCTGCCGCCCGGCGAGGTAGGCCGCGGCGTCAAACGCCGGCATGGCGCCGCGGACCAGCTCGACCTCCTCGCGAAACGCGTCGGCGCGGTCGCCGAGCAGCTCGTCCGCCCCCCCGCTCGCGAGCCCGTCGATCACGCGGTTGGTGCCGACCCGGCCGGTCCGTGCGCCGCCGTAGACGTAGATGCGGTCCTCGCCGAGGTGGTAGATGCCGGACAGGTCCCGCCCCATGCCGATCGGCCAGGTCACGGGCGCGCAGTGGATGCCGAGCACGCGCTCGATCTCGTCGAGCAGTTCGACCGGCGCGCGCCCGTCGCGGTCGAGCTTGTTGATGAAGGTCATGATCGGGGTATCGCGCAGGCGACAGACCTCCATCAGCTTGATCGTGCGCTCCTCGACGCCCTTTGCGCAGTCTATGACCATGAGCGCCGAGTCGACGGCCGTCAGCGTGCGGTAGGTGTCCTCGGAGAAGTCCTCGTGGCCGGGCGTGTCGAGCAGGTTGATGACGCGGCCGCGGTACGGAAACTGCATGACCGACGACGTCACCGAGATGCCGCGCTGCTGCTCCAGGCGCATCCAGTCCGAGGTCGCGTGGCGCGCGGCCTTGCGGCCCTTGACGGTACCCGCCATCTGGATGGCGCCGCCGAACAGCAGCAGCTTCTCCGTCAGCGTCGTCTTGCCTGCGTCCGGGTGTGAAATGATCGCAAAGCTGCGGCGGCGGGTGATTTCGTCGTTCAGCGTCATCGGGCCGCGGATTGTAAATGAAGGGGTGCGCCCCCGTTCATTTTAGCGTGCCGAGCTCGAGGCGGTACACCAGCGCGTCCTCGCGCCCGTCCTGCGCCTGGTAGTAGCCCCGGCGGGTGCCGACGCACTGGAATCCGAGGTCGTGATACAGCGCGATGGCCGCGCGGTTGGTGCGGCGCACCTCGAGGAAGGCATCGCGCACGCCGCGGTCGCGCGCGTGCGCGAGCAGCGCCAGCAGGAGCCCGCGACCGATGCCGCGCCGGCGCCAGTCGTCGGCTATGCACAGGTTGAGGATGTGCGCCTCGCCCGCGCCCATGGACAGGACGCCGTAGCCCGCGACGCCCGTCGCGGTATCTACGACCACGCAGTGATAACCGACGCGCAGGCAATCGGCGAAGATCTGGTCGTTCCACGGGAACACGTAGGACGCACGCTCGAGCGCGGCCACGCGCGGCAGGTCCGCCTGGGCCATCGGGCGCAGGCGCCAGTTCGCGGCCGCGAGATCCTCACGCGCGGTCGCCACCGCCGCCTCCGGCCGCCAGCACGCCGAGCGCGAGCTTTAGATCGTCCCAGGATTTGCGCTTCTCGCTGGGCGAGCGCAGCAGGTAAGCCGGGTGATAGGTCACGATGACCGGACGGCCATCCAGCTGGTGCACTCGGCCGCGGAGCTTGCCGATCGGCGTGTCCGTGTCGAGCAGCCGATGCGCGGCGATCCTCCCGACGCACAGGATCGCCTCGGGATCGACCAGCTCGATCTGCCGCTGCAGGTACGGCAGGCAGCGCCCCGCTTCCTCGTCAGTGGGGTCACGGTTCTGGGGAGGGCGGCACTTCATCAGATTCGCTATGTACACCTCGCCGCGCTCGAAGCCCGCGGCGCGCAACATGGCGTTCAGGAGGATCCCGGCTCGGCCCACGAACGGCTCGCCCTGCCGGTCTTCGTCCGCACCCGGCGCCTCGCCGATCACCATGAGGCGCGCGCCGCGATTGCCCACGCCGAACACGGTCTGCGTGCGCGTCTCGCACAGGCCGCACAGACGGCAATTGCGCACCGCGTCCGCCAGTGTTTCCCAGTCCGGGGCATCGCCCAGGGAGTCGGCGCGCGCGCCAGCGGCCTGCGTTCGCGGCACGTAAGCGTCGACGCCCAGGGCCTCGAGGATCGCGAGGCGGCGCGCCTGCACGGTCAGTCGCTCCCCGCCGGCCCGGCGCCCTCGCGCGGGCGTCGCCGCAGTTTCATCCAGCTCCAGCCGACAGGACCGGACAGCGCGTAGAAGCCGAACATCGCGAACAGCACGACCGGAGGGTTTAGCGCGATCAGCGCAATGACGAGCGGCACGAGCAGCAGCTTCGAGTAACGCACGCGCTCCCCGGCCGCCCGGTCCTTGAAGCTGCGGTACGGGAACTTGCTGACCATCAGGGTCGCGGAAAGCAGCGTGATCGCAAAGGCGAGGATCAGCCCCGGCAGGCCGGTGATGTCGTACTCGTGGGCGAGCGCCACGAAGGCCGCGACGATGGCCGCGCCGGAGGGACTCGGCAGGCCCTCGAAGTAGCGCTTGTCCTGGGTCGCCGCACGCGCGTTGAAACGCGCGAGGCGCAGGCCGACCGCGGCGGCATAGAAGAAGGCGGCGATCCAGCCGAAGCGCCACCAGGCGAGACCGTATTCCGCGATGCGCTCGACGCCCCACTGGTAGCAGACGACGGCCGGCGCGAGCCCGAACGCGACCATGTCCGCCAGGCTGTCGAATTCCTTGCCGAACGCGGTCTCGGTCCCCATCAGGCGCGCCACGCGCCCGTCCAGCCCGTCGAAGATCATGGCCACGAAGATCGCCACGGTCGCGCGCTCGAAATTTCCGTCGATCGAGGCCACGATCGCGTAGAAGCCGCCGAACAGGCAGCAGATCGTCAACAGGTTCGGCAGCAGGTAGATCCCGCGGCGCATGCGTATCTCGTTGAGGTCGACTTTCATGCGTCTTTCGTGGCAAGCCCGGGAGGCAGCGCCTAAGATACCGCGGTTTGGGACCGGCGACACGCGCCGCCCCTGGCGGTGATTGAGGAGCCCTATGCGCCTGTCCGCGTACCCGATCCAGAACCTCAAGGAAGTGCCGGCCGACGCCGAAGTGGTCAGTCACCGGCTCATGCTGCGCGCCGGCCTCGTCAGGCGGCTCGCCGGCGGCCTGTACACCTGGCTGCCGATGGGCCTTAGAGTGCTGCGCAAGGTCGAGCGCGTGATCCGCGAGGAGATGAACCGCGCCGGGGCGCTGGAAATCTCGATGCCGGTCGCGCAGCCCGCGGAGCTCTGGATCGAGTCCGGCCGCTGGGACCAGTTCGGGCCGGAGCTGCTGCGCTTCAAGGACCGCCACCAGCGCGACATGGTGCTCGGACCCACGCACGAGGAAGTCGTGACCGACCTTGCCCGGCGCGAGCTGAAGAGCTACCGGCAGCTGCCGGTCAACTTCTACCAGATCCAGACCAAGTTCCGCGACGAGATCCGCCCGCGCTTCGGCGTGATGCGCGCGCGTGAATTCATCATGAAGGACGCCTACAGCTTCCATGCGGACCCGGCCTCGCTGGAAGAGGGTTACCGGAAGATGTACGACGCTTACAGCGCCATCTTCACCCGCCTGGGCCTGCGCTACCGCGCCGTGCATGCCGACACCGGCGCGATCGGCGGCAGCGCCTCGCAGGAGTTCCACGTGCTCGCCGACTCCGGCGAAGACGCGATCGTCTTCTCCGACGCCGACGACTACGCGGCGAATCTCGAGCTGGCCGCCGCCGCCCCGCCAGTCGAACCGCGGCCGGCGGCGCGCGAGACGATGCGCGAGATACCCACCCCGGGTGTTCGGACCATCGCGGACCTCGCGACTTTCATGAAGCAGCCGGCGTCGCGCCTGCTCAAGACCCTGGTGGTCGAGGGCGCGGACGGCGGCCTGGTCGCGCTGTTCCTGCGTGGCGACCACGAGCTGAACGCACTCAAGGCGCAGAAGCTGCCGGCCGTCGCAAAGCCGCTGCGCATGGCGGATGCGGCGCGCATTGCGGAAGTGTTCGGCAGCGAGCCAGGCTTCCTGGGCCCGGTCGGTATCAGGATCCCCGTGATCGTGGACCACTCCGCCGCTCGCCTTTCGGACTTCGTCTGCGGCGCGAACCGGGCCGATTCCCACCTCGCCGGCGTCAACTGGGGCCGGGACCTGCCCGAGCCCGAGGTCGCGGACCTGCGCAACGTCGTCGACGGGGACCCGAGCCCTGCGGGCCCCGGCAGGCTTTCGATCGCCCGCGGAATCGAAGTCGGTCACATATTCCAGCTCGGGCAGAAGTACAGCGAGGCGATGCACGCTACCGTGCAGGACGAGCAGGGCCGGGACCTCGTCATGTACATGGGCTGTTACGGGATCGGCGTCACGCGCATCGTCGCCGCGGCGATCGAGCAGAACCACGACGAGCGCGGCATCATCTGGCCAGCGCCGCTCGCGCCCTTCGACGTCGTGCTGGTCGGCCTCAACTGGGAGAAATCCGCGGCGGTCCGCGAGCGGGCGCTGGCGTTGTACCGCGAGCTCGGCGAGGCCGGCATCGAGGTACTGCTCGATGACCGCGACGCGCGACCCGGCGTCAAGTTCGCCGACGCCGAACTCTTCGGCATCCCGCATCGCGTCGTCGTGTCCGAGCGCGGCCTGGCCTCGGGTCGGCTCGAATACCGGCATCGCCGTGCCGAGGCCAGCGAGGAGTTTCCGGGCGAGACGGCCGTCGAGTTCCTGCGCGGCCGGGTCGCCGCCGGCTGAGGGCCACGCCGATGCGCACGCTGCGCGCCATTTCGCTTGCGGCCGCCCTGCTCACCGCGATCGCGCCCGCGGCGCGCGCGGATCGCCAGAAAGATCCCGGGCTGCGCCAGGTCATCGAAGCCGCAATCAAGGAAACTTCCTGCTACGACGCCAAGTACGACGACGTGGTCTGGTTCGCGCTGATGCGGCCGCGCGTCGAGACGCGGCTGCGAGCCCAGCCGCCGGACCTGCGGCTCGGAGAGGACATGGCAGCCGCCGCGGAACGGATCCTGCACGCAGTGAGCTGCGAGGCGAGCAAGCACGCGATGCTGCGCGACCGTCCGCAACTCGTGCTTGCGGTGATCGACGTCGAGAGCGCCTTTGACCCCTTCGCCGTGTCCCACGCAGGCGCAGTCGGGCTCATGCAGGTGATGCCGTTCTGGCCCCGCGAGCTCGGGCTGTCGAACAAGGACCTGATCGACGTCGAGCTCAACATCCGAATGGGCACGAGCATCCTCGCCCATTACCTCGAGCGAGAACGCGGCGATTATGTCCGCGCGCTCGGGCGCTACAACGGCAGCCTCGGCAAGCGCGAGTACCCCGACCTCGTGCTGAACCGCCTCAACTCCCGTTGGCGGCGTTAGGGGACTGTCACCTTTGCGCGCTTTGGCGCAAAGGGGATTGTCCCCTCCTCGCCTAACGCTGTTCAAACCCCTCCGGCCACTCGTACCCCGCCGGTTCTATCGCCTCCACCTCGACTGCATCGACCCGCGCCAGCGGCGGACCGCGGTGCAGCCATTTGACGAGGGCCTCGACTGCCGCGGCGGCTCCCGCCACGTGCACGAGCACCGAGCCGTCGGGCTGGTTCTCGGCGCGGCCGCGAAGCCCGAGCGCGGCTGCGCGCTCGGCGGTGCTGGCGCGGAA
>Ga0105107_10001079_pt1 | contig 17727 bp, 10 predicted proteins | sample PPLLaktember2015_6_FD_79335 | JGI IMG/M metagenome (GOLD analysis project Ga0105107, IMG submission 79335) | Freshwater sediment microbial communities from Prairie Pothole Lake near Jamestown, North Dakota, USA - PPLs Lake P8 Core (1) Depth... | ecosystem: Environmental > Aquatic > Freshwater >...
AAAATTTGCCTTAACTTGCTCCGGGGTCCATGGCTCCTCTAGAACTAGTTGAGGCTTACTGCTATGAGCACGAGTCATCGGTTCTGCCGTGCGTTGATACACTTCGCGTTTCCTTTTGCTTTTCTCTTTTCACACTCTCTCAGCCAGTGGTCTACCGACCCATATCTCAATACCGGAATCTGCACTGAATCTCACAGCCAGGCTGAGCCGGCAATCGTCGGCGATGGGGCCGGCGGTGTCATCATCTCCTGGACTGATCTCCGCAATGGCATTGATTTCGACATCTACGCCCAACGAGTCAACGCAGATGGTGTGATGCTGTGGACGGTCGACGGAGTTCCAATTTCCACCGCAGCGGGGGATCAAACCACCTCGAGCCTCATCAGTGACGGTTCGGGAGGCGCCATCATTACCTGGCATGACCGTCGCAGAGGTGGTTCCGAGGTTGACATCTATGCTCAACGTGTCAATGGGTCGGGGCAGTTGCTGTGGAATACGGACGGAGCGGTGATTTCCAGAGCCGTGAGGTTCCAGATCTTTCCCAACATTGTCAGCGACGGCACGGGTGGGGCGATCATTGCCTGGGATGACTACCGCCGCGGTGTCTCCAGCTATAACATCTTCGCGCAGCGTGTCGATGCGGCAGGGATACAACAGTGGGACTCGAACGGTGTCGTTGTTTCCTCGGAAATCTCCGCCCAGGGACCGCCCCCATTGGTGAGCGACCTTGCGGGAGGTGCTATCATAGCCTGGAGCGCAGAAGCCGGGGGAAGCGTATCCGACATTCGTGCCCAACGGGTCAATTCACTTGGGGCTGTGCAGTGGGATTCAAACGGTGTGGCGATATGTACTGCGGCAGATGCGCAGGTGTCCCCCTCGAGTGTGAGCGATGATGTCGGAGGGTCAATAATCGCATGGATGGATTTCCGGCACGGCAACATGGATATCTACGCCCAGCGCGTTAATATCGAAGGAGTCGTGATGTGGGATTCAGGCGGCGTGGCACTGACCGCGGCGGCGGGAAACCAGACGTCGCCCGAGCTTACGGGCGATGGCGCTCACGGCGCGGTAGTCACCTGGCAGGACGCCAACTTGGGTCCTCAGAGCAGTATCTACGTTCAGCGCGTTGATGCCTCCGGAAATGTGAAGTGGGACTCGAACGGAGTTCTGATTGCGAAGGCGTGGGACAATCAATGGCCTACTGCGATTGCGACCGACGGCGCCGGAGGTGCCATCATTGCCTGGGATAACGACCCTTTCAACTATTCCGACATTTACGCCCAGCGCGTCAATGGCACAGGCGCTATCCAATGGACGGCAAACGGTATCCCTGTTTGTCTGGCAGATAAACTGCAAATCGGTCCTGAAATCGCAGTTGATGGCAAGGGAGGCGCGATCATAACATGGGTGGACCTGAGGAAAACCAGCCAGGACGACATCTATGCGCAGCTCGTGGATTCCGATGGGAGGCTTGGGGGGGTGACGGCTGTCCAACCATTTGGTGACCAACCGTCACTGTTTCATCTCTATCAAAACTATCCGAATCCCTTCAATCCGAGTACCACCATACAGTTTTCGATTGCGGATCCACAATTCACGATTCTTAAGATATTCGACCTTCTCGGGCGCGAAGTGGCGCTTCTGGTAAGTGAGAAAAAAACACCGGGCAACTACTCGGTGAAGTGGAACGCGGAGGGCCTTGCCGGCGGTGTGTACTTCTGCAGGTTGCATGTGGGTAATCCCCTGGATGGCCAGGGACAAACCGCTGTGCTGATACGGACGCTGCTCTTGTTGCGTTGATAAGCAGGTCACGCCGGCATAACTCATGCTATGAAAAAGGCTCTCGCCAACTGTCTAGGGCAACATTGACCACCATGAACTCATATCCTGCCCGCTTCATATTCTCTTGCTTAGGCTTCCTCCTGACAACCGCAATGACGTGTTCAGGCAAGACGGTTGTCTTCATGGAGAAAACCTTTCCGGTCGTGGAAAGCGGCGCGATCAGCCGATCGCTGCTTGAGGGTGCCCTTGAATCCATGCAACCTCAGTTTGTCGGCCTCGTTGAACTGCAGAGGCGGGGTACGCTGGCAGAGGGTGACCTGCTTGTGTTGCCCTACGGCTCGGCGTTTCCCGTGGATGCGTGGGAGACAATCCGGCAGCATCTCGAGCATGGTAATCTGCTCGTGTTGGGTGGGCGGCCGCTCTACGTTCCGGTGTACCGCGACAGTGCCGGGTGGCGGACCGGACAACCGCAAAACACGCACTCACGTGCCCTGGGGATACTGCAATCCTATGCAGCTCCCCAGCAGGGTCCGTGGAAAATCCAGTGGGATGAAGATGCTCCGTGGTTTCGCGACAATGATCTGCGGGCACGCCGGGTGTACGTCAATGCGGGATACGGTGGAAGGTACCGCGGTCTTGGCTTTCTCGTTGGGGCTGATGGCCGGCGGCTTGCCGCGCCTGTTGTTGCCGACGACATAACACCCCCCGGTCAAACACCAATGCGACGCGTTTACCTGAGCTTCGAGCCGGAACCGGGGTATTGGGATTCGCGGGCAGGAAACGAGCTGATACAGGCTGCCGCAATATATGCATCACGGGGCGGCGTCCGCCTCTGGCTGGATCTGCAAGCGATGACGCTGGATCCCGGCTCACGCGTTGCGGGTGCGGTTGACGTTCTACGCGGGGATACACCTGCGAAGCTGACTCTCGAAGTGTTGTCCGGGTCAAAGGTTCTCGCCTCCAGAACGACGACATGCCGTGGTTCGCTGCACGAAGAACTCGGCCTCGGCTTGCCCCTCACGGACCCAGGGCTCTACAGAGTCCGGGCGAGTCTCTTCTTCGGAGATACCTTGTTCGAGCGCTACACATCGGGCGTTGTGGTCCGCGATTCCCGGCTCATGCAATCGGGCAAGCGCCTGGAGGCCGGGCGCGACTATTTCCGGGTGGGTGGGAAGCCAATGCTGATGGTGGGAGCAAACTACTTTTCCACCGATCCCTACACATCGGGATTCTTCGTCGGTGGGAGTCTTGGCGGCAACGCATGGGGGTGGGAGCAAGACTTCGCCGAAATGGACCGGCTGGGGTTCAATGCAGTGCGGACGGGCATATGGCTCAACCGGGCGCGTTATCTCGATCCGGTGAGCGGCGCTGCGGATGAACGACTGATATCTGCTCTTGAAGCGTACCTGCACGCAGCGGCTTGGCACCATATGCAGATAATCTTCACGTTCTTCGCGTTTGATCCGCAAACTGAACTCCAGCAAGGTCCTGGGCAGGAAGGGAACAGGTTGGGACCCGGGTCCAATCCCTATATCGATCCGATCGCCGTTGAGGCACAGGCCGCATACGTCCGCACCATCGTCTCCCGCTTCAAGAACGTGCCATTCCTGAGCTATGATCTGATCAACGAACCCAGCTTCACCAACCCCAAGCGCCCCTGGAAGGGGAATTCGCCAAACGGAGATCCGAAGGAACTCGCAGCTTGGCAACGGTGGCTTGAGCGCCGGTACACCTCTATTGACACGCTCGCACGGGCGTGGCGCACTTCGCCTGCAGAGCTGGGTGCATTCGACAGAGTTCCGCTCCCGGTCAATGCTGACCTGGAGCCGGCGCGTTCCGGCAATGTGCGCCTCATCCGTGTGGTGGATTACAACCTTTTTGCACAGGATGCATTTTGCCAGTGGATAGAGTCAATGATCCGTGCAATCCGCGCCGCGGGGTCAGAGCAGATTGTGACGGTGGGTCAGGATGAAGGCGGCGTGACAGACCGTGTGCTGAACCAGTTCTGGGCTCATTCACCGGTCAGCTATACGGTGAATCACTCCTGGTGGCGTGATGATGCGCTGCTGTGGAACTCGGTCGTTGCTAAGAGCCCGCACAAGCCAAACCTCCTCGGGGAGACGGGCCCACAACCCGTGTGGACCTTGGACGGTTCCTCCCGCTGGGACGATGTGCACGGTGTACAGCTTCTCGAGCGCAAGCTCGTGCTCGGGTTTGCGAATGCAAACGCAGGTGTGTTGCACTGGGATTGGACGCGGAGCGACAACTTTGGTCTCCTGAGGCGGGACGGATCGGAAAAAAAATGGATGGATGTCATCAAGGGGATTGCCGACTTTGCGCGCAAGGCCCAATCGTATGCGACGGAAGCCCGGCTCCCCGACATCGCGATCGTGTTGCCGCAGTCGCTTCAGCTTTCCGTACTCAGCAGCCTGGGGATCACTGTGCAACAAAACGCCGTGCGGGCGCTCTACCATCACGCAAGGGGAACCGCGTTCGTGGCGGGTGAGTATCAGCTCTCACAGATGCCCGATGCCCGGTTGATCATCCTTCCCTCGCCGTGGGTTTTGCACCAGGAAGCATGGGACCTGCTCATGAACAAAGTGCGGGCCGGAGCGACACTGCTCGTTTCGGGAAGGATAGACGCAGACGAGCACTGGGCGGCGGTTCCGGAACGCACCCGTGACTGGAATGTGGACTACTCGTGGGGGGCGCTGACCTCGCGGGAGGTCGCCGTGAAGTGGCCGGATGGCACCTCGCGTCTCAGTTATGGCGGGGACAGGACCACCTACTGCGATCGGGGTATATTGCCTGCGGGGCAGACATTCATCGAGCTCCCACTCGGAGCAGGCCGGATACTCTACTGTGCGCTTCCGCTCGAAATGGCGGAACAACTCGATGAAGTCGGGCGGATCTACCGGTATGCAATGACTCGCGCCGGCACACGAGTAGACTATGAAACCACGTGTGAAGATCCCGGTATTCTCATCAGCCCGACGCAACTGCCTGACGCCACACTCTATGTGGTGACGTCTGAGAGCATGGAGTCTTCCCCGGTCGCTTTCCGCGACAAGAAGAGCGGAGCAGAGATCCTCATTCGCCTTGATGCCGGGAGGGCTGCTTTACTGCTGGTGGGCCGTGAGGGGAGCATCATCGCGTCATACAATGCCGTTGCGCAGCCGTGAAGTCTGTTTGAGTGTTACACTTGCCGCAAGTATGCCTTGAGATTCACAGGGCGCAGCCGGCAATGCCCCCGTCAGTTCATCCCATGACGACGACGACGCTGTTGTCCGGCTTCAACTCTTCCGCTGCGATCAGATTTCCGTCGAGCAATTTTCCGTTTAGTTTCACGCTCTTCACCCCTTTCTGCACGCCATCAGGATTTGTAACGATGATGCGCAGATTCTTCCCCCGGAATACCCTCGTGATCTTCACCTCCCGCCATCCGGAGGGAAGGCATGGGTCCATCCGGAGTCCGGCATAGTCGGGCTGAACTCCGAGGATGTGTTGGGTCACGGCGTAGTACGCCCACGCGGCACTCCCGCTCAACCAGGGCAGGCGTGATGCTCCGTAACGCGGACTGTACTTGCTGTTCGTGAATTGACAGTACACGTAAGGTTCAATTTGCCGGACTTCGGCCCTGGTATTGTATGCCGCGGGCATGAACCGTCGGTAGTACTGATACGCGCGGTCGCCCCTTCCCAGGAACGCCTCGGCCATTATGGCCCATCCCTGCGTGTGGCAGAAGACGGAGGCATTCTCCTTCATGCCCTTGTTGAACAACCGGGATTTGTTCACACGCGGATCAGTCCTTTCCACGGGCGGGTCACAGATCATCAGACCATACTCCGTCGACAGGCGCTCTTGAACGGTGTCCATGAGCGCTTCCGATCGCTCGCGGGAGGCATGTCTGCTGATGACCGCCCACGACTGTGGATTCAGGAAAATCGAGGCCTCGTCGTTGTCCTTCGTGCCGAGCGTCAACCCGTCGGCTCTGAAGGCCCGTGCATACCATGCACCGTCCCACGCATGTCTCTCCAGATTGTCATCCAGCGTGCGCAGGTGACCGATGGCCCAATGGAGTTCATCGGGTTTGTCAAGAGAGGCACAAATCTCGATGTAGGTCTCGAGCGCATACCGCAGCTGAAACGCCACGAAAACCGACTCGCCGTCGTGACCAAGCTGCAGGCAGTCATTCCAGTCGGCCAGCAATCCGCATGGGAATCCGTGCGCACCGGACCGTTGCAGCGAAAACTCTATGGAACGCTTCAAATGGCCGAGGACAGTATCCTCGCCGTGGTCGGCGTACGGCAGGATCTTCTCATAGAATGAGCTGTCTCCGGTTTCTTTCACGTACGCGGGAACGGTGTTGAACAGCCAGAGACAATCATCGGAGCGGTATTCGGATTCATCCGGTGCCTTCTCGGAGCCGGGCTTGTGTGCGAACGGCTTCACAACCGGCATCGCTCCACCGGTCGAGACCTGACCGGTGATCATGAGCTCAAGACGTTCTTTCACTTCGTCGGGGATCAGATGCAGGACGCCGAGCATATCCTGAACGGTGTCGCGATACCCGAGCCCGTCCCGCTCGCCGGTGTACACAAGGCTGGCCGCCCTGGACCATGCGTAGGTAATGAGGCAGTTGTACGGGTTCCATACATTGAGCATGCTGTTGAGTTCACGATCCGGCGTCACCGCAGCCAGCCCCTGAATCCTGCCGTGCCAGAATTTTTTCAGCCTGGCAAACTCCCGCCCGGCCCTGGCGGAGCTCCCGCACTCTCGGACTGCTGTCTTTCCCGCGACACTCGCGGTGCCGATTCCCATGAGCACAACAAGCTCCCGTGATTCGCCGCCCCCCAGGTCGATGTCGACCTGCAGCGTGCCGCATGCGTTGTCGCCGACGGCAATGGAATTCCGGCAGCGGCCTTCCGCGACCACGATCGGATCGGCATACGTACGGTACGGCCCGAGGAATACATCGCGGTCCGTATCGTACCCAACGATGTCGGCACCGGCGACGGCAAGAAACGTGTGGCGCGCCTGCCCGTCGTCTTCAAAGTGATCAGGACGCTCGGGCATGTAGACGTTTGTGCCATGATCGATGATGCCGTCGATCACGTCCATTTTCACGATGAATTGGGAGTACTGCAAATTGATGAGATCCTGCGAGAGCTTCCAGTTGTTCGCATACTCCACGTAGGTGAAGAGACTGAGGGATCTCTTTTTGGTGCCGGTATTCGTCACCTTCAGGAGCCAGCATTCGTACGTGCGTCCAAGCGGTACGAAATACAGCGCTTCGGTTTTGATGTCGGAGTACAATGAGGAGATCTTCGTGTACGCCGTACCATGCCGGCATTCGGACTTGTAGCGTCTCAGCGGCTTGCCCACCGGCTGCCATGAGGTGGACCAGTAATCCTTGCTCTTGCGGTCGCGGATGTAGCAGTACCGCCCGGGCTGGTCCACGGGGATCACGTTGAACCGGAGTCTCGTGAAACGTCCCTGGGCGGCCGACTTGTAGAAGCTGTAGCCGCCGGCATTGTTGGTTATGATCGCCCCGTACTCGGTAGAGCCGAGATAGTTGCTCCAAGAGCGCGGCGTGTCAGGCCGTTCAATGACATACTCCCTGTTGACATCGTCGAAACGCCCGAACTGCATGGTCTCACCCTTTCAAAACGTATGCGAGTGTTCTCTTCAGGTCAGCCCGGGTGGCAAACGTACTCAAGCGTTCCACCGGACAAGGCGGGCGCGCTGCTGAACTCCCGTCAGACCCGACATCTTTCATGTCACAGTTGCTTTGGTTTCCGGCCAGACCGGGCGTGTTCTATAGTGTCCGGACAGGGTGGCTGCGGATATAGTTGATCAGTTCGTCCACCTGCGCGAACGCCAGCGCACAGTAGGTGTCTGCGGCACCATAAAAGATGGCCAGCCTGCCGGTCGCAGCATCGTGCAGGGTCGCACACGGGAAAGTCACATTCGGCACGAATCCGGTTGTTTCGTACGGTTCTTCAGGCGTCAGGATGTAGTTCTCGCAATCCGCGATCACCCTGGAGGGGTCGTCGATATCCAGCAACGCTGCGCCGGTGCTGTAGATGAATCCGCTGCACGTCGCACAGACCCCGTGGTAGATCAAGAGCCACCCCTCGGTGGTTTCGATGGGGATAGGGCCTGCGCCGAGCTTCACGTTTTTCCACCAATAGTGCGTCGTAGGCATGACGAGTCGATGTTTTCCCCAGTAGGTCATATCCGGACTTTGACTGAGATAGATATCGCCGAACGGTGTGTGGCCGTTGTCGCTCGGACGGTTCAACATGACGTAGTGGCCGTTGATTTTCCTAGGGAACAGAACGCCGTTCCTGTTGAAGGGAAGAAAGGCATTTTCAAGCTGAGTGAACGTCTTAAAATCTTTGGTTCTGGCAATGCCGATCGTTGGTCCGTGGAAAAAGTTGCACCAGGTGATGTAGTATTCCCCCTCCAGCTCCACAAGGCGCGGATCATAGCCATACCGAATCGGGACTCCCGGTGATCCGTCCTCTCGGACAAACGTTATGATTTCGTTGTCGAGGTCCCACTTGAAGCCGTCTTTGCTTCGTCCCAGATGCAGATTGGGATAGCCATTGCGGTGGTCGGCTCTGAACACTCCCACAAATCCATTCTTGTATGGTAAGATAGCACTGTTGAAGATCCTGCTCGAGTCCTTTAAGGCCTTTTTCCCGATGACGGGGTTCTTGCTGTATCGCCATAGCACGTCGCAACTCCCTTTAGGCTTTGCCTGCCACGGGATATTCGGCAACGCCTTCCCAACGATGGTTCGTTTCATCGTTTCTTTCCTGTGAGATTCGTATGTCAGTGTGCTCCCGTTCCTACGGTTTGCCCAATTCCGGCGCGCTCTTTTCTCGCCGCTCGGCGAGTTCCTCTCCGATCCGTGCCACACGTTCTTCATTCAGGGGGTAGAAGAACAGAATGATAATCGCGATGATGCCGAAGGCCGCAGGGATGAGACTGAAGAGCAGTAGCAGACCGTGCAGGCTGTCCGGTGACTGTGCCTGGTTCGGCTCAAAACCGACCTGTGACATGAGCGTCAGGGCGACAAAGGCCCCCAGCGCCCAGCCGATCTTTTGCGACATTGTCGACGCCGAGAAGACGAGGCCTGTCGTCCGGCGGCCCCGCTTCCACTCACCGTAGTCGGCAGTGTCTGCATACATGGCCCAGATAAGAACACTCAGGGGTCCGCCGGTCATCGAACCGGTAATCTGTAAGAGGAAAATCAGTCCCATCTGATCGGGGGTGAGAAAATAGTAGGCCCCGGTGCTGATGATCGCGATGATGAACAGGGTAGTGAACGCTGTCTTCTTTCCTACGATTCTGGCGAACCAGCTCACCAGGAGCACGCCGATAAACGCGGACACCTGGCCGACGGTGTTGAAGGCGGACGTGAACGCGTTGAAATCGTACGTGCCGGTCCCGAGGAACGGCAACGCAAGACTTTGCTCCCCGACGACGTACTTGAAATAGTGAACCGTCACGCTGCCGCGCACAGCCACGAACAGAATGAACGTGATGGTGACGGTAAGCAGGATAAGCCATGGCGTGTTCGTCAGCAATTCGTAGAGGTCTTGTTTCACGGATGACCTCTGGCCGGCGGGTGGCTGCACCCGTTCATGGGTTCCCCTGAACGCAATCAGAAAGAAGATCACGGCAGCAATACCGTAAATGATGAACGACATCTGCCAGCCCTTGGCGTCATCGCCTCCGCCGAAGTACTTCACCATGGGGAGCAGTGTGGCGGAGACAATAATGCCCGCGGAGAAGGCGAAGAGGAATTTCACGGAGGAAACGGTCGTACGTTCTTTGGAATCCGCGGAGATTACGCCCAGGAGAGCCGTGTAGGGAATGTTAATTGCGGTATACAGCATCATCAAGAGATTGAAGGTCGCGTACGCCCAGATGAGCTTTCCCGTTTCCCCGAAGTTGGGAACGGTGAACGTCAGCACGCCGGCGAGTGCAAAGGGGATACAGAGCCAGAGCAGATAGGGGCGGAATTTCCCCCAGCGGGTCTTCGTGCGGTCGGCAATCATCCCCATGATGGGATCGTTGAAGCCGTCCCATATGCGACTTACCAGAAACATCGTGGCTGCAACGGCGGCCGGAATCATGAACACATCCGTGTAGAAGAAAGTGAAGTACAGCATGAACGTCTGCCAGTACAGCACTGATGCGAGATCACCGAAGCCGTACGAGAGTTTTTCCCTCATCGGTAGTTTTTGCGAGACTTCGTTCATGACAATCTCCTCTAGTTGATTCTCACATTGTTCAGTGGGGCGGCCCGGTGGAACTGGGACCAAGGTGAACATGCAGCGTGGGGCTCCGGTGTGGACCGGGACTTTCCAGGGCATAGAACGACACGAACACCGCGCCCAGAGGCTGTATGGCCAGGCCAAGCGTCCTTCCATCCAGAAGACGTTGCACGACGGGCTGTGAAATCGTCGCAAGCATGGGTGCGCCTCGCTCCCCGGGGACGGCGATGTCAATGATCATCTGCGAATTGAATACCTCGTGCGGGTTCCTGCCCTGACATAATGAGGCGTACGTGACATCATTCTGGTCCCATTGAGGGTCTCCTCCCAGTATCTCCGTGACCCTCACCATGCCGAAGTCCTTGGCATGGTCCAACGATCGCTCCACTGAGAATGCCGTCAGCTCCAGCAACCCGGATCCTTCCGCACGCTTTCCCGCGAACACGCCCAGATCCCATCGCATGATGGTGTATTGTGTCCCGCTCACGGCTAGGAGTGTGCTTCTCCCGGATCCATCCTGCGCACTCCAATCGTTGAAATTCATGAGAGGATACTGGGTGTCGACGACGCAATCCTGAATCGCAGGAAGATGAAGCGGAAACGATAAAGGGTTGGGGATCGGGGGGTGATACGGCACGAGAGTACCTTTATCAGGTCCAGCTGAATCCACCTTCACGATATCCACTCTGAAATGCTTGAGCTCGACGTGATACTTCTCCGGCCCCCAGTCCATTAGCGCAAGCTGACCGTAAACGGTATCGCCGGGTACTGCATCGAAGCCCCGCGTGGTCATGCTTATCGTATGCCAGCGCAACGTGTCCGGGATGTCGAATTCCACAAGATGGGAGTGGAAGTCCGTTGTGCGCTGCGAGTTGAGATGGAGATTCACCCTTCTCGGTGCGTGGCTTACCCTGATCCGGGACTCGATACGGAGGGCGTACGCAGGTGAGCCGAGAAGGCGAAGATTCATGTTTGCAGAAACTCGCCGCCGGATCAATGCCCACCAGATGCCCCGCGTGTCTTTCGTGGCATCCACGGAGATAGCGGCATGACCTCCCCCCGTATTCCGGAAATCCATGACCGCCGCGCCGTCGCCAGTGAAGAACGTCCACCCCTTCACGCCGCCTGCATCCAGCGAAAGCTTGTCGTCAAAGGTGTCGAGGAACTGGGCGGAAACAGGGGCAGCGACGGCCAGACTGAAGAGCAGTATGACGGTGTTTTTCCGTAAGGCTTGCACAACTTGCGGAACTGTCATCGAAGACCTGATTGTGAGAAGAACGAGAGAACATGGCTCGCATGAAAACGACGCTGAACGATTGTCGGACGTCTATGCAGCCAATTCCCCGTGAGCAACTTCCATGAGGATGAAGAAGACCTGCCCTTCGGTGGCGGTTCCCGGGTGATCGAATTCCGGAGAGCCACACACTCCCTGGACCAAGCCCAGCGCGTCCACCTTCGTGTGAGCTGCCGCCCGCATTTTGTCGGCCTGGGTCCTGTAGCGCTCTACAAGCCATCCGCCTTTAATCCCGCGGTAAATTGAATAGGCTAGCATCTGAGCGAGGTTGGTTTCAACGAACGATCGAGGGTCATCGACAATGTTGTGGAAGAGACCGTCATCCCGAATGTGTGCGAGACACCCGTCGATAATCTCCCTGACATATCCCGTAAGTTTCGTCCGTTCAGCACTCATGCCGGCGGGGAGCGCCCGGATGACCCGTGTGATTCCGGCAGCCGACCATCCATTGCCGACGCCCCAGCACTCCTTTCGTACCAACACCTTCTTCTCACAATCCCACATGTGCGACAACAGTTTCTTGTCCGGGTTCCACAGGCAGGCTCTCGCCCCGTCGATTTGTTTGAGGGCTTCCTCGAATTGGCCTGCCGCCGCCAGGAATGGGGGGAGCATGTAGATGATATCGCTCCATATCTGCGGCAGGTTGGTGAAATGGTAGATGATGCCTTCTTTGGTACGGGGAGCTTTGTGCAAAACATAGTCGAGGAGCTTTTCGTAGCCTCTCTCCAGAAGAGGGTCGCCCGTCTGTTTCGCTGCCCAGAAGACGGCTTCACCCGGAGAGGCGGCGTCGCTGAGCGCAAACTCCTCGCCCAGCATTGCCAGCCGTCCATCCTTGGATTGCCGGAGCACGGCGTCCTTGGCCATCAGGATCACCAGCTCGGTCTCTCCGAGTTCCAGCAATGCCTGCATCGCGACGCCCTGTTCCCAGGTGGCACGCTGCATGGTCAGCATGGCCATCTTGACCTTGTCGACCAGGCCCAACTCGTTGAATGTGAGGCCCTCTTTATCGGTGCCCGAGCAGCCGGCCAGAAGGGAAGTGGAACTGCCGGCGGTAAGGCCGGCTGCCGGCAACGCTGCCAGGAAGTTGCGTCTCTTCATTGTCGCGTGCCTTTCCAGGATGGATTCACAAACGCGGGCGGCGTGGCACACTCCGGCTCTCAATCAGCAAAGATAGCCTGCTATTAGTCCACAATCAATAAGGTAGACTAGAAAAGTCAAAGAGAATCCGGGATCAAACCCTTCTGCCCGTATGCGCACATGGGGTCTGACCCCAACCGATTGATGATTGTCAATGGTCTATTGACTATTGACAATTGGTTCGGGTCTGACCCCGAGCGCCCCGGGGCGCCACTTGACACTGTACAACGCATCTTCTATTTTGCAGCCTGATTCTTCCACGAGGCATCATGCATGCCATACGATTTCCTGATCTCCACCGTACAGCTGCTATCACTCTCATCGGTTGCCTGACCTTGGTGTGTGCCATGAATTCCTATTCTCAGCAGAAAGGAGCGTTCTTCCATGCGCGTTTCAAAAATGCTGGCATGTTGCGTCCTCGGCTTTCTCGCCATTGCACAGTCGCAGGAAAAAACGGCAAAGGAGCTGGAGAAGGGGGTCAACTACATCGAAACAAAAGTCTTTGCGGACGATGACAATGCCAGGACACTGAAATTGTATGAGGGCCTTCGCGTCGCTGACGTTTCGGACGGCATGGACATGGCAGGTCTGCCGGGAACCGGGCTGGTGGATCCGGCCATTCATCCGGACTGGGTTGACAACAAGACGTTCTCCCATCAGTTCAGAGGCATTGCAGTCACGGTACGGTACGTTCCGACGCAGAAATCCGACAGACCCGATCCGGGGCAGAAGTTCCAGGATTGGGAAGGCAACTTCTATAATTCCTACTCGCATGAAGGCTTTGCGAGTGTGATAAAACAGGGATCCGCTGTTGTGATCGATGATGTGGAAGAAAAAGACATCGGATCGATCGGGTCGTATAACATTCTCTACTGGAAAAGCCTGGGTGCGGTGGGTGTGGTGACCGACGCCTCTTCACGAGACACCGATGAGATCGAGGTGGAGAAGGTTCCGTTGTACCTGCGGGAGAAAGGGAGGGGGATACGGCCCGGGAGGAACGAAATCGAATCGGTCAATCGTCCCGTCGTTATCGGTGGTGTCCTCGTCTGTCCCGGTGACGTCGTAGTCGCAGACGGAGATGGTGTCATTGTGGTCCCGCGAGCGAAAGCCGTCATCGTGGCTGGATATGCGAGGGAAATCCTGGTGAAGGACAAGGGCGCGAGAAAGGATCTCTACAAGAAAACGGGATTGCCTCCTGACAAGTCAGTGGAGTAAGAGCGCTCGATTTGGAGTGGGAGCACACGTGTGCCTGGGAACACTCCGCCGCGCTTGGGAGCACTCGACTGCAATTTGAGACGCTCCGCTCCAACAGGCAAAAGACATCTGAATCAAGACATGTCACCGCAGAGAAGCTGAGGACTCGTCACTTGAAGAAAACACGTATCACCATCTTGCTCCTCATCCCCATGATGCTCTTGGGATCAGGATGCGGAAAAGACGGAATTCAATATCCTCTCCCACCTGCGGACGCAAAGCCTGGGAGCATCGTCACTGAGTCCGGGTTCATTGAAATCGGGGCTGACAGGTTCCGTGCCGATTTCGGCATAGTCACGGTCCCGGAGAACAGAAACAAGTCAGCTGCCCGGTTGATCCACATACCTTTCCTTCGGATACATTCCCGCTCACCGTATCCTGCCGAGCCGGTCTTCGGATTTGCCGGTGGGCCCGGCGCGAGTAACATTTCATGGGATTTGGGAAAAGCCTGGACATTCCTCCCCGGGCACGATTTTGTGCTCGTCGGCTACAGAGGTGTGGATGGCTCGGTAAAACTCGATTGCCCGGAAGCGACGGAAGCCCTTAAGGAAGACGGGGATGTGCTTGGTGAAGAGTCAATAAAAAGGCTTGCGCGCGCATTCAGTGCAGGGGCACAACGCCTGATGAGAGAGGGTGTTGATCTGGATGGATACACAATGCTTGAGACGATCGATGACAACGAATCGGTTCGCACGGCATTGGGTTATGCACGCGTCGACCTGCTGGGCGAAAGCTATGGTACGCGGGTTGCGTACTTGTATGGTTTGCGATATCCGGAAAGTGTGTACCGGTCGGCAATGATCGCCGTCAATCCGCCCGGGCGATTTGTCTGGGAACCCGGAATGATTGACACACAGCTGAGGCAATACGCGGCCCTCTGGTCAAAAGACACCGCCATGTCATTGCGGAGCCCGGACCTCTATGCGACCGTGAGCACTGTGCTACGAAACATGCCGCGTTCATGGCTGTGCTTCTCCATCAACCCCGCCAAGGTGAAGGTGGGTACGTTCGGATTTCTCTTTCACCGGAACACCGCGGCGATGGTTTTCGATGCCTACGTCGCCGCCGGTCAGGGTGACGCCAGCGGCCTCGCACTGATGTCCATGGCCTACGACTATTTTATTCCGTCGATGACCACCTGGGGGGAATCTGCCTCGAAGGCAATGAGCGCGGACTTCGATTCTACACGCGACTACCTCCGCGAGATGAATGCGGGAAACCTGCCGCTGGGTTCACCGATGAGCATAATGCTCTGGGGGCCATTGAACCACGGCTGCTGGCCGACGAAGCTGCTGCCGCAGGAGTACCGGGAGTTGCGACCGTCCCGCGTGCAGACGCTGCTCCTGAGCGGGAGCGTGGATTTTTCCACACCACCAGCTTATGCGACAAATGATCTGCTTCCGTATCTGTCGAACGCGCAGCAGGTTATTTTTTCGGAGTGCGGGCATGTAAACGACATGTGGTACGCGAACATTGAAAACACCCGGCTCATACTCACCAGCTTCTACACCACCGGCAAGCCGGATATTTCCAAGAACTCATACCTCCCCATGGATTTCAGCGTGAGCTGGGGGTTCCCTCGGATTGCCAAGTACGCCCTTGGCGGCGCCGTTTTCCTCGTACTTGTGCTGGCGGCGTTGATCGTGTGGCTTGTCAGGAGACTCCTCCTCCGTTATCAATTCCTGCCAAGATTATCAAAGTAATAAAGTCTTCCTGCCGTGCTTCTAGAAAAAAGTCGGAAAAATCGAGAGTCAGGGCAGTGCCGGGGCTGGCACTGATTGTGCGTGACCAATTGGGTTGGACTCCCATCCCTCATCAGCCTGCAGGCCGTTAATGGAAATCCACATCATTGACCTCTCGATCATCCTCCTCTACTTTGTCGTGGCCATCGGGCTCGGTATCCTCGTCTCGAAACGGGCCAAGAAAAACCTCAACTCATATTTTCTGGGCAGCAACGTCCTGCCCTGGTGGATGCTCGGCGTCTCCGATGCCTCGGGGATGTTCGACATCACGGGGACGATGTGGCTGGTCTACGTGCTCTTCGTTTACGGGTTCAAGAGCGTGTGGATGCCCTGGGTCTGGCCGACATTCAACCAGATATTCCTCATGGTGTACCTCTCAATCTGGCTCCGCAAGTCCAAGGTCATGACCGGCGCGGCGTGGATCGAGACGAGATTCGGCAACAGCACGGGTGCGAAACTCTCGCACATCAGCGTGGTCATCTTCGCTCTTGTGAGTGTGATCGGGTTCATCGCCTACGCCTTCAAAGGCATCGGCAAATTCGCCGCCGTTTTCTTCCCCTGGAATATCTCACCTGACATCTACGCACTGATCCTGATGTCGCTTACGGCCATCTACGCGGTGAAAGGTGGGATGTTCAGCGTTGTCATTACCGAGTTCCTGCAATTCATGGTGCTGTCCGTGGCGTCGTTGTCGATCGGTGTCATTGCTTTCAGCATGGTGTCACCAGAACAGCTGCAGGCCGTCGTGCCGCAAAGCTGGATGACTCCGTTTTTCGGGTGGACGCTTGATCTCGACTGGACGGGGTTGATTGACGCGGTGAACACAAAGATCCTGGCGGATGGCTACAGTATGTTCGGAATCTTCTTCATCATGGTGCTCTTCCAGGGCATCCTCAAAAGCATGGCGGGCCCGGCACCGAATTATGACATGCAGCGCGTGCTGGCGACCCGTTCGCCCAAAGACGCATCCAAGATGAACTGGTTCGTCAACGTCGTCCTGATCTTCCCCCGGTACGTGCTGATCACCGGAATCACGGTGTTGGCGCTGGTCAACTTCTCTCCGGAGCTCCATGCAATGGGGGCGAACATCGATTTCGAGATGATCCTTCCGTACATCATTAAGAATATCCTGCCGGTCGGTCTTGTAGGATTGCTGCTGGCGGGTTTGTTTGCCGCCTTCATGTCGAATTACGCGGCGACCATTAATGCCGCGCCGGCCTACGTCGTAAACGACATCTACAAGCGGTTCATCAATCCGCATGCTTCCGACCTTACGTATGTACGGCTCAGCTACATCACCACCATCGCCTTCGTGATCGTCGGGTTTGCGTTCGGGTTTGTGGTGGAATCCATTAACCAGGTCACACTCTGGATCGTCAGCGCGCTGTACGGGGGCTACACAGCTTCGAATATCCTGAAGTGGTACTGGTGGAGATTCAACGGCTACGGATACTTCTGGGGGATGGTATCGGGCATTGCCGCTGCGATGGTGATACCTATCGCTTTTCCGTCCCTACACGCAATCATGGCGTTTCCTCCCGTCCTGGGGGTCTCACTGGTAGGGTGCATTGTTGGCAGTCTGCTGACGAAACCCGAGGCCGATGTAGTGCTGATGAAATTCTATATGCAGATAAAGCCCTGGGGCTTCTGGAAACCGGTGTTGCACATGGCCCGGAAATACTACCCGGATTTTCAACCGAACAAACGTCTTCCCCGGGACCTCTTCAACATCGTCGTTGGCGTCGTGTGGCAAGTCTGCCTGGTGCTCACACCGATGTCGCTGGTGACGCAACAGTATCCTCTCTTCATCGGGGTTTTTTGCGGTGTCATCGTGACGTCGCTGATTCTCAAATTCACCTGGTGGAACAACCTGGAAGAGGCAAGCAGGGAGACGTTACCGGAGGACTTCGAGCAACGGGTGGTGGCCGTGCTCGCAGCACCTGCAGGGAAAGTCACCGGTGCCCTCGATGGCTCTTCCACTCAGAAAGCAACGGTGATTTAGATGACCAAGGACCAGTTTGAAACGGGGCTCCAGGCCCTCCTCCGCAACCAGGAACGGTTCCTCAAAAGGGAGAACCAGCGGGTGCCCGGCGGCAATGGTGTCGTTCATCGGTACGTGCATCCTGTGATCACTGCCGACCATGTCCCGGTGATGTGGCGGTACGATCTGGACCGGAGAACGAACCCCCATCTCCTGGAGCGAATGGGCGTGAACGCGGCATTCAAT
>Ga0105107_10001080_pt1 | contig 17718 bp, 22 predicted proteins | sample PPLLaktember2015_6_FD_79335 | JGI IMG/M metagenome (GOLD analysis project Ga0105107, IMG submission 79335) | Freshwater sediment microbial communities from Prairie Pothole Lake near Jamestown, North Dakota, USA - PPLs Lake P8 Core (1) Depth... | ecosystem: Environmental > Aquatic > Freshwater >...
ACGGAATACCTCTTTTAAACAGCCGACAGCCGACAGCCAGCAGCCAGCAGCCAGCAGCCGACAGATAAATCCCCCTCTTTCCCCCTTTGAAAAAGGGGGATGAAAGGGGGATTTGTTTTTTAACAAGAAAGCGTGGATTTGATGCAGGGTGAGATGGTATATACGAAGAAAGCCGGGAATGCCCGGCTTTTCAGTACCCGAGGGAAGGTTCGAGGATCGAGGGACGAGGCGCGAGGAAGGAGGAGGACGAACGGATGAATACACTGTATTTTGATGACTTCAAGGTCGGCGACCGCTTCGAGTCGCCTGGCATGACGGTGACGGAAGGTCAGATCATCGACTTCGCCATGCACTTCGACCCGCAGGTCTTCCACGTCGATGCCGAGGCGGCGAAGGCGACCCCCTACGGGGGGCTCATCGCAAGCGGCATTCACACCATCGCGCTCACGTTCCGCCTCTTTCTGATGACGGGCGCCCTCAACGCAGAAAACAGCCTGGGCTCCCCGGGGTTCGACGAGCTGAAATGGCTCAAACCCGTCCGGCCCGGCGACACGCTGCGAGCCGCAGGCGAGGTTCTGGAGCTCAGGCCCTCGAAGTCCGGCGACCGGGGCATCGTGCGGCTCCGCTACTCCACGTACAACCAGAAGGGCGACACGGTCTTTACGGTCATTGGCAACCAGATCGTCCGCCGCCGGCCGCCAGGTAAGGAGTAGACACCCCGCCATGGCTTTGCCGTTCCGCCCGAGGGACATCCTCCTGCTTGTCGTCGTGTTCTCGTCGATGGCGGCCGGGATCTGCTGTCCGCAGGTTTTCGCCTTCCTGCAGCCGTACCCGCTCGCGTGCCTCATGATCCTTTTTTTTATGAGCTTCCTCTCCATCCGGCTCGAGGAGGTCTGGGCGGCCCTTCACCAGGCAAGCCTGCCGATCCTTTCAATCGTCGTTCTGAAGATGGTGGTCCTTCCCGTGATCCTCTACGGGTTGTTCCTGTACGTCCTGCCCGATTATGCCCTTTCGGCGCTTCTGCTGACGGCAGTGTCCACGGGGGTCGTGGCGCCCTTCATGTCGAACCTCGTGGGCGGCAACAGCGCGCGGGTTCTTGTCGTGACGGTCATTACCTCGATCCTGGTGCCTTTCAGCCTCCCGGCAGTCGTGGAACTGGTCCTGGCGAAGAGCGTGAACCTTTCCTTTTGGGACATGCTCCGGGTTCTGGCCCTCGCGATCTTCGTCCCCATCGCCGCTGTGCAGATCCTCAGGCGGTTGGCCCCGCAACTGCTCGATGCAGCGAATCGGCGCTCCTATCCGGTGAACCTTGTCATGTTCGCCCTTATCATTCTGGGCGTCTTCTCGAAGTACGCCGAGATCTTCTACAGCGACCCCGCCCTGATCGTCGAGGCGGCTCTCGTCGGCATCGCCCTCTCTGCGGTTTACAGCGCTTCGGGGATCCTCTTTTTCCGCGGCAAGCCGGTGGCAGACCGCCTGGCGGGCGCCGTCATGCTGGCTCACATGAACAACATCCTGATGGTCGTCTTCTCGGCCCAGTTTTTCGGGCCCCGGGAAACCATGACGGCGGCCATGTACCTGCTGCCTTTCTTTGGCCTTGTCCTGCCTCTCCGTTACTACCGCGAGACAACGCAGGGCTGATAAAAAAGCCGAAATATTTTTTTCATCAGACATTTGTAGTATCAACTTTCATTTGTTGAAATGGTTGCATTGGTTGCGAAAGACAACTTGATTCGTCGGTTTCTTTTACAATGCAACCATTTCAGTGTAACATCTCGATTAGAAGCAGAAACCTGCCACAACTTCCCCGTCTTTCCCCTTGCCTTTGTAAACAACCTTTACGATTTTAGTTGCAGTTGTTGCGTCTGTTGATAAGGCGATACCGGGGGAAAATGTTATATAAGAAGAAGCATTTCAATATGTTTCCCGTGCTCAGATTTGCTCGTCAATGAACTGGTCTCTCTCTTGCTATATAAAAGTGCAAGCGTGAATGGCCAGAAACAGGGGGGCAAGTAGCCCTAGAAAATGTAAAGGAGGAAGGAAGGTTGAAAAAGTTCATTGTTTGCTTGAGTGTTTTGGCTTTGATTTTGGGAATGGTAGGGATGGCGAGCGCGGAACAATTCACGATGGATAGCTACAACGTGTCTCTGAACACAGCAGACCCGGGACTTGTACTGTACTGGGAACCGATTCAGACCACGCCGGTATCTGGTTATTACAACCCGGGAGATTCTGAAACCTTTGCACTCTTCAGAATCGGCACGCGGGAAAACTCCGTCGGATTGGATGATATCTTTCCCAAGCAGATCGCGGTAAATTTTAGCTTTTCCGCACCCCCCGGCGTAGTGCTGGATAATGTCGACGGTTATACGCGTGGTCAATATTTGGGTGATTTGGGGAAAGTGGTGTGGGATGGCCCTGCGGTATTTGCGTTCGGCAACGGCGGCGAGTTCCGGATTACCCTGGAAAACGATTCATTCGGCACGCCGGGCTACGCCGACATCGAAGCCAGATTCTGCTATGTCAGGGCATCCGTGCCCGAACCCATGTCCCTCCTGCTCCTCGGTCTTGGCCTCCTGGGTCTCGGTGCGGCGAGAAGGAAGAAATAGCGCGGCATTCTTTGAGAGAATAGACAAAAGGGGTCACGGGCATCGTGGCCCCTTTTTAAATCCCCCCATACCCCCCTTTACAAAAGGGGGGATGTGATGTATTGAATTTCTATTCTTTCGTTGTTGTATTACTTCTCCCGGAAGCCCCCGGCGAAGGTGATGGCGCAGGTGGTGCCATAACCGGAGTGGGGTCCGCAGTCGACGCCCATCACGCGGAATGCCGCATTGAAGAGGTTCTTCCGGTGCCCGCGGCCGGCGACGCCGTCATCGACGATGAAGGCGGCCACCACGTCCCGCGCCGTGCGCTGCCCATAGGCGACGTTCTCGCCGATGGCGGACTCCCATTGGCCGTGCCGCTCGATCCGGTCCGATGGCATGCTCCCGTCGTGGCCCCTGTGGCCGAACCCGCCTGATGCCCCCTGGGCCGCCACGAGGTCCCGGGCGGCAAGCGACAGGCCCCGCGAATAACCGAGGGCGACCACGGGCCGCTGCTTCTCGAGCCAGCGGATCGCCTCATCCACGGCCGCAAGCCCCTCTTTCGTCCCAATGGGCACTTCGCCGGGCCGCCTGAGATGTGTCCCCCGGTAGTATTGCCGCTGGCCCCGCAGCCAGACGGCATAGGCTCTGGGGTTCGTCCTGGCCAGGTTGACCTCTTCGACGATGCCGTTTTCGAGAGCCGTAAAATCCGCATCCCGGGTGGCCTGCGCGGACCCGATCCACAGAAACACCATGAAGGCACTGACACAGAGGGAGGCAAGCAGGAACAGAGCGCCGCACAGGGGACTCTTTTGGTGCATACCGCCCTCCTACCAGTCCTTCAACATCATGCCGACGCCGATGCGGTTCGTGTAGTGGTTGTAGTCGATGAGGCTCTCGCCGTATCCGACGAAATACTGCACGTAGCCGTTGATGTGTTCGATCAGGGGGAAGCTCAGTTCGAACTGAAGGGCGCCGCGGTTATCGTCGAATCGCAGATTGTTGCGGAGCATGAGACCCAGGTGGTAATCCTTCCAGACGGTGCCCAGCCACAGCTCCCCATAGCCCAGGTAGGAGGTGATGTCCGGGTTGTCGTCCTTGTCGTCGCTCTCGGGGATGCGAAGCCAAGTCTTGAGCTGGGCGTTGAAGACGTCGCGCTCGAATCCGAAATTGGCTACGATCCGGTTCCAGCTCCGCGAGAGGGGCTCGCTGCGGCCGTTGGACTGGTGATTGAAGCCCACCTGGACGTACCGGTTTCTCATGAGGCCGAAGAGGTCCGTGTTGGTCCGGTAGTTGAGAAGGATCTCCGGTTCGTAATTCGTCTCCCGGAAATACGAGGAGGATCCCGTGTTGTAGACCTGCCAGAGGGACATCTGCGTGTAGCCGAACCAGAGGTCCATGGGCGTGCCGAGGATGTCCTGCCAGAGTTTCACCTTGAGGCTGATCTGGTACTTGGCCTCGGCGTCATCGACATCCGAGTTGGGGCTGATCGACTCGTAGGTCTCTTTTTCCTGGTGGAAGTTGTACGTGAAAGGCAGGAGGTAATTCTGCCGGTGGGACATGATGGCGAAGCGTTTCTTGCGACTCTCCTCGTCTAGCTGCCATCGCTTGGACATAAAGCTCGGCTCCACGCGCCGGGATTCTGCGGGAGGCGAAGGTGCCGCCGTCACGGCCGGGGCTTTCGGCTTTCGGCCGGCCATCTCGTCGTAGCAGCGAAGCCGAGCGGCGTCGTCATCAATCCCGGAACACTCGTCGAGAATCCCTGCCGCTTCGGCGGCCGCCGGGAATCCCTGTGAGCCGAAGAGGCAGGCGAGCAGCATACCCGCCATCACCAGAGTACGGATCATAACCCCCCTTTTTCCTTGCCCCGACCCTCATGCGGAACAGCCGCGACGGGGCGTCAGGATTGCATGCTCTTCTCCAGGTATTTCATCATCTGCCGGAAGACCCCCTCGAGGATGTCCGCCGAGATGAAGTAGTCGGGGCACTCCTCATAGAACAGGACGTTCATGGCCTTCGCGGCGTCATCGACGTTTCCCTTTTCCTTGAGGATTCCCTCCATCAGGGCGCGGAGTTTCTTCCCTTCGCGCAGCGTCAGGTCGATGAACCCCCGGGCGTCCGCGCCCGTGACATAGCCGTAGTGGTCGGCGCAAAGGCAGTCCACAACAAGGGGTTTCATTTTCTCGAGGCTCTCCATGTACTGGGTGAAATTGGTGTTCGCCGAGGCGAAGGAGCCCTCCCGGTAGGGGATGCCGCCCCCGTCTGAGGCAAAGAGGGCTTTTCGGTCCGGTTCATAGGCCGTGATCGAGCAGTTCGTGTGCCCGGGCGTGTACAGGATGTTCAGAGTGGTCCCGCCCAGGTCGATCCGGTCGCCTTCGCCCACGGTCTTTCCCTGGATGTCGTCGCGCCAGGCGAAATCGACGCCTTGCAGTGCCGCCCCGAGCCCCATCTTGTCCGCCACGATCTTGCTGAACTGGTTGGCGATGTCGATTGCCTTCTGCATCTGGAGGATCCTCCAGGTCTCCGCCGAGCCGTAGACCTCGATGGCCGGCCAGTTCCGCTTGAACCATGGGATGACACCGATGTGGTCGAAGTGAGAGTGCAGGATCAGGATCTTCGTGATCTTCGCCGGATTGATGGCGAATTCCTTCATCTGCTTCCGGACATCGGGCAGGATGTGCGCAAGCCCCCCGTTGATCATGATCGAGCCGTCCTTGCCCTCGAGGAGATAAACCCCCGACTCCTCGCGGCCCAGGTACCACAGATTGTCCGTGATCTTTCCCGCCGTGCGATGCCTCATCGAGCGACCCTCCTTGAAAAGATGGAAGTTAGGAAGTTCAGAAGGTAAGAAGATCGGAACGTGCCATCGCACGCATCGCCCCGAGTGAACGAGATGATTTTGATGACCTCGGGCTCTTGACCTCCTGATGTAAAACCACCCCCGAAAATCCTATATCCAACAGACGGGGGATTCGCAAGGGGGAAATGGGAGGAGGGCCGGCTAGCGTTTCCGGTCCTGGTAATGGGCGGGGATGGTGATTTTGTCGGGGTTGAGGTTGCCCAGAAGCTCGCTGGCGATGAGCTGGTCGCGCAGCTTCCGGATCTTCGCGTCGTAAAGGGAGAGGGCTTTCTTGAACTGCTCTCGCTGATCCGGCTTCAAGATGGCCGATTTGAGGGCCTTGGCGATCTGGTCCCGGGTACCGCCCAGGCGCAGGAGTTCCTTCTTCTTCTCGCGAAGCTCGTCGGGGTCCAGGACGTATTGGGACAGGTCACGCTGCGAGTGCACGTTGCCGCCTCCGCTTGGTATCGGGACGAAAGTTTGCTGAAAGCAGCCGGATCGTATCGGTCTTTCCTACATATCGGCTCAACGGCCCCGGCGCTTTAATGAAAAAAGTGAGCCGGATCGGGGACATCCCGATCCGGGCGAATTTCGTATTTTAGGGGTGCCACTTCCCCATAGAAAATGCAGGGGCTCTGTGGTAGGATTCGACCGTTCTGTCAGGGGGACCCACCGTTTTCTATCCACCGCAACCGCACGAACAAAGGAGGACCTATGGAACCGATCCGTCAGCTGGATGCTATCTTCAAGCCGGCAAGCGTGGCCCTCATCGGCGCCTCGAGCACACCGGGAAAACTCAGTTACGACATCCTCTACAACCTGATCCACGCCGGCTTCCAGGGGCCCATCTATCCCGTCAATCCCAAGGCCGACGAGATCCTGGGGCTCAAGGCCTACCCGGCAATCGGCGCCACCCCGACGCCCGCGGACATGGCCGTCGTCGTCATCCCCGCCAGGATGGTCGCGGGGGCCATCGAGGAGTGCGGGAAGGCCGGCGTCAAGTCCGCCGTCGTCATCACGGGGGGATTTGCCGAGGCGGGAGAGGACGGCGAAAAGCTCCAGGCGCAGCTGGCCCGGGTCGGCAGGGAGTTCAACGTCCGGATCATCGGGCCCAACTGCCAGGGGGTGAACATCCCCTACAGCAGCCTCTGCGGGTCCTGGCCTCTCATCACCACGCGGGGCCGGATCGCCTTCGTCTCCCAGAGCGGCACCGTGGGCGCGGCCCTCATCGACTGGTCCAGTGTTGAACACCTCGGGTTCAGCGGTTTCGTGAGCCTCGGCAATCGGGCCGACGTGGACGAGTCGGACTGCATCCGCTACTTCAACGACGACGCCAACACGAAGGTCATCGCCTGCTACATCGAGGGCGTGAAGCGGCCTTCCGAATTCCTCGAATCGCTGGCGCAGGCGACCAAGCCCGTCGTCATACTCAAAGCAGGGCGTACGGCGAGGGGACGGGTGGCGGCCGAGAGCCACACGAAATCCCTTGCCGGAAGCGACGAGATCTATCAGGCGATATTCAAGAAATACGGGGTCTGCCGGGCCGACAACCTGGAGGAGCTCTACGACTTTGCCAAGGGACTTGCCTACATGGACAAGCCGAAAGGCAGGCGCCTGCTGATGATCTCGAGCTCGGGCGGCGCCGCGATCCTCGGCATCGACGAGGCCGAAAAGTACGGTCTCGAGGTCCCCTTCCCGACGGAGGAGCTCAAGGCCCGTCTCCGGGCATTTCTGCCCTCGCACTGCGGCCTGACCAACCCCATCGACCTCACGGGCGATGCCATCACGGACCCCAGTCTCTACTCGAAGACGATCGCCGAGGCGAAGTCCGACTATGACACAAGCGTCGTCATCTTCGGCGACCCCATCCACGGCGCATCGGACATCGTGACGGGGCAGGGCGAACTCATCGTCTACTGCGGCGGCGCCGATGTGGAGCGCGAGGAGGCCCTCAAGATGCACGAGAAGGGCATTCCCGTCTACCCTACGCCCGAGCGGGGCGTTCGGGCCCTGGGCCAGTTTTTTGCCTATGACGATGTGAAGGCCCAAAAGGCTGAAACCCACAAGAAGGACGAAACGCGCGATGAGGGGCCGAGGCTCAGGCTCATGCCCGGCCCCGCGGCGGTGCGCGTGCTGCGATCGTACCGGATCCCGGCCGTGACATCAGCCCCGGCGAAAAACGCAGCCGAGGCGGTAAAGATCGCAAAGCGGTTCACGCGGCCCGTGGCTCTCAAGGTCTCATCGCCCGACATCTCCCACAAGACGGACGTGGGGGGTGTGGCGCTCGACATAAAGCCCTCCGGGGTCCGGAAGGCCTGGGAGGCGATGATGGCGGCCGTCGGCAAAAAGGCCGCAGGCGCCCGGATCGACGGGGTCACTCTCTCGCCCATGGCAAAGACCGGCGGAGTCGAGGTTATCCTCGGCGTGATCCGCGATGAGCAGTACGGGCCTTCGATGATGTTCGGTCTCGGCGGGATCTTCACGGAGATCTATAAGGACGTGCAGTTCTGCCTGCTTCCGGCAGCACCCGGCGAGTTCGAGAAGATGATCCGGGGAATCAAGGGCTACCCGCTCCTGGCAGGCACCCGCGGAAAGGCCCCGAAGGACATCGGGGCCCTCATCGACGTGATGCAGAAGCTCTCGAAACTCGTTGAGGACTACCCCGGGTTCGGCCAGATCGACCTCAACCCGGTGCTGGTCTACGAGAAGGGCGTCTCTGTGGTCGACTACAGGATCCTGCACAAGTAAGAGCCGGTTGTCAGTGCGAGAAGCGGTAGCGACGAAGCCATCCCTTCCCCCTGCGGAAGGGGGCTCTTTTCTCCCTCTCCCCTCCGTGGGAGAGGGCCTCTTTTCTCCCTCTCCCCTCCGTGGGAGTGGGCAGGGGTGAGGGGGATAATCCTTTTCCTTAGGCGGTGATTCAGCATGGTATCAACAAAAGGAAAGGCAGGCACAAAGCCCGCCGCGAAAAAGACGGCGGCAAAACCACGCAAGAAGGAGCCCGCGATCACGAAACAGGATGCCCTGCAGATCGCCCAGGCCTATCTTGCGGACAAGGGCGGCGCCTTCGGGATCAGCGGCGTCAGCGACCGCGTCCCAGAGGAACTCGTGCCGTTCTTTGCCTCGGACAGCAACCTGAAAGGCGTGCTGGAGGATTGCTGGATCGTCGAGTGCGGTCTGGACCCCTTCCTGGTTGTCGACGGCGGCACGATGCTGATCGGCATCTCGAAGAAGACCGGCGATGTCCTCTACGCCGGCATCCTGAGCATGGCGTAAGCGGCGGATGGAAGACCGACCTTTTCTTCAGGGGTGGCAGGGAAAACCATCCAGGAAAAGCCAAAGATATTTGTATGGCATTGACATACAAATGTATGGTATAGGCATACACCATGAACGCCTTGGCAAAGATCCTTTCTTCACAAATTCGGGCAGGAATCTTCGAAATTCTCTTTGGGTTGAGGGATCGCCCTGTGCATATGAGGGAAATCGAGAGACTATCGGGTTTTGCCATCGGGACGATTCAGCAGGACCTCAAGAAACTCGAGAATCTCGATCTCGTGACGAGGCGCAAAGACGGTAACCGGGTGTATTTCGAAGCCAATAAGTTGCATCCTCTATACCCGGAGATCCGCAATCTGGTTCTGAAAACAGTAGGGCTTGCGGACGTCCTGAAGAATGCCCTCGAAAAGAGCCCGGACATCCGGGTTGCCTTTGTTTACGGATCCATCGCAAGGGGGGAGGAGACGGCCGCGAGCGATGTGGACCTCATGGTCGTAGGAGACCTCGGCCTTCGCAAACTGACGGCCGCGCTCGCAGGAACATCTGAACAAGTCGGCAGGGAGGTGAATCCCCACGTCCTCCTTCCCTCGGAGTTCAGCCGAAAGAAGAAGGAAGGCGATCATTTCCTCACAAGCGTTCTTCGGGAACCGAGGATATTCATCATAGGCGGCGAAAATGAGCTTGAAGCAGTGGGCCGATAACGGCTGGCTCAAACCTCACAAGACGAGCAGGGAAGAAATAGCCAATCTCTCTGCAATCGTCGATCGCGATCTGGCCGATGCGATAAACGAGACTATCTCCCCGGACTCGCGATTCGGGATCGCCTACAATGCCGCTCTCAAACTCTGCACAATTCTATTGTTTACATCGGGCTATCGTGCCGACAAGGCGCGGCATCACTACCTCACAATACAAGCCATGCCTTTCATTCTAGGGAACGACCGGAAGCCTGATGCACAATACCTGGACACCTGCAGGAATAAGAGAAACATCGCCGAGTATCAATATGTGGGAAACGTCACGGAGCGCGACGTGGAGGAATTAACCGGCTTTGTAAAAGAGCTGAAAGGAACGGTACGCGACTGGTTGAAAAAAACGCGGCCCGATCTGTTTTGAGACGGCAGCATCGGATTAAGGAATCATCGCCGAGGAATACGATACATATTTGAGGACAGAGGGCTCGATCGTCGAACATGGAAGACCTGATGAAATATAAGGACTACTTCGGTTCCGTGCATTACAACGACGACGACCGGGTCTTCCACGGCAAGGTGGAATTCATCCGCGCGCTGGTCCGTTACGAAGGCACGGATGCGGTGTCGTTGAGGAAAGCCTTCGAGGGAGCCGTCGACGATTATCTGGATCTGTGCCGCAAACAAAAACAGGAGCCTGAAACATCTCGAAAGGGCAGCGAATAGCAGATATCCTCAGTGAATTCAGGTCAAGGCGGTTCATGTCCACGGCTTGGGCATGTCTTAAAAACGAGTCCAAAGAATGGCAATTAATGGACACGTCTAAGCGGTCGGGTCTAATATTTCCTTGACACAATGAAGCCTTAGACTTATTTCTTTCCCGAAAACAGCGTCACCCGGATCCAGCCAACCAACCCTCTCCCGTCCACGATGCGAGAGGGAACCTTGCCGACCGGATAGAAGACAGAAAGCCCGAATGAGGAGTGCATACTCCCTGTTCGGGCTTTTGCATTTTGCCTCTTGATGTTCCCTCTCCCCTGAACTACCACGCATCTGGCAGGAGACATCCTTACCCATGAGTAAAAAGCTAGCCTACGAACGATACCAGTGGTTCCACGGACGCACCATGGTCGATGCCTGCCCCAATGCCGCGCATCTGGCTTACGACCCTTCTCGCAGGGGATATGTTTACGGCGATAATGGCTATGATCTTCTCCTGTCTGGCTGAAGGAAGAGGAACTCGTGGCGCTCTGCCTTGCCCAGCGGCTCCCCGCCGCCGTCCCGGACCGGGAACTGAAGGGGGCCATGGAGCGGCTGCTGCGGAAATTCGTCGATTTGCGATCCGACGGTTCCCTTTCCGTCATCGGGGATATTTTCCATGCCGTGGCGGGGGCCCTGTTCCGCAGCGTTCCCCATAGGCGTGGGGATGAACCGCGGGTGAACTGTCAAGTTTTACTTGTCGGTTTGCGTTCCCCACAGGCGTGGGGATGACATTGAAGTGGAGGCGCGGATGATGGCAGGGCGAAAAGAGACGCCCTGGAGGCTTCACGTCACGCGGGAGGAGGTTCAGAAATCTTCAAGTAATGCGATCTTCGGGAAGGTGCTTGCGCGATGGTACAACTTCCTGTCGGCGGTGATGAACGGACAGTGCAGGATGCCGGCCAGGGCCAGAAATGATGCGTCGTAGAAGGTTATGCCGTAGCGTTCGGAAACCGCGAGAGCCCTCTCTGCCAGGTGTCGGTCGATGGCGTGAATTTTCAGATCGAGCAGCAGGGTCTTTCGAAGGATGATCAGCGGCGTCTCCGATACGAATTGACGCTTCAGGCTGAGAAGATTGCCCAGTTCGTAGATGAGAAGATCGGGCGCGTTCACGACCAGATCACCGTCCAGGTGGTCGTTCAATACCACGAGAGCCTGCGGCACATGATCCTCGTCGCCGGGCTGTCGATACCACTTGAAAACGACCGATGTGTCCACCACAACGGGCTTCATGGTGTGCGCCGCCTGTCGCGCATCCGCCTGACGGCGTCGGTCGAGTCGAACCCGTCGGTCCACTTAAGCGATCGGATCCCCTCGAGCGCCTTGCGCACTTCAGGCCTGTCTATGGGACGAACGGGGCCGTGTCCCTTCCGGATATACTCGCGAAGGGCCTCCCGGATCAACTCGCTGCGGCTCCGCTGCTCGTCCGCGGCAATCTCGTCGATAAGCGCAAGGAAGTCATCGGGGATGGAAATCATCGTCTTGGCCATCTGTGGTCACCTCCAGTGGCAGTATCGTCCGTTATTATATAATTTGTCAATACTATTTATATATTGCTTCGGACCCCTCGCGCAGGAGCGTGGATGGTGTATGGATCCCCGCCTTCGCGGGGATGAAACTGGGGGGGGTGTGGAGAGGACGTCAGGGATACTCACTGCGCGGACGGATCCGATCCGCGCAGGTAGTAGATAAAGGAAGGCCGGGACCTGCTTGAGAACATGCGGAGGTGCGTGATGGGCTCAGGTCCCGGCCCTGTAGAAGACCGAAGTTAGGAAGTTAAGAAGGTAAGAAGTTGAGAAAAATCAATCTTTCTGACTCATCTCAAATCCCCCTGGCGGTTATCCCTCCGTCCGGCCTCAACTCCTCCAGTCCCGAATAGGCCACGAGAATTCCTTCGCCCCTGATGGGGATGCCCATGTACTGCTCTTCTCCGCGGAGGGCAGCCTCGGCGTGGCTTACGCGCACACCGGCAAAGAAGCAGACCGCACGGAGCTGTGAGGCATGCTCCAGGCACCGCGCGATGATGTAATCGTCCTCGATGCGGCCTTTCTTCGGGTGGCAGGCCGTTCGGATCAGGACATGGCCCAAGGTGCCGTTCTTTCTCGCGATGATCTGGGGGTTGATCTTGGGGTTGACGTTGATATCCAGAATGGACCACCCCTCCCGTTCCAGCTCATCACGAATGATCTGGACACCGAGGCGGTGGATTTCGGCTTCTGTCATCGCTTCGCGCATGATGATAAAAAATCTCCCTTACATAGATCTCTTATCGGAAGAAACCCCGGAGAGGTTTAATCGCAAACCCTGGCGCGATGTCCAATATTTCCCGTGAAAAAGATGGGCGCCTCTGCTAAATTACGTCCCGGCCCTGCTCCGAGCCTGTTGGGTTCGTCGAGAGGGACCTTCATTTCCGTAACGAGGTGCCTCATGAAGCCAGCCGTTGTAATCGTCGACATGCTCAAGGATACCCTGGAAGCATCCCAACCGATGCCCATCAAGGAACTGAGCCGGGCCATCGTGCCCGCCATCAACCGCTTGACAGACTTCGCCCGTGTTCGCTCCGTCCCGGTGATCTTTTCCATGGACAGCTTCCTGCCCGGGGATTTCATCTTCCAGGGAAAGATGAAGAACCACTCCATCCGGGGGACGAAAGGGGCCGAGGTGACGGACCTGCTCACGCAGGCGCCCACGGATATCTACTCGCCCAAGCGGCGTTTCAGCGCTTTCTATAAGACGGATCTGGACCAGACACTGCGGCTCTACGGGGCCGACACGGTCGTGCTCTGCGGCATCGCCACCCACTGGTGCGTCCTGTCGTCGGCCTTTGATGCCCTGTCGAACGATTTCCGCGTGGTCATTCTCGAGGACTGCTGCACGAGCTTCAGCCCGGAGATGCACGCAAACTGCCTCGAGCTCTACCGCAAGAGCGCCATTTACCCCCTGCTGCGCGTCATGACGCTCGAGGCCTTCCTGGCGGAGATGGACAGGGGCGGGGAGGGGTAGGCTGCGATGATGAAACTCAGCGTCCGGGAGTTCGACCGGGCCGTCCAGCGGGCGATCCGGCGCATCCCGCCGCAGATCCGCAAGCACCTCGACAATATGGTCATCTCCGTTCAGAAGTGGCCCGCCCCGGAGCTTCTCGAGGAGATGGGGCTTCCGCCCGACGAGCCTCTCCTGGGTGTCTACACGGGGGCCTCGCTCCTGGAGCGCTCCCACTTCGACACCCTGCAGTACCCGGACACGATCCAGATCTTCCAGGAGCCCCTAGAGGAGATGTGCGAGACCCTGGAGGAACTCGAGGAGGAGATCGAGATCACCGTGGTCCATGAGGTGGCCCACTTCATCGGGATGACGGAGGAAGAGCTGGCCGATCTGGGATATGAGTAAAGAAAGGGTACAGGGTGAAGGGGCCAGGGTTCAGGGGGTAGCCAACAGCCAACAGATTCCCGCTATATGCCTTTTCCTTCGACTGTCGGCTTCAAGATGCCGCTGCATCAGGCAGAAGCCTTGACAATTGGAGCCGGTGCCCATAAGGTCAGCGTAGAGGGTTTGGAGTCAAACAGCATGAACAGGACAGTTAAAAACGTGGCGCTCGCTGTAAGCGCCGTCATCCTCTTTTTCTTCGTCCTTTTCGTGATCAACCAGACGGCGCAGGTGGTGGGGCTTGCCGACAGGGTGAGCCCGGCTTTCGGCACGGCCGTCCTGTGGTTTCTGCTCGGTCTCTATGCCGCCCTGGTCATCGCCACGGCGGTCTTTTTCCTGCGGATGCAGAAACCGCTCGAACCGCCCGAAAGCGAGATGGAGCCGGCGTTTTCACGGCACCTCGACGCCCTGCGGACACGCCTGGCCGCAAACCCCCGCCTCAAAGGGCACGACCTTTCCAGCCGTGCCGGGATCGAGAAAGCCCTGGAGGATCTCGGCCGCGAGTGCGACGTGATCATCCGCGACAGCGCCGCGGCCGTTTTCGTCAGCACGGCCATCTCCCAGAGCGGTAGGCTCGACACGGTCTTCGTGCTGACGGCCCAATTCCGCATGGTGTGGAGAATTGCCGCCATCTATTCCCAGCGGCCGGCGCTCCGGGAGTTGATCAACCTCTTCGCCAACGTGGCAGCCACGGCCTTCGTGGCGGGCGAGCTCGACGAGTCGGAGATCAGCGAGCAGATCGAGCCGATCCTCTCGTCGGCCCTCGGCGCCGTGAGCCTCTCCGTTCCCGGCGTGCAGGCCGCCGCCTCCATCGTCGTCACCTCGATCCTCACGGGCGCCGCCAACGCCTTTCTCACCCTGCGCGTGGGGATCATTGCGAGGCGCTGGTGCGGCAGCCTCGTCGTTGCCGATCGCCGCACGCTGCGCCGCACGGCCACGGCAGAAGCGGCCAAGCTCCTGGGGGCAATCGTCAAGAGCGGCACGGCCCGGATCTCCAGGGGGCTGTGGCATGCATCCAGGGACAAGGTGGGAGGAGCCTTCTCGGGGCTCACGGGGCTTGCCCGCGATATCAAGGATTCCCTTTTTGCGCTGCTCAAATTGAAGAGGGGTGAAGAGTGAGGTCGAACGCGGAATGACGATGAAAAAGAGGAATTCCGCCGCGGGACCGTTTCTGGCCCTTGTCTTCATCTCCCTGATCTGGGGTTACAACTGGGTCGTCATGAAGGAGACGCTGCGCTACGCGGGGCCTTTCGACTTCAACGCCCTGCGCATGGCGCTCGGCAGCGTCTTTCTCTTTGCCTTCATGGCCTGGAAGAGGGAGCCCCTGAGGCCGCCGTTTCCCCTGTGGACGGCCATCCTCGGGGTCGTCCAGACGGCCCTGGGCACAGGGCTCATCGTGTGGGCCCTGGAAACGGGCGGGGCCGGGAAGACCTCGATCCTCGTCTACACGATGCCCTTCTGGATCCTGCTTCTGGCCTGGCTTGTCCTGGACGAGAAGGTGCGGGGCGTCCTGTGGGTGCCCATCGTCATGGCCTTCTGCGGCCTTGTCTTCATCCTCGAGCCCTGGGCCCTCGGGGGCACGGCACAAAGCAAGATGCTCGCCGTGATGTCCGGCGTGTGCTGGGCCACAGGCGCCGTCATCGTCAAGCTTTTGGGCAAGGGCCGGAAGCTCGACCTCATCCGTCTTACGACGTGGCAGCTCATCTTCGGGACCCTGCCGCTCATTCCGGTGGCCTTCCTCGTGCCTTCGCAGCCCATCGACTGGTCCCCCTACTTCATCGGGTCGATCGTCTATAACTCCATCCTCGTCTGCGGGGTGGCCTTTCTGCTGTGGACCTTCGTGATTGACCGTCTTCCCGCCGGGGTGGCCGGCCTGGGGACACTGGCCGTGCCCGTCATCGGCATGACGGGCTCCCGGCTGCAGCTGGGCGAGCAGATCGCCTTCTGGGAGGGCTGGGGAATCGCCCTCGTTGTGGCGGCCCTTGCGCTCCTGTCGATCATGCGGCTGCGCGAGCGACGGAAGGAAGCCGTCGTTCTGGGGCAGGACTAGGGGATAGCCTCAAGGCTCGAGGCACAAGCCGCAAGGCAAAACAGGCTCAAGCAACAAGCAACGGAGAAAGAATAGGCTCAAGCAACAAGCATCAAGCAACAAGACAGGACAGGCTAAAGCATCAAGCGACAAGGTAAAAACAGTAAATCCCATTCTATGAAAATCCTTGGTGCTTGAACCTTGCGCCTTGGTGCTTCTTCTGGAGTCCTTGCTGCTTGGACCTTGCTGCTTGCTGCTGTTCGGGAGGCCTTGGCGTTCTAGCTTCTGTCTAGTCGAGGCGAAAGGGAGAGCGAACCGTGACATCCATGGACCCAGCGAAAAAACAGGCAGAGACCCGCCGGACCGTCCGGCTTGCCGTTTTCGGCTTGTCCGGAAGAGACGTGATTCTCTGCGTGGCAGCCCTCACGTGCGCCCTTCTCCTCGGGGCCTGGGGATTGACAAACCACGCCTTCTGGGACGACGAGGCCAGCACGGCCCTCTTTGCCCGCAATCTCCTGGCTACGGGGGAACTGACCGCCTGGGACGGCGTGAACCTCATCGGCTACCGCCAGGGGATGCAGCTCGACGAAGGGCTGCAGAACCCCTTTGCGCCACCCCTGCAGTACTACATCGCGGCGGCGGGGTTTTTCCTCTTCGGGGAGACGACCTTCGGGGGACGCATTCTCTTTCTCATCGCGGGGATTCTCACCCTGCCTGCGTTGATGATATGGGCCCGGCGGCACTTCGACGGGCGCGTGCCGGTCTGGCTGCCGGCCCTCATCGTCGCTTTCACACCAGCCTGGCTGCTGTTCATCCGCCAGTGCCGCTATTTCGCGCCGGCCATGCTCTTCACGCTTTGCCTGCTGGCGGCCTGGTCCTGGACGGGCGCGACGAGGCGCTCCCGGTTGACGGTCCTGGCGGCCGGCGCGCTCTCCACGGCCGCTCTCTGGTATGCCAGCTACCTCAACGCGGCCGCCGCCCTGGCGATGCTTCCCGTTTTCCTTCTCGACGGCCGTTACCGCACCCGGCAGAAGGGGGTTTTCCTCGGCGTCGTCCTGGCCGTGTCCCTGATCTGCGGCATCCACATCTGGCTTGCAAAGGGCCCGACGGCAGACCAGTTCGCGCCGACGAGCTTCATCACGGGCATTGACCGCGTCGCGGCGCTTTTTGCCCAGCACATGGCCGGTCTGGGCACCTTCGAGTTCTTTCCCGTGCTCCTGGCGGTGGTTATGATGGTGCCTTTTACCGGGCAGCGTTTCGGGCGCCTGCGCCGGTTCGCCCGCCAGGGCTGGGTTGTCTTTCTGGCCATGGTCGCGGCAATCCTGGCGACGGCTCTCTTTTCCCCCCAGCCCGTCAGCGGCGCGGCGAGTGCGGACATGCGCTACGTGGCGCCCCTCATCGCGGTCGGCGCCGCCGTGACGTCCGTCTGTCTCGTCATCCTGTGGGATCTCTCGCGCCCCCTGGCCTGCATTGCGGCGCTGGTGGTCGTGATGACCAATGCGCTGACGCTCTCGTGGGTCGCCGTCCCGCAGATCCCGCTGCGGAGCACGCTGCTGAGCTATATGGCGGAGGGGGCGGAGGATTACAGGACGGGGACGGAGGCTCTCGTGGAGGCCGTGGCCGCTCTTCCCCGGGAAAGCAGGGTGCTGATCTTCCCCGACTACATGACCTACGGGCCCATGTTCTATGTGCCGGGGCAGCGATACTGCTGGCAGCTCACGGAACGGAAAACCCTGCAGCCGGGTCTGCGCGAGACGCTCCCGGACTATCTCTTCGTCGAACGGGCCCGTCCGGATTTCATCCTCACCGGTCCCGTTGCACCGGAGTCGCTCATCTCCCGGTTCGAGGGAAAATTTGGCAAGGGGTCGTACCGCCTGCGGGGATATCTCCCGGGCGATTGGAGGGACTGTACCCGGCCGGAGATTCCCCTGCACTGCTTCGGCCCTCCGCCCCCGAGGTCGGGACAGCGCGGCATTGCCGTGATCGAAGCGACGGGGCGCTGACTCAATGTGCGATCAGGTCTGAAACGACAGGGAAGGGTCGAACCAGGTGAGGGCCCGGTCATTTTTCTCCCGCGGGTAGGCGTGGTAGAGGTCGGGGACGATCTCGAGCGTC
>Ga0105107_10001081_pt1 | contig 17710 bp, 9 predicted proteins | sample PPLLaktember2015_6_FD_79335 | JGI IMG/M metagenome (GOLD analysis project Ga0105107, IMG submission 79335) | Freshwater sediment microbial communities from Prairie Pothole Lake near Jamestown, North Dakota, USA - PPLs Lake P8 Core (1) Depth... | ecosystem: Environmental > Aquatic > Freshwater >...
ATGTAATTACAGGCGAAGAACTGGCAAACAGGCCTGCAGCACAGACCAGTCAGCTTTTACAGGGACAGGAACCAAGCATGCTGATCACAATGGGCGACCGCGGTAGTGAACCGGGAGCCAAACAAAGACTGCAGATCAGGGGAGTTGGATCACTTTCAGGCAATACATCACCTCTTGTCCTGGTCGACGGGGTTGAAATGGATATGAACCTGATTGATCCTGCAACCATTGAAAATGTGACTATATTAAAGGATGCTTCGGCTTCGGCTGTTTATGGTTCGCGTGCTGCCTTTGGAGTGGTTCTGATCACTACAAAAACAGGGAAAAAGAACCAGGCGATGAGAGTAACATACAGCAATATCACCTCGCTCAAGGAACCTACTTATGTTCTTCAGATGGAAGATTCCTATACATATGCCATTGCACTGAACCAGGGCAGGATCAATGCCGGACTTACACCCATAATGCCGGATGAGATGGTACAAAGGATCAAGGGTTATATTGATGGTACATATCTTACTGAATACAATCCGGATGACCCGCCATATAATCAGTGGAGAGGAAGATGGATGGCAAATGCGAATTATAACTGGTCAGATATGTATTACTCGAAATCCTATGAGCAAAAACATAATATTAACCTGGAAGGCGGCACTGAAAATACTCAATACTACACCTCTGTCGGATTTCAGAACCAGCCCGGTATGTATACATGGGGCAATGATAAGTATCAGAGATTTAATGTCCTGGGGAATGTCAAAACAAAAGTTACCGATTGGGCAACATTTGATTTCAGTGCAAAATACGCCAAGTCTTTAAGGGATTATCCCAACGGGGGTGTCTGGGGAGACAGAAGCGGTTACTGGATGCATTATATTATTTTGTTTCCTAACACTCACAGATACAATCTTAATGGCACCCTGGCCAATCCCATTGAAGTGGCAATGAGAAACGGCGGAAGAGTAAAAAGCGACAATAATACTGCACAGTTCTCTCTTGGCACTGTGCTGGAACCTTTAAAAGGCTGGACAACGACCGTCAGATATAACTATATGTTATCATCCGGAGTAAGTACAAATGATCTGAAGCCGGTTATGGTAGAAAATGCAAACGGTAGTCACACCAACATAGGTGCATCGCAGTCGGGTATTGTTGAAACCCTGCAATTGGGACATTATGAGGTTTTTACAGCTTATACAAAATATGAGAAAACAATTGCAGGACACTATTTCTCAGTTATGGCCGGTTATGAACAGGACTATTTCCATAACAGAAAACTTACAGGAACAGGTTATGGTTTGATTACCACTGAGGTAAATGCAATATCTTCAGCCCTTGGAACAAAGGAAGTTGATGATCTTATATATCACTGGGCCACACAGGGAATATTCGGGCGTATCAATTATAACTTCAACGAAAAATATCTGCTGGAACTAAGCGCCCGCTATGATGGTTCGTCAAGATTTGAAAAGGGTCAGAGATGGGGATTTTTCCCTTCAGCTTCAGTGGGATACAATATCTCAAGGGAAGATTTCTGGGAACCAATTCAACCCTATGTTCAACGGTTGAAACTAAGAGTATCTTATGGTACACTGGGAAATCAGAATCTCGTCAAGGCTGCTGAGCGCCAGAATATCTCTCAGGCATGGATAGATGTAGAAAATCCGAATGCTGAGAGTTATCTGTATCTTAATGAGGTACCCGTATACCCTTTGCTGGAACGTATTATAGACGGTGTTCGTCCCAGCTACGCAACTATACCTGGTTTAAAACCTGAAAATTTAACATGGGAAACAATTTTAACATCCAATGTGGGGCTTGAAGCAGGTTTCCTGAATGACCGTCTCTCCCTGGAGTTTGACATGTACAGCAGAACAACCAAAGACATGATGGGGCCTTCGATACAGCTTCCTTCCGTTCTGGGGACCGGTGCACCTGCTTCCAACAATGCAAAGTTAAGAACCACCGGTTTCGAATTAACGCTGGGCTGGAGCGACAGGATCAACGAACTTGGATATAATGTAAGATTCGGACTCGGCGACTACCAGACAGAAATACTGGAATACGTGAATGAAACAGGCAGTCTGGGCAGCTGGTACGTGGGGAGAAAAGTTGGTGATCTGTGGGGACTTACAACCGACAGGATAATTCAGGAAGACGGCGAAGAAATGCCGGATCAATCTTATTATTTTTCAAAATGGGGACCCGGCGATATAGTATATAAAGATTTGAACGATGACGAAAAGATCGACCCGGGATTAAATACACTTGATGATCATGGGGATCTGTCAGTGATCGCCAATACTTCACCCAGGTATCAACTCAGCCTTATCGGCGGAGTAACATGGAAGAGCCTGGACTTCAGCATGTTCTGGCAGGGTATCGGCAAGAGAACTTTTTTCCCTTACTATAATGCGGAATGCTGGTGGGGGACAACTACCAGTTATGCCAATACTTTTTATGCTCAGGATTCGTATGCGCTTGACTATTGGAGGCCTGCTGATGAAACTAATTTCCTCGGGCCCAATACCGATGCTTTTTTACCCAAGCCTTACACTTCAAATGAACGGGTCAAAAACGTTCAGACACAGACCAGGTTTCTTGAGAATGCAGCATATTTCAGGTTGAAGAATCTTCAGTTAGGCTATACTCTCCCGCAAAGAATTGCAGACAGAACACCTATCCACAGTCTGAGAGTCTTCTTTACCGGGGAGAACCTGCTCACATTGTCGCCGTTGCCAAAAGCATTTGAACCTGAGTCAATAATTGCTTCGGATTCAAATTTCAGGATCTATCCGCTCGCCAGACTGTATTCACTCGGTCTAAACATTACTTTTTAATGATTAATTAAAAAATCGAAATCATGAACTATAAAAAATTAATTATATGCTTGATCGGGTTTTGTACAATTTTCTATTCATGTGAAGATTGGCTCGACAGGGAACCTCTGGATGTGGTTTCAGAAGTAAGTTTTTTCAAATCCCCGGGAGATTTTACAGTCTACGTTAATGGGTTTCATACTACCACAGGCGATTGGACGACTTCAGAATCCTTAAGGGATAATGGTACTGATGTTCAAACCAGCACAAACAGTATGCCTACCCGTATAGCAGGACAATCGACAATTAATTCCGGTCCAGGTTACAGTTATGGAAATGTAAGGAGTGCTAACTATGTAATAAAAAAAGCAAGGGAATTTGAAGGTGATTTCAACAGTATCAAACAGGCCGTCGGGGAGGCACATTACTTCAGGGCATGGTATTATTATGTGCTGCTGAGGAATTTCGGCGATGTACAATGGATCGATGATGTTCTTACAATGGAATCTGAGGAGCTCTACGGAACAAGGGATCCAAGAAACCTGATCGCTGACAAGATAATTGCGGATCTTGACACTGCTGCCATGTATTGCATGGCTGAAAAGGGTAACGGGTACTCCCGCTTACCTAAATGGCTTGCCCTTCTTGTGCAATCAAGGATCGCCCTTTATGAGGGCACATGGGAAAAATATCATGCCGGTACTGTGTTTGGTGCCGCTAATCCCAACCCGGACAAATATTTAACCAAGGCTGCTGCGGCTGCAAAGGAAATAATTGACTCTGATCTTTACCAGGTATGGTCAACCGGCGATACCGCAAATGATTTTTACTATAATTTTAACTGGCGGGATTTCACCAACCATCCTGAAATCATGAGATGGTCCAAGATGGACATTGCGCTGGAGATACATTCCCATAGATATCTTTATATACAAGCTTTTATGAATAGTTTTGGACCTCCTAAAGATCTTGTTGATCAATTCCTGTGCAAGGACGGATTACCAATTTCCATGAGTCCGTTGTATATGGGCGATAATACAATTGAAGATGAAACGATGAATCGTGATCCCAGGTTTGATCAGTTCATATTCAATCAGGATGATATCTGGCAGATCTATGAAGATGGTACTTATCATTATTATGATTGGGTCTTCACAGACTATATATTCAGAAATGTGCTTAACAGCAATGGCACCGGATATCAGTTCCGGAAGAGATACTATGAATATTACAAATATCATGACAGCCAGTATGAGGATACTCCCGTACCGCATTACAGGTATGCTGAAGCGTTGCTCAATTATGCAGAGGCTAAGGCAGAGCTGGGGACAATAACTCAGCAGGATCTGGATATTTCAATCAATGAACTAAGGGACAGGGTCGGTATGCCGCATCTGATGCTCTCTAATGTTCCGGATGATCCGAAGGCAGTATACCCTGAATTATCTCCTCTTATCAATGAGGTCAGGCGTGAACGCGTGGTTGAACTTGCAGGAGAAGGTTTCCGCTGGGATGACCTTATGAGATGGGCTGCCATGAGTAAGCTTGTCGGCAAGAGACCTAAAGGCGCCAAAGCTGCTCAGTTTCTCTGGCCTCACAATCTTCCCGTTGATGAGAACGGATACCTGGATATGTACCAGAATATTTATCCAAATGGCTACCAGTTCAACCTTAATCGTGATTACCTGTGGCCTATTCCGGAAAGTCAATTAACTCTTAATCCAAATCTGGGGCAAAACCCGGGATGGGGGAATTGAGGATTATACACTTTGTTTAATTGAAATTATTTGTTAAAATTATAACCCGTTGAATTTTGTTCAGCGGGTTATTATTTAAAATTAGTGATCCTGCTAACTATCAATAACTTAAAATAAATGAATAGAAAGAAATCAACAGCGGTAATCGGACGGAGGGAATTTCTGCAAAAAAGTTCCCTTGCAGCTTTATCAATTCCATTTATTACAGGTCATAATACCGGTATCTGGCAGAATAAAACTGAACCTGCAGATCAGAAAGTAAAACCTGAATGGCGCAATAAACAGGATGGCATGGCATACAGGCAACTTGGAAGAACAGGATTAATGGTTTCGGAATTAGTCTTTGGCAGTGAAAGAATCACACCTGAAAATGTCAGACCAATAGAGATTGCTATTGAAAGGGGTATTAATTATTTTGATACGGCACCCCAGTATGGCAGAGGAGCCTCTGAAACAGCCCTGGGAAAAGTCTTCGATACTTCCTCAAAGAGAGAAAAGGTCTTTCTTGCTACAAAAATAAGTCCTTTCCCATCCCTGAGGAACAGGCTCTATCGTGAGATATTCGATACCCTGTCACCATCAAAAAAGGAGTCGATCCAAAAAAGAGCACTGGAAATGCGAAAGGAGTGCGGTATAGAGAAGCCGGGGTATTTCCTCGTCTATTGGCCCGGGCAACCCCGCCAGCTCGACGGAGTATTCCTGGGCGATGCCATGATGGAGGAGTATGGTGAAAAAGTGGAAGGGAATTCGGAATTCAAAAAACTCATAATAAACTCTGTTGAAGAGTCGTTAAAGAGAGTCGGGACTGACTATTTTGACGTTATTCATTGCCCCCATGCTGCGACAAGTATAAGCGAAATAAATAATCCATTTATTATTGAAGCTTTTAATGAACTGAAAAAACAGGGGAAGGTGAGATTTCTTGGATTTTCAACTCATCACAACATGGCTGCACTTTTAAACAGAGCAATTGATGCGGGTCATTTTGATCTGGTAATGCTGGCATATAATGTCATTGTTTATGGATTTATGGATCATGTCCTTAAGAGAGCAAAAGAAAATAATATTGGTACAATAGCAATGAAAGCTGCCATGGCTGTATCGACACCTTACGACCCTCAGCAGGTTCCTGTCCCTGAATGGAGAATACAGAAACTGAACCGGATAATACCTGGCGACATGAAATTACCGGTCAAAGCTTATTTGTGGGCTTTACAAAATCCCGATCTGTCTGCAGTTATCTCCGGAATCAAAACAGAAGAGATGTTGCTTGAAAACCTGTCAGTGGTTAGTAAAAAGATTGAGTTGATGCCAGCCTGAAATACCGGTCAGTCCGTCATAAGATCTTCAATTTTATCCATTTCAACCTTTATCTCAGGGTTGAACGAATTGCTGTTCATATACTTAATGATCGATGCAAGAAGTTGTCCGGACACAGGCCTTTCTGAAAGGTTCTCTTTCAGTTCGATACTGCAAACCATCAATTTCCCTCCTCCGGTTTTTACCTCAAAGGCCAGCGCCAGTCTCCTGTTCTCAAACCAGGTATCGATTGGCTGGATCAGCGGTTTTAGTTCTGCCGGGAATCCGTCAAGAATCATTGCCTGAGAATGTGCAACCGGATCCCACCATTGCCAGTTGCTGTGAAATTCCGTCGGGAAACCACTGAACAGCGGGTGTTCCGGATTGCATAGTATCCCAAGCGTATGCGGCGGCTGATTTTTTGTCCAGGCTGTATTCCAGAAAATGCTGGAGAAACCGATCGCAACCTGTGCCCCTTTTTTTGAAGCGACTTCCCCATGTGTCAACAGCAATACAGAACCACCTTGTTTAAGAATTTCTTCAGCGCTTTTGTCAAGTTTTTCCGTTATTAAAACCTTACCCGGATCGACTGCACCGGTTGCCGGATAGACCCAGATATCCCACTGATTCCTGAAATGTGTGCCGTTGACCGAGACTTCAAATTTAAGTTTCTGTGCTTCCTGAATTCCTGTAATATCCATTGCGAACAACCCTGCAGGAACTCCATTCCCGATCTCTATTTTATCCATTGTCATTGTTTCCTCGCGAAGGATCCGTCCATTCATATCAGTTACCCTGCACAGGATTTCAGCATTTCTGACAGGTTTTTCACCGAAATGTGCAATTTCAACCATCGCTTCGAATGTCTCACCTGCTTTATAGATGAGCTTTTTCATCCTTGCAAGGGGAACCGTTTCATTGCAAAACATTCTGAACTCTTCAGGAGTCACATATCCCTTCGATTTAAAAAAAGGATTCAGAACTCCAACCAGCGCTGTTCCCTGACCCGGGAAATCATGCAGCTGAAGAAGTTCAAATCCTGCAAATCCGGGTGTTCGTAATGCTGCCTCAACGTCAGCTTTATAGCAAAGAACCTGCAGCTTACCTGAAGCCATCAGGAAATCCTCAGCCTGCGTGCCCATGCCGTTTTCTTCCAGTGTCTCCCTGAAGATCTCTAAATTTGTAGGCTTTAAAACACCCGTATATAAGCTTATCTCCTTAAAATCAGGATAGACGCACCACTGCCCTATTTCATGGCTGACCACCGGGATCTTATACTTTGCGATAATTTCCCTGAAATCGAACGTGGTCTGCGGAGGTTCTCCGTTAATTATGCTCTTAAGACCCTGACCCCATTGCTGTATCCTTGGTGCCGGGATCAGATTATAATCGTTCTCGGGAATAACCGGCCATCCTGCGGCAGAAGTATAAACTCTTCTGTTGTCCTGTGATTTCCAATAATTTATCAGCTGACCGAGAAATGCATTCTGGTTTCTTCCTGCCGGTTCGTTCCCGTATGCAAGCATACAGAATGACGGATGATTACCATACTCCCTTAATATCCTGTCACCCTCCTCATAAATGAATTTATCAAGTATTTCGCCATTCCCGATGGCGCTTCCCTGGTTTGCCCATGAGCTGCATTCTACATGGAAATAAATACCCAGCTTGTCAGCAGCTTCAAATGCTGCTTCAGGCGGACAGAATGAATGAAACCTGACATGGTTCAGACCGTATTCACGGCAGGTCTGCAGAACTTTTTCCCATGAAGCCACATCGGCCGGAGGATAACCTGTCAGCGGAAATATGCAGCACTCTGTAGTACCCCTGAGAAACACCGGCCGGCCGTTTACCTCAAATCTGGTCCCCTTTACAATAAATTCACGCATACCGAAATCAACCATTCTGTTATCTGAAAGTCCGTTGTCGGAATCTGTGAGTGTTACCGACATCCTGTACATCGAAGGTGAAAACTCACTCCATAACAATGGATTACGGATCTTGTAATTCAGAACAACCTGATGTTCAGCCGAATTTGTAACAATTGTTACATTTTCTCCGGGGAGGTTTTGAGTTTTTCCGGTATTGAAGCTTTGAGCTCTGATCTTCAGTTTCCCTTTAAACTCTGACTTTTTCGGGTTTCTGATACTTACTATTACTTTTGCTTCCTTCTTATGGATATCCGGAAAGATCCTGATATTATCAATATAAACCTGAGGTGTGGCCTTCAGGAATATATTGCCTGTAATACCGTTCCAGTTTGATTGTGTATGATCACTTATACTGTGAGAATTAACTCCGACGGGAATTATAACCCGGTTATCGATCCTTATGCTGATCCTGTTCTTCCCTGGAACGACATAGTCGGTGACATCATATTCGTGCGGCGCGGCAAGGCTATTCTGAGTACCGGCCTCCCTCCCGTTAACAAATACCTTTGATTCCCAGTGACACCTTTCGAGGAACAACATCACACGGTTCCCGGACCATTCCACAGGGAGATCTATTTCTTTCTGGTACCAGGCCGGACCTTTATAGTATTTTACAGGCTTGAGCCAGAATGGTATTTTAATATTCCCGGTCTTACGGTATTTTTCATATTTCTCATCTGTGAAATAAGACTGGTCTACAATACTGCCTGTCCAATCGGTTCCAACGTAAATTTCATCACCCTTACCGTTTTCAGCCATTGAACCGGGCAGTTCCACTGATTCTTCAAGCTCACCGGCGTACCAGCTTTGATTAATACCCTGATCAAGGGAATCAATTTGGAATCCCCATTCTCCTTCGAGGGATAGAATATTCATATCTCCCTGCTCCGGAACGGTACAACCTGCAACTACAAACAACAGAATTAAGAACTTTTTCATGATCCTGGTCTTAATATAGAGACATCACTTTTAACATATATCAATTTCCGGTTACAATTTCCAGTCCTTGTTCCCGAGGAATATTTTAGAATAAAGATGATCGGGGCATATTTCAAGTGCTTTTCTGAATTCAGCTTCGGCTTCCGCACGTTTTTCAAGGCCAAGGTATCCAAGTCCGATAACAAAATGGGTCATGCCAAGGGAAGAACGTTGTGACTGTTGTTGCCCGAACTTGGCAAAGAAATCGATCTGGTCCATGTTCTGAAGGCTTCTGTTTCCTGAATTGACCAGCTGGTTGAATATTTCAGAAGCCTTTGCTTTCTGGCCAAGTTTCCGGAGTGATAAAGCCTGATAGAACAGACTCATTGATTCACTGTTGATCCCATATTGTATTCCGCCCCTTGCTTCGGGTATGCTTTCAACAGCACTGTTCCATTCCTTTACAGCCTTTTTTGAGTCTCCTGATGCATTGTATGCAAACCCCGTCCACCATGATGCTTCCGGAAATCGTCCGGATGAAGCTCCTTTTGCGGTCTGCAGTGTTGACGGATAGTCCACGGAAAGCTTGTAATACTCAGCTGCTTTTTTATGGTTGCCTTTCTTCATTTCGGCATGTCCCAGCATCAAATAAGCATCTGTCCAATAATCGGTTACGTTGAATCTGGCCCCTCCTTCCCACACGTTAAACCGGCGGTTGGTCATGAGCTTTAACGCTTCGTTGCTTCTGCCCATAAAGACAAGCAGTGCAATTTCATGAGAAAGTGCATCATCCCTCAGGTTAACAACATCATGATTTTTCTCAAGGATGGCCAGTCTCTTTTCCGGAGATGTTCCGGCAGCCTGGTACAGTTCATCCAGTTCAAAGAAATGCATTGCATATCTTTTACCGGATGATACAGCCTTTTCAAGGGTACCGATCGCTTTAGTCAGATCGTTCTCGAAATTGGCATAACCGAGTGCGAGATTCCTTCTGACGATCGGGAAATCCGGCTTGAGTGAAGTTGATTTTCCCCAGCATTTTATTGCTTCGGCCGGCTGCCAGTCATAAAGAAGGTTGCCAAGAAAATAGAGGGCCATTGCATCATCGGGCATCACCTCACTTGCATTTCTTAATACATCTATTGCCTCATATTGAAACGGAAAGACAAAATCGGGTTTCTGAGCCGCAGCCAGCCCATAATAAAACTTCATTTCAACAGGTCTGCCAGACTTTCCCGTGAAATAGCCGAGGTAATAATAAACCATGGGCGAAATATCAGTCCTGTCTCCCTCCTTTCCCGTGAACTCTTTGAGAACCAGTACAGCATCTTCCGGAAGTCCGGAATTACTGTAGAACATTGCTGTTTCAAGTACATTTTCAGGATACCTGTTAAGGATGGCAATCAGCTGATCAGAAGGCAGTACATTGTCATCAATCAGCCATTTTTCTGTCACAGCCGTAACATTTAACGGATCGATATTGAGTACTTCATTGACAGTTTCCATTGCTTCTTCCCTCTTATTCAGGTGCCTCAGTATTGATGCTTTCAGTATTAAACTGCTTACATTCAACCCATTGGAACTTACTGAGAAGTTTATGTTTTCAAGAGCTTTTTCAAAATCACCCCGTTCGCAGTCAATTTCCGCCAGTGCGCGGAATCCGGGTGCTTTGAAACTTTCGCTCCAGATCGATTTAAAGAAGTTTGTATAAGCGTCGTCTGCAAATCCCAGAGCCTTCCGTGCAATCCCAAGGTAATAATTGGCTTCTCCCTCCTGAGGTGTTGTATAGCCTGCCGTAAGCCTGATCAGCGCTCTCTTTAAGTATTTATCGGCTTCAGCGAACCGGGCTTTTTTTAGCCTGTTTATACCCATGGCAATATTTACCCGTGTATCAAGCGAATCGCGTTTCAGCGCTTCTTCCCAGTATGTATCCGGTTCCAGGGATGGATTATGGAACTGATCAATCCTCCTGCCTGCGAGATACAACTCTTCAATGGAGGATATTTTTTCGGGAGTTGGCGGAGGAACAACAGGAGCTGGCAAAGGCAGGGTTGCCATGCTGACAGGCTGATACCGTATCAGTTCGTTATCACCCTGGTACAGATAAACAATAATATTTTCTTTCCTGGTATAACTTTGTAATTTTACTGTTCTCGAAAATGGTTTATCCGGGCTTAATTCTGCAGGAATTTCCTGTATTGTCTTGTCCCGATCTTTAACAACCACTTTCCCGTCAGGTATCTTCCCTGTGGCATATATATTAATCACCGCACTGCCTTCACTGTCAAACTCAAGATTAATAGCAGCATTCTCATTGGCTTTTTTTGCACCGCCCGTTCCCCTCAATGGGTACCAGATCTGAGTAATGTCTTTCACTTCATTTGGCTGCATCCAGCTGTAATCAGGCTGGTTATCGGAATAAGCACCAACCATAAGCTCTAAATATGGCCCGTCGTCATCGGTCAGAGTCTGATCCCACATCTTTCCGTGAGGCGCATTCCCCCATGTCCAGAATTTTTTACCTGGAACAGTATTATGATCAGCATAACAAATTATCCCGGCATCCTTACCGTGATCATAACCGCCTACAAAATCCTCCGCATAGTTCCAGGCAAACATGGAATTAGAGTTGTAGTGATTTTTATACCAGCTAACATCAACTCCCTTTGTAAAATCGGCGCCACCATAAGTTGTTGTAGCAACCGGCCATGTGGTAAAATCCCGCTTTGAATGATGTGTGACAAATTGTGTGGAGGGTGGAAAAATTACCTGATAGTTCTCATTGGCATGAACAGCTGTATTTGCAAAGCACAGTACCGACTGGACAAACGGTGATGAATTGAACATCCTGACCGTGATTTCGATATATGACTTGCCAGGCTTTAAAGTATAACCCACATTCCAGCGGGTGCGGTGCCTCAGTTCCAGTTCTCCCACCCAGACAGTTTTACTGTAATCGGGATTTTCACTAAGATGATACTGTACCGGAAGAAAGCTTGATGCCCTGTGATGATGCGGAATGTTCCACTCCAGACCACCCGATATCCATGCTCCGAGCATCCCGATCAGTGCAGGCTTAATAACATGCTGTGTATAGATGAAATTGTAGTTATTTGTTTTATCCAGCGCTGAAAATATACGTCCACCGGCCTCCGGAAGAATTCCAATCTTAATATATTCATTTTCAAGATATACCATCTTATACGACTTGTCCTTTCTGACTCCTGTCAGCTTGTCATACAGTGGATAAGGATATACTCTTCCTTCGGCACCCTGATATGCCCGTCCGAAATAGAACATGGGATTCGGATCGGGTTCACCTGTGAGATATGTGGGTATGGTGACATCCTCTTCCCAGATCCTGACTGCTTCATCACGCACAGGATCTCTGGGCTGAATTTTTCCGGGAATTGTCTGTCCCGGGATTTCGGGGAGAATTATGCAAAAGAGAATGAATAATAACGAGGACTTCTTCATAGTAAATATTGTTTGGGTGTTTTATGTTCTATTCAAATAACAGGTGTTCCTGTCAATAATAAAATTCTGACTAGTTAATTAATTCATGTTCAATCTGCTCCAGTGATTTACCTTTTGTTTCGGGCAATTTTTTAAAGATGAACCAGAATCCGAGGATGCAAATAAATCCATATAACCAGAAAGTGCCTGATGCTTTTAAAAGCTGATTTAACAGCGGGAAAGTATATGTCAGTATAAAACAGGCAGCCCAGAGGGAGAATGTCGCTACAGACATTGCCGCTCCGCGTATCCTGTTAGGGAAAATTTCTGAAAGGATCACCCATGTGACAGGTGCCAGTGACATGGCATAGCAGGCGATTGCCATCACCACCATAATCAACAACGGCAGTCCCTGAATATGGAAGAAGTACATACTCCCGAGAATCGTAAATATTCCGGCAAGACCACCCGCACCGAATAGCATAAGCGCTTTTCTGCCCAGCCTGTCAACTGTAAACATCCCGACAAATGTGAATATGAGGTTCACGCTACCGGTTATCACAATATTGAACAGGATGTCCGAAACACTGTAACCGGCATTGGAGAATATCTCCTGGGCATAATTGAAAATGACATTAATCCCGCACCATTGCTGGAAGACTGCGAGGACAATTCCCAGAACAAGCAACTTCACCAGTCCGGGCTGGAAGAGGACACGGAAATTCGTCTTTTCAGACGTTGCTTTAAGGGTTTCTTCAATAGAAACAAGTTCAGTAACAGCATACTCCTCACCTCCAATCTTTGCAAGAATGCTTTTCACTTTCTGTTGGTTGTCAATTTTCTTTGCCAGCCATCTTGGACTCTCCGGTACGAACCACATGAGAACGAAGAAAAAACCTGCAGGTACGGTACATGCGTAAAACATCCATCGCCAGCCCGTCTGTCCGTTCCATGATGCCAGGATATCAGCTGTTGTGGCCTCAGTGGGAACGGGCTGTGCAATCCTCCAGTTGATAAGCTGCGCGGCGAGAATTCCAATAACTATTGTAAGCTGGTTGATAGACACAAATCTTCCCCTCACATTTCCCGGAGTCACTTCGGCAATATACATTGGTGACAGATTTGAGGCCAGACCGATTCCCACCCCGCCAAGCATCCTGAAAGCTATAAATATTGCTAATGATCCGGCAGATCCTGTACCAAGTGATGCAACAACAAAAAGCGCTGCAGATAATATAAGGAGTCTTTTCCTTCCGAAACGGTCACTCAGCCACCCTGACAGAACAGCGCCCAGAAGACAACCAATAAGAGCACAGCTCATTACCCATCCCTGCATAGCAGGCGAGCCGGTAATATTAAAAAAAGGTTCATAGAATGGTTTTGCCCCACCGATAACAACCCAGTCGTACCCGAAAAGGAGGCCCCCCATGGCAGATACAAGGGATATACCAAGCAGGAAATTCCAATTAAAATTTTGTTCTTTCATCAGAGTTCCCTGATTGCCTCCAACATTGCAACCACATTTTCAAAAGGAACATTTGCCTGGATATTATGAACCGTATTAAATACAAATCCTCCGTTTTCATTCAGAATTTCACATTGCATCTTTACCTGTTCCCTGACCTGTTGCGGCGTTCCGAAAGCGAAAGCTCCCTGGGTATCAACACCACCACCCCAGAATATTATTCTGTCGCCGTACTTCTTTTTAAGTAGTTGCGGGTTCATGCCTGCGGCATTAATCTGAACAGGATTGATAATATCAAATCCGGATTCTATGAATAGATCAATTAACGTCTCTATGGAACCGCATGAGTGTTTGAAAGTCTTCCAGCCTGTGTTCTCATGTATCCAGCCGTTTACTTTCTTATAATAAGGAAGCCACACCCTTGCGTAGGTTTCGGGAGAGCAGAATGTTGAATTCTGCGTACCGAAATCGGTTCCGCAGATAAATACAACATCTATACCGTTGCCGATCGCACCGTAAATCCTTTTAAGGTTTTCCAGGGCGATATCGGTCTGTCTGTCATAAAGATCCTTAACAAAATCTTCCCTCATTAAAGTGGAGATGTACCACTCTTCAACACCCCTGATCCCTTTAGGATGTTTTAACTGGATCGCCGGTACAAGTGCAATATCGCCAAGTGCAGTTCCGCCCAGTGAAGCCATAACAGCTTTACCACTTTTTTCAACAGACTTAACCTGCGTCTTCCAGTAATCCAGTTCGTGATCCGTGATAACACCGAATTCTTCGAGGTTATCCTCCAGCTTTAGTTTCGAATCATCGACAGGTTCCTGCCGGTTCAGGGCATCAAAGAAATAGCCTGACTTTGGCATCATGGCACTTGGTGGAACGGAAGTGTCGCCTTCAGGATAGATCAGAATATCGCCGTTGTCATTGTAAGTGTAATTAAAATCGCCGGGAAACATAACCTCCTGGCCCCAGAGGGTTCTGTGAACCTTCCAGTCGCTGTTCCTGATGCCAAACATATTTTTCTCCCCGAAGAGTCCGATAACATCAATATTCATTTCCCGGATCAGCTCCGTATCAATCTCTCCCAGCATCTGATAAGGTTCAATTACTTTTACCGGTCGCTTCCCGAGACCATAGTATTCACGCAGTTTTTCCACTATGACCACATGAATACCCGTAACTGCAGTGGATCCAAAATCAACCACAACGCGTTCAGGCTGTTGGTGGTCAATTGTCTTTTTAAAATTTTCCCTTGATAATGAGGGCATAACAAATATTTTATATTGTTTGAGGTTTATAAAGTTAAGCATTCTGAAAATATGTCAATCGCCGGATTGTTTAATTCACATTTATTTTGTATCTTAATATTTTTGTCTGTAAATGGATTTCGGAGTGCAGATACCTGAACCTCTTATGTTTAATCCTCTGAAGCATTATCTCCCATTTATCAGGGAATATGTAAATATAAAAATCGAGGAGGAAAATTATCCTGGATCAAAGACCTTCATAAGAGAACTCAGGCACATCGGAACACGAGTTATGGATATCTATACCGGAGAACTTTCTGCAGGAGAGATCTTTAACGAATCAATCAGTTTCCTTGAATTTAATGAAATAACCGGCAGGAAGGCATATATGAAGTGGGCAGGAACAGGTAACAATAATTTCAGGATTGTCCGGCTTTCCGACGATTCACAATGGGCATTTAAATATTATGAACACGAAAAGAGGTATGTCCATTTTTTCCCTGCACGATCGAGCCCTCATTCAATAAGGGTCAAGGCCAATACACTTAAATCGGCTATCCTGTATCAGGTGCTTGCCGGCAAGGATTATGTTTCAGTGCATGAGCTTAATAAAACCAGGGCACTGGCAGGATTATCCCCAATCAGGGATATTGCTGATGTTGCAGCAATAACGGAAATAATTGAAATACTGCGGCTTTAGTTGTTGCCGAAAAAATCTGCTTTGACAGCTGATACTTCGCTGACTAACCTCCATTTAAAGATTCTTCCAATGCTGCTCTTGCAAGCAGGCGGGTTGAATCCAGCGTTGGTAACGGACAATCATCAGGATCAATAAGGAGCGGTATCTCTGTACATCCAAGGACCACTGAATCGCAACTCCTCTCCTTCAGGCTCTGAATTACCTTATTTATATAGAGTCTCGAAGTTTCCGGGAAAACTCCGTTAACGAGTTCTCTGAAGATAATCGTATCGATCCTATTCCGGTCATCTTCATCCGGTATCAAACTGGGGATGCCATGTTTACTCAGGACTTCAGAATAAACAGGGCCGGTCATCAGATATTTGGTCCCAAGGATTGCCAGCTTTTTGAATCCTCTTTTTTTTGCAGCTATGGCAACAGAATCCGCGATATGGAGCCAGGGAATTGGCGAATCCTTAACCACCTGATCAAATGCCTGATGGATTGTATTGTCGGGGCATACAGCGAACTCTGCACCGGTATCTGCCAGTTTGCGGACAGAAGAGAGCATAAGTCGGGCTACTTCGCCCCAATTACCCGACCTTATGTATTTCATATATTCCCCAAGCGGATGGGTATGCATCGACACTTCCGGGTGCATGTGTTCGCCCATCAGTGCGGGCGCTTCCATGCATAATGTCCTGTAACATAATGCAGCACCCTCTGCGCTGCACGCTACTATTCCAATATGTTTAGACATAATTTCTCGTATTATATAGCATAATTTTAATCTGCCCGTAATTTATATTTTTAAAGATATCACATATTACGAAAATCTGTAATAATTTTAGACCAGTATTAGCCTGAACCCTATGAACGAAACTGAAAAACTAAGGAATCTTGTCCTCGCACCTTACATTATTAAAGCAACGGCTCTGATCGGAAAACAAAGGGAAGTCGGAGGCAATCAGTTTCGTCATGCCCTGGCGACCATGGCTATCCTTCTGGATTATAAACTTTTCGATAATTATGTTCTTCTCAAGGCTTCAGTTATCCACGACCTGCTGGAAGATGTCCCTGAAACAAACGAGTTTGAATTAAGAAACTTGGACGAACAGGCAAATCAGGTTGTGGATCTTGTGCTGGAGGTCACCAAACCTAAAAATATGTCCAAGGCAAATTTCCTGAAGGGAATTCTCGAACAGGGATCACAAAATGCCAAAATATTAAAATCGGCCGACAGGATAAGCAACCTTACTGATCTTCACCGCGACCAGTATTCCAAAAAGAAAATGTGCGAATACCTCGACCAGACTGAAAAATATGTCCTGCCTATGGCACAGGAGGTAAACCTGAATATGGCGATCGAATTAAGGGATCTTATCCTGAAGAGAAGAAAACAGATGAAACTCCTGAACTATCCGGGATTGCTGGAGATATAAAATGGAATTGTTCCGGTTCCCTGGAAAAAGAAAAAAGCCAGCACCCTTAATAAGCACAATACCCTGAATAGTAACAAATCGGCTCCCTTTTTCTGATAAAGCAGGGTGCTGGCCATAAATATTTTATCAGGCAATCCAATAACATGAAATAAAACAGATCATTAAGGTTCATAAAATTACATGCCAAATGAAACCAGCACCCTCTATCTGAATAATCGATTAATTCTATTTCCTGAGATCTTTGAGTTACACCTAACCTGGTATGTTTAAGACAGGGTAGAAGATGCTGGCAACTACAAAGTTCTGTTAATTAAAGGACGAAAATTATTCTTTTTGTCCCAAAGATTGTTCTAATTGTTACATTTCAGGGTTTTACTGGCAAAAAAAGGATTTCATTGCCCGTAATCGGACAATTTTCAAAAAGAAAGAAGGCCTTCCTGATTAAATCAATTCTGTATCTTAATTGAAAATTTATTAATCTGTCGGGCCCGCAATAAAAACGTAAAATATATCTTTAAAGGCAAATACAGAAGTTGCCGGGAAGCAGAATTTTTCTTATTAACAAATGTTGTATTTACTTAGGTCATTTTTCGCAGGGCAATTTTTTTTAAGTAATTTTGCCTCGTCTGTAAACCGGTCAGATAATAAAGGCCGGCACGTGTCTTATGATTGGAACAATAGTGTGTTAGTC
>Ga0105107_10001083_pt1 | contig 17692 bp, 12 predicted proteins | sample PPLLaktember2015_6_FD_79335 | JGI IMG/M metagenome (GOLD analysis project Ga0105107, IMG submission 79335) | Freshwater sediment microbial communities from Prairie Pothole Lake near Jamestown, North Dakota, USA - PPLs Lake P8 Core (1) Depth... | ecosystem: Environmental > Aquatic > Freshwater >...
GCGAGAGCGACGAAGCAATCCCGGGGATCCCCGCGCATGTTCGTTTACCGGCCGAGGTGGCTGCCGAATGGCAGCCACGGCACGCTGTGCCTCGCGATGACAGTTTTGCAGAGATTTCTTACGAGAAAAACCGGTGACGCGCAGCTATTCCCTGGGCGTCGATATCGGCGGCACGTTTACCGATATCGTCGTGCTCGATCAATCGGCCGGTGCGCAGTTCAACAGCAAAGTCCTCACGACGCACGACGACCCTTCGCGCGGCGTGCTGAACGGGACGAAGGCGCTGCTCGAGGATCAGGAGCTCGACGCAGCCGACATCGTGCGCGTCGTGCACGCGACGACGCTCTTCACCAATGCATTGATCGAGCGCAAAGGCGCCCGCACCGGTCTTTTGACCACGCGCGGCTTTCGCGACAATCTCGAGCTCGGGCGCGAGCGCAAATACGAGCTCTACGATCTCAATATAGAGAATCCGCGCCCGCTGGTGCCGCGCGATCTGAGGCTCGAGGTCGAGGAGCGCGTCGATGCGTCCGGCGCAGTCCTGAAGCCGCTCGACGAGGCGAAGCTCCTCGCGCAGGCGGGCGCTCTCGTCGAGCGGGGCGTGACTTCGATCGCCTTGGTGTTTCTGCATTCGTACGCGAACCCGGGCCACGAGCGCGCAGCCGCCGCGGCGCTCGGCAGCAGATTTCCGCAGGTCGCGATTACGACGTCGCACGAGGTGGCAAGCGAAATCCGTGAGTTCGAGCGCGCCTCCACCACTGTGGCGAGCGCATACATCAAGCCCCTCGCGGGCCGCTATCTCGATCACATGGCAGCGCAGTTCGCGCAGCTCGGGGTGAAAGCGCCGCTGCTGCTGATGCTCTCCAACGGCGGCATGACGCACCTGGAAGAAGCGAAGCGCGCGCCCGTGCAATTGCTCGAGTCGGGCCCTGCAGCAGGCGCGCTGGCGGCGGCCCATTTCGGCGGTGATTGCCCGCGCCTGCTCGCGTTCGACATGGGCGGCACCACGGCCAAGCTGTCGGTGATCGACGATGGCGAGCCGCTGGTCGCCTACGGCTTCGAGGCTGCGCGCCAGAAGCGTTTCACGGAAGGCAGCGGACTGCCGATCCGCATTTCGATCAGCTCGATGGTCGAAATGCGGATCGGCAGTATCGCGCACACCGACGAGATCGGCCTGCTGAAGGTCGGGCCGCAGAGCGCCGGCTCCGACCCCGGCCCCGCGTGTTACGGGCTCGGCGGCATTGAGCCCACGGTCACCGACGCGAATCTCGTGCTCGGTTATCTAAACCCCGACTATTTCGCCGGCGGCGCGATCCGGATCGATCTCGCGCAAGCGACGCAGGCGATCGACGCGCTGGCGCGCAACCTCGGGATGACGCCGGTGCAGGCCGCGTGGGGCATACACGACGTGGTCAACGAGAACATGGCGGGCGCCGCGCGCGTGCACGTCGCCGAGCGCGGCCGCGATGCGCGAAATTACAGCCTCCTCACCACCGGCGGCGGCGGGCCGCTGCACGGCTACTACGTGGCGAAGAAACTGGGGCTGAAGGAGCTCATCTGTCCGCCGTCCGCCGGCGTTGCTTCGGCGCTCGGCCTGCTCGCGGCGCCGGCGAAGATCGACCGTGTCGGCACGATCAACATGCGACTGGATGACGGCGACTGGACGCGGCTCGAAGCGGCGTTCGCGGCGCTCGAAGCCGACGCGCGCGCGGTCGTTGCGAAGACCGGCTACGCGCTCCGCGACCTGCGCGTGCAGCGGTTCGCAGAAGGCCGTTTCGCGGGGCAAGGCTTCAATCTGCTCGCGGCGTTGCCCGACGGGCCGTACGACGGCGCCGATACCCGGGCAACGCGCGCCGCGCTGGAGGCCGCGTTCGAGAAATCGTATCGCGAAAAATTCGCCCGAACGCCGCCTCAGGTCGCGATCGAATTCATCAATATCCGCGTGTCCGTCGTCGGTCCCGTCGCCGACGCGGCGGCGGTCAGAAAAAGCTCGCTCTCGCGGGCGACAGGCGAACCGCTGCGCGGTCGCCGGCCGGTGTATTTCCAGGAAGCGGGCGATTTCGTGACGACCGCCGTTTATGACCGCAGCGCGCTTCGCTTCGGCGCGCGCATCCAGGGACCCGCCGTGGTCGAAGAGGCCGGCTCCACGCTCGTGATCGCGCCCGGAGCATCGGCCGTGGTCGCGGACAACGGCAACATCGTCGTAACTTTGTGAAAAGCATGTAGTGATGCCACCCGCAGCGCAGACATTCGATCCGGTCACGCTCGAGATCCTGTGGGCGCGCCTGCGCTCGATCGTCGACGAGGCGGCCAAGGTGATCGTGCGCACGTCTTTTTCGACGCTGTCGAACGAAGCGAACGATTTTTCGTGCGTCCTCACCGACGCGCGTGGGCTTTCGCTCGCGCAGAACACGAGCAGCATTCCGTCGTTCATTGCGACGCTGCCGGCGACGGTGCGGCACTTCCTGAAGAGTATCGGCGCGGCGAATATGAGGCCGGGCGACGTTTACGTCACCAACGACCCGTGGCTCGGAACGGGACACCTCAACGACGTGTGCGTGGTGAAGCCCATTTTCCTGAAAGACCGGCTCGTCGCGTTCGCGAGCACGACGGCGCACGTGCCGGACATCGGCGGGCGCATCCGCTCGGCCGAGGCGCGCGAGATCTTCGAGGAAGGGTTTCACATTCCGCTCGCCGTTCTGATGCGCGCCGGCGTCGTCGACGACACCTTCATCATGCTGCTCAGGACGAACGTGCGCACGCCCGAGCAGACGGTCGGCGATATATTCGCGCAGGTGAGCGCGCTCGGCATGATGGAGAGCCGGCTCCTCGACGTGCTCGGCGATTACGCGCTCGACGATCTCGTCTCGCTGGCGGACGCGCTGTTCGGGCGCGCCGAAGGCGCGATGCGCGAAGCGATCCGCGCCGTGCCCGACGGGACCTACCGCTACCGCATGCTGACCGACGGCCTGGAGCAGCCTTTCGTGTTCGAGGTGGCGTTGACGGTGAAAGGCGACGCCATCAGCGCCGACTTCGCCGGAACCTCGAATCAGCAGGCGCGCGCCATCAACTGTGTGTACGCCTACACGTATGCGATGACGGCATATGCGATCAAGGCTGCGCTGTTGCCGCAGCTTCCCAACAACGAAGGCATGTTCCGGCCGATCACGATCACGGCGCCGGAAGGTTGCCTGCTGAATCCGCGATTTCCCGCATCGTGCGGCGGACGCTCGTCGACGGGGCATTACGTGCCGACGCTCATCTACGGCGCGCTCGAGCAGGTGATCCCGGAGAAGATCATCGCCGGCACCGGCTCGCCGCTCTGGAACATCACGCTCTCCGGCGTGCGCGCGGACGGCAAACCTTTCGCGAGTGTCCTCTTCTTCAACGGCGGCATGGGCGCGAGCGCGGTGAAGGACGGCGAGAACGCGACGTCGTGGCCCAGCAACATCTCGTCGACGCCGAGCGAGATCTCGGACCGCGACAGTCCTTTGTTCACGCATTACCGCCAGTTGCGGCCCGGTTCCGGCGGCGCCGGCAGGTTCCGCGGCGGCCTCGGCCAGGATGTCTTGCTGGAGAACCGGCACGAAACACCGCTCGCGGTGGTATTTCTGGCGGAGCGCGTGCGATACGCCGCGCCGGGCGCCTGCGGCGGAGAGCCCGGTGGCCTCGGCGACGTCAGGATCAACGGCACGAGCGTCGGCGATACCAAGCGGCAGGTCATACTCGGTGCGGGCGACACCATCCTCATCTCCACGCCGGGAGGCGGGGGGTACGGCCAACCGGGAGAGCGCAGTGCGGAACGGATCGAGCGTGATCGCGCGCTGGGGTACATCTAGACAGGGCGTCCGGGGTCGTCACCGTTATCGGTCGGTGCGTATATCAAGAGGAGGAAACATGTTCGTACGCTGGATGGTTGGAAGCTTTCTCGCTCTCGGAGCGGGGCTCGCAGGGCTCGCCGGGGCGCAGACGTTCCCCGCGAAGCCGATTCGCATCATGGTCGCCTTCCCGCCCGGCGGGCCTTCGGATTACGCCGCGCGCGTGGTGAGCACCAAGCTTGCGGAATCGCTGGGGCAGCCGGTGGTGGTCGACAACCGGCCCGGAGCCGGCGGCGCGCTGGCAACCGAGCTCGCCGCGCGCGCAGCGCCGGACGGCTACACCCTGGTTGTCGGCAACACCGGCACGCTCACCGTGCTGCCGCACCTGCAGGCGAAGATCCCCTACGATGCGCTGCGCGACTTCACTCCGATCACGAACCTGATCGGCGGGCCGTCGTTCCTGCTGCTACACCCTTCCGTGCCCGCGAAGAACCTGCGTGAGCTGGTCGCGCTCGCCAAGCGTCAACCGGGCAAGCTCACCTATGCCTCCGCCGGCGTAGGGCAGATCTCGCACATGAACGGCGAGCTGCTGAAGCTGCTTGCGGGAATCGACCTGCTGCACGTTCCCTACAAAGGCACCGGTCAGGTCACGCCCGAGCTGCTCGGCGGCCAGGTGTCGATGACCTTCTCCACGTCGGTCGACAACCTGCAATTCGTCAAGGCCGGCCGCGTGCGCCTGCTCGCGGTGACCGGCAAGGAGCGGCTGGGCGTCATCCCGGACACGCCGACCATGGCCGAAGCCGGCGTGCCGGGTTTCGATTCGCTCAACTGGAACGGCATCGTGGGGCCCGCGCGCATTCCCCGCGACATCGTGAACCGCCTCAACCGTGAGCTGGTGCGCGCGGTGAAGGCGCCCGACGTCGTGGAGAAGGTGGTTGCGCAGGGAAATTTCGTGATCGGCGACACCCCCGAGCAGTTCGGAGGCTACATCCGCACCGAATCGGAGAAGTGGGGGCGCGTGGTGAAGCAGGCGAAGATCAAGGTGGACTGAGCAACGGAAGCGGGTGTGGATTCATGGTGAGCACAACAAAAAAATCCCGCGTGCGTATCGCGGTCGATATCGGAGGGACGTTCACCGACGGACTCGCCGTGATCTCGCCGCAGGGGCACATCTGGGTCGCGAAGACGCTCACCACGCCGTCGGACCCGGGCGTAGCGGTCACTGCCGTGATCGTCGATCTCCTGCGGCAGATCGAGGCGGCGCGCGGGCTTGCCAGGGGCGCGGTGAGCGAAGTGGTGCACGGCACGACGCTCGTCACCAATACGCTCATCGAGCGCAAAGGCGCGCGCACCGGCCTCATCGTGACTAAGGGCACGCGCGACGTGCTCACGATCGCTCGCGAGATCCGCTACGACCTCTACGATCTGAATCTCGAAATTCCGCAGCCGCTCGTCGCGGAGGACAAACGGCTCGAGATCGACGAGCGGCTCGATATCCGCGGCGAGGTCGTGAAGCCGCTCGATCCATCCGATCTCGAGCGGCTGCTCGACGACGTGGGGAAGCTCGGGGTCGAAGCCGTCGCGGTGTGCCTGCTGCATGCGTACGTGAACGACGCGCACGAGAAGAAAATCGAGAAGGCGCTGCGCAAGCGCTATCCCCAGCTCGCGGTTTCGGTGTCTTCCGGCATCGCGCGCGAGATCCGCGAGTTCGAGCGCATGTCGACGACCGTCGCCAACGCTTACGTCCAGCCGCAGGTCGCCGAATATCTGAGCCGGCTCGACGCGCGCGTGGGCGAGCTCGCGCCCGGAGCGCCGCTTCGGATCATGGTCTCGAGCGGCGGCTTTACTTCGGGCAAGGCTGCCGCCGAGACGCCGATATTGCTGCTCGAATCCGGACCTGCGGGAGGCGTGCTTTCAGCGCTCAATACGGCGCGCAACAACGGGATCGGCGAGATACTCGCGTTCGACATGGGCGGCACGACTGCCAAAGCCTGCGTGGCGCTCGGCGGCGAGCCGCTGATCGCGCACAGCTTCGAAGCGGCGCGTGTCTCGCGCTTCAAGCGCGGCTCGGGGCTGCCGATGCTGATCCCGAGCATAGACCTGATCGAGATCGGCGCCGGCGGAGGCTCGATCGCCCATATCAACCATCTGGGGCTGTTGAACGTGGGGCCTGCATCGTCGGGCGCCGTACCGGGGCCCGCGTGCTACGGGCTGGGCGGCGCCGATGCCACGGTCACCGATGCCGATCTCATGCTGGGCTATCTCAATCCCGAGAACTTCCTCGGCGGCGCGATGAAGCTCAGGCGCGATCTTGCAGAAGCCGCTCTCGCGCGCCTTGCCGCCGCACTCGAGCTCACGCCCTCGCAGGTCGCGTGGGGCATATGCAACATCGTCAACGAAAACATGGCCGCGGCCGCACGCATCCACATCGCGGAGAAAGGACACGACCCGCGCGAGTTCGCGATGGTTGCAACCGGTGGCGCGGGCCCGGTGCACGTGGTCGAAGTCGCGCGCAAGCTGCGCATCCCGCGCGTGCTCGCGACGATCGCTGCGGGCGCGGGCTCGTGCCTCGGACTGCTCGCGGCGCCCGCGCGCGTCGACCGCTCGTGGTCCAATCCGGCGCTGGTGACGGAGATCGACTGGACCAAGACCTCGCGTGCGTTTTCCGAAATGCGCAGCGACGCCGACCGGGAGCTCAAGGAAGCCGGGGCTCGCGCGGGCGCGCTCCGGTGGTGGATAGGCGCGGAGATGCGCTATGCCGGACAGGGCCACAACGTGTCGGTGACGCTGCCCTGGCGCAAGGTGAGCCCCGCGCTCGCGGCCACACTGGTGAGCGAGTTCGAGCGCAACTACCGCAAGCTCTACGGTCATCTGGTTCCCAATGCGGCGCCGCAGGTCGTCACATGGCGCCTCACGGGACGCTCGCCGGTTGAAAGCCACCGCTTTGCCTGGGGCGATGAACGGGTGAGCGGCAAAGCGCTCATGCGCGGAAAGCGTGAAATCTATCTGCCGGTGAAGCGCAGGTTCCAGGCGGTCCCCGTCTACGACCGCTACTCGCTCACGCCCGGCACCCGGCTCGCAGGCCCCCTGATACTCGAGGAGCGCGAGTCGACGCTCGTGGTCCCGGTCGAGGCTCAGGTGAAAATCCTCTCCGATTACACGGTGTCGGTCGCAATCAGGGAGTTCGAATGAAGCGCACCGCTTTGGACCCCGTATCGCTCGAGATCCAGTGGAAGCGGCTCGTCAGCATGGTCGACGAGGCGTCAGCCGCTTTCGTGCGCACGTCTTTTTCGGTCCTGGTGCGCGAAGCGAACGATTTCGCAGTGGTGCTGACCGATGCCCGCGGCCGCTCGCTCGCGCAGTCGGTGCTCTCGATTCCCTCGTTCATCGGCACGCTGCCCGCGACCGTCAAGCACTTCCTGCGGAAGTTTCCGGCGCCGACGTTGAAGCCCGGCGACGTGATGATCACCAACGATCCCTGGATGGGCACCGGGCACATACACGACGTGAACGTCGCGATGCCGATTTTCCACAAGGGGAAGATCGCGGCATTTGCCGCTGTCGTGAGCCACATGCCCGACATCGGCGGGCGCATCCGCAATGCAGGCATACGCGATATCTACGAGGAGGGGCTGCAGATTCCGATGCTGAAGCTGATCGCTGCCGGCAGGCCCGACCAGAACGTGCTCGACATCATCGGGCAGAACGTGCGCGTGCCCGAGCAGACGCTCGGCGACATCTGGGCGCAGGTAGCGGCCTGCAAGATGCTCGAAGAGCGCCTGCAGCCGATGCTGCGCGACACCGATCTCGAAGCGCTCGGCGCTGAGATCCGCCGCCGCTCCGAGGCGGCGATGAGGAAGGCGATACGCGCGGTCGCCGACGGCGTTTATCGCGCGCAGACCTCGCACGACGGATTCGAAGAGCCGATCCTGATCAACTGCGCGGTCACCGTGAAAGGCGACCGGCTCGCCATCGATTACACCGGCTCCAGCGCGCAGGTGCCGCGCGCCGTCAACGTCGTGCCCATCTACACCTTCGCGTACTCGGCGTTCGCGGTCAAAGCGCTGCTGTGCCCCGACGTGCCGAACAACGAAGGCAGCTTCACGCCTATAACGACCTCGGCGCCGCTCGGCTCCATATTCAATCCGCGCTATCCCGCGGCGAGCGGCGGGCGCGGCATGATCGGCCACATGATGGTGCCCGCGATCATGATGGCGCTCGCGGAAGCGCTGCCCGACCGCGCGATGGCGGAAGGCTCGTCGAACTCCTCGATCACCGTCACCGGGGAGCACAACGGGCGGCCTTACGCGGCCGTCAACTTCATGAATGCCGGACAGGGCGCCACCCGGTCCCGCGACGGCTACACGATGCTGTCGTTTCCGTCGAACCTCTCGAATACGCCGATCGAGGTTCTCGAGCAGATGGCGCCCGTGCGCGTGATCGAGCGCAGCATCCGGCGCGGCAGCGGCGGATCGGGCGCGCATCGCGGCGGCGACGGGCTCCGCTTCGAGATCGAAGTGGTCTCGGACACGCCGATGATGGCATCGATGATCATGACGCGGTTTCGCTCGGCGCCCAAAGGCGTCTTCGGCGGCGGCGCGGGAACGGTGGGGGCGCTTTTGCTCAACGGAAAGCCGATCGATCCGGCCGATCACTGGGTGCTCAGGAAAGGCGATCGCGTCGTCATGGAGACCGCGGGCGGCGGCGGCTACGGCCGGTCCCGGCCCGCCGCGGGCGACACGCCGCAATCCGTTGCCGGGGACGTGCGCTCGTGACGAGCTTGCCGGATCGGCCTTTGCTCTTCACGCCGATCGCGTTGCGGAGCCTCGTCGCGCGGAACCGCGTGGTCGTCTCGCCGATGTGCCAGTACGCCTCCGAGCACGGCGGGCCCACCGATTTTCACCTGGTGCACCTGGGCAAGTTCGCGATGGGCGGCGCCGGCATCGTCTTCTGCGAGGAGACTTCGGTCGAAGAGCGCGGGCGCAAGTCGCACCATTGCGCCGGTATCTACGCCGACTCGCACGTCCCGCAGTATCGGCGCATCAACGACTTCATCCGCAGCCAGGGCGCCGTTCCCGCGATACAGATCGGACATTCGGGGCGCAAAGGCTCGGGTTGCTCGCCGTGGGAAGGCTATCGTCCGCTGACCGGGGACGACGCGAAGCACGGCAGCCCCCCGTGGACGACCGTCTCCTCCAGCCCGTTGCCGCCGAGCGATGCCGCACCGGTTCCGCATGCGCTTGCGATCGGTGAGATTCGGGAGGTCATCGAGCACTGGCGCGTCGCGGCGCTGCGCGCCGCCGACGCCGGCTACGACATCATCGAAATCCATGCGGCGCACGGCTATCTCGTCCATCAGTTTCTTTCGCCGATCGCGAACCTGCGCGACGATGCCTACGGCGGCGACCTGCAGGGCCGCATGCGGCTGTGCCTCGAGATCGTGGAGGCGGTACGGGAAGCGTGGCCGCAGGAACTGCCGGTATTCATGCGCGTCTCGGCGGTCGATGGCCTCAACAGCCGCTGGAGCGTCGAGGACACGGTCGAGCTCGTGCGGGCGGCGCGGGAGCGCGGGGTCGAAGTGGTGACGGCGTCGTCGGGCGGCATCAACGGCCCCGGCACGGCGACGCTCGTGCCGCGCGTGCCGGGCTATCACGTGCCTTACGCCGAGCGCGTGCGTCGCGAAGCCGCAGTCAAGTCGATTGCAGTGGGGCTGATCACCGAAGCACGCCATGCCGAGCAGATCCTGCGGGAGGGCCAGGCCGACATGATCGCGCTGGCGCGCGAGCTCCTGTGGAATCCGAACTGGCCGGTTCACGCCGCGCGCGAGCTCGGAGTACCCGACCATCTCGAGCTCCTGCCTCAGTGCTATGGCTGGTGGCTCAAGCGGCGGGAAGAAATACGCGAGCTCACACGCGGCACGCAGGGCCAGTCCGGCCCGGCGCCATCCGGATAAGAGGGAAGCAATGCAGATCGCAGCACGATTGAACCGCATCAGCGCTTCGGTGAGCTCGATGGGGCGGCAGAGAGCGCGCGAGCTGAAAGAGGCGGGGCGCGACGTGGTGTCGCTCACGACCGGCGAGCCCGATTTCGACACGCCCGAGCACGTGCTCGAGGCGGCGCGGCGCGCCATGGCCGGCGGTCAGACCAAGTACACCGATCCCAGCGGCACGCCGGAGCTGAAAGCCGCGGTGCGCGAGAAGCTCTCGCGCGAGAACGGTCTCGAGTACTCGCAGCAGGAAATCATCATCAGCGCCGGCGCGAAGCAGGTGATATTCAATGCACTCATGTCGACGGTGGAAGACGGCGTTGAAGTGATCGTTCCGGCGCCGTACTGGGTGTCGTATCCCGACGTGACGCGGCTCGCGGGCGGCAAGCCGGTGATCCTGGCCGCGACGCGGGAGAACGGTTTCAAGGTGACGCCGGAAGCGCTCGAGCGCGCGATCACCCCGCGCACGCGCTGGCTCATGATCAACGCGCCCAACAATCCGTCGGGCGCGCTTTATACGCGCGAGGAGCTGAAAGCGCTCACCGACGTGCTCGTGCGCCACCGCCACGTCGCATTGATGACCGACGACATCTACGAGCACATCCGGTTCGACGGCCGCGAGTTCGTGACGGCGCTCCAGCTCGAGCCGAGCTTACGCGATCGCACCCTGGTGGTGAACGGTGTCTCCAAGGCCTACGCGATGACCGGCTGGCGCATCGGATACGGCGCCGGGCCCGCGGAGCTCATCACTGCGATGAACAAGCTGCAGTCGCAGAGCACGACGAACCCGAACTCCATCGCGCAGGCCGCGTCCATCGCCGCGCTCCTCGGGCCGCAGGACAGCGTGCGTGCGAATACGGCGCAGTTCGAGCAGCGCCGCGATATCGTGGTCGCCGCGCTCAATCGCGTGCCGGGCATCGAATGTCACAAGCCCGAGGGCGCGTTCTACGCGTTTGCGTCGTGCGAGGGTCTGCTCGGCAGACGCACGCGCGCGGGCACGGTGCTCGAGACGAGCGATGACGTGGTGCTCTTTCTGCTCGACCAGGCCAACGTCGCAGTACTGTCCGGGGCCGCCTATGGGGTCGAGGGCTACTTCAGGATCTCGTTCGCCATATCGACCGACGCTCTCAACGAAGCCTGCGCGCGCATCGCGCGCGCCTGCGCCGAGCTGACGTGATGGAACCCAACTGTGTCATTGCGAGGAGCACGGCGACGAAGCAATCCCGGGGATCCCCGGGATCGCCACGGCGCGCTACCGCGGCGCCTCGCGATGACACCCATACAAGAGGAGGCATTCCATGATTTCTCGTTTCATCACCGCCGCTGTACTCGCGCTGTGCGCGGCGCCCCTCAGCGCGCAGAGCTATCCGACCAAAACCGTACGCCTGGTCGTGCCCTTCTCCCCCGGCGGCTCGACCGACGTCACCGCGCGCATACTCGCGCAGAAGCTCACCGATGCCTGGCGCCAGCAGGTGATCGTCGACAATCGCGCGGGCGCCGGCGGCAACATCGGCGCGGACTCGGTGGCGCGCGCGGCCCCCGACGGCTACACGCTGCTGCTCGCGACCACCGGCGTCATGGCGATCAACCACAAGCTCTACAAGAGCCTCCCCTACGATTCGCTGAAAGACCTCGCGCCGGTCACGCAGATCGGCGGGCTGCCGCTCATCCTGATCGTGCATCCTTCGCTGCCGGCGAAATCGGTCAAGGACCTGGTGGCGATGGCAAAGGCGAAGCCGGGCAGTCTCTCTTTCGCATCCTCGGGCGTGGGCAGCGCGACGCACATGACCGCCGAGCTCTTTCGCATGATGGCAGGCGTCGACATGGTGCACGTCCCCTACAAGGGCAGCGGGCAGGCGATGACCGATCTCATCAGCGGCCAGGTCGGCGTCGCGTTCGACCAGATCACGAGCTCGATCGGCCACGTCCAGTCGGGCAAGCTCCGCGCGCTCGCGGTGACCAGCGCGAAACGCTTCCCGTCGGTCCCGAACCTGCCGACGGTGGCCGAAGCCGGCGTCGCGGGCTACGAATCGGTCTCGTGGAACGGCATCGCCGCGCCCGCCCGGACGCCGCGCGAGATCATCGACCGGATTCAGGGCGAGGTCGCGCGCGCGCTCCAGCAGGCCGATATGAAAGAGCGCTTCCTCAAAGATGGCATCGAGCCGATCGGCTCCACGCCCGAGCAGTTCGCCGCGCATATCAGAAGCGAGCGGGCGAAGTGGGAGAAAGTCGTCGACCGCGCCGGCATCAAACCCCTTTGATCGCCACGAGTATTCGACGCGTAACGGCGGCTCACTCACCGCAGCTCGATCCACACCGGCGCGTGATCGCTGGCGCCTTCCCGCCCGCGCACCGCCTTGTCGACGCCGGCGTCGACGAAGCGCTCGAGAACCTCGCCGCTCACGAGCACGTGATCGATGCGCAAGCCCGCGTCGCGCGGCCAGCGGTTCCTGAGATAACTCCAGAACGTGTAAACGGGTTCGCGCGGATAGCGCCTGCGCAGGGCATCGGTCCAGCCCTGGCCGAGCAGGCGCTGGAAAGCCTCACGGCTTTCCGGCTGCAGCAGCGCGTTGTCCTTGAAGGATCGCGTCGAATAGATGTCGGCGTCGGTCGGCACGACGTTGTAGTCGCCGGCGAGCACGACGGGCAGCCCCGATGCGTAGAGCGATGCAGCGTGCGCGTTGAAGCGCGCGTGCCACGCCAGCTTGTAGTCGAACTTGGGGCCGGGCTGCGGATTGCCGTTCGGCGCGTATAGGCAGCCGACGAGCACGCCTTCGACTGCCGCCTCGATATAGCGGTTCTGCCGGTCCGCGTCGTCGCCGGGCAGGCCCCGCCGGCTCTCGATCGGGAGCGCGCCTTTCGCCAGTATCGCGACGCCGTTCCACGAGCGCTCACCCGCGTGAATCGCACCGTAACCCGCTTTTCGCAAAGCGTCCGCCGGAAACTCGCGGTCCGCCGTTTTCGTTTCCTGGAGACAGACCACGTCGGGCCGCGTCTCCTCCAGCCACTCGAGGAGGTTCGCGAGACGCTTGCGGATGTTGTTGATGTTGAAGGTAGCGATCTTCATGGCCGCGGGCACAGCATGCGCCGTTCAGCGATTGCTGCGTCGCGTGACGCTTACCATTTGCTTTCACTGTATGGTTCCTGATGCACGTCGGTTGGTTCTTCGAGAACTTCCAGCAGCGCTCTTGCGCAAAAGACGCGGTCGCGCCGCGCCTCACTCGTTTGCTGAACGATGCCTTGGTCCTTCAACGCTGCTATGGCGCGTTGGGCTGTAGTGAAGGCGACCCCGAGATGCTGTGCGGCCCCCGCGGTCGTAATGAACGGATTGCTTGCGAGACGATCGAGCAGCTTTGCGACCGTCGGAGTATGCCGTGCTCCGAGCTGTCTGCGCCACCCGTCCAGGAGGTTATTCATTCGCTCTGCACGGCTGAGGGCATCAGTCCCCTGATGGGCAACGCCATGGACGAAATAAAGCATCCATTCGTGCCAGGCGCTGCGCTGGCTTACCGCTGTCAGCAGATCGTAATAGTCGCTACGTGTTGCTTCGAAGAAGGCCGACAGGTACAGCAGCGGTGACGGCAACACTTCTCGCTCTACGAGGAACAAGGTGATCAGTAGACGGCCGACACGGCCGTTTCCATCCAGGAACGGGTGTATGGCCTCGAACTGATAGTGCAGTAGTGCCGCCTGGATCAACGGCGGCAGCGAACGATCGTGGAGGAACCGCTCCCACGCGTCCAGGCAGTTCGCGAGCTCGTGCGGCGGTGGCGGAACGAAGCGTGCGGACGCGACCGTAGCGCGAGGCGAACCGATCCATACCTGCGTGCGCCGAAACTCGCCCGGAGCAGCGCGGTCGCCGCGCACACCTTTCATCAGCGATGCGTGAAGCTCTCTAACGAGGCGCAAGGACAGCGGCAACTCTTTGAGCCGGGCTACACCCTGCTCGAGCGCGACCACGTAGTTTCCCACCTCGCGCAAATCCTCCGGGCTGCGCTCTACCGCTACACCCGCCTCATGGGCAAGCAATTCGCCGAGAGTCGCTTGAGTGCCCTCGATGCGGCTAGAGAGGACTGCCTCCCGCCGCACGAACGGCCGAATCAGCAGGTGCGGGTTGGGCAGCCGGCCACCCTCGCCTGCCAGCCGTCCGACAATCCGATCCGCCTCGGACAGTGCCGACACGAGTTTGGGGCTCCACGGTATATCTGGCGGTAAGGCATTGGGGATAAACGCCTTTCCGCCGCCGGGCACTTCGATGTAACGGCCTGAAGGGACCGACATGCCTGCACCTTCTATTTTCAGACGCGAAAACACTCGCATCGACTATTTTCGATACTAGCACGTGTCGAAAATAAGAGTAGGAGCTATGTAAGAAGGGTTGCAAAGCATGCGGTTCGATATGACGAGGAGGCAGCCGCATGGTGAAACATCAACGATGTGTATCGCGCGAGAACGCACGTCTAAGCAACCTGCCGGTGCTCTTGACGGCGGCACGCCACTTGCCCTCGTCGATGCATCGAGGCTGTTGCGGACACTAGCCGTAGACGAGCGCGCCGACGATCACCAGGAACCGCCGCGCCTGCGCTCGCTTTGATGCCGCGCTTTCTCGGCCAGCCGGTGGCGCTCGTGCAGGAGGCTCGCCGCGTCGGTCTCTTGCGGGCGCGGCCACGCTCCGAGCACGCGCTTCATCTCGGCGTGCGCGATGGCGACGTGGGGATCGTCATGCACGTAAGGCCAGTAGCGCGCCGCGAATTCGGTCGCGCCCTCCGTTGCCCCGGGCGCAGACACGAGATGCTCCACCGCGCCGCGCACCGCGCTCGCGAGCTCGTCCATCACCGGCTGCTCCGCATCGCGCACGATGTCGATGTCCACCATCAGCTCCGAAAGCCCGCGCAGCCACGCGAACTGCGCGTCGGTCGTCAGCAGCTCCAGGAGTTGGCCGGGGCTGAGGGCGGCGCCGTGCCCGCCCTCGTAATCGCGCCGCGCGCGCTCCATCAGCGCGCGATGTAGCTCGCGCAGGGCGTGCGCGAGGTCGTTCCATGCCGCGGGGTTCATCGAAGTCATGGTGCGCCTTTCGTAGTCAATCCCATATGGGGGCAATTGCGCGAGGAAGAAGCGAGCACCCACGCATCCGATCTGCTGATACCCTGCAAGCCGGGCTCCCGCAACACAGCAAATTCCCGGAATGGCACCTCCAGATAACGAAGCGCGCGCGACCACCGGAAAGCTTTTGATCCCCGGCCGCAACTGCTGGCGCGTCGAGCGCGCGCACCGTCTCGCTTTCCTGATCGACGCGGCGCCCTACTTCGCGGCAGTGCGCTCGGCGATCGCGCAGGCGAAGCGCAGCGTCTACATCCTCGGCTGGGATTTCGACAGCCGCATCCGCCTCGTCCCGGACGGCGCGAACGACGGTTTCCCCGAGGAGCTCGGCCCGTTCCTCCAGGAGGTGGTCAAGCGCGAGCGCGATCTGCGCATGTACGTGCTCTCGTGGGATTTCGTCATGCTTTTCGCGGGGGACCGCGAGTTTCTTCCGCTCTACAAGCTCGGCTGGAAAACGCATGCGGGGCCGCGCCTCGCCTTTCGGCTCGACGACAAGCATCCGGTGAGCGGCTCGCACCATCAGAAAGTGGTCGTGGTTGACGACGCAGTCGCTTTCTGCGGCGGGCTCGATCTCACGCACGGGCGCTGGGACACGCCGGAGCACCTTCCGGTCCAGCCGCGGCGCCTCAATGCGAAAGGCGAGCTTTCGCGGCCCAACCACGACCTCCAGGCCGTGGTGGACGGCGACGCCGCGCGGGCGCTCGGCGATCTCTTCCGCGACCGCTGGGAGCGCGCCGCCGGCCGGCCGCCGCGCAAGCCGGAACCCGGTCCGCCGAGCGATCCGTGGCCCGCGGGCGTAACGCCCGAGGTGACCGACCTCGACGTCGCCATCGCGCGCACCGATCCCGGTTTCATCTCCGGCAAGCCGGTCGAAGAGATCCGCCAGCTCTACGTCGATGCGATCACCTCCGCCGAACACACGCTGTACCTCGAAAACCAGTATTTCAGCTCGAGCGTCCTCGGCGCCACGCTCGAGGCGCGCCTGCGCGAAGCGGATGGACCCGAAGTGGTGGTCGTCTCGCGCCTCACCGAAGAAGGCTGGCTCGAAGAGCGCACGATGGGCGTGCTGCGCGCGCGCCTGCACCGGCGGCTGCAAAGGGCCGACGCGCACGGCCGCTATCGCCTGCTCTATCCCTACATACCGGGGCTGGTGAAACCCAATCTGCTCAACGTCCACAGCAAGGTGCTGATCGCCGACGACGAGCTGTGCAGCGTGGGCTCGGCCAACTTCAACAATCGCTCGATGGGCTTCGACACCGAGTGCAACATCGCGATCGAAGCGCGCGGCGAGGAGCGCATACGGCGCGCGATCGCGGGGCTCAGGAACCGCCTCCTCGCCGAGCATCTCGTGACCGACCCGGCTGCGGTCGCCGCGGAGACCGCGCGGAACAGTGGCAGCATCGTGCAGGCGATCGAGGCGCTGAAGCGCCCCGGACGCACGCTGATGCCGATCGACCCGGCGGTCTCCCCCGAGGAGGACGCGCTCCTGCCCGCGCACGCCTTCATCGATCCCGAGCGGCCGATCGATCCCGAAGCGATGGTGTACGACTTCGTGCCGCCCGAAGCGCACCGGCCGCTCGCGGACCGCGTCGCGGGCTACGCGGCAGTCCTGATCCTGCTGGCGGCCCTGGGCGCCGCGTGGCGCTGGACGCCGCTGCGCGAGTGGATCGCGATCGGCGCGCAGGTGAGCGCGGCGCGCGACATGGCGGAGAGCGCGTGGGCGCCGCTCGTGGTGGCATTGGTTTACGGCGTCTCGGCCCTGATCGCTTTTCCCATCTCGATGCTGGTCGTTGCGACCGGTGTCGTATTCGGACCGCTGGCGGGCGGTTTCTACGCCTTCGGCGGTGCGATGCTGAACGCGGGCGTCGCCTACTCGCTGGGCTGGCTGGTGGGCCGCCACAACGTGCGCAGGCTCGCGGGGTTGACGCTGAACCGCATCACCCGCAGGCTCGCGCGCAGGGGCGCGCTCGCCGTGGCGTTGATACGCCTGTTGCCGATCGCGTCCTATTGGAAAGTGAACATCGTCTCCGGCGCGTCCTACATCCGCGTGCGCGATTTTCTGATCGGCACGGCGCTCGGCATCGTGCCGCCGACCGCGCTCACCGTGATCTTCGTCGACCGCGCGGAGGCCGCCATCGAAGATCCTGGCGCCGTCACTTTCGCGCTCCTCGCCGGCATCACCGCGATACTGGTCGGCGGCGCGCTGCTGGTGTGGCGGCGCTTCGGGAGGGACGAGACGCCGCCGTTGGAGCGCAAGTAAAGCGCCCGCTCGCGCGACTCCGATGGAGTGCGCTCAAGACCCGCCGCCATCCAGACGCCGTCTCAGCCACTTGCGCAGCTCGCCCGTCCACAGCACGGCGCTCGCGGCTGCCGCGCACACGAGCCACTGCTCGAGCGCGAGCGGCACGGTACCGAAGGCGACGTTGAGGATCCCCACGTTGACGACCGCCACCTGCAGCAGGAGCGACAGCGCGACCGCGCCCCACAGCCAGCGGTTGACGAAGAGGTGGCTGAAGGCGCTCGTGGTTTCCGAGCGCGCGTTGAAGCAGTTGAACAACTGCGCGAACACGAGCACGGTGAAGCCCGCGGTGCGCGCGTTGTCGAGGTTCTGCGTGCCTTCGATCAGCCCGCCCGGCAGGTAGAGGTCTATCGTCAGCAGCGTCGCGGCCGCCATCACGGCGCCGGTCTCGATCACCCCCGCCCACATGCGCGCGTCGATGACGCGCTCGGTAAGCGGGCGCGGCTTACTCGCCATGAGGTCGTCGGTCTGCGGGTCGACCCCCATCGC